>Ga0070741_10001612_pt1 | contig 67004 bp, 51 predicted proteins | sample Coa_R1_4_FD_66440 | JGI IMG/M metagenome (GOLD analysis project Ga0070741, IMG submission 66440) | Surface soil microbial communities from Centralia Pennsylvania, which are recovering from an underground coalmine fire - Coalmine... | ecosystem: Environmental > Terrestrial > Soil > Unclassified ...
GGATTGCAGAGTTTGCCCTGACACGACACCTTCCGAGCGTGTTCGGCTGGAAAGAATATGCTGAGGCAGGCGGCCTCATGTCTTACGGTCCGAATCTGGACGAGTCGTGGCGCCGAGTCGCCAGTTTCGCCGATAAAATCCTAAGGGGTGCCAGGCCAGCGGATCTGCCGATCGAGCAACCGACGAGGTTCGAGCTGATCGTCAACCTCAAGACCGCCCGAGCGCTCGGCCTCATTATGTCGCCAACGCTCCTCGCCGGCGCCGATAAGGTGATCGAATGATGTGTGTGATGTCCGCGTTTGGGCCATTTAAGATATGGTACCGGGCTACACTTCGATTTTTGAGGGCCCCGTATCGATGCCAATGACGTGAGCCCACTCTAGCGGCTGTCTTATGGGATACCGCGACTTGGAGCGGTTCCAATATGTGGCGCGCCTGCCTGTGGTCACAACTTTCTCAGTTGCCGGTGACCCCACGGCCTGCCTCCGTTCACTAAGCTCCCTGCTGACTTCTTGCCGCTACCCAACGCTCGACCCTGCGTTCGAACACGAAATAGAAAGTTGGCAAGATGAACAGGGTAAGCAGCGTCGCCAAAATCAGACCGCCAATGACGACGGTCGCCACTCCACGCTGAACGTCGCTACCCACGCCGGTTGCCATCGCCGCCGGTAACATGCCGATGGTTGCTACCGTCGCGGTCGTCAGCACTGGACGGAAGCGCTCGCTCGCGCCCGCAATTGTCGCCTCGTACAGTGAGGCGCCGGTCTCACGCATCCGGTTTAGGTTCGCGACCATGATGATGCCGTTTTGCACCGCGACGCCAAACAGTGCGATGAATCCCACCGCGGTCGCGACATTCAACGTCTCCCCTCTAATGTAGAGTGCAAGTAATCCTCCGAAAGCGGCCAGCGGCACGATGCCGAGGATCAGCAACGCCTGACGCAGCTTTCCGAACTCGGTAAATAACAAGAGGGTCATCAGCCCGAGCACGAGGCCGAGAATAAGGGTCAGACGCGCCTGCGCCCGCTGCTCGTTCTCATACTGCCCGCCATATTCGAGATGATATTTGCTTTGATCGAATTGCACCGATTGCGCGATCCTCGCCTTTACCTCGTCCAGGTAGGACACCATGTCCCGTCCGGCCAGATCGATTCGAACCGTCAGGTTGCGGTGATTGTTTTCACGCGTGATCGTGCTCTCACCATTCTGCTGCTTGATGCTTGCGACCTGGGACAGCGGAACTTGCGCTCCGCTGGAACTGTTCAGCGGCAGGCTGCCGATCGATTCGGGATCGCCGCGCGAGCTCAGCGGGAAACGTAAGGTCAAATTGTAAATGCGATCTCCGACGAACACCTGCGTGATGGCGCCGCCGCCAATGCCATCCTGGATCAGATTGGTGACGTCGGAGACATTGATGCCGTAGCGGGCGGCGGCGGCGCGGTCAGCCGTGATCGCGATCTGCGGTAGTGGAGGTTCCTGAAAGATCGATGCCTGCGCGGTGCCCCTGATTTTCCGCACAACATCAACGATCTCACGGGCGATCCGGCGGTCTTCCGAGAGATCGTCACCCATGACGCGGATAACCAGCGAGCTGTGCGCGCCGCCGATCAGATCATACACCATGTCGCTGATCGGCTGGTTGATCCCGGATTCGATCCCGGGCAGTTGCTGGAGGCGCGCATTCAGCTTGCGCAGGAAGTCCGGTTTTTTCTCTCCGTCGGGCCAGGTATCGTAGGGGGTCAGCCCCACCGGTGCCTCGATGTGCGACGGCGTCCACGCGTCCACCGCTTCGTCTTCGCGGCCAAGCTGGGTCACGATATAGGCGACCTCCGGAAATTCTCGGACGGCACGCCGGAGTTCGCCCGCCATCTTGCTTGCGGCATCGAGCGAAAGGCCACTCGGCAGCTGGACCTGCAGCCAGAGCGCCCCTTCATCCAGATCCGGCAAGTAGTCCCGGCCGACCGTCGTGCCGAGAACCGCTACGCCAACCAGCGCCATTCCGGCGGCTAAAAACGAAAGCACGGGCTCGCCAAGCAGTCTTGCCAGCGTCTCACGATAGGCGCGCCCCAACCATTCGAGCGGCTTGTTGTGGCGGATAGGGTGTGCCTTTCGGAAGGCCATGTAGGCGAGGCCCGGGACCAGCCCGAGCGCGCACAGCAGCGCCCCGAACAGCGCGAAAATGACCGTGAACGCCATCGGCGTAAATAGCTGGGCTTCGCCCCGCTGCAGGGTAAACAGCGGAAGATATGCGGCAATGATGATGAGGGTCGCAAAGAAGATCGGCCTTGCGACCTGGCTTGTTGCCGAGCGGACGTCCTCCTCAGTCAATTCCTCGGTGGGCTTCGCCTCGCGCCGTCTCAGAATGCTTTCGGTCACCACGATCGCGCCGTCGACAATGATGCCGAAATCGAGCGCGCCGAGCGAAAGCATGCTCGCCGACATTTTCGTTGCGTTCATCAGCACGAAGATCGACGCCATGGCGAGCGGGATCGTCACTGCGACGACCAGCGCGCTCCGGGCGTTCCCGAAGAACAGCATCAGGATGATGCAAACCAAGACGATGCCTTCGATCATGGTACGGCCGACCTTACTGACCGTCGCCGAGACAAGATCGCTGCGATCGATATAGGGGACGATGTGAACGTCCTGGGGTTCGAGCTGTCGGCGCAACTCGTCCACCTTGGCGTGAATTCCGGCAAGGACTTTCGATGCGTTCTCGTATTTGAGGAGATCGACGATCCCCTCAATCGTGTCCGGATTCTCGTTCTTGCCGAGGATCCCTTCGGGCTCCTGGTGACTGTAGCTCAAGCTGCCGAGGTCCCGTACCAGGATCGGCAGGCTGTTGCGCTGGGTCACCACGATATTGCCGAGGTCGTCAAGGGTGCGCACGAGCCCGACACCACGCACGACAAAGCTCTGATCGCCGCGAGAAACCCGTCCGCCGCCGGCATTGGCGTTGTTGTTGTTGATCGCGTTGATGACGTCATTGATGCCAACGCCGAAACGCAAGAGCTCGGTGGGGTCGAGATCGAGCCGGAACTGCCGGGTGAAGCCCCCGAAATTATCGACCGTAGCAACTCCCGGCACCTGTTCCAAGGCCGGGATGACGATCCAGCGCTGAATTTCCGACAGCTCCATGAGGTTCTTGGTGTCGGATTCAAGTGTGTAACGATATATCTCCCCCTCTGGCGAGGTGACCGCATCCAGACTTGGCTGAGCACCCTGCGGCAGGGTGACGCCACCAATGATATCAGTGACGCGCTGGCGCTCCCAGTAATCCTCAGTTCCGTCACGAAAGAGCAGGTTGATTTGAGACAACGCAAACGTGCTGATCGAGCGCATGCTGGTTAGACCAGGCGTGAGATTGAGCGCGCGCTCCAGCGGTATCGTTATCTGCTGCTCGATTTCTTCGGCTGCGAGGCCCTGCGCCTGGGTCGTGACCTGAACGGCGACTGGGCCGAGAAGCGGATAAGCATCGATCGCGAGCTGCGACCAGGCATATGCACCGCAAATGCACGCAAACACCGCGACCAGCATTGCGACAAAGCGCTTCCTGAAGCAAAGCGTGACAATCCAGTCAATCATTAAGCCGAACCCCACCCTTGACGACGACGCGTTCGCCGGCTTTTACGCCGCTCTTGATAACGGCCTCCTCTCCCTCCTGATGGCTGATCTCGACGTTGCGGCGTTCGAAAACCCAAGGCGTGACCTCAATGAAGACGCTTGTGCTGTCATTGTTCATGACGAGTGCCGACGTCGGCACGGTGATCTCTGAGACCATCGGCGCCGCGAAGCTCGCGTTGGCAAACATGTTGGGTTTAAACTTCATGTTCAGATTGTCGAATGCGATGCGGACTTTGGTACGCCTGGTGTCGGGTTCGAGCACGTCGCTGACAAACAGCACCCTTCCGCTGAAGGTCTCGCCGGGATAGGCTGGGAATGCGACGTCGACCGACTGGCCCGCGAACACGAACGAGGTGTCTTTCTCCGGAACGTTCGCGGTGACCCAAATTGTGTCGAGGTTCGCGATCGTCATGATCGTAGCGGTTGGATCGTTCAGAAAATCTCCAGGAGCGACTTGCAAATCCGTCACGCTGCCCGCGATAGGTGCCTTTACGGAAAGTAGGCTGGTTCTCTCCAGTTGATCGGCCGATACGCCGAGCGACCGCAGCCGCGTTTCGGCTCTATCGAATTCAAACTGAGCTTGGGCGTAGTCGCTCTGCGCCTGTTCGCGGTCCTTTACGGCGGCGCCACCAGCTTTTTCGAGAGCGAATTGTCGGTCGAAAATCTGCTTGGTGAGCCCAAGCAAAGTGCGCGCCTTCTGATCATCGGAATAGGCCTGCGCCAAATCGCCGGAGTCGATGACCGCAAGCTCCTGCCCCTGCGTGATACGCTCACCCAGTTGAACCTTGAGACTGACGACGCGGCCAGCCAGCGGCGGCAGAACTTTTACGGTGCGCCCGGGGTCAGCCTCTACAACTGCAGGCAGCACCAGCCTATGGGAGACCTCCCTCGACACAGCGCTTGCTGAGACAAGGTGCGAGCGCAACGGCGAGGCGGGGGGCACAACAATACGGTTGCCGATACGAGAGAACGCAGCCGGTAGCACAGGTTTGCCGGATTGAGATAAATCAGAAATTCGTCGTGGCGGTGATAAAAGGCGGTCGCCGGTGACACCCAGACACAGCCCCAGCGCAATCAAAAGCAAGCTTCTACCGGCGCGACGGGGCGTGCTGTTGTGGATGATCTCTGTCTTATTCGGCTGGAATTGCATGTTGAGGGTGATAAAGGACCAAAGACATCACATCAAGCGCACCCTGGTTCGTACCGATGATACAAAAGCGATCGGAACTCGGTACTTAGAATTTCTGGAGATTAAAGCGATTCTAGGTGCCGTCCGGGATGTGGTTGGAATCTGGAGTGGCGCAATCTCCGACATCGTGAAGCTATCTGATTACGCGGCGAGGTCAATTGGCTGATGGATAGGCTTTGTGGCGAGGGTTTTCCAGCCATCGACCTTACGCATGTTGATCTGGCCGGAAGCGAGCAAGGCCCAGAACAACATTGCCGCTGTGTCCGCTGATGGCAGCACGGTCTGCGTCTTGATCCGTCGCTTGAACTCCTCGTGCAGCCGCTCGATGGCATTCGTGGTGCGTGCGCTCTTCCACTGGCTCGGTGGCAGCCGCGTGAAGCTGAAGAGCCGGTCGCCGGCTTCCTGCAGGCTGTCGGCCACCGCACGATGCTTGAGCCGCCATTTGCGGATGAAGGCTTTGCGCCGCCCCTCGATCTCCTCGCACGTCGCCGCGTAGATCATGTCGTTGTAGTCGGTTATCTCCTCATGGAGGCGCTCGGGCGCATGTGCCAGCAGGTTGCGGTGCTTGTGAACCGTACAGCGCTGGACCGGAACGCCGTCCCATACCGCAGCGATCGCAGCCTCAAGCCCCGGCGCGCCATCGACGATGAGGAATTCGGGCCGTCGCAGCCCACGCCGAATGAGATCGTCGAGCACGGCACGCCAGGCTTCGGTGCTCTCGCCGCCCATGCTCTTGATCGCGAGCAACACTTTCTGACCGTCGGCACGCACGCCGATGACGACCAGCAGCGAGATGGCTGTCGCCTTGCGGTCGAGCCGCACGCGCACCACGGTGCCGTCGAGAATCAGCCGCACGATCGGTTCATTGGCCAGCGAGCGGGCATTCCACGCGTCCCAATCACTCTTCACCTTGCGCCACACCCGGCTCACCGTGTCCTTGCCGACGGCGCCAGCGAACAGAGAGCTGAGCGCCCGGCGCACACGGCGCGTGTTGGTGCCGGCCAGGTAGCAGCTGGCGATCAGTGCGTCGGCGGCCAGCGTGCGGCGCTGGTAGGCCCGTAGCGCCTGGCTCTTCCACTCGGTGGTCTTGCCGTCGGCCGTGTCGAGCCGCGCGCGCGGGACCGCGATCTCAATCGGCCCGAAGCTGCCGATCAGCACCGCGGCCGGCTGCCGTGCCGATGACCCGTCATGCCGGGCTTTCCCTCATGGCCGACCTTCCTGCTGCGTTCGTAGCGCGGACGGGCAAGGGCCGCATCGAGCTCACCGCGGATCAATTCTTCAATAAACTCCCGCGCTCGTTCCCGTACGGCAGTTTCAATCGGATCGAACCAATCGTCGAAAAGCTGGGGAGCCGTATCTCCTTCACACTGCGGGGCATGCGACTTCGTGATATTGCTGGTCATGGCGTGGTCTCCGGTCCGGCGCTCCAACGCCGGATGATTCGAGGTTGATCACCTCGGAGACTACGCCACCTTCAATTCCTACCAATCCCGCGACGGGACCGGACTATTCTGCGAAAGGCACTTAATCACGTCGAATACTCCCAGAGCTACTGAGCAGGTTCAAATCCCGGAGGCGCAACGACCGATACCGACGCTCGCTAATGGCGGCAATTTGAGACGTGACTGGCTCCGCCGCTACTGAGGAATGCAGCCGTGCGGCGGAACCAAAATCCGTTTGATTATTCAACGATTTCAATGCGCGTTTGGAAAAAATGTGCAAAGTACAGCTCTGAAATATCAATAGCTTGGCAGCCGTTTCCAAATGAAAGCGCGGCACAAAGCTCTTCGAGGCTCGGTGAGAGCCTGCGAGTTGCAGATCGAGTCATCCAGGGGGTTGGGGTCCGAGTCCCTGGAACGGGGCGGCCGCGTCGCGCCACAAGCAGGCGTGCTGGTCAACTCGCTCTCTGCTTCACGTAACGGCCTGGTGCAGGTTCGCCCGGAGGGTAGAGATTGCTCCCGAGTTGGTTACGCGCTCCCAGCTTGTCTTCCGTCCATGGCTCGAGCCAGGCGATCCAGTCGTTCCACCAACTGCCGGGCTTCTCCACCGCGCCGGCGAGCCACGCCGCAGGATCTTCGCACCGTTCGTTCGAGAGCCAATAGCTTCGCTTGTTTTTCGCCGCGGGATTGATCACGCCGGCAATATGCCCGCTGGCGCCGAGAACGAACCGGACGTCGCCGCTAAACAGGCCGGTGGTGCGGTATGCGGATCGCCACGGCACGATGTGGTCTTCCATCGTCGCAAGGACGTAGGCCGGCAGGTCGACCCGGCCGAGATCCACGGGCACGCCGCACATCGTCAGCCTGTTCGGCTCTCGAAGATTGTTCTCTAAGTACATGTTCCTGATGTACCAGCAATACATCGGCCCCGGCAGATTGGTGACGTCGGCGTTCCAGAACAGAAGGTCGAAGCGCTCCGGTGGCTTTCCCTTGAGATAGTGATTGACCACGTTGGGCCAGATGAGTTCCTTCGAGCGCAGCGTCTGGAATACAAAGCCGAGTTCGGCGCCGCGGTAGATCCCCCCCGCCCGATCGTCTGCTCGCGCAGGCGCACGCTCTCCTCGTCCACGAACACACCCAGGTCACCCGGCTCCTGGAAATCGAGCATGGTCGTCAGCAACGTCACGCTTGCGACCGATTCGTCGTCTCGCGTGCGCAGAAGTGCCAGCGCCGAGGATAAGATGGTGCCTCCCACGCACCAGCCGACGACGTTGACCTTGTCGGCGCTCGAAATCGATCGGGCGATGGCAATGGCGCGCATGGCGCCTTGCGCGACATAGTCGTCCCAATCGAGATGCCCGCACGAAGCATCCGGGTTCCGCCAGGACACCATGAAGACCGTCAGACCATGCTCGATCGCAAAGCGGACAAAGGAGTTCGACGGCTGAAGATCGAGAATGTAGAACTTGTTGATGCAGGGCGGGACGATCAGCAACGGCCGCGCCGCCACCTGCTCGGTCGCCGGTTCATACTGGATGAGTTGAAATAGATCATTCTCGAACACGACCGCGCCCTTCGAGGTCGCGACGTCCTTTCCCACCTCGAATGCCTGCTCGTCCGTGATGGTCAGGTTTCCGCGGCCGAGATCGGCGATCAGATTCCCGAGACCGGTCGTCAGGCTTTGTCCTTCCGTTTCCGTGGCGAGCTTGATGGCATCGGGGTTGGTGGCGACGAAGTTGGTCGGGCTCATGGCTTCGACAAACTGTAACGTGAAGAACCGCAGGCGGTGCCTTTCCTTCTCGTCCAGCTCGAGAGCTTCGACTACGTCGACGCAATAGCGCGAATTGAGCAGATAGCATTGCTTCAGCAGGTTATAGGCCGCATTGTCCCGCCATTCCGCAGCATTGAATCTGCGGTCGCCACGCGCGGGCTCGATCGCGGCCTCGCTCTCGATGCCGGCGCTCGTCTTGAGGGCATGTTCGGTGAGCGCATAAAGGCGCCGTAGATGGTCGGCCTGAAGCTCCGCGATCCGCGACGGCGAATCCATTACCAATCTGGTCTCCGCACCACCGTCCGCCGGCGGCGCGCATGCAATCGAGCGCCACAGGCTCGCGCCCGCCTTCACGCAGGCATCGACGAATTCGTCAGGCATGTTGAACGGCCGATTCATGTTACCCCCCACTCGGATGACGCAGAACGCATTGTTCGTTTTCTCTGTTCCGGAGACGCTTCTATTTGGCAGTCTTCACGGTCGCCGCTTGACGTCAAAGAGACGTCATCCGGCCTGATGTTCGATTCGCTATGACCCAGCACGGACGATCGAGCCTTCCCTGATCACGTCGACGTTCACCGAAAGACGCTTGATCTTGTCGTACAGGGTCTGTTTCGGGACGCCCAAGAGCGCGGCCGTGGCCTGAACATCGCCCTGCTTGCGGCGCAATGCGTCCTCTATGATTGATCGCTCGATATTTTCGAGCTGGCGGGGCAACGACACGTCCGAGATTCCAAGGCCGGACTTGTTGATCATCTTGCCGTCGAGGACACCAAGCACGAAACGGTCCGCGACGTTGCGAAGCTCCCGCACGTTTCCCGGCCATGAATAAGCTAGCAGGGCAGACATCGTTTGCTCATCGAGGATCGGAGCATCGCGCTCGAACCGTCTGGCCGCTTCCAACGTGAAATGTTCGAACAGAAGGGGAATGTCTTCACGCCGCTCGCGAAGCGGCGGCAACTCGATGAAGGCAACGCCGAGGCGATAGTAGAGATCAGCGCGAAACAGACGCCTGTCGCTCAACTCCAACAGATTCGCTTTACTCGCCGCCACGACGCGGCAGTCTACCGAGATCGGCTTGTTCGAGCCGACACGCTCGATCGACCGGTCCTGGAGCGACCTGAGCAACTTCACCTGCACGCTGAGCGGCATGCTCTCGATTTCGTCGAGGAAGAGCGTTCCGCCATTGGCATATTCGATCTTGCCGATACGCTGTCGCGTGGCGCCAGTGAATGCGCCAATCTCGTGGCCGAACAGCTCGCTCTCGACGAGTGACTCCGGAAGGCCGCCGCAATTCACCGGGACGTAGTTGCCGTTGCGCCGTCCGCTGTGGTTGTGGAGACAGCGCGCAACGACATCCTTGCCGGTGCCGGTTTCGCCGTAGATCGTCACATCGACATTGGTCGCAGCCAATGTGGATACGAGCCTGCGCACCTCCTGGATCTGCGGCGACCGGCCGAGCAGGCTCGCTTCGATTCCCTGGCGGTCGGCCAGAGCTGAGCGCAGCGAGCGCACCTCCAGGGTCAGCCGCCGCTTCTCGAGCGCCCGGCGCACCACGGACACGAGCTGCTCTGACGAGCACGGTTTCTCGATGAAATCGTAGGCCCCATTTCGCATGGCCTGAACGGCCATCGAAATATCGCCATGTCCGGTGATCAGGATCACGGGGAGATCTTGATCCAGCCGGCGCAGGTCGGTCAACCAGTCAAGACCGCTCTTGCCGCGCAGGCGAACGTCACACACGACGATGAACGGCCTGTCGGATCGGACAGCCGCATCGGCGGCCTCGACGGACGTGAAACCCGAGACGGCAAAGCCGGCAAGCTCGAGGGCCTGGACGCCACCGATCCGGACATCATCGTCGTCCTCGACGTAGATCACGCCGATCGACTGCTCATCGCTCATGCCAAAGTTCCTGCTGTGTCACCCAGTGGAAGGAGCACGACAAATTCGGCGCCACGCGGCGCGAGATTTCGCGCATGCAGTTCGCCGCCGAAGGATCGTGCAATGTGATTGGACAGCATCAGGCCGAGACCGAGACCCTTGCCGGCAGGCTTCGTTGTCACGAACGGTTCGAACATGCGCTCTAGAACATCCGGGGCGATCGGAGGACCGGTATTGCTGATGGCGACGCGGGCACGCGCGCTCTGCCCTTCTTCTCTGCTTGCCCGGACAGAGATCGATTTCTGTTCGACATCCTCCAGGGCATCGAGTGCGTTCGCCAGGATGTTGCACAGGAGCTGCTCCAGCCGGATCTGATCGGCGACGACGTGGAGACCTGGCTCTATGTTCGTCGAAACCTCGACGCCGATTTCCTTGATCCGCGCAGCGACGATTTTGAGCGATTCAGCCAGGGCCTGCTCGACGGGCACCGCATCGAGAGGACTGTTCGACTTGTAGGCGAAGACCCGGAGCTGGCCGGTGAGGCGGCCAAGCCTGCGCACCAATTCGCCGATCCGGGTAAGATTTCCGCGCGCATCGCCTACCTTCCCGCGGTCTACGAGCAAAATGGCGTTGTCAGCCGCCGTCTGCAGGGCCGCGAGCGGCTGGTTCAACTCGTGCACGATACCCGCCGACATTTGGCCGAGCGCAGCAAGCTTGCCGGCGTGGACCAGTTCGTCCTGCGCAGCCCGCAGCTCGGCAGTTCTCTCCTGCACCCTGATCTCGAGGCTGTCATTCGCAGCTTGCAGCGCCGCCTGGTTGGCGAGCCGCTGCTTGATTCCCCTCCTGCGCTGCTCGAGAAGCCCGAACGCCAGCAATGCCGCAACGCTGGCGAGCCCGGAGAAGCCCCCAATCACGATGGCCGTCTGCCTCATCGGCTTTTCGTCACCGAGAAGGATGAGCCGCCATTGGTTTCCGTTCAACCAGCGCTCGTCGATGCTGTAGGTCGAGCCGTCCTCGGCCGATACGCGGCCGCCGCCCGGCAAATACGTCCATCCGAGCGGCTTGAGCTCGGAGTTTCCGTAAGGCTTGGACCGGGCAATGTCGTCGCGAACCTCGGGCGACAACGGCGCAATGGGACGAAACCGCCAATCATCACGCGAGGCGAGGATCGCGACACCGCGTCCATCGACCAGAGCGAGGTTTGCCCTGTCGCTCCATTCGCCCTCGAACGACTCGAGATTCACTTTGACGACGGCCACGCCCCGCGTCAGTCCAGCCTCTTTCAGCGCATAGGACAGATAGTAGCCGGCCCGCGCGCTGGTGATGCCGACTCCAAAGAACGCACCGCGCCCGCCGGCAAGCGCTTCGCTCATATAGGGACGATACGAGAGGTTCATGCCAACCGGCGTGCCTGGCTGGTCGAAATCGGCTGCGGCGAGCGCCTCTCCGGAAACGGTCAGGACGTAGAGGTTGTCCGCTCCCGCAAGCAGGTTAATCGATTTCAGATACAAGCTGACCGCGTGCTGCAGTGCGGGATCCGTGGGATCGCCGAGCAATCGAAAAACGTCACGCGATGTCTCAAGCAGCGATGGCAGGTACTCGAAGCGAGAGAGATGACCGTCCAGGCGGGCCACCTCGACGGCGAGCCGTTGCTGGGCTGCGGCGTGCAAATCGCTGAGCCCCCGGTAGAAGGCGCCTGCATAGCCAAGCCACGATGCAGCCACGACCAGCACGAGCGCCATTGCGCCGCGAACGAGCCAACGCGCCGAATGGGGAGCCACCGAGCCGATTTCGGGACGTTGCTTGATGTTCACCAGGGATGGAAGGTCCGTCATCTCATGAACCAAACAGATCCGAGGCGTGTCGGCCGCGATCAACGCCCCTTCACGCATAGTGCAACTCTATGGTCTTGCCCCGGAATACGCGATAGGAAAATCCGGTATAGGCGACGATGACAGGAACCGTGACGCACACGCCGATCAGGATGACCTTGAGCGATTCAGGGCTGCTGGCGGCCTGCCAGACCGTGAGCCTGTCGATCACGACGAACGGGTAGATACTGTAGCTGAGGCCAAGGAAGCTCAGGAAGAAGACCAGTACGAGAAGAGCGAAGGGCAGCCAGCAGAGATTGCTCCGCACCACCGGAGAGCCAAGCAGGAGGCGCACCGCGAGCAGCGCGATGCCCGCGGTGATCGGGATCGATGCGACTGCGATCAGCGCCGGCAGGGTAAACCATCTCACGCGAACGGTCTCGCTGATCCAGGGCGTCGCCATCGAGATCAGGATCAGGCCGAGGACCATCGGCGGCCAAGCAATCCTGCTCCACGCGATCGCCTTCTCCTGCAGCTTGCCTTCCGTCTTCATCACCAGCCATGTGGCCCCGAGCAGGGCGTAGGCCATCGGCAGCGCGATCGCGATTGCGCCGGCAAAGATCGGATAATTCCAACCCTCGCCGAAACCGCTGATGTAGCGGCCGAGCATCCATCCCTGGCACGCGGACGCCAGCATCGACCCGGCGATGAACAGCCGATCCCACATCGCCTTCCGATCGGCTTTGCCCTTGACCCTGAAATCGAACGCTGCGCCACGGAGGATCAAGCCCGCCAACATCAACGTGGTCGGCAGGTACAATTCCGACAGGACCAGGCCGTGCGCCTTGGGAAAGGCGACCAGAAGAAGGCCGACGCCGAGGACAAGCCAGGTCTCATTCGCATCCCAGAACGGACCAATGGAGGCAACCATGGTGTCGCGCTCCTCGGGCGTGGCCCTGTGCATCAGCATGCCGACGCCAAGGTCGTAGCCGTCGCTCACGACGTAGACCAGCAGCGATATCCCCATCAGTTCGATGAAAATCAGCGGCAGCATTTCGTCGAAGGACATCGAGATCATGCGTATTCTCCCCTGCCCTGATGCAACTCCGTCACCGGACTGATCGCATGCAGTTTCTTGCCGGATATTTCCGACATGTATTTCAGCACGCCGACATAGGCCGCGAGCAAGGCAACGTAGAGCGTGATGTACACGCCAAGCGTCAGAGCAATGCTCGACGACGGGACGCGCGAGGCAACGTCGCCGGTCCGGACGAGACCGGATACGATGAAAGGCTGGCGGCCGATCTCCGTGACGTACCATCCGGCGACCGTCGCAATCCAGCCGGTAAAGGTCGTCGTGGCAAACAGCTTGAGCAGCGCCCGCGGCATCCGGCCGACGTCCCAGCCGTCGCGCCAATGTCGCCAAAGGCCGCTCCAGCTCACCAGCAGCATCAGGATGCCGGTTCCGACCATGATCCGGAACGCGAGGAACAGCGGAAGGACGGGCGGATGGGTCGACGGAAACTCGTTCAGCCCCCTGATCTCTCCTTCCGCGTCGTGGCGCAGGATCAGGCTGGCGAGCTTCGGCACCGCCAACTCGAAATCGTTCGATCGCGTCGCGCTGTTCGGGATGGCGAACAAGAGCAGCGGCGCTCCGCGCGTCGTCTCCCAGATCGCCTCGACCGCGGCGATCTTCTGGGGCTGATGCTCCAGCGTGTTGAGGCCGTGGAGATCGCCGGCCACCATCTGCGCAGGCGCGGCGAGCGCAGCCAGCACCAATCCGCTCCGCAGCACGCGCGAAGCGCTGCCTCTTGAGACGCCTTTCAGGATCTGCCATGCGCTGATCCCGATCAGCAGGAAGGCGCATGTCAGCGTTGACGCAAGCACCATATGAACGAAGCGGTAGGGGAAGGAGGGGTTGAAGATGATATCGAGCCAGTTCCGCGCGTGGAATTCGCTGTTGACGATCTCGTATCCAGCAGGGGTCTGCATCCAGGAATTGAGCGCGAGGATCCAGAATGCGCTCAGCAGGGTGCCAAACGCGACGAGGCAAGTGGAGGCGAGGTGAATCATCTCGCCGACCCGCCGGTGGCCGAACAGCATCACGCCCAGAAAGCCCGCCTCAAGAAAGAAGGCGGTCAGCACCTCATAGCCGAGCAGCGGACCGGCGATGTTGCCGACGCGCTCCATATAGCCCGGCCAGTTGGTGCCGAACTGGAAACTCATGGTGACGCCACTCACGACTCCGAGCGCAAAGGTCAGGGCGAATATCTTGGTCCAAAGGCGGTAGGCATGGAGCCAGTCCAACTTCGCTTCCGGATCGCGAGCGCGCAAATGTTTCAGGCGAAAGAACAGCAGTACCCAGCCGAGTGCGATCGAAATCGACGGAAACAGAATATGGAACGTGATGTTTGCGGCGAACTGCACGCGCGCAAGGACCACAGCGTCCATCAGCATTCCTCCCCGTTCGATACCGTCGTCGAGCACTTGCGCAACGGCAGCGCTTCCCAACGCGCGATCAATGAAGCTTCACATGTGGCTCCGTGCGCCGCGTGATCAGGCGGGCGAGCGTATCGAGCGTCACCTTCACCGGGCCGTGCAGCGCGTATTCGTGCATCTTGTAGAGGGACAGGTACATCATCCTGGCGAAGATTCCCTCGAAGACTAGGTTGCCGCCGACCAGCGCCCCCATCATCGATCCGACCGTACTGAACTCGCCGAGTGACACCAGGGATCCAAAATCCCTGTAGCGATAGGGCTTGAGCGGCTTGCCTTGCAGCAAACGGGGAATTTGCGAATAGAGGTGCGAGGCCTGTTGGTGGGCCGCCTGCGCGCGCGGCGGAACGTTGCCGCGCTCGCCCCACGAGCAGGCGGAGCAGTCGCCGATCGCGAAAATGTTGTCGTCGCGGGTCGTTTGCAGCGAGGGTCGTACGACGAGCTGGTTGATGCGGTTGGTTTCGAGACCGGCAATATCCTTCAGAAGGTCGGGCGCCTTGACGCCTGCGGCCCAGACAATCAATTCGGCCGGGATCGTCCGGCCGTCCGCTAGGCTGACGCGATCCGCCCTGACCTCCGAGACCTTGGCGCCGACGAGCACGTCGACGCCCAGCCTGACCAGCAGCTTTTCCGTCTCCCGTGAAACCCGCTCAGGCAGCGCCGGCAGAACGCGGTCGGCGGCCTCGATCAGCGTGATCCTGATGTCCTTCTGGGGATCGACCTGGTCGAGCCCGTACGCCACCACTTCACGCGTCGTCCTGTGCAGCTCGGCCGCAAGCTCGACGCCGGTTGCGCCGGCCCCGATGATTGCGACCTTCAACTGGTGCACGCCGAGCGGTGAGGATTGCGCATGCGCACGGATGCACGCATTCACCATGCGTTCGTGGAACCGCTTTGCATCGGCCTGCGATTCCAGCTTGATCGCGTGGTCGACGACGCCGGGCGTGCCAAAGTCGTTGTTCTGGCTTCCGATCGCTACGACAAGGACGTCGTAATCGAAGGCGCGCTTGGGCGTGACCTCGCGACCCTCGGCATCGAAATAGGGCGCCACCTGCACCTGACGCCGCTCCCGATCGATCCCGATCATGTCGCCGATGCGGTAGCGGAAACCGTGCCAGTAGGACTGCGCGAGGTAGTCAACCTCGTGCGCCGCGATGTCCATGCTCCCGGCCGCGATCTCGTGGAGCTTCGGCTTCCACATATGCGTACGGTTTCGCTCGACCAGGGTAACCTCAAGCTTCCCCTTCCTTCCATACTTGTCGCCGAGACGGGTCGCGAGTTCCAATCCCCCCGCTCCGCCTCCGACGATCACGACCCGGGGCTTGCCCGGCTGGGGATTACTCATGGGTGGCCTCGACCGATCGCATTCACACTCGCCAACCGCCTCTTTTGTCGATCAATCCCTGTCCGAAACAGCATCCGCGACGGCGACCGCAGCCATGTTCACGATGCGGCGCACCGTGGACGACGGCGTGAGAATATGGGCGGGCCTGGCGGCGCCGAGCAGAATTCCGCCTACGGTCAGTCCCTGCCCGGCCGCCATGCGCAACAAATTGTAGGAGATGTTGGCCGCGTCGAGATTCGGCATGACCAGGACGTTCGCCGGTCCCTCGAACCCGGAACTGGGAAACTCGTGGTCGAGCACCGCCTGCGACAGCGCCGCGTCGCCGCGCATCTCGCCTTCCACCGCGAGATCCGGCGACCGGCCGCGAACGATGGTGCGCGCCTCCCGCATCTTGCGCGCCTCCGGAATCGGAGAGCTGCCGAAGCTCGAATGCGACAGCAACGCCACCCTCGGCGTGATGCCGAAGCGCCTGACTTCCGCCGCCGCCAGCAGGGCGATATCGGCGATCTGCTCGGCGGTCGGATTGAGATTGCAGTGGGTATCGCTGATGAAGAGCTGATGCTGCTGGAGAATGAGCATCTGCATCACGGCGAGCGTCCGCACGCCGTCCCGCAGACCGATCACGTTGCGGATGGCGGCCAGATGGTCCGCGGTCCGTCCGATGACCCCGCACAGCATGGCATCGCCCATGCCTCGCTCGAGCAGGATCGAGGCCAGCACCGTCGCATTGCTTCGCGTCTCCGAAAGAGCCAGCGCCGCCGAAACGCCGTCGCGCTTCCTGTTCGCGTGATAGACCTCCGCGCATTCGGAATAGACCTGCGCATCATGCGGATCGATGATATCGCAATCCTTGCCCGGCTCGAGCCGGAGGCCAAATGCCTTGATGTGGTCTTCGATCGTAGACGGCCGTCCCAGCAGCAGGGGCCGCGCAATCCGCTCATCGACGATGACTTGCGCTGCGCGCAGCACGCGCTCGTCTTCACCCTCGGCAAGGATGAGAGATTTCCCGCTTCCCTTCGCGGCCGAGAACACCGGCTGCATGGCATTTCCGGAGTGGTAGACGAACCGACTCAATTCCTGTCGGTACGCCTCCATATCGGCGATCGGGCGACGGGCGACGCCGGTGTCCGCGGCGGCCTTGGCCACTGCAGGCGCGATCATCTCGATGAGCCGCGGGTCGAACGGCTTGGGTATGAGATAGTCGCGGCCGAACCGAAGCCCCTCTCCCTTGTAGGCCGCGGCAACCACTTCGGGCACCTCGGCCATGGCGAGATCCGCGAGCGCGCGGACCGTGGCGAGCTTCATCTCCTCATTGATGGTCGTCGCCCCGCAATCGAGCGCGCCCCTGAAGATGAACGGGAAGCAGAGAACGTTGTTGATCTGGTTGGGATAGTCCGAGCGCCCCGTGCCGATGATCGCGTCGGGGCGAACCGCCAGGGCGTTCTCCGGCATGATTTCGGGGACCGGGTTGGCCATGGCGAAGATCAGCGGATCGCGCGCCATCCTCTTGACCATCTCGGGCATGAGCACGTTTCCGGCCGACAAGCCGAGAAAAATGTCGGCGTCCTGGATGATCTCGTCGAGCTTTCGTGCGTCCGTCTTCACGGCATAGCGCGCCTTGTTGTCGTCCATGCTCTCGATGCGGCCCGCATACACCACGCCTTTCGCATCGCTCACGATGATTCGTTCGCGCCGCAATCCGAGGCTGACGATCAGATCGAGGCATGCGAGCGCAGCCGCGCCGGCGCCGGAGCAGACCAGCTTGACGTCCGAAATGTCCTTCTTGACCAGCTTCAGCCCGTTGAGGATCGCCGCCGCGGCGATGATCGCGGTTCCGTGCTGATCATCGTGAAAGACGGGGATCTTCATGCGCTCGCGCAGCTTCCGCTCGATGTAGAAGCATTCTGGGGCCTTGATGTCCTCCAGGTTGATGCCGCCGAAGGTCGGCTCCATCCTGGCGATCGTGTCGATCAGGGCGTCGGGATCTTCCTCCGCGAGCTCGATATCGAATACGTCGATTCCGGCAAACTTCTTGAACAGGCACGCCTTGCCTTCCATGACCGGCTTGCCGGCGAGCGCGCCGATGTTTCCCAAGCCGAGCACGGCGGTGCCGTTGGTGACCACCGCGACGAGGTTGCTGCGCGCCGTCAGCACGTCGGCCTGCAACGCGTCCTTGGCGATGACCAGGCACGGCTCTGCCACGCCGGGCGAATACGCCAGCGCCAGATCGCGCTGTGTCGCCATCGCTTTGGTCGGGACGACGGAGATCTTCCCCGGCTTCGGCAGACGATGATATTCGAGTGCGGCGTCCCTCAGTTCTTGATCCATCGCGATCCCCAACCTGATTGTCCTCGTACGAGCGGTCGGCACAGCCGGCCCCTGCTCTGCTCCGCGGCTGCGGCTCAGATCATGTTCTGGCCGCCGTTCGCGGAGATGGTCGAGCCGGTGATGAACCCTGCATCGTCGGATGCCAGGAACACCACGACCCGCGCGATCTCCTGCGGTTCACCCAAACGACCGACCGGTATCTGCGGCAGAATGTTCTTGGCGACGATCTCCGGATTGATCGCCTTCACCATGTCGGTTGCGATGTAGCCGGGGCAGATCGCGTTGACCGTGATGCTCGCGCGCGCCCCTTCCAGGGCGAGCGCCTTGACGAAGCCGATGTCGCCCGCCTTGGCGGCCGAATAGTTGACCTGGCCCATCTGGCCCTTCTGGCCGTTGATCGACGAGATGCAGATCACACGACCGAACTTGCGTTCGCGCATGCCGTCCCACACGGGCCGGGTCATGTTGAAGAGCGAATTGAGGTTGGTGTTGATGACGGCGTACCACTGGTCGGGCGTCATTTTGTGGAACATGCCGTCCTTGGTGATGCCGGCGTTGTTGACCAGCACGTCCACCGGACCCAAGTCGGCCTCGACCTGCTTTAGGCCGGCAACGCAGGCCTCGTAGTTCGAGACGTCCCATTTGTAGACGTTGATGCCGGTCTGGCTCTTGAACTTCGCTGCCGCTTCGTCGTTGCCGGCATAGCTGGCCGCGACCTGGTAGCCGGCCGCCTTCAGCCCAACCGAGATGGCCTCTCCGATGCCGCGCGTTCCGCCCGTCACTACCGCAACTCTGGACATGATCTCCTCCTGATCGGTTTGTCTTGTGGCTCTCGCGAGCCGTCATATTCTTGCGAAGAGCCCGGTAGGTCCGCGTCTCAGCGCTCGACCGTCAAGGCGACACCCATACCGCCACCGATGCACAGCGTCGCAAGCCCCTTCTTGGCGTTGCGCTTCTGCATCTCGAACAGCAGCGTCGTCAGGACGCGCGCGCCGGACGCACCGATCGGATGACCGATGGCGATCGCCCCGCCGTTCACGTTGACGATCGACGGATCCCAGCCCATGTCCTTGTTGACAGCGATGGCCTGCGCGGCAAAGGCTTCATTGGCTTCGACCAAATCAAGATCCCCAACCTTCCAGCCGGCCTTCTCGAGCGCCTTGCGGGATGCCGGGATCGGCCCCGATCCCATGACGGCGGGATCGACGCCGGCGGTCGCCCAGGACACGATCTTCGCAAGCGGCGTCAGGCCGCGCTTCCTCGCTTCATCAGCGCTCATCAGCACGAGAGCGGCCGCGCCGTCGTTGATCCCCGAGGCGTTGCCGGCGGTAACGGTGCCCTCCTTGTTGAAGGCGGGCTTCAACTTCCCGAGCGCCTCGACCGTAGTGCCGGGCCGGATGTATTCGTCCTGGTCGACGACGACGTCTCCCTTGCGGGTCCTGACGGTGACCGGAGCGATCTCGTCCTTGAACCTGCCGGCCTTTTGCGCGTCCTCGGCCTTGTTCTGCGAGTTGGTGGCGAACGCGTCCTGCTCGTCGCGGGTGATCTGCCATTTGGTGGCAATGTTCTCTGCGGTTACTCCCATGTGATAGCCGTGGAAGGCATCCATCAGGCCGTCCTTCAGCATGGAGTCGATGAACTTGACGTCGCCCATCTTGGTGCCGGGTCGCAGGTGCGACAGGTGCGGCGCCATCGACATCGATTCCATGCCGCCAGCGACGATGACCTTGGCATCGCCATTGGCGATCTGCTGAAGCCCGAGCGCCACCGACCGCAGGCCCGAACCGCAGAGCTGATTCAAGCCCCATGCGGTCTTCTCGTTCGGAATGCCGGCCGCCATCGCCGCCTGACGCGCGGGATTCTGTCCCTCACCGCCGGCCAGCACCTGGCCCAGGATGACCTCGTCCACCTCGTCAGGGGTTACCCTCGCGCGCTCCAGCGCGGCCTTGATCGCCACGGCTCCGAGCTCATGCGCGGAGATCGCGCCGAATGCTCCGTTGAAAGAACCGACCGGCGTCCGCGCTGCTGAGACAATTACTACGTCCGTCATGACCCACTCCTTGTTGTCTCGTGATGATCGACGACGATGATCAGCGCAGATCACCGTTCTGGTGCGTCTAGCCTGTCGTTACAGCGACCTCGATGTCGGCTGGATCAATATCACGATCGAGCGCGACGCGCAGTTTGTCGCGGTCGAGTTCGCCCTCCCACCAGGCGACCACAACACAGGCAACGCCATTTCCGCACAGATTGGTCAGCGCGCGGCATTCGCTCATGAACTTGTCGATGCCGAGCACGATGGCCATGCCGGGCACGAGCTCGGGTCTGACCGCGGCAAGGGTGCCGGCGAGGGTGATGAATCCGGCACCCGTGATGCCTGAGGCTCCCTTCGATGTCAGCATCGCAACGATCAGGATGGTCAGTTGCTCGCCAAAGCTGAGATCGACGTTCATCGCCTGGGCGATGAACAGGGTCGCAAGCGTCATGTAGATATTCGTGCCGTCAAGATTGAACGAGTACCCTGTCGGCACGACCAAACCGACGACCGGCTTGGAGCAGCCGAGACGCTCCAGCTTCTCCATCAGCTGGGGCAGCGCGCTCTCCGATGACGAGGTGCCGAGCACGATCAGGAGTTCGTCTTTGATATATTTGAGGAACCTGAAGATCGAGAAGCCCGCGATGCGCGCGATGATCCCGAGCACGACCGCAACGAAGATGAACGAGGTCAGATAGAAGGTCGCGATCAGGCCGGCGAGATTACCGAGCGCCTGCGGGCCGTACCGACCAATCGTGAAGGCCATCGCGCCGAAGGCGCCGATCGGGGCGGCTTTTACGACAATGGCGATGACGCCGAAGATCGCGTGAGCAGCATCGTCGATGAACGCGCGAATGGTGTGACCGCGTTCACCCAGGGACATCAGCGCGAACCCAAAGAGGATCGCAAACAGCAGGACCTGCAGGATCTCGCCCTGCGCGAACGCACCAACCACTGTGTCCGGAATGATGTGCAGGACGAAATCGACCGACTTCATCTCGCTCGCCTGCTTGGCGTAGCCGGCAACGGCGGCGGCGTTCGATTGTCCCTGGAAACCTGCCCCCGGGCGAAGCACGTTGGCGACGATCAGGCCGAGCGCCAGCGCGAAGGTCGATACGATCTCGAAATAGACCAGCGCCTTGACCGCGACGCGCCCGACTTTCTTGACCTCGGAAATATGGGCGATTCCCGATACCACCGTGCAGAAAATGACGGGGGCAATCACCATCTTGATCAGCTTGACGAAGCCGTCACCCATCGCCTTGATCCAGTCGTTCCTGGCGAAGTCCGGAAACAGCCAGCCGACAATCGCGCCGACCACGATCGCCGCGAGAACCTGGATGTACAAGACTTTGTAGAGCGGCTTCTTTTGCGGCGCGGCTGTCTTTATGACCGACATCGTTTCTTCCCTTCACTCCGGAGTTGTTCGCGAGCTTTTCGACGTCCGGCTGCTACTTCCTCTTCTGCGGTGGGAGATCCGTGCAATGACCCTCAAATACTTCCGCCGCCATGCCAACGGACTCGCCGAGGGTCGGATGCGGATGAATGGTCTTGCCGATATCTTCCGGCTCGCAGCCCATCTCGATCGCAAGGCAGATTTCGCTGATGAGGTCGCCTGCGTGTGTTCCGACGATCCCGCCGCCGATCACGCGGTGGGTTTCTGTATCGAACAACAGCTTGGTAAACCCCTCGTCCCGGCCATTGGCGATGGCCCGGCCGGAGGCGGCCCAGGGGAACACCGCCTTGCCGAACTTGACGCCCTCGGCCTTGCACTGGTCCTCCGTCTTGCCGGCCCAGGCGACTTCCGGATCGGTGTAGGCGACGGACGGAATCTGCCGCGCGTCGAAATAGGATTTCTCACCGTGGGCGACTTCGGCCGCGACATGACCTTCATGCACCGCCTTGTGCGCCAGCATCGGCTGGCCCACGATGTCGCCGATCGCGAAGATGTGCGCCACATTGGTGCGCATCTGCTTGTCGACGTCGATGAACCCGCGCTCCGTGACGACTACACCGGCCTTCTCGGAGCCGATCTTCTTGCCATTCGGGCTGCGGCCGACCGCCACCAGAACGAGGTCATAGGTCTGTGGCTCTGCGGGGGTCTGCTCGCCCTCGAACTTCACCTCAATGCCTGCTTCGGTCGCCTTGGCGCCCACGGTCTTGGTCTTCAACATGACCTTGTCGAAGCGGAGCGCATTCATCTTGTCCCAGACCTTGACCAGGTCGCGGTCGGCGCCCTGCATCAGGCCATCCAGCATTTCGACGACGTCGATGCGCGCGCCGAGCGTCGAATAGACGGTGGCCATTTCGAGGCCGATGATGCCGCCACCGATCACAAGCATCCGCTTGGGGATGGACTTGAGCTGGAGCGCTCCGGTCGAATCGACGATGCGGGGATCATCAGGGAGGAACGGCAGCTTCACGGCCTGGCTGCCGGCGGCGATGATGGCCTTGCCGAACTTGATCGTTCTCTTGCCCCCGGCGGCGGCCACCTCGAGATGATGCGGATCGAGGAAGCTGCCGACGCCCGTCACGACCTCCACCTTGCGAGCCTTCGCCATGCCGGCAAGGCCCCCCGTCAGCTTCTTGATCACGCTGTCCTTGAAGCCACGCAGCTTGCCGAGGTCGATCTGCGGCGTACCGAAGGAAATGCCATGGTCGGGCAGATGCTTGACTTCATCGATCACCGACGCCGTGTGCAAGAGCGCCTTGCTCGGGATGCAGCCGACATTGAGACAGACCCCTCCGAGTGTGTCGTAACGCTCGACCAGCACCGTCTTCATCCCGAGGTCGGCGGCGCGGAAGGCGGCCGAGTAGCCGCCGGGACCGGCACCCAGCACCAGCATGTCGCATTCGAGATCCGCCTTCCCGGAATAGGATGCTGCGGAAGGTGCAGCTGGCGGCGGCCTGGGGGCTGCGGCCGGCGGCGATGCCGGTACAGGCGTCGGTGCTGCCGCCGCTCCGTCCGCCTCCAGCACCAGGATCAGCGATCCTTCGCTGACCTTGTCGCCCGTCTTGACCTTCACTTCCCTGACTACTCCGGCGTGCGAGGACGGAATCTCCATCGAGGCCTTGTCGGATTCAACCATGATGAGGCTGGTGTCGACCGCGACCGTCTCGCCCGCCTTCACCATGACCTCAATCACCGCGACATCCTTGAAGTCGCCGATATCCGGGACCTTCACTTCGATCTGCTGAACCATGCTGCTCCCTCTCGATTCTCAGAACAGCACGCGCCGCAGATCGGCGAGCACGTTGGCGAAGTGGACGTTGAAGCGTGCCGCGGCCGCACCGTCGATCACGCGGTGATCCCATGACAGCGACAGCGGCAGGGTCAGGCGCGAGGACCAGGTCTTGCCGTCAGCCGAATGCTGCTTCCAGTAGCCCTTGCAGACGCCCATGATCGCGACTTCCGGCGCGTTGATGATCGGCGTGAAATAGATGCCGCCGATGCCGCCGAGCGAGGAAATCGAGAACGTTCCGCCCTGCATCTGGTCCGGCTTGATCTTGCCTTCGCGCGCGAGCTTGGCGAGGTCGTTCATCTCCTTGGCGATCTCCGGCACCGACTTCTTGTCGGCGTCGCGGATCACCGGCACCATCAGCCCGTTCGGCGTGTCCGCGGCAAATCCGATGTGCCAGTAGTTCTTGTAGACGAGCGTGTCGCCATCGAGACTGGCGTTGAACTCCGGGAATTTCTTCAGCGCCGCGACGGCCGCCTTCACCATGAACGGCAGGAGCGAGAGCTTCACGCCGCTCTTCTCCAGCTCCTTGTTCATCTTCACCCGGAACTGCTCGAGATCGGTGATATCGGCCTCGTCATGGGTCGTGACATGCGGAATGACGACCCAGTTGCGGTGCAGGTTGGCCGCAGAGATCTTCTTGATGCGGCCGAGCTCCTTGCGCTCGACCGGACCGAACTTGTCGAAATCGACCTTGGGCCAGGGCAGAAGGTCGATGCCACCAATACCGCCTCCGCTTGCAGCTGCGGCTTGCGGCTTCGCAGGCGCGGCCCCGCCCTTGGTGAAGGCCTCGACGTCCTCGCGCAGGATGCGGCCGTGATTGCCCGAACCCTTCACCTTGCCGAGATCGACGCCCAGCTCGCGCGCCAGCTTACGCACCGCCGGACCTGCGTAAGCGAGCGCGAAGGCCTTCTCGTCGACCGTGCCGGCTTGCGCCGCGGGGACCGCGGCAGGGGCCGGCGTCGCAGGCACTGTCGAAGGAGAGCCCGCCGCGGCAACCGCGTCGCTGGTCGAAAGCACGAGGATGATCGAGCCCTCGCTGACCTTGTCGCCGGTCTTGACCCTGACCTCGCGGACCGTGCCCGAGAGCGGCGCCGGCACTTCCATCGTCGCCTTGTCCGACTCAAGCGCAACCAGGGGATCCTCGGCCTCTACGCTGTCGCCCGGCTTGACGAAGATCTCGATGACCGGAACGTCCTTGAAGTCGCCGATATCGGGAACGCGCACCTCTGCGACGCCAGCCGGTGCGCTGACGGGCGATGGCGGCGCGCTGACGACCGGCCGCGCGTCGGACTGCTCCGCGCCGGCCCCTTCGAACTGCACGATCACCGCGCCTTCGCTCACCTTGTCGCCGACCTTGACGACGACCGACTTCACCACGCCATCACGCGGCGACGGCACTTCCATCGTGGCCTTGTCGGACTCCAGCGCGATCAGCGGGTCCTCGGCCTTCACCTTGTCGCCGGGCTTGACGAAGATCTCGATCACCGGGACGTCTTTGAAGTCGCCGATATCGGGAACCTTGATGTCGATCACAGCACTCATCGCTCTGCCCTCGGCTCCGCTGGCTTACACGGTCCAGGGCGCGGCGCGCCCGGCGTCGATCTGATATTTGGCGATGGCTTCGGCCACGATCGCCGGCTTGATGGCGCCCTCATCGGCCAGCGCCTTGAGCGCAGCGACCGCGACATAGTGCCGGTCGACCTCGAAGAACTTGCGCAGCTTCGCGCGATAGTCGCTGCGGCCGAAACCGTCGGTGCCGAGCACGACGTAGCGACGCCCCGCCGCCTGGACGTGTTCCCGGATCTGGTCGGCGTAGCTGCGCATGTAGTCGGTGGAGGCGACGACCGGTCCCGGATGCCCCTCGAGCTGCGCTTCGACCCAGCTCTTGCGCCGCGGCTCGGTCGGATGCAGCAGATTCCAGCGCTCCGCGGCCATGCCGTCGCGGCGCAATTCGTTAAAGCTCGTCGCGCTCCAGACATCGGCGGTGACGCCGAAGTCGGCCTTGAGCAGCTCGGCTGCCGCGATCACCTCGCGCAGGATCGTGCCGGAACCCATGAGCTGGACGCGCAGCTCCTTCTTCGCCGTCTCGCCGCCGCTCTTGAGCGGGTAGAGTCCCTTGAGAATTCCCTCCTCCGCACCCTTGCCGGCCTCGGCAAGCGCGGGATGCGGATAATTCTCGTTCATCAGGGTGATGTAATAGTAGACGTCCTCCTGCGCCTCGTACATGCGGCGCAAGCCTTCGCGCACGATGGTCACGACCTCATAGGCAAAGGTCGGATCGTAGGACACGCAGTTCGGGATGGTGGCTGCGAGGATGTGGCTGTGGCCGTCCTCGTGCTGCAAGCCTTCGCCATTCAGCGTGGTGCGGCCGGCGGTGCCGCCGAGCAGGAAGCCACGGGCGCGCATGTCGCCCGCGAGCCAGGCGAGATCGCCGACGCGCTGAAGGCCGAACATCGAGTAGTAGATGTAGAACGGGATCATCGGCACGTTGTTCGTCGAGTAGGACGTCGCCGCGACGATCCAGCTCGACATCGCGCCGCCTTCGTTGATGCCTTCCTGGAAGACCTGTCCGCTTCTGTCCTCGCGGTAATACATCAGCTGATCGGCGTCCTGCGGCCGGTAGAGCTGCCCCACCGACGAATAGATGCCGAGCTGGCGGAACATGCCCTCCATGCCGAAGGTGCGCGATTCGTCCGGCACGATCGGCACGATGTGCTTGCCGATCGCCTTGTCGCGCACGAGGCTGCCGAGCATCTGCACGAAGGCCATCGTGGTCGAGATTTCGCGGTCGCCGGTCGCCTCGAGCAGGCGCTGGAAGGTCGAGAGCGGCGGAATTTGCAGGGACGCGGACTTGCGCCGGCGCTGCGGCAGGCTGCCGCCGAGCCTTTCGCGCTGTGCCCGGAAATATTTCATCTCGGGGCTGTCTTCCGGCAGGCGAATGAAGGGGACTTTCGCCAGGTCCTCGTCGGCGATCGGGACCTGGAAGCGATCGCGGAAGCCGCGGAGCGCGTCCTGCGTCATCTTCTTGGCCTGGTGGGCGATCATCTGGCCTTCGCCGGACTCGCCCATGCCGTAGCCCTTGACGGTCTTCGGCAGGATGACCGTCGGCTGCCCCTTGTGATTCACCGCCGCCGTGTAGGCCGCGAAGACCTTCTCGGGATCGTGGCCGCCGCGCGCCAGCTTCCAGATCTCGTCGTCGTTCATGTCGGCGACGAGCTGCTTCAGCTCGTCATACTTGCCGAAGAAGTGCTCGCGGATATAGGCGCCGCTCTTGCTCTTGAAATCCTGGTACTCGCCGTCGACGCATTCCTCCATGCGCTTGAGCAGCAGGCCGCTCTTGTCCTTCTCCAGCAGGCGGTCCCAGCCCGAGCCCCACAGCACCTTGATGACGTTCCACCCCGCCCCGCGGAAGACGCTTTCGAGCTCCTGGACGATCTTGCCGTTGCCGCGAACGGGCCCGTCCAGCCGCTGGAGATTGCAGTTGATGACGAAGATCAGATTGTCGAGCTTCTCGCGGCCGGCGAGCGAGATCGCACCGAGCGATTCCGGCTCGTCGGTTTCGCCGTCGCCCATGAAGGCCCAGACCTTGCGGTTCGCGGTGTCGGCCAGATCGCGGTTTTGAAGATATTTCAGGAATCGCGCCTGATAGATCGCCATCAGGGGCCCCAGCCCCATCGACACCGTCGGGAATTGCCAGAAGTCCGGCATCAGCCAGGGATGCGGATAGCTCGACAGGCCCTTGCCGCCGGTCTCCTGGCGGAAGCTGAGCAGCTGCTCCTCGCTGAGCCGCCCCTCGAGAAAGGCGCGCGCGTAAATGCCGGGTGAACTGTGGCCCTGGACGAGGATCAGATCGCCGCCATGGCTCTCGGTCGGTGCATGCCAGAAATGGCCGAAGCCGATGTCGTAGAGGGTTGCGGCCGACTGGAAGCTCGCAATATGACCGCCGAGCTCCGAGCTCTCCTTGTTGGCGCGCAGCACGATCGCAAGGGCGTTCCACCGGACGATCGAGCGAAGCTTGTGCTCGATGGCGCGATCCCCAGGGAGGGCCGGCTGCCGGCTCAGCGGAATCGTATTGCAATAGGGCGTCGTGAGCGTCTGCGCAAGCTCAAGCCCGCCTTTGCGGGCGGCGTCAACCATCGTGTTGACAACGAACTCGGCGCGCTCGTTGCCGCGATGTCCCTTGATGGCCGACAGCGCATCCAACCACTCCTGGGTTTCCTGCGGATCCAGGTCGTGCGCCTCTGCAACTGTCATCACCCTCTCCATTGGCATGCGAAGCCGAACTCAAGCGTCATTGTTCATCGCGCTCTGCCTGGTTGCGGAGAGGCGCAATGCTGTCCAGGCGATATCGCCTGTCGCTGCTACGTGAAGGATCGAATGCTGGCTGGCATCAGAGCGTCCCCTCGTTTTGCTTGTTCTGGAGCCGATGCTCCTTTTGCCGATGCTTAAAGCAGCATCCGTGCCAGGCTGCGGGAACGCGGCAGCAATCGCCGCATCTACCTCGTTTTACTGGGAAATACCATAGCCGTCTGCGAGCCTTGCGGCGTCAGGAGGCGCGATCCGTCCGAAGTTCCGGAAAACGGGCCAGCGGGGTCATCCGGAATATCGGACGGGGGCGGCCGATGCGCCATCGCTTGCAAGGCGGATCAGGAAACCGGCGAAATCGAGTTGACGACGTTGCTCTGCCTGGTCGAATGTCTGCGCGCAATATCCGCTTGTCGAATGCATCACTTGGTCCGCCTCGGCATGATTGACGAGCGGATGACCGCTCATCATCAGCTTCCGAAATCCACGAGACTGATCCATGACCGTCCTGCTCGATTTGCTTAATGACGATCCGCGCAAGAGCAAACGCGCGGATGCACCACGTCACCCCGAGAAGGTCAACCGCCCCGACACGCCGCTGCGGAGCAAGCCGGCGTGGATCCGCGTGAAAGCACCCGGCTCAAGCGAGTGGGCGGAAACCAGACGCATCGTGCGCGAGCACAAGCTCGTCACCGTATGCGAAGAAGCGGCGTGCCCGACCGTCGGCGAGTGCTGGACCAGGAAGCACGCGACCTTCATGATCATGGGCGATACATGCACGCGGGCCTGCGCCTTCTGCAACGTGCGCACAGGCCTGCCCGGTGCACTCGATGAGAACGAGCCACAGAGGATCGCCGACGCGGTCGCCAAGCTCGCCCTGTCACATGTCGTCGTCACGTCGGTCGATCGAGACGACCTTGCCGATGGCGGCGCGGCGCACTTCGCCCAGACGATTGCAGCGATCCGGGCAGCAAGTCCGGGGACCACGATTGAAATCCTGACGCCCGACTTTCTGCGCAAACCCGGCGCGCTCGAAACGGTCGTTGCCGCACGGCCCGACGTGTTCAACCACAATCTTGAAACGGTGCGGTCGAAATATCTCACGGTGCGGCCCGGCGCACGATATTTCCATTCGGTCCGGTTGCTACAGCGCGTCAAGGAACTCGACGCGCAGATGTTCACCAAGTCGGGCATCATGGTCGGTCTCGGTGAACAGCGGAACGAGGTGCTGCAGGTGATGGAGGACCTGCGCTCCGCCGACGTCGATTTCCTGACCATAGGTCAGTATCTACAACCCACGTGCAAACATCACGCCGTCATGAGTTTCGTGTCCCCCGAGGAGTTCGGGGCCTACGAAAGAGTTGCCTACGCCAAGGGATTTCTGCTGGTTTCAGCGACCCCTTTGACGCGTTCGTCACACCACGCTGGCATCGCGGCGGCCGCTGTAGAGGTGAGGGCTGCGCTAACTGCCTGAACAATACGGGCGGCCTCAAGTGCTTCAAGGGAGTTGGCCAACATTGCGATCAATGATGCAATGGCATTGGCCGCTACGCCGACGAGAAAGGTAGAACGAGGCCCGAACCGGTCTCCGAGTAGGCCGCCGACCGGTGATACGAGTGCAACTGTCCCAAGGTAGAGCGATACGATCAGCGAAGCTTCACCCGCGCCGACGGAAAACTCGCGAACGACGCCAGGCAAGGCGACGGTCAGCATCGTCGAATTCAGGCAGGCTTCGGGCTTCGCTGGCGCAACCAGTTCTCGCGCGTCACCTTCCATTTTTCGGATCTGGACTGTCCGTTGTGATGCGGAAGTTCGATGTAGCCGACAAACTCGGCGCCAGTCTTCTGCTTGACGCGACGTGAGGCCGCGTTTGTCGCCACGTTGCAGACATGGAAATTGTCGATGCCCAGCGTTTCGAAGGCAAAGTCGTTAACGGCCGCGATGGCTTCCGTCATCAAGCCCTGATTCCAGTAGGGCTCCGCGAGCCAGAACCCACGATTGCCTTTTGGGTTTTCTGAATGCGTCGCCTGCGGCCGAAAATGAATATTGCCGATGGCCTCTCCGCCACCGGAGCGCAAAACGAGTACCCACTGATAGATCTCTTCGCCGGCCGCGATTTTCGCCAGCTGCAGTCGAATGAACGTCTCGGCGCCGTCCTCGGGATATGGCCATGGCACGACTGAGGCGAGATTCCTGATGATATTCCAGTTGTTGAAATGCCGCTGAATGGCAGGCGCGTCGGCCAGAGTCAGCGGTCGCAATACCAGCCGTCGGGTATGAATAATCGGCGTTTCCATGGAATCCAGACTAGCACACAGCTCGCGTTTGCAAAGCTCCAGGGTACCCACCCGAGAACGATTGGCAATCTGTTGCAATTGACGAATGCTGAATCGTGCGCGGAAAGCATCATGATCTGGCTCCCTTGCGTCATGCATGCAGCCCCTGATGCGCAGCCTCATGCATCTTTTTCCACCCGTCGCGCCGGCCACGCGTCCTGCTTCGGCCATCTCGCGCCGTTCGTCGGCTGACGGCGCAAGCGCTCTGCGCTCGTCCGCTGCGCTGCCGCCCTGAGGGGTGCGCCCCCTCCTCCGTCGCAACCGCCTCCGTCCAGGCCGCGATTGGCGCAGCCAGGCGATGGAGGAAGCGATGCAGGTCTGGACCATCAATGAGCTGATGCGTTTGACGCGCGAGGAGCTTTGTAGACTGGCCGGTGAAATCGAGCAAGCTTTACGCTCGTTCGAGCCAGGTACAATCGACAGGCTCAATGCCCTCACGAGTCTCGACAACATCCGCCGCGTGATGACTTGCCGCGGGCTGAACTACTGAACAAGAAAGGCCCTGCTGATTAATCGACAGGGGCGATCTTGCGACTGCCGTTACGCGTTGCTAGCCGCGAAATGCTTCCATTCGCCGCGATCCGCTGCGGCCTCTCGCTGGACGCCGCGCAGGACGCCTCGCAAATGCCGGCGCTTCGATCTTGGCATCAAGGATTTCGGCGATGACGGTCTCGGGTGCCGTGACAAGAAGCTTGCTCTGCTCCTCGCCGGCAAGATCCCGCCATTTGAGCCGCGTCTGGTAAGGGCTCAAGGGCTTGAAGCTTTCGGTCGGCTCGAAGGTCTCGATCTTGTACTGCAGGGCCCGGTTCACGGCGACATTGTCTTCGGCGAACAGATGCAGCCCATGCTCGGTCGCAAATTCCTGCGGCGTCTGCTCGGTCAGAACCATCTGCCGATCGAGCAGCACGACCCGAGCCCTGAAGTCCTTCTCGGGTTTGAACTCGGGGTTGGCTGCAGGGTCGAAAGGTTCCACGAACGCGACCTGCTCGACGAGTACCAGTCTTTTACCGATGGTGATGACTTTCATGTTGATCTCCTCGTGGTTGGTTGAAGGAGATTCGAGTTTAGGGAAAGCGCTGTGCACGCTGGATAGAAACGATTGGGACTCCCCTGCGTGATAATCGCGAATGATTGGGAGCGGCGTTGTGAGCAGGGCGCGGACGATGAGTCTGCTGGTATGCACATCACCTACAGTCGTATGTCAAAAATGACATTGCGTTCGTAGCGTTTAGGAATGTTCTGCATTGCAGCATTTTCAAATTGACTTCGAGGCTACAAAAAAAAGACAATAAGCCATTCCTTCGGCTTTGAATTCGAAGAGAGTGTGCAACAGAGGTTACCAACTTCTGGCTGGCTCGGCCGGAGACGCATTACTTGCGGCCAAAACACACTCCCGTATGCCGAATGTCAGGAAAGTGCCTTGTGTTCATGGAGGACAACAAAATCGCTATGTGAAGGGGGATGCAATGCCCGCGTGAAACCGGAAAGGTTGGAATCGAACAAAGAGCCGCACCGACGGCCCGGCTCGGCTCGAGTTCTTCGCTCGGGAAACCCGGCTCGCATGTACCGCCGTTACCATAGCATGGTTGGGCGCTTCTGGCGCTGGTGCGGATTTCTTGAGACCGATCTCCGCTATTCATTGCAGCGAGAGATCCGGTCAGGGTCAATCGCTTCACTTTGACGATCGTCCGGCTGTTCCGACTTCACTCCAACTGCGGGACCTGTTGCAGCACCGCGGCAGCCGACGCGATGGCACATGAGCAGAAGTCCGCTAGCGCTCTCTACGAAGTTGTGATCTGTTAGATCTCGCCGGCTCCAGACGCCTCAATTCGCTGACGCTCGCTTAAGATGCCATGATTTTCTGATGAGCCACATTGATGACTGCCTGAACACCCTCCGCCTCTTAATCGAGGCTGGCGACCCGAACAGTATAGGCGCGGCCAAAGAGGCCATTGAGAGGTACTGGTCGGCTACTCCGCTGCGAGCGAGAAAGAGTGGCCTGCTCTATATCCAGCAAATCCTGCATGATCGCCGCGACAAACTTGTCGCCGAGAGCCGTGATTTCGCAGACACGCTGGACGCCTACTTTGAAACGAAATTAGCAGGTCCGCTGGAGTGATGTCCGGGCCGATCAGGTTGATCGCTGCTGCTAAATTGCCCTCGGGAAACGGGAAGACTTCTCCATGACAGCGAGCAACCGCATCGTCCTCTCTAGCGACCATACCGCCATTCAGCTCCGACAGATCATTGCCGCTCATATCGCGGCGCAGGGCTGGGTGGCGGTCGACATCGGACCGACGACGCCGGAGAGCACACATTATCCTAAGCACGGCGAAGCGGCGGCACGGCTCGTCGCCTCCGGCGATTGCCGTTTTGGCATCATCCTATGCGGCACCGGTCAGGGCATCATGATGGCCGCGAACAAGATAAAGCGCATCCGTTGCGGCGTCTGCGTTGACACATTCTCAGCCCGCATGATCCGCCAGCATAACGATGCCAATATGCTATCGATTGGCGCACGCGTGGTGGGCGAAGGGCTGGCGCTCGATATCGTCGATGCGTTCCTTACCGCCCAGTTCGAGGGCGGCCGGCATGCGACGCGGGTGGAGATGATTGAGGCACAAAAGGGGTAGCGCCGTTCTTTGCTTCTTTCTTTGGGACAACATTGGTCAAAGCGGCGGCGGTCGCGGCCGCCCAGACATCCCCAAACCGGCGCTTGGAAGCCCCCAAGGGAAATCGTAAGCCACCCCAATGCCTCCAAGCTTCGCCGCGCGCGCCATCTCCATATCGAAGGAGGTATCGCCGATGAAGACCGCCTGCTCGGCTCTTACGCCGGTTGCCTTAAGTGCCTGAAGCAGCATCCGTGGGTTTGGCTTTGACGGCGCCATGTCTGCAGCTTGTATGGTCCTGAAGTACGCCCGCCATCCCAGCGCTTCCAAGGCGGGAATGACGGCGGTCGAGGTGTGCCCCGTTGCTATCCCCAGCGTGACTCCGGGCATGCGGCTTAAGTCGTGGAGCAGACCAGAGATGCCATCGAATGGCCTTTCGACAAAGGCAGGCTCGGCCCTGAGCTGAGGAAGGATGCGGTCATAGGCCCTCACCATTCTTGGATTGGTGCTTGCGGTCCCGCAAGTTGCGCAAGGACAAGCTCAAGCGACCTTCCGATCAAAGCTAGGCTGTCCTGCGGCGACGGGAGCACTAAGCCAAATTCCGTAAAGACCGATCGATGGCATTCCAAAATCAAAGCCCGGCTGTCGACAAGTGTCCCATCGAAGTCAAAAACGATCAAGCTCACAGCTTACTTCTTCCTCTCCTAGTCGTCTCCAAGCGGAAAACAAAGCAGACAGCCAATATTGATTCAACTGATTCAAACGATGTCCTAGTGGTTGAAATCTAACATTTGAGACCCGCCAGCGGGAATGGTGCCGACCCCGAAGCGAACTTTTTGTCCTCTGATCACGGATACGGAAAGGTTTCGCTGCGAAGTATCTGTACTGGCCGAAATCGAACCAACTCGATCCGTTCAAGGCGGGCGTTGATTGGCCCCGTCCACATGGAGGTCACGATCCCGATGGCTTGAGCCGCCGAGGATAACCCCTCCTTGCTCAGAGTGACGTGCGGTACCCATGCATCCGGGCGGTAGTGCGGCTCAACCGGGAAAGGCGCTAGGGCAGCGTAGAGCGAGGCATGCCGTGCGAGCAGGCGCTCCGTCGCGACAGGACCAATCCAAACCACTGGCGGCACGCCGGGAAAGACGCCGATGCTGGCGAGAACTACGTCGAAAGGCTCCCAATTATTCAGCACGCTGCCAAAGACAGCTTTTTCAATCTTGGCAGCTGGAGCCAAGTCGGACAGGATAGCAAGGGAGATGTGAGGAGCATAGCCGAGCCGGACGCCCCCGTCGTCACCAATTCGGTCGGCCAGTTCGCACCACATTCGCTCAACTGCCGCAGCGGCGGCATTGTCGAGTGGCATTGTTACGGCATAGGGCATGAACTCAATCTAACGGCGACTGTGATCCTTGTCAGCCTCCCCCTTAGCGCCGGGGGTACCAAGCGCAAGATTTTCACACTAGCGGACATACCCGGGGCTTCGGGCCAAGAGGCGAGATCAGCTTCGGCGCTCTTGGTAGCGCTCCCGAAGCGCGTCGATCTCCTCAAGGCTACAAAGCCGAGTTACCGCCTTTGTCTGTTCGGCTTCGCGGCACAATTCGCGAATGCCTGGCAGCCGGTGTCGGTCAACCTCCCACATCGTCTTGAAGAGGGCCATGGTCGGAGGCGTTCTGGTCATCCCGGCGGGAGGCGCGTCTTGGTTACTCCATTGCGCCTGACGTTCCGCCGATAAAGCGAAGTGAACCAGAGAGGCAGGTCGATCAGTAAGACTTCCGTCGCCCTTGCGATCCGAGCTGGTATGGAGGCTTGACCGCCAAGCCCCTCGATTATCCATTCGTCCCGAGCAATAGCAGCCGCATGTTTTGCGTCATACTCCTCTGGAGGAGCCAAGCACCATCCCTCTTTCCATAGGAATTTGTCGATCTCAACGAGTGGCAAGCTTCGAGCGATGGACATCTGACGAGCGAGTGTCGACTTGCCTCCGGCAGCATTTCCGATGACTACGACCCTGCTCATGCTCAAGCCCTGAGGCGACAAGACGCGCCAGCGCACCACGGCATCCACCAAGACGAGCCTTCCGTCTGCAATGGTCACGTGCCGAAATTCTCATTTGGAGCAAATCTGGTCGGCACTACTTCAGATAGCGGACATCGATCGCGGCGGCAAGGATTTCTCAGTCGGGCCATTGCGCAAACCCGGAAGTGATCCGAACTCGGTGTCTCAATAACGGCAGTTGCGCGATGCGCCGGAACTCGCTCTACTAAGCGCTCCTGCGCTAAATCGCGAGATGGCCAACCACAATGCGAGACAAAGTTGCCAAAACTGTAGGGGCAATGTTCATCAGCTCCGATGGTAGGGTATTGCTCGGTCTGCGTTCGCCCGCGCGAAGACCGTGGCCAGGCTATTGGGATATAATCGGCGGGCACGTTGAGGATGGCGAAAGCCTCGACGAGGCTCTTGTTAGTGAATCTCAAGAAGAAGTTGGGGTAATGCCCCGTCAGTTTAGACTCATTGCAACGTTCAAAGAGCGACGGCCCGAAATCCATGGAGATGCCTTGCATCATATTTACGCTGTTACCAGTTGGCAAGGCGGCAAACCGATCAACGTCTGCGACGAACATACGGAACTAAAGTGGTTCAGCATCAGCGAAATGCTTCTACTGAAGAACATTGCTGATGTGGAGTACCCGCGGCTCGCCCAGCTCGCTTTGACGGGTAAAGCGTGACTTCCGAAATAGGTCACGGGCTGCCTTCCCGAATGGGTCAGCGCCGCGGCCTGTGTGCCCTAGATAGCTGCCGACTTGCTGCAGCACCACATTTCGACAGCCCCGAGCCAAAACCGGACTGTCATCGGCCTTCCAAGAATTCTAGAAGTCCAGCATGCAATCTTTGTGCGCCGTCCCAAAGCTGTATGTTGTAGCCCTGAGGGAATTCGACGGGATTTTCGTCTCGAAACGAGATGGCGCGGACGCGGCTATCAATGGGCTTGCACATCAGCCAGTCGGTGCCTGCGTGCTGTGAGAACCGATCTCCCCATATCTCGATTTCATTGAAAGCTGGAGCGCGGCCGCCCAGGCCTAGGTCACGGAGAACGCCCGAATTGAACGCCTCCGTTACTGCGCGCGACTTATCGATCCCGGTGATGGCCATATCCAGCGCAAACACGCCGGCCATTCTGACAGAAACGGGGATAGAGTGGGTATCAAGCAATTGTTGCGCTCGGCGCGCTATCGGAATTCTCAAATCATCTCCTTCAAGGGAACAACTAGCCGGAAGATGGATTTCTCCACGCGCAGTGGCAGAGAGCCGGTATGCGTTCGGGAACTCGAGCGTGATCTGCGGACCACGGTCATCCAGCATGACACACAAAGGTTCGTCACCCGTCTTCCGCCTAAAATCGGGAACGGGCATCGGAGCGTAGGGTGAAAGACGAAACTCTCGGATCAATTGCTGGACAACAGAACGCCACGCTTTCGCGTTTTCGGCCGTCAAGACATTTTCAGCTGTATAGTATGGGCGCTCCTTTCGACTTCCATCCAAAGAGTAGCCCCAAAGTTCTGCACCACTACAGGCTCCAATGACTACTTGCCGTCGGAGAAGAGCTGGTAGTTCTAGTACCACACGTTGTTCAACATTCTCAACGCCTTGGCCGGTGATGAATACGAGTGAAACGCTTTGTTCGAGCAACGTGGAAATCGCGCCTACCATCCGCCGTTCCGCAGGCTGGTAAAGATCAGCAATGGTTTCATCCACATCAGAGAAAACGAGACAGAGCTTGTCATTCCAACTTATAGTTCGAGATTGCATCACATCCGCTTCTCCGACGCGCTAGAATATCGAAAGTGGACCTAGCTCCGAGTTTTCGTTCTCTTCACAATAGCTGAAATGGCGATTTCATGCTGCCCAAGGATGACTCTAATTCAACTCTGAATGGCATCAAGCAGGAAACCTCATAGGCCCGGCAACAGATGGAAACGCAGGGGCCAACATGCCGACAACTGCAAGACTCCGAAAGCTGCTTCTAATCTTCGTCGGCGCCACGGTAGCACTGATGGCGCTATCGTATTGGTGGTGCGGGCTCACCGAGTTGCCTCTCGACGATCAAGCTCGCACCAAGGCCCCAGGGAAATTCCTTGGTCTGCCCGATGGCAAGGTCCATTACCGCTGGGATGGCCCTGCCGACGGGCCGGTAGTGGCGATGGTACATGGCTTTTCGCTGCCCAGTTGCAACTGGGACCACAATGTGCCGGCACTGACCGCGGCGGGGTTCCATGTGCTGAGTTTCGACAATTACGGCCGCGGCTGGTCGGACCGCCCGGAACACAACAACGACATCGACTTGTTCGATCGAGAGCTTCTGGGGACGCTCGACGCACTCGGACTGAAAGAGCCGATTAGGTTGGTTGGCGTCTCAATGGGCAGCGCCATTTCCACGGTCTTCGTTGCCCGCCATCCCGAAAGGGTAAGCCAGCTTGTCCTCATCGCGCCAGTCGGAGAACCTACGCCCCAACCTCTGGCCGTGCGAATCGTACGCTGGCCGGTGTTGGGCGATTGGGTGATGCGCGTTCTGGGCAAGTGGGCCACAGAAAAGAATGCTCTTGGCCTGGTCGATACTCCCGAACTGAAAGCGGGAGTTTTGTCGTGCATCGAGCAAAGCCTCGCCTATCGCGGTGGCACCGACTCGCTTCTCTCGACACTGCGCTACTACCCCCTCGGCGGGCTCGCGCAGGTTTACGAGGACGCGGGCAAAGCGAAAATCCCGACCCTTCTGCTATGGGGCGATGCCGACACCACAGCTCCATATGACGGCGCGGCCAAAGTGTTGGCAGCCATGCCGAGTGCTAGGCTGGTGACTTTCAACGGCGGTGGCCACGGCATAAACAAGACCGTCGCCAACAAGGTCAATGCGCTGATAATCAACTTCTTCACCGCATGGTCGAGTGACGGACGGTAAGTGAGGAAAGTGGCAAATGACTGTGACAATGATCCTTTGCAACCCGCGCCACCGAGCCATTCAGCATAAAGAATCTTTTAGGCGAGTTCTCCATTGTTCGACAATGGAGAATGATGAGCTGAGTCCGTTTCAGATCTGTTTCGGGATTGCTGCAAAATGGCTTCGTTCGCGACCGGAAAGGTCACAGAGCCGTGACATAGGAGTGATCAGCCCGAAGGCGTTTCCGCGATGAACGCTTCTGAATCCAGACTCCGGACGGCGCGACAAACCTCCAACATCAAACCGCCGTGCCGTACATTAGCCCCGCGCTTCGTGATCCACTTCACGTCCCCCTAGTCCCAAATGGATTATCGATTGAACGTCAGTGCTTCGCTAACGAGCAACAGACGGAGATCAATATGGCAGCTTTGGCGCGCGCAATCTCCCGTGCGACTGGCACCGAGATCGACGTTGAATCACTTAGTGCAATTCTCATCTTCAGTGGCATTGGACTGCTGCTGACGCTGGTTGCAATCGCGGCCTATGGTCTTGATCTCAGCTATGGCTTTCTTTGAAGCAGGCGAAAGGACGCTTGGTGCGCGCCGAGAACGTTCCGGCTTCCAGCTCCAGCTGCAGATCCCGCTCACCACTTTGAGCGGCAAGTGCATCCGGCCGAGGTGGGCCGACCTGGCGATGACCAGGTGAAAGCGAAGGGTTTTTTATGCGACCCGGGCATGCGCGTGCAGGAACGGAAGCCCCGCGCCAGGCGTCCGCCCAGATCGAACCAAAACCGGGTCAGGCGACACAAACTCGATGTTCCGAATTGTGGAGTGTCGAGGTACTTAGCAGTGAGCAAACAGGATCGGGCTCATGGGCGCGCGACTGTCCTTCGCGAAGGGCTCCAAGCGATGGTGAGACTGCGTCAAGAAGTTGAGGAGTTAAGGCGTCTCGTAAAGGTGGCCGAGGACCAGCGCGCTAACGGCCCGGTGCAGCGAGCGCAATGTCATGCAGATCGACCAAACGGCCGCGGTCAAGGCGAGTAAAACAACCAAGCAGCGAGCACAACATTAGGGGTGCCAACCGAGAGCATGGCGAATTCGGGTATCCTTGCGAGCTTAAAGATGAGCCGACCACCGAATCAATAGAACACACAGAACGGAATCACGCGGAGCGGAAGGAGAAAAGTTAGCGCGGCTGACTCATCGACAGAATGGGGTCCGTATCCCTGCGATTGAGTGGTCCCGTCGCCCCGCTTCTTGTTTGTTCTTCCTCTCTCTGTCTCTTCCTCTTCTTCCTTTGATCTCTGAACGTTTGAACGGTCGCGCTCCAGGCTGTTGGAGGGCATGGTTTCGTTTCCCCCATGAAGGCGAAGCTCGGCCTTGACGTTGTGAAGCTAAGAGTCCTCAGACACAGCCGGATCAAGGCAACGCGATTAGGTACTCCAATCTGCTCGTGCGTGGACCGCGGATGCGGCTGCGTCACGGAAAATCCCCGAGTGTTGCTCTCAGAAAGTTGCCTTTAGGCCTGCGTAGAACGTACGGCGCAGCGCCGGGCTGAGTGAATCCGGATTGGCGAACGGCGCTCCGTTGTTGGCCAGGTTCGGGATCGCATTAATGTCGAAGAACGTACCGTAGGTCGCATAATGGTTGTCGAACATCGTCTCCGCGCTCAAGGCAGGCGACCCCGGACCCATTTCGAAGTTCGCGTGCCCCGGCCGCCCTGACCCAGCCCAACCCGGGGCAGAGTGTCGGTGGCCGCGTTGGTGCCCAGAGGGAATCATACGCAACCAACCGACACGACGAACCGTTGTTTTCTCCTCAGCATGGTGGCGTGAGCGCTGAGCACGGCGGCGGAACTCGCGACATTAAAGGCCGGCGGTTGGGCCCTTTACGACCATGTCAGACGCTGCTCGATAAACTGGCGCAAATGGTTTTTCCGTGCACACTTGTCTAGAATCGTCCCAGCGGGACGCCCTTCGAGCTCGAGGTCTCAACGTGCTTCCTCGCTGATGGCGTATGGAGCGTAGGCGGTATTAGTGACGCAAGCGCTCTCAATCCCCTTCTCAGCACAACGACAGGGCGCAGGCTCGCCCCAGAGGCCGTGACGGGTGGCAAGCCTGAGTGATCGCCGTGAGTACGATGAATTAATAGCGAAATAGGCAGAGTTTCGAAGAACAGCGACCCCTTTGCCGCCGCCGCAGTCCGGGCCATCCGGCTGTCCTCTACAATTGCGTCCAGTCAGAGAACACTGGTTTGACGATGTCGCAACAGAAGCCTAACGGGTTGCTTTCATTGGGTCGCTGGAGGGCTAGCGCGTGAATGAGGAGCAGCAGAGTTGTGATTTCCGACTCGCTTCGGCCTTCAAAAGCGTCGATTTTGATTGGGGCTAGTCGAAATCGAAGCGATCCGGGTTCTCGCCCCTAGTTGCGGACGAGATCACGGCCTTGTTGCTCGAGCCAATCGCAGAACACGGCGATATGTGGATCGGTTCGTCGCGCTTCCGGTAGATAGGCGAAGTAGCTTCGCGCTGAGAGACTGATGTCCGGAAACGGCGTCATCAATCGCCGGGCCACGAGATCATCGGCGACCAAAGCGGTCGGGCCCATCGCCACGCCGAGCCCATCGATCGCTGCCTGTATCGTCAGATAGAAATGATCGAAAGTCAGAGATGCTTCCGGGCGAAGCGCGGGCTCGCCGGCTTCGACCAGCCAGTCGCGCCATAATCGCGGCATCGAGCTGGTGTGAAGTAGTGTATGGCGAGACAAATCGCGAATGTCGGTCAGCGGAACTCGATCCAAAATGGCCGGACTGCACACGGGCAGCCTTCGCTCCCCGAAGAGGAAACGCGAGGTATAGCCAGGAAAGGTGTCCGGGCCACCTCTGATCACGACGTCGAATAACTCTCCCAGGGCGTCGATCGGCTCGTTCGACGTACTCAAGCGCACCTCGATGTCAGGATGCTGCGCACGAAAAGCGCCCATGCGTCGCAACAGCCATCGCAGGCTGAAGGTCGCGAGCGCGTTCACATGTAGCACTATCGATGGCGCGTCATGCCGTCTGGTTCGATGCTGCTGCACGGCCGCCGAAATGCGATCGAGCGCCGGTCCGAATTCGGCCAGCAGCACTGCGCCGGCTGGCGTCAGCACGACCCGTCGGACCGAGCGCCGAAAAAGCGCCGGAGCACCTAACCAGTCTTCCAATAGTCGGATCTGTTGACTGACCGCGCCATGGGTCACGCTGAGCTCAGCGGCGGCCTCCTTCAGACTGCCAAGACGGGCGGCAGCCTCGAAGGCGCGGACCGCATTCAGCGGCGGCAGACTACGTCGTGGGACAATGGGCATGATTGAGAATTTCTAACCCATAATCCGAATATTGCTGATTTGTGACAGTCGCAAGTCTCGTTTATCATATTTTTGAGGCGTTCAGCCCGCCAGACACAGCTCTGGCAACCTAAATTTTAGATTTTCTGCAATGTCCAGTCCGCTCCGGATGATCCATGACCTACCATGAGACCTTGACATCCTCCACTCCGGCTCCTCCGAACCGGACACGCGCCGCGCGAACGCTTGCACTGGCCGGGCTCAATCACGCTCTGCACGACGGCTTCACCGATACAATCTACGTGCTGCTGCCGATCTGGCAGACCGAATTCGCGCTGAGCTACAGTGTACTTGCGATCTTTCGAGGTCTCTACTCCGGCGCCATGGCGTGTCTGCAAATTCCGGCAGGGCGTCTGGCGGAGCGGATCGACGCCAGACACATTCTCTGGTGTGGCACGGGGCTGTCGGCGTTGGGCTACGCTCTCGCGGGCATCTCCGGCGGCATTATCGGATTGAGCTTTTCACTCGCGTTGGCAGGCGCAGGTTCAAGCACCCAACACCCTCTGGCGTCCGCCGCCGTTTCACGCGCCTATGGGCGCGCTGCGCGCAGACCACTGGGCGTCTACAATTTCACAGGCGATATTGGAAAGGCGGCCATCCCGGCGCTCATGTCTCTGCTGCTCGTCAGCGTCGCCTGGCGACACGCTGTATTCGCTCTTGCCGTCGCCGGTATCGCGGTGTCCATCTCTATGGCTGCGTGGATGCCGGCCGTCGGCAAGGGACATGCAGCAGATCCGAAGAAACGATCCAGCCAGGCGGGTCAAAGTCGCGGCGGGTTCTATTGGCTCCTGGCGATCGGAATGCTCGATAGCGCCGTCAGAATGGGCTTCCTCACCTTTCTGCCATTTCTACTGATCGGAAAGGGAGCGACGCTTCCCACCAGAGGTTTTGCTCTGGCGCTTGTCTTCATCGGAGGAGCCGCCGGCAAGTTCGCTTGCGGCTGGCTTGGCGACCGGGTCGGGACCCGGCGCACCGTCCTCTTCACCGAGGTTGCCACTGCCATTCTGATTCTCGGTGTTTTGGTTCTGCCACTCGTCCCATCCGTCGTGCTTCTGCCGTTGCTGGGGGTAATGCTCAACGGCACGTCATCGGTGCTGTATGGAACGGTTCCCGAACTGACGCCGCCCAATCGCACCGAGCGTGCATTTGCTTTGTTTTATACCGGCACCATCGGCGCGGGCGCCGGTGCCCCGGTTCTCTATGGCTTTCTGGGCGACGCGTCCGGACCCGCGACGGCAGCGGCCGCGACAGCAATGACGGCGCTGGCGATCTGTCCGTTCATGATCGCACTCTCAAAGCATCTTGGCGACGACGTCGAAGTCGGTGCGGCGTCGCATTCGTCCGGATAGACGGCATGACGCTGCTCGACTTCGCTTGTGCCATGTGCGCCGCGGGCGGCACGCGAGTTGGGATTCCGTGACCGAGGCGGTACTGATCGGCTTTGGTCCATGACGCGTCCTTGCCTCTGCGGCGCTCGCCTATGCTGCCGATATAGAACGAGCAACGATCTTTGATCTGCCAAGCTACTCAGAGGTATACGATTGACCGAGGCGGGTCACTCGCAGACTCTCGGGCTTTGCGTTCTCTCGCGGCGCATACGCCGCCATGCGCGTTGGAACAATTATCTACCTCCAAGTTGTCTGGATGGTGCATTCCGCCGGTGGGCAATCCGACATGGATCGAGGTGATCTCGAGAGTGGCAGCTATCCCGGGAGAACGACAAGGTATTTTTCTGCCTACCTGCGCTTACAAGCCTCGCCTACTCGATAGTTACATCCGCAGGAGCAAGATCGTCCGCATGCTTGAATGCTGCTGTGCCGAAGTAGTTTGGGACGATTGGGGTCCGGGATCAGTGGGGTTCCCGGTAATAAATTGGATAGGCTTCGGCTTGCCACTCGTAACCGCCGGCAGATTGGAGGTCGTACCGAGCGAGTCGACATCAAGCCCGCGCGGTCGGCAACTCGACGGATCTCTTCTCTGAAATGAGCAGGACACGGCACCACCGGCCGCAACTGACCGAACATCGAAATTGCTAGAGAGTTCAAAGGCCTTCATCGTTGATGCCTGGCATTGATAAACAAGAAATTCTCAAGTTCATGCTCGTGCCACGTTTTGAGCTGATATTTGAAGCACGGGGCAGAAAGCAAACTAATAACAAACGCGTCGGAGGAAACCGTCATGACAACAAAGCTGGCAAGTACCGTCTGCGCTCTCTCGCTCGTGTTCTGTGGCTCGGCCACAATCGTTCATAGCGCATTGGCGCAAGCCCCGTCCGTCCCCGCGCCGCCGCTTGCCGGTCCGCCATCTCCGGAGCAGGTGCAGCCGTGGGGTCTGCCGCCACCGCCGCCGGGCATCGGACCGGTCAGCTTGTTCGCGGATATCCATGATCAACCGCAGGGCAAGTTCCTTGAAGGTGGCGCCTTCGACAAGGCAGGCAACTTCTGGTTTGTGGCGATTGGCAGTGGCTGGGTGTCCTACCTCACTCCCGACGCCAAGCTAGTCCCCGTGTTCAATTGCAACCCGAAAGGAGACCTCGGTCCCGCATGCGAGCCGCAGGGCACGCGCTGGCATGATGGCAAGCTTTACGTCACGACGCGCCACCTCGGCGTCCTGGTCTACGATCCGGAGACGAAGAAACTAAGCTCGCTCGTGTCGACCTTTCACAACGAACTCTTCAAGGGTCCGAATGACCTCGACTTTGACGCCGAGGGCAACCTGTATTTCACCGATCCATGGGGAACAGGGCCGGGACCCGATGCGGCGGATCGGACCGGTGCGGTCTATCAATATTCCAAGGACGGGATTCTCCGGCGCATCATCACCACCGGCAGTTTTCCCAACGGCATAGCGGTTTCGCCGGATGATGGCACGCTGGCTGTTGCCGATTATGCGAGCAACCGCATGCTGTACTATTCCTTCCTGCGAGGGCCGAATCCCGCCTGCGCCGATTGCGCCAACGATCCGTCGCACACGACATTCTTCTTCGCCACGACCGGGAGCTACAATCCTGGCAACGGTGGACCTGACGGCATCCACTACGACATCCATGGGAACCTCTGGGCCGCGTGCGGCATCGGGGGAGTCATCGAGTACGATCCGCGTGGCTTCATCATCGGTTATGTGCCGTTGCCAAACGGCGATTCGTCGGCCACGAACTTTGCGTTCGGCGGTGAGAACAATCAGTACATCTACATGGAAGGTGCGGTCAGCGGAACAATCTACAAGTTCAAGGCACCCTACCCCGGGCTGATTGGGCCAGATGGCGTGCGGTTAGCGGCGCAACCCTGACCTCGCCGAGAGGCTGCGGTCGTGCGCGCTGCATCAGCGCGCACGCACCGCACTGCGTGCGCTTGGACGTGCCTGCTAATTATAGACGCGCTCATCAGATTTGCTTATTTGGATCCCTCCGAGGTCTGTGTCGGCGCGCCGAACCGGCCGCGTGCAATCGCCTTTTTGTCCCATTCGAAAATCACTGGCTTAGACGGCCTCCAATGAGCCAATGAGTTTTACATTTGCGACGAAGGCACCCGCGCCAAACGCGATACAGTTTCGCCATTGTGCTCGCTGCGCCGGATCCTAAACCGGGAGGAAAGCTTTTAGCAGGAAACTCGACCTCCACAGCTTGCCCTAGGACGTCGTGGCCTGACGTAGCAAGTCGTTGCGCGGCGTAGCGGCCTCAGCGGGCATCACGAGATTTTAAGTCGACGCATCTTTTCCCAGAGAGTTGTACGAGAAACACCAAGCAGGGTGGCGGCCTTGCCAATCTCGCCTCCTGTCTGCCGGATCGCCTCCTCGATTTGCAGCCGCTCGGCGCGCTCGCGCGCCTCAGCGAGACTTGAAGCAAGCAAGTTCGGCGAGGCGAGGAGCCTCGACTCCGGAAAAAGAGCTGCTGCAGCTATCTGCGTCGCGCCTTCGTTCAGGCCGAGGGCCCGCTCCAGCCGATTGCGCAATTCACGAATATTACCAGGCCACGAGTGATCGCGAAGAGCGGCCCGCGCTGCTGGAAGCAGCGACGGAATCCGCTGCCCCGATCGACGCGCAATCTCTGCAATCAAGTGTTCTGCCAAGGGAACGATATCCTCCCTTCGAGCCCGTAACGAGGGAAGGTAAATCTCATTTGCATTGAGCCGATAGAAGAGATCCGATCGGAATCGTTCTTCGGACACCAGCTTGGACAGATCGGCATTGCTGGACGAGATAATGCGTGCATGCGAGACCAGCTCCTGCGCCCCTCCGACCCTGCGATAGCTGCCATCCTCCAGCAATCTCAGAAACTTTCCTTGCAAGGGAGGCGGAAGAGCCGATACTTCGTCAAGGAACAATGTGCCGGCTCCTGCTTGTTCAACCAACCCCGTGTGTATGTCATTCGAGCCGGCAGAAGTCCCTCGTTCATGGCCGAACATAACAGTCTCGGCGCAGTCTACCGGAATTGTCGCGCAGCTCACGACGACGAAAGGTAGGGCTCGGCGCTTTGAGATGTCGTGGAGCTGCCGCGCCGCAACCTCCTTTCCCACACCAGTCTCGCCTAAAAGCAGCACGGGTGCCGCTGTATCTTTGATGCGCTGCAACTCGGATTCGACAGTCCGCATCGCAGCGGAGCTTCCTATCGTCTCCCGCCCAGGCACGACATTGCCTGCGGTCATCTCCCTCGTGCAGAGGCTCGCAATCTTGTTAAGCAGTGTTTCCACCTGGAACGGCTTGGACACATAATCATCTGCACCGGCTCGCATCAAACGTACGGCCTGCTCTATCTCGCCAAATGCAGTTATAAATATGACGGGTGTTGCACCAAGATCGGGAAGAGCCCGTCGAAACAACTGCTCTCCATCAACATCCGGAAGTCTGATGTCACAGATCAGGACCTGACACTCTGCCTCCCGAAACTTCGTCAACGCCTCTTCGCCTGTGCGCCACCAGACCGCCCCGTACCCCTCAAGCTCAAGGCGCTGCATCAACGACTCGCCCATGATCGGGTCGTCTTCGATGAGCCCGATTTTCGGCCGGCGGCGGGCAGCCAAGTGATCTGTCCGTGTTGAGGTCACGTTGGAATCTCCAACCCCGCGTTGTGAGCGATCGGGAGTGCAACAGTGATCAGCGATCCGCTATCTCCAGACCCTGCCTCAACCACGATCCTTCCGTTTGATCCATGAACGAGGTCACGTACGACACGGACGCCAAGACCCCGCGGGGGATTGTGGGAATCCCCTGCGCTCTGCTCCATGAGCGCAGTTGAAATCGCGTCCGGCAGCCCGGGACCGCAATCCTGAACCTGCAATACGAGCTCCTTCCGTCCCGGCCGATTATCGTCATCGGCGACCCATGCGCGGAACTCGACCTCGCTCCCTGCGGACGACGCCTCACACGCATTTAGGAGAAGATTGAGTGCAATCTGCCGCGTCTCGGTCGCCGCAACATCGATAGTTCCGGAGACATTGCAATCCCAGCCCAACCGAAGGTCCTGGCGTGCTAACTCCGGCTCGATCAGTACCCGCAAATCTTCCAGGTCGCCGGAGGTCAGTCGGCGACTATCGGGCGGCATTCGATGAAATTCCAGCACGGAATTCACAACATCGCCAATGGTCCATAGACCTCGCTCTATCAGGTCGAGACTTCTTGCCCGGATGTCCGCATCATTGCCATATTTGCGCACGGTGTTGAGCGCGGTCGACATACCGCCGAGCGGATTACGCACCTCATGGGCCACGGTCGCCGCCAGCCGTCCGAGAACGCTCTCCCGCTCACGTTGCGCCAACGTGGCCGCAAGCGCTTCCCGCTCGCCAATGGCTCGAATGAGGCCATTATAGCCTCTCAGGAGCTGGCCGTATTCACTGGGCGCAGGCGGCAGCGATTCCGCGTCAACCTCCTCAAAGTCGCCTGTTTGGGCTCGACGAAGTCTCTCGGTCATCAACCGGACTGGAAGAACCATGCGACGAACGATGAAGAATCCGATCGCCGCAGCCGCAAATCCGGCCATGACTGTCGCGATGAGCAATTTGCGGCGAAGCGCATCTCGCTCCGCAATCAGAGCCTTGAGCTCGACCGCAACATATAGGTCTGCCACGTGTTGCCCGTTTCGCACGATGGCTCGAGAGGCCCATCCTGTGCCGTTATGCACGTCGATAACGAAGCCGTCATTTTGCTCAAGCTGTCGCCGGAGTACCGCGTCATGAAGCGGATCATCATTCCCCACATCGTCGTTCGGGCCAAAGACGTCGGCGAACACCGTGCCATCCGGCAGACGCACGATCGCGCGCTCTTCACGCATTCCCTGGTGGAACCACATGGTCCGGCGCAGAGCTTCGGTCGTATTCGCGAGGTTTCGCGCGACCACATGGGGATAGATTGTTGTTGCGATGCCATCGAGATACACAGCTGCGATCTGTCGGACTGCGAGCTCCTGCTCGTGCACAATCGATGACATCATCACACGCGAAATCGTCATAGCAACCGCGAAAATCAGGGCGCCCGACACCACCGGAACGCGCGCGGCCAGCGGCCACGGCCACTTCCAGCGCGCCAGGAACGAGCGCTGGACCACTCTTTTTTTTCCCTCGGCAGAGGCCGCCATCTGGGAGGGAGTGATAGCCGATTGCCAGAATTTGAAGATGTTCGGCAATCCGAACGCGCCTCGTCGGAGGAGGTTCGATTTATTGGACATCGCGTCGTCGGGCGAACCGTAAGTCATTTGTGCGAGATCTCCCGGGCTCGTGGGAGTGAATTACCGAAAGTTCGGTCGGCGAGCTTTTCGGCCGAGCACCCGCTGGAAACAATATGCTTGCATACCTGATGTTTGAAGCCCCTTTGGCTGGTTGCGGCGAGTTCAACTGATCCCCAATGACGTCGGTCCCGGGGGGGGGGTCCGGCCCCTTGCTCCTCTGCGCTGCACCTGGGGGAGTGCACCTCGTGCAGTCGAAGATTGGCGGACCTTCGGCTCGCCCTGACAGATCATTCTGACAAGACAGTTTCGGCCTCGATGGCCAATTGTCCCCGTTGAAGAAACCGGAGCGGCTCCTCATACTCTCACCTTAGGGCGAAAGGAGGCAACTTTGAGCAGCATGATCCTGCTGGATCTTTTGGGTGGCGTGGCACTGCTGCTCTGGGGACTGCATATGGTCCACAGCGGCATAGTCCGGGCCTTCGGAAGCGATCTAAGGCGGCTGCTAGGGACGGCGCTGCGCAATCGTTTCCTGGCCTTCCTCGCAGGGATGATCGTGACGGCTCTCCTGCAAAGCAGCACCGCGACTGGACTGATGACTGCCTCCTTCGTAACGGGCGGCGCCGTCGATCTTGCTCCGGCGCTGGCCATCATGCTTGGGGCGAACGTCGGCACGACGCTGATCGTTCAAGCTCTCTCGTTCAATGTCACGGCAGTGGCACCGCTCCTATTCCTGGTGGGCGTTATCGCGTTCAAGCGCGGTGGCCAGACTCGCACGCGCGATCTCGGCCGCGTCGCGATCGGCATCGGACTGATGTTGCTGTCGCTGCACATCCTGCTCGACACGCTGGCGCCGGCAGAGCAGGCTCCAGCAGTCGAATCACTCCTGGCTGCAATTACTGGCGACCCTTTGCTTTGTGTTCTGATAGCCGCTGTGTTGACCTGGGTGGCTCACTCAAGCGTCACGGTCGTGCTACTAATAATGTCGCTAGTGTATTCAGGTTTTATCACGCCGGTGGCGGCGCTAGCCCTTACTCTTGGTGCTAATCTAGGAAGCGCCATCAATCCGGTCATCGAAGGCAGCAACAGCAGCAACCCGGCCAGCTATCGCTTGCCGCTTGGCAACCTCCTCAATCGGGTGTTCGGGTGCGCTTTGGTGCTACCGTTTCTGCATCCGATCGCTGACGCCCTCAGTCGGTTTGAGCCAAACGCCTCTCGCATGACCGCGGACTTTCACACCGCATTCAATTTAGTACTGGCAATCGTCTTCATCTTTCCGCTCGGCTGGATGGCGTCGCTGCTCGCTCGATTTCTGCCCGAGCGGGCCAAACCAAATAATCCGGCGACACCATTATACCTTGACGAGACCGCCCTCGGTACGCCGTCGGTGGCACTCTCCTGCGCGGCACGCGAAGTCCTTCATTTGGGCGACATCGTCGAAACCATGCTGGGTCAGGCCATGACGGCGCTGATGACGGACGATCGTCGCCTTGTCGCCGAGGTGAGCCGGATGGACAATGCGGTGGACAAGCTCGATGAGGCGGTGAAGCTCTACGTCACGCGGCTCACGCGGGAGAGCCTCGATGAACGGGACGGTCACCGCGCAATGGAAATCATTGCGTTCTCGATCAATCTCGAACATATCGGCGATATAATCGACAAGAATCTAATGGAGCTTGCTCAGAAGAAGATCAAACGGAAGCTTGCCTTTTCGAAGCAAGGCGCTGCGGAATTGGAAGCGTTCCACCAGGAAGTCATGGGCAACCTCAAGCTCGCATTTAGTGTCTTCATGTCCGGCGATGTGAAGACCGCACGCCAGCTGATTGCGGAGAAGGCGACCTTGCGCACGGCGGAGCTAGCCGCGGCCGAGAGTCATTTGGAACGACTGCGGGAGCGTCGACCCGAAAGCATCGAATCGAGCTCGTTGCATCTGGACGTGCTGCGCGACCTGAAGCGCATTCACTCGCATATATGCTCGGTCGCCTATCCGGTTCTGGAGCGCGCAGGTGCTTTGCGGCCGAGCCGCCTCCGGGTGGTCGAGTCGCATGATGTGCCACCCGACGACAAGGATGCCGCCTCAGCAGGCTAAGCATCATCGAACTAGGACGCTGCCCGGTCCAGGGATCTATAGATGCGGCCGCAAGCATGCTCGCTCGTAGGCTCAATCCTCGATATCAGATTAGCCGCCCGGTTCGCCATTGATGACATTGCCAAAGCGGTGCCATGTCCCACCTTCGAACTTCTCAAGCTGCAACTGCTTGATCGGAGCGTAATCGATCGCGCTTGTATTGATCTCTATACCCGGAAGAAGCCCATCGAGCCGAAGATCCTTCAGGTTTGCAGCCTGCCGCATCACGTTCTCTCGGCTGAGATCGTCGCCGCACTGCCTCAACACCTGCTCCAGTGTTTGCGCTACTGTATAGCCATAGACCACCGATGCATCTGATCGGCTGGCGTCCGGATAGTACCGACCCACGAAGGAAAAGAACTCTCTCATCCCGGGATCGTCTCTCCACTGGGGGTCGGTTGGGTCCTTCAGATAGGCAGATGAAATGATCCCCTGCGCATTCTCGATACCCGCCGGCCGCATGACGGTACCGATTGAGAGGCTCACGTTGGCAAGATACTGGGTCGGTCTCCAACCAACCTCGGCGATCTTCCTGATCGCTTGCGCTGCGAACTTCGGGGTAGAGATGTTGAAAAACACATCGGCTCCGGAGGCCTTCGATTTGCCGATCTGAGAATCGATCGAGGGCTCCGAAAGCTCGTAGCTCTCCTCTGCCACGATCATCGATCCAGCCTTCTCGCCCAGCCCGTCCTTCAAGCCCTTGAGATAATCCCTGCCGAAGTCGTCATTTTGGTAAAGTACGGCGATTTTAGCATTGGGGTTCTGCCTTAAAATTACCTTGGCATAAATCCGTGTCTCGCTCTCGTAATTTGGTTGCCACCCTATGGTCCAGGGAAAGTGCTTCGGGTCATTCCACTTGGCAGCGCCGGACGCAACGAACAATTGCGGAATCCCCTTCTCGTTCATGTATCGCCGGATTGCCATATTGGATGCTGTACCCAACGGCTGGAAGAGCAAAAGGACCCCGTCAACTTCCACAAGCCTTCGGGCTTGCTCGACAGTTTTGACCGGATTGTAGCCGTCGTCATAGCTGATGAAGTTGATTTTGCGGCCGTTAATCCCACCCTCGTTATTGATCTTGTCAAAGTAAGCTGCTTCGGTCTTTCCAATCATTGCGTAAGAGGATGCCGGTCCGCTGTACGGCATTATGTTGCCGATCTTGATTTCGGCGTCGCTGGCGCCAGTGTCGTATCTCTTTTCCGCTAAAGCGCTGCCTGCGAGCATTCCTGCGAACAGCAGAACAAACCAGATGATCTCCGGCCTTCGGGAAGTACGCATCTGCATCTCCCTGATTGAGCCTGGCGGTCAGGTCTCTGCGACAGCCGAGAGCCCGGCATCCAAGCTGTTGATCACACCGATGATGGAGTTCGACTACCCCAAGAGCCACTGCGTTTGCCCCCTTCGCGGTACCGAGCTTCGATTCGGCGGCGCGAATATCCGAGGCAGCAGGCGCAAGCTCGGCGGCCGCTTTTGAATCGGGTCGGACACAAGCCAGCCCGCCTCGATCGTCCTCTCCGACGGCGGAAGATAACGACGCCTGTTTGGAGGTCTGGCCGGAATCGAGGGAATGCTCTTCCGGTAGCCGCCATTGATCTGGCGTTCTTTCGGTCTTTGCGACCGCTGCATAGGCCGGAATAACTTGCACGATCCTGTACCCACGCTGCTTCAGGTCGTCGAGAATATTAGGGAGGGCTAAGACAGTTTGCTCATGGATGTCATGAAGGAGCAGGATTCCTCGTCCTTTCTCTTCAATTCGATCGATCGCACGCTTCTCGATCTCCGCGCTGCTGATACCCTTCCAGTCGTCCGCCGTAACATCGGTGCTCCATGTCATGAGCTTGCGTGATGCGAGCGCCGCCTCGGTCGACTTAGACGTCAAGAAGCCGGGCACACGAAAGAACGGGGCCAATTCGTCAGGATTGCCCAAGGCAGCAGCGACGGCCTGGATGCCCTTGTCAGTCTCCGCGCCAGCTTGGGCTTCACTCATTCTCCCGAATGTAAAGGGGTGCCGAAAGCTGTGCGTCCCAATAGTATGGCCCTCGGCTTTGACCTCCCTTGCCTCCTCGGGAAACAGCTTCGCCATCTCACCCACCATGAAGAAGGTCGCTTTGACGCACTCCGTTGCGAGCGTCGCAAGGATGCGCCCGGTATAACGCGGCGATGGTCCATCGTCGAAAGTAAGGACGACTTCGTGGTCGGCGAGCGGCAGCGTCTCCGCATATTGCATCGTTCCTACCCGGCTGTGTTCTACTGGATCAACCGCAATAGTACGGCTAACGCCAAGGGCGTCTGGCTCCCCGTTGCACTCAACGGCCATTGCCGACGTGCAGACAACAATGTTGGCTGCTACGAAACACCACAACAATAACCGCTTGCTCAACTCCGTCCTCACTCGACTACAAGCATCTTCATCGAACTATACTTGTTCATTCCGACACTTCGCCCTGCAACTCATCAACCATGCGACGGAGAGCGAAGGCTAGGCTGATTAGATCGATGCTGCGTAGCTGCAGGTGTCTCACTGAACCAACTGGGGTGCCGCGTTATCGCGGTAACAGTTACGAGCGTCAGCAGAAGCACAATGATACTCAATTGGACCCGAATAACTTCACCGCTATACAGTGCGCGCATGACTCACCTCGCGCCGTCCTCATTCACTGGAATTTCAGTCCTCCGATCGCGATTCGACTAGAAGATGAGCATAGCAACGATCGAAGCTGCATCTTTATCATCAACTGGCTTAGTATTATTCACGGGCCGTCGAGTTAAACTAATCTTTATTCGATGTCCGGGATCGCTGACAGATCGCCAGCTCACGTCAGGAATTCCGAACATCACTACCCCTCCGAAGTCCTCTAAACGATTGGCGATTACGCCTGCCGCTTCGCTCGACCAATACGTCAGTGCGGAACGTACCCGAACGCAATCCACACGATTGCCAGCTATAGCGCGCAAAAAATTGCGACACCGAGCAGCCCCTGCAAACGCATAACCATGCTCCTCAGATCGACCAGCAAGCGACCCTCAAGCGCGTATACGCAAATCCAACGAGTGAGCAATTGCGTGCCACCATGCTTCGATTTGCACCACATGGAGAAAGAGATCGACGAGCTTGGCTTCGCCCGGCTGACATGGTCGGGAAGCTGGCGTTCAATTTGCCGAACATCGCAGGACTAATCCGTTCCGTTTTTCGAACGCCTGGCATACGTAGCTTTCTACGAGCCCGCCAATTCGCAATTGAAGTAACAACGCCTAGATCGCAGTCATTCGGCGCCGCCCTGTTGTTTTCAGATGAATTCGAGTACTTCTAGTTTCACCTTGTGACAGCCGACGGCTTCGCTGGATGTTCCGCCTCTGCATAGCACTCGTCGGATTTGCATTGGTAGCGCATGATGCGCACGCGCACGACGACGGCCGATATGCGCTTTCACCGTTGAAATCATGGTTCGAACATCTCTCCAGTAGTAAGGGCCTTTGCTGCAGCTATGCTGACGGCTTCGTTATCGAGGATCCAGACTGGACAGTCGTTTCCGACGCTACAAAGTCGCACGTCCACTACCGCGTGCGCATCAATGGACCATGGATCGATGTCCCCGATGATGCACTAATCTCTGAACCGAATCCCGTTGGTAACGCGATGGTATGGACCGTAATGAGCGACTTTGGCATGAGCATCCAGTGCTTCATGCCCGGAAACATGGGTTAGACTGCGAGAACCCAAAATCGCAATGAGCGAACTCCGATGTCGCCGCGCTTGCACCGCCAAGGTAGACAACTTTCGACGAATTGCAGGAGAGCGAGATGAATGCTAACTTTGCGTTTGCGTACAGCCGTCTGCGGCTGTGCACCTACCAAGCAAGATGACCTCCCCGCTCTAGGTTTGATCCCCTCGGGCGGGGTTTTTTTGCGTCAGCCGCCTTGGGCAGTCGGAGCGCGTCGAGTCTCACAGTCGACTCAAATGGAGAATCTACGCCGCGTCGGGAAATGTTAGGAAATCCGAACTGATCCCTCATTTGCAGGTTCGAAATATCGGACGCTTTGGCTCGACCCGGAGTACGTAACCGGTGGCGATGCCCTTTATCGTCAGTTCGACGACTCACACGTCTCCACCACCCCGACCAGGCTCGACGCCGCGAGCGCCACTGCCAAGACTCGTGAGCGACGGGGGCAAAACTTCAAACGCCGGGTAACAAAATGACGGCTTTGTCCTCCGCCATTATTCCCGAAGAGACCTATCGCCCTTCGTAGCCATCGGTCAGCGTTTGCAGAAATGCGACCATATCGTCAATCTCGCTCGGTGACAGCGCCGGCGCGTTGCCAGGCCGCTGACCGAACGGCGGTTCGGTGTTGACGTTGGCATGATACTGCGCCGGCAGATCGTCGAACTTGAGCACCTGGCCGGCTGCGTCGCGCGGATACCATTTCTCAGGTCTCGTATCTCTCTCGACATAGAACGCGACGGCTTCGCGCAGGCTGTGCACCAGCCCATTGTGGAAGAACGTGTGCCGCAGCGCCACGTTGCGAAGCGTAGGGGCCTTGAACAGACCACAATAGTCCTTGCGGCCGGCAAGATCGCTGCGCAACGGTCCGCAGGCACCGAGATCGAAATAGGTTGGATCCGCATTGGCTGGAATATCGCGGTTACGTGGCAAGCCGATCGCGATGAGTCCGTAGTCAGTGAATTGCGGTGGGGTCGCATTGCCGCTCAGTTCGCCGCGATGGCAGGCGTTGCAGTTGCCTTTGCTGGGATCGTTGAACAAGGTGAGTCCCTGAGCTTCCTGTGCCGATAGTGTCGCCTTGCCGGCAAGATAATCATCGTATTTGCTGTTATAGGGGTAGAACCTCTCGTCCTGTTCGAAGGCTTCCAGCGCTTCGGCTGCGGCGGCCACGACGCGCTCGTCGTCAGCAAAGCGACGTTCACCGATCAGCTTGCGCAAGTCCTCGGCGTAGGAGGCTCGACGGATGCGCGCGGCCAGGTCGACGCTGGAGGCGTTCGCCATCTCGAAAGGCGAGAACAGCGGCAGACGAGCCTGATCGCGGCCGCGATCGGTCCGGCCGTCCCACATCAATCCGCCTGTCGGGCCGTTATCGACGCTGGCATCGGCCTCATCATCGGATTCATGGTAGTGCTCTGTGAACGCAGGGTCCGCCTGCAGGTATTTCAGCGAAGGCACGGCGCGCAGCCCCGGCTGGTGGCCATCTGGTCCACCAAACTCGACGGGCCGCGCGTCCGCCGGACCAAAGGCGTGGTCCGGATCGTGGCAAGTCGCGCAAGCGAGCTTGCCCGAGGCGGACAGCGAGGTGTCAAAGAACATTTTCTCGCCGATCTCCTTGAGCACCGCGGTGCGCGCAAATGCTTGCGCGCGGCTAAGGCCACTCTCCGAAGCCTGGCCGACGGCGGATGCGGCCACGAGGATCAGGATCGCGCAGAAGGCCGCTGGAGACGAGTATCTCATCGATTAGCGGAACTGTTATAGTGCAACACTTAGGATTATCCTGTCTCTTTTTGCGCCCTATGCCAACTCGGGCACGCCCGATCTCCCAGGAGGTGAACCTGCCATGCCCCGTATCGCCCTCATCACCCTGTTGGCCGCGAGCCTTCCGGTCGCCTCGACCGAAACCGCTCTCGCCCAACACGGTGGCATCAACAACATCGAAACTGTGGTGGTGATCTATGCCGAGAACCGGGCCTTCGACAACCTCTATGGGTCCTTTCCCGGCGCCAACGGGCTGCAGAACGTCAAGGTGGAAGACGCCATGCAGCGCGACCGCGATGGATCGGTACTGTCCGAACTGCCGCCGATCTGGGGCGGGTTGACTGCGAAAGGCGTGACTCCGCCGCTGACGGAGACAGAGACCCACCATCTGCCGAACGAACCCTTTGCGATCGACGACCCCAACGGGTTCAATACCCCGCCCAGCATTGCGACCCGCGACCTCTGGCACCTGTTCTATCAGAACCAGATGCAGATTGACGGCGGCAGGAACGACAAGTTTGCTGCTTTCGCCGATTCCGGCGGGCTGGTCATGGGCCACTACGACGGCTCGAAACTGCCGCTATGGAATGTGGCCCAGAAATACGTGCTCGCCGATAATTTCTTTCAGAGCGGTTTCGGCGGCTCTTTCTACAATCACATCCGCCTGATTTGTGCCTGCACGCCGGTGTATCCCGACGCGGACAAGGGGCCTGCCAAAGGCATCATCGCCGCCGTTGAACCCGATGGCGTGTCGCTGACGCTGGCACCAAACTCCCCGAAGTCGGCCCTCGAGGGCCCACCGAAATTCGTCAATAACGGTCAGATCACGCCGGATTTTTATGCCATCAACACCATGCAACCGCCCTACCAGCCGAGCGCCAATCCGCCAGCGAAGGACGGCGATCCGCGCTATGCCGATCCGAACATCCCGACCACCCTGCCCCCGCAGCACGATGTGACGATCGGCGACCTGCTGAGCCTCAAGGCCATTACATGGGCCTGGTATGCAGGCGCGTGGCAGGACGCCTTGAATGGCGACCGCAGCAAGCCGGTGCCAAACTTCCAATTCCACCATCAACCTTTCAACTACTTCGCCCAGTACGCGCCCGGCACCGCTGCGCGCGCCGAGCACTTAAAGGATGGCGGCATGGGGGGTGTGGAATTCATTCGCGACATCGATGCCGGGAAGCTACCGCAAGTCACCTTCTACAAGCCGCAGGGCAATCTTAACGAACATCCTGGCTATACGGATGCGATGGCCGGTGATCAGCACATCGCTGACGTGGTGGCGCATCTCGAGAAAAGTCCACAATGGGCCCACATGCTGGTCGTGGTGACTTACGACGAGAACGGCGGTCTTTGGGACCACGTCGCGCCGCCGAAGGCCGATCGCTGGGGCCCTGGGTCGCGTATTCCGGCGCTCATCATCTCGCCCTACGCGAAGATGGGGACGGTCGATCACACCCTCTACGACACGAACTCAATCCTGCGCTTCATCACCAGGCGGTTCAACCTGCCGATCCTCGCCGGCATCGCCGAACGCGACACCGCGCTAAATGCAAATAACGAGCCACCGCTCGGCGATTTGACGGAGGCGCTTAAGTTCTGAGATGCGCTTGCATCCCGATATCGGAAGCCTTGCATGTTAATCGGCGCGGGGTCCCGACGCCGATCGACGAGCCAAGCTATTGAATTACCAAGCGATGGAGGGTCAATTGAGCCGCAATCGTAAGGTTGATCAGCTACTTGTAGAGCCAATCGGCTTCGGACCCTCGAGACGAACTTATCGGACTGATCCAGATGACACGCGCCGTCGTGCCGCACATGCGGCGCCAAGGAGATGGCTGCATTGTCAACGTCGGCTCCGGGCTCGGCTATCTACCGATGCCGTATGGCGCGCTCAATACTGCGACGTTGAGGTTCACGCCGCGGGCCCGGATCCGATCGACAACATGATTCCGGAAGAAACGCTCAAGCACGTCCTCCGGTTTCAACTGCCGGCTACGCTGGGAAGTGATCTGGCGGGTGTCGTGGCGCAGCTCGGAAGCCGCGTGACTCGCTTCAAGCCGGGCGATGCCGTCTTCGCCAGCATCTTCAGCCACCGGAAGTTACCGATGTGATGGACCACTTACGCGCCCCGCCTTACATGCACGCGCTGTTCGGCAGCCGGTGTGCGGCACCCTCGCTGAACGGCGGGTTAAACGATTGCTGAAGCGCCAATGAGTGACGACCATCATACCCATGGACCGGAGCGTAGACGAGCTTCGGCTCGTGTGAAGAGTGATGATCATGACACCTCAGCCGATTGGGCCCATGGGAAGCTCCGCTAACTCTGCCGGACAGAAAGCGAGGCCCCCCAATGGAGCAAAGCGCTCTCGGATCTTGGCGCTACCATTGAGGGTAGGGAATCGCGCAAAATCGTGGTTTAGCGTACGACATCGCACCGCGTGGTAGCGGGGGGGCGATTCACGCGTTTCCCCCTCCCCCGTCGGAACTCTTCTTCGTCATCCGAAGGGAGAGAACAGCCGCTTGAGGGCGTTCTCTCTTGCGCCCATTTCTGAACCAAATGGACGCGCGAAAAACGGGCCCGCGACCTCCGGCGCGAAAACCGAGAATACAATCGGTCAGCTAGCGTGACCGGCTTCGGCTGTCACTATGTCTGCCTCAAGTATCGCTTTGATCGTGCGTGCACAGCGACCACATTTTGCGGTACAGCACAGAGCAGCGTAGACGTTTTTTACACGCGCGCAAGACTTCGCGCGTGCGATCGTCGACCTTACTTGGCTGTCACTGAGCACGTTACAACTGCAGACGATCACAGTGCGCTCCCAACTGTCGTGAGCCATCGCATAGATGACGTCCCCCTCGCGTTCAAAAGCATCATACCGGGCGAAACATGCCCAACACAGAACCGATTATGTCTATCTTGATACTCACTCGGTATTGCGCCGACTTGCCGGACAGAATTCCGTTGCAAGTTTTGTTTTTTTAGAAATGCTAACGTTCGTCACTGCATCGCCTCCTAGATCCCTAACTTGAACTTGCCATTATGAAGCTACGCAATTCAGAGCAACAGCAAGCCGTGCCGACGGCAAGAGCTTGCGCGCTGGTTTCGCAAAATACATGGGCCGTCAGGGCTTGCCGGCACGCCTTGGAAGGAAAAGTGGCACTCGCTGAAAGCGAAACCGCGAGAACACCGTACGGTCGTTCTGTCGGACTCAGATCGCGGCGGAATTGCGATCAATCATACACCGCATTGCCAAGCGCGTCCGAGGCTCGGCGACGGACGCATCGTTAGGCCGCTCGAAGACCCAGAGAGTTCCGCACCTCGGCCGGCGTCGCCGGCCTGCATCCGAACCGTTCGAGCATGCCCGCGGCAATGCGCACGAGCTCATCGTTGCCGGATGCGAGCCGATCCTTGGCTATCCGAATATTGTCTTCCATGCCGGTACGCACAGCATCAGCCCCACGTTCCAGCGCCCATTGCATCACCAGCGATTGATGGCGACCAATGCCGGCCGCGGTCCAGGTCGCGCCGGGAATGACGCGCCTGGTTTCCGCAAGAAGTATATCGAGCAGATGTTCATCCGCCGGCAGCGCGTTCTGCACGCCCATCACGAATTGCACGTGCGGTCTCGGTGACATCAGGCCAACATCGATCAACCGCCTGGCACCATGAATGTGGGACAGGTCGAAGATCTCGATCTCCGGCGCAATCTCGAGCTGCTTCATTTTCGTTGCAAGATCGAGCACCAACGCCGCCGGGTTCTCGTAAACGATCGTGGGGAAATTGGTGGAACCGGTCGAAAGCGAAGCCATGTCCGGACGATGAATGAGCGGGAGACCGCGCGCGGCCGGGTCGCGCCCCCGACCTCCTGTCGAGAATTGCACGATCATGCCAGGACAGAGCTTGCGCACGCCCGCCTGTACTTCGGCAAAGCGATCGGGGTCCGAGGAGGGAGACTCGTCGTCATTGCGCACATGAATGTGCACCAGAGCGGCACCTGCCTCATAGGCCGCGTGGGTCGATTCGATCTGCTCCGCAGGCAACACCGGCAGCGCCGGGTTGTCCTTCTTGCGCGGGACGGACCCCGTGATTGCGACGGCAATGGTGACTGGGCGCATGATGAACCTCTGTTACCCTTGGTCGCCGCCGGCTACGGGCAGAATGCCGCCGGTGATGTAACTCGCCTCGTCCGAAGCGAGGAACAGGATCGGAGCCACCTGCTCGTCAATGGTGGCGTAACGCTTGAAAAAAGTGGAGTCCTCGACCTGTTTGACGGCCGCGGCCATCCATTCCCGCTCTTCTGGCGTATCGCCCTCGGCGTTGCGGGGTACGCGTCGCGGGGGGGCGTCAGTGCCCCCGGGCGCAGTTGCAACGACGCGGATATTGCGCGAAGCATATTCCATCGCCAAGCTCTGGGTGATGGCATTGATGCCGCCCTTCGCAGCCGAATACGGCACGCGATGGATGCCTCGCGTCGCGTTTGACGAGACGTTGACTATCGTACCGCCGCCCCGTGCAATAAGATGAGAAAGCGCCGCATGACAACACCAGAGCGTCGGCATCAGCGAACGACGGATCTCCGCTTCGATCTGGCGTGGCTCGAAGCGATCGTACGGCCGCATGCGGATTGCGCCACCGACATTGTTGATGAGAATGTCGAATCCTCCGAAGCAGCGGGCCGCTTCGGCCAGGGCGCTTGCGGCACCCTCGTAGGTCTCGAGGTCGCATACGAAGCCACGCCCCCGGTTGCCCGCTTCCGACGCGACGTCTCCTACGAAGTCCGCTCGATCGACGAACAGGACGTTTCCGCCCTCGGCAGCTGCGCGCAGCGCGACCGAGCGTCCGATGCCTTGAGCGGCACCCGTCACAACCAGCGTCTTTCCAGCGAATCGATCGGCGTAAATCATGCCGGCACCGCTTCGGTCGCGGAGAACTTCTCGTAGAAGAAGCGCAAGGGGTTCACCTTCTTCTTCGCGAAAAAGCCACGCACCGCCTCGACCATCGGCGGCGGCCCGCACAGATAGACGTCGCAGTCGCCCGCGTTGAGATGTTCGTCCGCAAGATGCGCCGTCACATAGCCCTTCAAGCGGTGTGCGCTGGTCGGATTGGCGACGCAGGTCGCCCAGGTGAGGGTCGGCAGTCGCTTGGCGAGCGCTTCAATCCTCTCGATCTCCACCAGATCGCCATCGTTGGTGACTCCGTAGATCAGATGTACAGGGTGATCGGTTCCCTGGTCCGCGAGGAGTTCGAGCATCGACAGGATAGGTGCCAGACCGGTGCCGCCGGCGAGCATCACCACTGGACGTTCCACCGCACGCAGGAAGAAACTGCCCTGAGGACCGACGAATTTCATCCGGGTGCCGGGCTTGGCCCGGTTGGCGAGCCAGCCGCTCATCAGACCGCCCGGCACGTTGCGGATCAGAAAGCTCGCCTCGGCCGCGCCGACCTTCGAGCTGAAGGAGTACGAGCGATGCTCGTCCGTCCCAGGCACCGTGAGGTTCACGTACTGCCCGGGCAGGAATCCCAGCGCGCCGGGCTTGTCCAGCTTGAGCTTCAGGATGATGGTGCTGTCGGAGACGAGATCGACCGAACTCACTTCCCCACCATGTTCGGCAGGCGTTACCTTGCAGGCGCTGGAAGGAACCGGCACCGCAATGACGCAATCCGAAGATGGCACCATCTGACAGGTCAGCACCAGGCCTTCTCCGGCCTCGGCTTCGCTCAGGGCGTCCTCGAGGTACTCGTCACCCAGATCGTAGTCCCCCTGCTCGCAGCGGCATTTGCAGGTGCCGCAGACTCCGTCCGAGCAGTCCATCGGCAGGTTGATCTTGTTGCGATAGGCGGCATCGAGGACCTTCTCGCCGTCATTGCATTCAATGAAGCGAGTGGCCCCGTCTTCGAAATTGAGTGCTACGCGATAAGTCATGTCTACTCTCCGGCGATCCCGACGAGCTGTGTCAAATGTGATAGATGTCGATGACCTGGTGGATGTAGTCGCTCTTGAGCACGACCTTCTTCGCCAGGATCTGTGGCTCATCTCCGGTGATGTCCAGCGTGTAGAACGCGGTCCCGAAAAAGCTGTCGGTCTTCTTGTAACGGTGGCTCAGCGTGTGCCAGTTGAATCGCAGGTCCAGCTCGCCGTCGCGCTCCTCCACGATCTCGATGTTTGAGACGTTGTGGCTGGTGCGCGGCTCCGGCGTGCTGGCGCCGGAACGCTCGGTCTTGATCCGGAAGACGCGATCTTCCAATCCTTCCCGATTGGGATAGTAGATCAGCGAAATGTGCCGCTGCGGATCCTCGACGAGCTGGTCGTCGTCGTCCCACGACGGCATCCAGTAGCTGGCCTTGGGCGAATAGAGCTTGATCCATTCGTCCCACTGCCGATCGTCCAGCAGACGCGCCTCCCGGTAGAGAAAGGCGCGAACCTGCTCGATATCGAACTTGGCGACAGACGCAAGAGCATTGGCGACTGCGAGGGTCATGCTGCTTCTCCTTGTACAGAGACGCCAACGGGCGCCTCGCCGCCGTTCCGCAAGATCGCTTTGCACAGGGACTTGGCCCAGAATTCGTGCTGCCGGACGAACAGGCCTTCGTCCTCGCTGCGCTCGCCGCTCAACAGCGGCTTCAGCCCGATCGCCTTGGCGTTCTCGTCTGGACCATCGATCCAGTGGATGGCACCGCGGCTGAGGTCGTTCCAGAGTTCGCCGACGCCGACATAAGCCGTCTGGCATGCGCGGAATTCCTCGAGATCGTCCGGCGTACCCATACCGGAGACGTTGAAGAAGTCTTCGTACTGCCGGATACGGATCGCCCGCTCCTTCGCGTCCTCTCCTTTGGGTGCGAAGCAGTAGATCGTGACCTCCGTCCGGGCGACGCTGATCGGCCGCACCACGCGGATCTGTGTCGAGAACTGATCCATGAGGTAGACGTTCGGGTAGATTCCGAGATTGCGGGTCTGGCCGACGATGAAGCTGGCCCGGTCCTTGCCGAGGCGCGCTTCGAGTTCTTCCCTATGATTGAAGACCGGGCGAACTTCGGGGTTGAGCAGGTTGGTCCAAAGCAGGATATGGCCGTTCTCGAAGCCATAGACGCCGCCAGTGCTCTTGGACCAGCCGTTGGCATCAACGGTCCTGGTGCCCTCGGTCTCATAGTTGCGATGGCCCATGGTCGCGGAGTAATTCCAATGGACCGAGCTCACGTGGTAGCCATCGGCGCCGTTCTCCATCTGAAGTTTCCAGTTGCCGTCGTAGATGTAGGAGGAATTGCCGCGCAGCACCTCGATGCCGTCGGGCGCTCCATCCACGATCTGGTCGATTACGACCTTCGCGCCGCCGAGATGCTCTTCGAGCGTTTCGACGTCTGGATTGAGGCTGCCGAACAGGAATCCCCGATAGCTCTCGAACCGGGGAACTCTTGCAAGGTCGTGCGAACCGTGCGTGTTGAACGACGCCGGATAGTCCCCGGTCTTTCCGTCCTTCACCTTCAGGAGCTTGCCCGTGTTGCTGAAGGTCCAGCCGTGGAAAGGACAGGTGAAACTGCCCTTGTTGCCGTGCTTGCGCCGGCAGAGCATCGCTCCGCGGTGAGCGCAGGCATTGATCATGGCGTGAAGTTCGCCGGCTTTGTCGCGTGTGATCATGATCGGCTTGCGGCCGATCCAGGTACTGAAATAGTCGTTGCTGTCCGGGATCTGGCTCTCGTGCGCCAGGAAGACCCAATTGCCTTCGAAGATGTGCTTCATCTCCAACTCGTACATCTCGGCATCGGTGAAGATGTCACGACGGCAGCGAAAGAGCCCGAGCTCCTTGTCTTCGACCACCGCGCCGTCGATGCGCTCCAGAAGCGTCGTCATTATTCCTCTCCTCTACGTGTTCGTTATCGCGCCAGTTGCGTCCGAGGCTCAGGCGGCCTCGGCGCGTGGTCGGCTGGAAAGGTGTTCGTCGGCGCCGTCGGCGGCGCGCTGCAGCTGGAAGTCGAAATTGATGTAGGCGGTGTCGCCCTGGCGCTGCGGCACCGGCAGCAGCCCCTCCCGGGTGGCGAAGGCGAAATCGTCGGCAGCATGCGGGTCATCGCCGAAGTTGATCTGCGTCGTCAGCTTCCGGAAGCCCGGGGCCTCGATGAAGAAATGGACGTGCGCCGGACGATGACCGTGCCGACCGATCGCCTTCATCAGCGTGTCGGTGGCGCCGCCTTCGGGCACCGAGTAACCGTTCGGCATCTTGGAGTGGAATGAATATTTGCCGTCCGGACCGAGCTTGATTCGCGCTCGGTTGTTAAAGGGTGTCTGTTCACCGGTCGGATCAAAATGCGAGTACCAGCCGTGCGAGTTGGCGTGCCAGACGTGCAGCACCGCGTCCTTGACCGGTTCGCCGTCCGGACCGGTGACGCGGCCCCTCATGTACAAGCTGCCGGTCTCGTCGGGGTCCTTGGTGAGATTGACGTCGCCCTCTTGGAGCGGGGCGCCAGCGACGTACAGCGGCCCCTCGATCGTGCGTGGCGTGCCGCCGGTGAGGCCAGCCTCGGCGTCCTTTGCATCCATGAAAAGATCGAGAAAATGCTCCAGCCCGGAACCTGGCACCAGCAGGCCATATTCGCCGGCGCCCTTCTGCAGGAAATTGACGGCGCCCCAGAACTCGTCTTCGCTCACGTCATAGCGGACGATGATCTCGGCACTCGCCTCGATGATATCGCGGAAGATGGCCTTCAGGCGCGGATCGCCGCCCGGCTGACCGAGGCCTGCCGCCTTGTCGAGCAATGCCTGCACTTCGGAGGTCTTCACAAAGCTGGTATCCATGTCATGTCTCCCTTGGTTTCTGGTCCGCTCTGCGGACGTTGGTGGTTCGAGCTTGTCTAGCGGTCGTCGTCGTGCAGTGAGGATGGGTGCCTACAGAGTGGCTTCACCTTCATCTCCATGAAGGGATAAAGCGGCAGACCGGTCAGGATGTCGTGAAGCTCGGCGTTGCTCTTGACGTCGAAGATGCTCACATTCGCGTAGTGACCGACCACACGCCAGATGTGGCGCCACTTGCCGGCGCGCTGCAGTTCCTGAAACCGCTCCTTCTCGGCCGCCTTGAGACGCTCGGCTTCTTCCTTGTCGAATTCGAGCGGAATGCGGACGTTCATCTCGACCATCGTGAGCATGCTTCAGGCTCCCTTTGCTGCAACCACGTGCAAGGTCGGCGCGGTCCGGTCCCGGCGAAACCGGGCGATCTTGTCCTCGTCGAGCGCGACGCCAAGACCAGGCCCCGTCGGGACGCCCAGCGAGAAGTCAGCGTAATCGAGAGGCTCTGTCAGAATCTCTTCGGTCAGCAGCAGGGGACCGAACAACTCGGTACCCCAAGCGAGTTTGGGAAATGTTGCAAAAACCTGGGCGGAGGCAGCCGTACCGACGCCGGCCTCGAGCATGGTGCCGCCATAGAGATCGATGCCCGCAGCCGCGGCGATCGCTGCGACCTTCACCGTAGCGAACAAGCCGCCCGATTGCGCGATCTTCAGCGCGAACACGTCGGCTGCGGCCGATTGCGCGAGCTGAAATGCCGTTTCGGGACCGCTCAGCGCTTCGTCGGCCATGATCGCCAGGCTGGTTTCGCGCGCAAGCTCCGCAAGGCCCCTGATGTTTCTGAGTGCGACCGGCTGCTCGACGAGGTCGACGCCGGCGTCGCGCAGCAGCGGCAGGCACTTTGAAGCGACGGTCGCGCTCCAGGCCTGGTTGACGTCGACACGAACGCTCGCACGGTCACCTAGAGCCCGCTTGATCGCGGCAACGTGGGCAATGTTCTGCTGCGGATCGCCTCGTCCGATCTTCAGCTTGAATATGTTGTGCCTTCGCCTGGCGAGCATCTCCTCCGCTTCGGCAATGTCGGCGTCAGTGTCGCCGCTTGCGAGCGTCCAGGCGACGGGCAGCCGATCGTGAAAGCGTCCGCCCAGCAGCTCCGATGCAGTGAGCCGATTTCGCTTTCCGAGTGCATCGACCAGAGCGGTCTCGATCGCACATTTGGCGAAGTTGTTTCCTTGCACGGCCTTGTTGATCGCGTCCATTGTCGGACCGATACGGTTGGGATCGCTCTGCAACAGGATCGGCGTGATGTAGGTGTCGATCGCGAGCTTGATGCCCTCGGGGCACTCCGGTCCGTAGGCCAGTCCGCCGATCGTCGTTCCTTCGCCGATGCCGACAATCCCATCCGACATGCGGATGCGGATGATCGTCAGTGTTTGCCCCTTCATCGTCGTCATCGACAGTTGATGCGGCCGGATCGTCGGAAGGTCGACGATCACGGTTTCGACGTCTTCAATTCTGGTCGTTGCGATTGGCACGGCGTTGTCCTCGGTTGAACAATCTGTAGGCGAGGACCCGCTTGATTCACAGGATCGAGTGTGTCTATGTTTATACCTGAAAGGTATGGGGTCCTTGGAGGAACCATCCCGTGGAGCTACGCCACCTGCGTTACTTCACCACAGTCGCGGCCGAAGGCTCATTCAGTCGCGCCGCGGAAAAGCTCCACATCGCGCAGCCACCGCTAAGCCGCCAGGTACAGCAGCTTGAGGACGAACTCGGCGTGCGGCTGCTGGACCGGGGTCGACCACTCACCTTGACTGAACCTGGCCGATATCTGTTCGAACAGGGACGCCAGATATTGCAGCGCGTTGAAGAAATGCGCGCCATGACCCAGCGCATTGCGAAAGGCATGGTGCTGCAGTTCAACATCGGGTTCGTCGCCTCGACCTTGTACGACGCGTTGCCGGAGTTGATCCGTCGCTTCCGGATTATCGCACCCGGCGCAGAGGTCAACCTTCTGGAGATGACCACACTTGAACAGGTTGCGGCGCTGAAGGACGGCCGCATCGATGTAGGTTTCGGCCGCCTCCGCTTCGACGACGAGACGATCGTTCGCCGCGTTATCCGCGAAGAGCGTCTCTGCATTGTGGTGCCGCGGGGGCACAAGCTGGCGGCCCGAAAAGGCAAAGTCCGGTTGCGGGCAGCGATAGATGAGCGGCTGATCGTCTATCCCAAGTCACCGCGGCCGAGCTACGCAGATCAGGTCCTCTCGTTTTATCGGGACGCAGGCATCGAGCCGATCGTCGCTACGGAGGCAAGGGAGTTGCAGACAGCGCTGGGACTGGTGGCCTCGGGTGGCGGTGTCTGCATCGTGCCGGCCTCGGTCAAACGATTGGGGCGCGATGACGTACGTTTCATTGACCTCGACGAGCCGAAAATGGCCTCACCGATTATTATGAGCCATCGCAAGAATGACACGTCTGCCTTGCTCCAGCACTTGGTAAAGCTGGTTCGAGAGTTCGACGAGTGGGACGCGGCCGCCGGTTAGCCTCAAGCATTCGAGATCCTGAGACGAGTGACAGGCGCAGAATCCAGTTAACGCGGGGGCCATATACGCGGTTCTCCGAAAACGAGGGCGGCTGGATTCAAGACGAATGGCTCATCACGGTTCCGACGGCCGCCCTGAGGCGCCCTTTATGGCAGACTGTGATCGCGCAGCGCCAGCGGGGGCTGGCTCGGTGAACTGAAAACTCGCGCCACCAGGCGGATTAGAGGTCGCCCACATGCACCCGGCATGCGCTTCGACGATCGAGCGACAGATCGACAAGCCCATCCCCAGACCGTTGGACTTCCCCGTATGGAAGGGATCGAGCACGCGCTCGAGATCGTCCACGGTCAAACTCGGTCCTGAATCCTTCACAGCGACGAGAACGCCGCCAGTTTCGGCCCGGGCGGTTGTAATGAGCACGGTTCGAGTTTCGTGAGCCCATGTTAGTCTGCTGGCGCGCAGGTCCGTCTCGATCTGCGGCCGCCCTCCCGGAGAGCGCGACTTCCAGCGCCAATAATGGCGAAAGCCGGCCCTGTGCCAACGCACGGACGTCTCGGACCGGATGATAGAACCTGAAGGATTGACGGAAACCAGCGATAAAGCTGGATAAAGAACCAGCGGTCACTGTTCGTCAGCCGGGCGCGACCATGCAGCCTGCGCCTCAAGACATTCAACTGATGTCGAAGC
>Ga0070741_10001613_pt1 | contig 66917 bp, 62 predicted proteins | sample Coa_R1_4_FD_66440 | JGI IMG/M metagenome (GOLD analysis project Ga0070741, IMG submission 66440) | Surface soil microbial communities from Centralia Pennsylvania, which are recovering from an underground coalmine fire - Coalmine... | ecosystem: Environmental > Terrestrial > Soil > Unclassified ...
TTCGATCCGTCTCTGCCCCGGCTCGACGCGATCGTGATGCAACTCGGCGTCGATCCCGAGCTCGAATGGCTCAAGTTTCAGGCGGGCGACCTCGACATCTCGGCCATCCCTCCCGCCGAATTTCCGTATGTGATGAAGACTCCGCGCCTGCGCAACCTGACGCTCCATATCACGACCCTCAGCACCGACTATCTCGGGATGAACTGCCGAATGAAACCGTTCGACGACGTGCGCGTGCGCCAGGCCTTCAACTACGCCATCCGCAAGCCGAAACTGATCGCTATTCTGAACGGTCGCGGCGTCGCCGCCTCCGGTATCCTGCCCCCCGGCCTCCCCGGTTACGATCCCGGAATACGCGGCTACCCCTTTGATCCCGCAAAGGCGCGCGCACTCCTCGAGGCCGCCGGCGTTGGCCGGAACTTCGCGCCCACCCTTTGGCTTCGCGCCGACCAACAGGAAATCACTCTGGCTGAGTCAGTCCAGCAGGATCTGGCGCAGGTCGGCGTTCACCTGATCCTGAAGCCGGTCGCCTGGTCGGCCCTGCTCGAAGCCATCCGCCAGCCCCACACCGTTGAGTTTTTCAGCCTCGGTTGGGAAGCAGACTTTCCCGATCCCCAGAACTTCCTTGAAGTTCTCTTTGCCCGCCGTCAATGGGGTTCGAACAACGACAGCTTTTATGCGAACCCGCGCGTCGATCAGCTCCTCGACGAAGCCGCTCCGCTCAGCGATCGCGCGCGCCGCTATGCGCTCTACGACGAGGCCCAGCAACTGATTCTTGGCGATGCCCCATGGGTGGTGCTTTACTATCCCGTGACCTATGTGATTCGGCAGCCGTGGGTGCACAATTATATCCTCAATCCGCTGCGCCCCACGCGTTTCGATCGGGTCTGGCTTGCGCCCCATCCGCACGAAACACCGTGACGAGATCCTCAACGGCGGTCTGGAGCAGAATCGATGCCTGAACCATCCGCGATGTTCATCAAAGGCCCCTTCGAGCCCATTGCTGTCGAGCGCGCCGAAGGTGCCTGGCTTTATACCCGTGACGGCCGCCGCATCCTCGACGCCGCCGCCGGCGCCGTCGTCGTCAATATCGGGCAGGGTCGCGAGGAGCTCGCGCACGTGGCGGCCGCCACGACCGCTAAAGCCAACTACGTCCTGCCGGTATGGACCCACCCCGAGCGCGAACGTCTGGTGGCGCGCCTTGCCCGCTGGACACCGCCCGGACTGAATCGCTTCTTCTTTACCAGCGGCGGCTCCGAAGCGGTTGAGATGGCGATCAAGTTCGCCCTGATGTATCACAAGGTCCACGGCCGCCCCTCTAAAAATAAGATCGTCTCGCGCTGGCTCTCCTATCACGGCAACACGCTCGCCGCCTTGTCGGTCGGCGGCAACCGCGCCCGCCGCGCCGATTACGAGCACGTCCTGTTCGATTGGCCGCATATCGACCCGCCGTTCTGTTATCGATGCGCCTGGCATAAGACCTACCCCGGTTGCGGTATCGATTGCGCCCAGGCACTCGAAGAAACCATCCTGCGGCACGGGCCTGATTCGATTGCCGCGTTCATCGCCGAACCCATGATGGGGGCCACCGGCGGCGCGGTGCCGCCGGTCAACGAATACTGGCCGACGATTGCCGAGATCTGCCGCCGCTATAACGTCCTGTTGATATGCGACGAAGTGATGACGGGCTTCGGCCGCACCGGCAAACGTTTCGCCGTCGAACACTGGAACCTTAAACCCGACCTGATCGTCGCTGCCAAAGGTCTCACGAGCGGTTACGTCCCGATGGGTATGGTCGCGGTCGACGAAGCACTGGTCGAGCAATGCGAGCAGCGCGGCGCTGATTTCATGTTTTTTACCTACACGGCCCAGCCGCTCGCCTGCGCGATCGCCGACAAGGTCCTCGAGATCCTCGAACGCGAGCGCCTGGTCGAACGCGCCGCTGAGGTCGGCGCGCGCCTCGGCATCCAACTCAAGGAGGAACTGTCAGGCGATCCGCTGGTCGGCGACATCCGCGGCTGCGGGATGTTCTGGGGCGTCGAACTGGTCCGTGACAAGGCGAGCCGCGCACCCTACCCTCCTGACCGCCGCCTCACCAATCGCGTCGTTGCTGCAGCGCTGCAACACAACCTCTTTGTTTATCCTTCGATCGGCATGGCGGGACCCGGCGTCGGCGGCGACGCCGTCATGATTGCCCCGCCGCTGATCGTCGATGCCGCAGAGATCGATTATATCGTGAACAACCTGAGAAATGCCCTGAATGACGTGCTGAAGTCCTTGTAAATACTACCCGCGAGCCTTCTTTTGCGTCCAACAGAAACGTTTTCCTGATGGATCTGCCGACAGCCGAAGGGTAAATCTCTTTTGTCTTTAATCCTGAACCAGGACGCTATCGGATGATATCGCCTGGTTAATAGCCAAATCAGGATCTATTCTTGCTGTAAACGTGTTTAATAGTCTACGTATTTTGACACGCGCGAGACGGCAGGATCTTTGCTCACCGAAGATTCTCGACTTTCGATAGCACCAGGGAGGTCCTATAATCCCGCCATGGATCTCGCAGAGGTGGCCGCAAAGAGGTCTCGAACGTGGCCGAATTCGTCCAGATCCCCCCAACCTCGGTAGTCCTGAAATTGATCCCCACCGAAACTCTAACTCCGGATAACTCCTCCACGGCGATTCTCGAATCTGCCCACGACGCCGTTATCGCGCACCTTCTCGATGGTACCGTGACCTTCTGGAATCCCGCCGCCGAGCGCATGTTCGGATACGGCGCGACCGAAGCCGTCGGCGGCTCGATACGCCGCATAATTCCGCCTGAACTCCTCGCCGAGGAAGACTTCCTGCTGGCCCGCATTGTCCGCGGTGAATCGCTCCCCGACTTCCGCACTATCTGCGTCGGCAAGGATGGACATCAGGTGAGTGTTTCGTTGACGGTCTCTCCGATCCGCAATGCGCAAGGGACCATCTGCGGCGCTTCCAGAATCGCGCGTGACGTAACCACGCGGACCCATACCGACGCGGTTCTGGCGGCAATCGTCGCCTCTTCCGACGACGCGATCGTCAGTAAGACGCTCGACGGTATCATCACCTCCTGGAGCGCCGGCGCCGAACGGATGTTCGGCTATACCGCCGCCGAGGCGATCGGCCGTTCGGTCCGCATGATTATCCCTCCCGAACGCCAGGCCGAAGAGGATTACGTTCTAGGTCAGATTCGTCGCGGCGAGAAGGTCGATCATTTTGAGACCGAGCGCGTCACCAAAGACGGGCGCCGTCTCAACATCTCGCTCACGGTCTCGCCGATGCGCAACGAGGCCGGAACCATTATCGGCGCCTCGAAGATCGCGCGCGACATCACCGAAAGAAAACAATGGGAGCATGAGCGCGAAGTCGCGCTCCAGCGGATGGCTCAGGCCGTCGCCAGTCGCGACGAGTTCATTGCGACGGCCGCGCACGAGTTGCGCAATCCCCTGAACGTCCTGACGCTGCTCTGGCGGGTGCTCGACCATAATAACGCGCTGGCAGGCACGCCGCAGGGCAACCTCGTCGAGAAAGCGCGCGTACAACTCGCGCGTCTCACCTCGCTGGTTGATCGGCTCCTCGATATCACGCGCATCCGCGCCGGCGCCTTTGAGCTCTACCGCGAGGAATTCGAACTCGGTGAATTAATCCGCGAGGTCGCTAATCGCTTCGTGATCGAGAGCCCGAAAATCCCCATCATCGTCGAGGCCGACGTCGCGATTGTCGGCCACTGGGACCGCCTGCGCGTCGATCAGGTGGTCACCAACCTGTTATCCAACGCCATCAAGTACGGCGAGGGAAAGCCCATCAGCGTCGCAATTTCCTGCGAGGCCGATACGGCCGTCGTGGTGGTCAGCGACCAGGGTAAGGGTATCGCTCCCGACAATCTCGGACGGATTTTCGACCGCTTCGAACGCGTTGACTCGGCGACCGACGAAATCGACAAAAAATCCCACGAAGGCCTCGGCCTGGGCCTCTGGATCACCCGGCGGATCGTGGAAGCACACGGCGGCACCATTTTCGCCGAGAGCGAAGTGGGCCGGGGCTCGCGCTTCGTCGTGCGCCTGCCCCACAAATCGGCTTGACGAGGCATTTGATGACCGCGGTCGATGACGTCGTGATGGTAATCGAGGACGAACCCGCGACCCGCACTTTTATGGCGGAGCTTCTGCGTCTTGAGGGCTTCAAAGTTATCGCCTGCGAGAACGGGGCCGAGGCGCTCCAATACCTCGTGCAATCCCTTCACCTGCCCTGCCTGATTATCATGGATATGCGGATGCCCGTCATGGATGGTCCCACCTTCCGCGCTGCAATGCTGGCTGATGCCCGCTTGGCGGAGGTCCCCGTCGTCGTGGTCACGGCCTACGAACCGGCGGCCGCCGCCAGACTCGCAGCGCGGAGAGTTTTTCGCAAACCAGTTGACGTGGTTGCGCTTTTGGCTACAGTTAAGGAATTCTGCTGAACGCTTGGGGTGGGGGCGTCAGCTTCTTTAAGGGTGGCGCCAGTGTCTCATCCTCGCTCCAATCCCCATCTCTCACCCCTGCTCCGCTCCCGCAACCGCGCCATTTCCGATCTGCTCAGCCTGGCGCGCCGCGACCAACCTCGTCATCTCGTTGAGTTCTACGAATCCGACTCGCAACTCCTCGCCAACGTCGCTTTGATTGCCGCCCGGGTCCTCGCCTCGAATGATGCCGTCGTGCTGGTCATGACCGCCGAGCACCTCGCCGCGGTCAATCAACTGCTCGCGGCCGGCAGGGTCGATCCCGCCCGGTTGGAGCAGTCGCGGCGTTTGATCACCATCGACGCCGACCAGGTTCTGTCTTCCTTCGCCGACGGCTCCGGGATCGACGCGAGGAAATTCGGCGACACCTTTGATGCGATCCTTGCCGAAGCGTCGCGAACGAGCGGCTCCGGCTTCGTTTTCACCTTCGGTGAGGTCGTGGACCGGCTGTGCGCCGCCGGTCGCTCTCAAGTCGCCCTTGAACTCGAGCAGTTGTGGAATCAGGCCACCCGTCGCTACCGCTTGTCGCTTTACTGCGCCTACTCGTTCAAGCACGTCGCGGCGACCGCGGATGCGCAGACCCTCGTGCGGATCTGCGCCGAGCACTCGTTGACACTTCCTCCGGAGCTGGTGCTCTAGCCGCGGCGCTTCCTCCGTTACTTCGTCCCGGAAGCCGCATCCGCCGCGATACTTTTGGGATTCGCCACGGCGGCAAACGCCTCCTGTCCGCGCACCACGAAGTGCTGCTCCGGCACCGGAAAGCCGGCGCTGCCAAATGTTTCGCGAATCAGCCGATTCGTATCAAAGTACACCTGCCAGTAGTGCGCATTGTTGCAGTAGGGACGCACCGCCAAGACAGGTCCGGCAAAGTTGAAGCTTAGAATCTCGACGTCAGGCGCGGGCTGCGCCAGCACATTTGGGATGCGCGCGAGACCCTCCTTGAGAAGACGAATCGCGTCCTGATGGCGCACCGCATGCGCCAGTTGCGCGGTCAACTCGACGCGCCGGTAGGGATTGGTCGAATAGTTCTGAATGGTATCGGAGAAAATCTTGTTGTTGCCGACAATCGTGCGGATGTTGTCGAGCGTATCGATCGTCGTGACAAACAGTCCGACTGCCTCCACGGTGCCGGTCACGCCGCCCACCGCGACAAAATCCCCGGCCTTGAACGGCTGAAAAATCACCAAAAACACGCCGGCCGCGAAGTTTGCCAGCAGCCCGCTCCAGGCCATTCCGATCGCCACGCCGGCAGCCGCGATGAGAGCGGCGAACGTCGTCGTCTGCACCCCGAAAAAGCCGAGGATCGCGATTATCAGAATGATGTCGAGGAAGACCGAGACGATTGAGCAAATGTAGCGAATCAGCGTGGCTTCAAAGTGCTGGCCCGAAAGTGCGCGCGAGAGCAGTCGCACGGCCAGGCGGATGAGCCAGCGTCCGATTATCCACATGGCGATAGCGCCGAGCACTTGCAGGCCCAGCCAGGTCGCCGTGGCGACGATCGTTTGCATCGCGTTCGAGGCGGTCATCGCAGGAATTCCCCCTTTTTGGACAGTCCGGTGGCACGCAGTCTAGCCTGCGCGCGCCCGGAAGCGTAGCGAATCTAAGCCGTCTTCAAACGTCCCGAGTGATGCTTTTTCAGAAGCTCACCCCTCGGCATCGCCGTAGAGGTCGTCCTCGGCGGCATAATTCTCGAAGCGCGTGTACTGGGACAGATAGGTCAGCTTGGCGGTACCGGTGGGGCCGTTACGCTGTTTTGCCACGATAATCTCCGCCACGCCCGGTTCCTTGCTGTCGCGACGGTACATTTCGTCCCGATAAATGAACGCGATCACGTCGGCGTCCTGCTCGATCGCGCCTGATTCGCGCAAATCGGCCAACAGCGGGCGGCGATCCGGCCGGGTCTCGACCTGGCGATTGAGCTGCGATAGCGCTATCACCGGAATGCGCAATTCCTTGGCCAGGGCCTTAAGCGAGCGTGAAATCTCGGCGATTTCCTTCTCGCGCGACTCCCCGGGTCGCGCCGACCGCATCAATTGCAGGTAATCGACGATTATCAGGCCGAGATGGGAACTGCGCTCGCGCATCAGGCGACGACACTTGGCCTTGAGCACCAGCGGCGACGTGTCGGAGTTATCGTCGATAAAAATCGGCGCTTCGGCCAGTCGTGCCGCCGCCTGCGCCAGCTTGGGGAAGTCCCGCTCGCCAAGGAAGCCGGCCCGCGCCTTCGCGCTGTCCACACGCGCCTCCGCACAGAGCATCCGCAGCGCCAGTTGCTCCTTCGACATCTCTAGCGAGAAGAACGCCACGCCGACCGGAGGGTCGGCCGCCGTCGCTGCGTAGGTTGCCAGATTGAGCGCCAGCGCGGTTTTTCCCATACTCGGGCGGGCCGCGAGAATGATTAGTTCGCTCGGCTGGAAGCCCGCCGTCAGCCGATCCAGATCGGTGAAGCCGGTCGGTACCCCGGTCACCATCTCTTTGCGCTCGTAGAGCCGCTCGAGCAGCGCGATCGAAGCGCGCGTCACCTCGTTCATCGAATGGAACGACTGGCGGATGCGGCGCTCGGAAATCTCGAAAATCTGATGCTCGGCCTGGTCGAGGTACTGGTCAACGTCGCCGGGCGCCTCGTACGCCCCCGCAGCGATAGCGGTCGCGGTCGACGCCAGGCTGCGCAGGACCGCCTTTTCGCGCACGATCCGCGCATAATGCGCGATATTGGCCGCCGTCGGCACGATAGCCGCCAGCTCGGCGATATAGCCGGCGCCGCCCGCCGCCTCGAGCATCCCGCTGCTGCGCAGCGCGTCGCTTAGCGTGATCGCGTCGACCGGCTGGGAACGATCGACCAGGCTGACCATCGCGCGAAAAATCTCGCGATGGGTTTCACGATAGAAGTCCTCGGCGGTCAGGATCTCGAGCGCCTGATTGATGGCGTCGTTGTCCAGCAGGATCGCGCCGAGAACCGATTGCTCCGCTTCGAGATTTTGCGGAGGAACCCGCTTCAGAATGTCATCGGTCCGCACTGCTGCCGCCACAATCCTCACCCCCAAAGCAGACGCTCTTAACCAAATGGCGCCGGCGGGTAAAGCCGGATGCTCCGTGATACGTCATTATCCAGCACCCTTGCACGGGCATTCCACGCGCTTTCAACCGCTCATACACACAACTTATCCACAGGCTGGGGATATTCGATCCTGGCCTCGATCGCTCCCGTCCGCGGCGATGCAGCACGAAGTTCACGCTCGATTACAGGTGTTATTTCGCGGCAAAACGCCGCGTGGCCGGACCGGCGCTTCAGACTTGCTCGGTGCGGCTGCCCACGCTTGAACGCAGCCCTGTGGAGAACTTCGAAGGGGGACGCGCGGCCCTTCAGCGGGCGCGCCGCGCGACGAAGAAATCACGCAAAACCTGTCCGCACTCCGCCGCCATGATTCCGCCGTAGACCTCAACCCGATGGTTCAGGCGGCCATCCCGGCCGATATCGTAAACCGAGCCGAGCGCCCCCGCCTTTTCGTCTCGCGCGCCGTAATAAATCCGATCGATATGCGCGTTAATCAGCGCGCCCACGCACATTACGCAGGGCTCGAGCGTCACATAGATCGATAGGCCATCCAGCCGCGCCTGATTGAGCCCCGCGCAGGCATCGCGAATCGCCAGGATCTCGGCGTGCGCCGTCGGATCGCGCATCGTCAACGGCAGATTATGCGCCGCGCCGATCACGCGGTTAGCACTCACGATAATTGCACCAACCGGCACCTCATTTTCGCGCGCGCCGCGTCTAGCCTCTTCCAGCGCGGTGAGCATCGCGGCCGCGCCGAAGGTGCCGCGCCGCTGGAACTCAGCGAGCATCCGATCGTATTCGGCCATCCGCTCCTGATGGTAAGGGTCTCCGGTCATCGTTGACTAATGCGGTCCAATCGAACAAAGAATCAGATTATCAGCGGAACCGCTAACTCCGCGCAATCACAATGCAGATTCCCGAAATCGAACCTGGCGAACTGAAATCCCGCCTCGAGCGCGGCGAGCCGCTCGCGCTGCTCGACGTGCGCGAAGCCGAGGAGGTCGCCCTCGCCGCCTTCCCCAACGCCCTCCATGTCCCGATGGCCGAGATTCCGAGCCGCGCCGATCACCTGGATCGCAACGCCGAGTGGGTCGTCATCTGCCATCATGGCGTGCGCAGCGCGCAGGTCGCGATGTACCTCGCCGGCAGGGGCTTCAGAGTCGCGAATCTGAGCGGCGGCATCGACCGTTGGTCGTGCGAAGTCGATCCCGCCACGCCTCGCTATTGAGAACCGCTCAGGAGTTTCACGATGACCTTTCTCGCCGCGGCGATTCAAATCACCACCTCGAGCGATAAGGCGGCTAACCTCGAACGCGCCGAGCGCATGGTCCGGCTCGCCGCGGCGCGCGGCGCCCATCTCATCGGCCTGCCCGAAATGTTCAACTGGCGCGGCAAACGTGCGGAAGAGCCGGCCGCAGCCGAACGCCTCGACGGCCCGACGCTTACCCTGATGGCCCGCCTGGCGCGCGAGCTTGAAATCCACCTGCTGGCCGGTTCGATCGCCGAACACGTCGAGGGCGAAAGCCGCCGCTACAACACGTCGGTGCTCTTCGGCCCGGACGGCGCCAGGCTGGCGGTCTATCGCAAGATCCATCTCTTCGATATCGACCTGCCGGGACGCGTCACCGTCAAGGAGTCGGAGGTCAAACTGCCGGGTGCGGAGGTCGTGACCGCCGCCACCGCACTGGGGACGGTCGGACTGAGTGTCTGCTACGACCTGCGCTTCCCGGAGCTTTACCGGCGGCTCGCGTTCGCCGGCGCGGTGGTCCTGATGATTCCCAGTGCGTTCACCTTTCCCACCGGCGAAGCGCATTGGGAGGTTCTGATCCGCGCCCGCGCCATCGAGAATCAATCTTATGTCGTCGCGCCAGCGCAATTCGGCGCCAACGTTCACGGCTTCAGCGATTACGGCAATTCGATGATCGTTGATCCATGGGGCCGCGTGCTGGCGCGCGCCGCCGATCAGGAGGGCGTCGTCGTGGCTCCGCTCGATATGGATTATCTCAAACGCGTCCGCCGGGAACTCCCCGCCCTTGCTCATGCTCGCCTGCGCTAGATCTTGCGAGGTCCCTCGCACCGCGCCGACGCTTGACGGAGCGCACGATACCGCGTTACGAATCGCGAACAGTCCCGCAGCAAAGGAAGTCATCCATGGCGGAAGGACCGCTGGCCGGGTTTCGTATTCTCGACCTCACACAGGTCGTGTCGGGCCCTTACTGCACACAGACGCTGGGCGATCTGGGTGCCGATATCATCAAGGTCGAACCGCCGGAGGGTGACCTGATTCGCAGCGTCGGGCCGCCGCGCAAGAACGGCGTGGCCGCCGGCTTCCTCGCCTTCAACCGCAACAAGCGCAGTATCGCGATCGATTTGAAAAATCCGCAGGGCGTCAACCTGGTCAAAATCCTCGCCGCGAAATGCGACGCGATGATCGAAAATAATCGACCCGGCGTCGCCGATCGCCTGGGAATCGGCTACGCCGAAATTCGCAAGGTCAATCCCAGAATCGTCTACTGCGCGATTCACGGCTTCGGGCCTAAGGGGCCCAAGGCCAACGACCCGGCCTTCGATCCGGTCATCCAGGGCTTCAGCGGGATGGCCGCGGTGCAGGGCGGCAAGGACGGCAAGCCCGTCGCGGTGCGGATGGCGCTGGCGGACAAAATCAGCGGGATGACCGCCGCGCTCAGCATTATCGCGGCGCTGCACGCGGCGCGTAATCGCGGCGTCGGCCAGTATATTCGCGTCCCGATGGTCGAAGCGATGATGGCGTTCGTGGCCAATGACTCGTTTATCGGCCATGCCTTCGTGCCGCACGACGAGGAACAGGATCGCGTTCCGACCTTCAGCCTCGACCCCCTCAAAACCGCCGACGGCTACGTCACCCTGGGCGCCTTCACCGACGCGCAATGGGAGCGGCTGACGAAAACCGTCGGCCATCCGGAATGGTGGCAAATCGAACGCTACGGCGAGCGGCTGCGCACCAGCTTCAAGGGCGTCGCTGAGATCTTCGCCGAAACGCCGACCGCGCGCTGCCTCGAAATTATCCGCGAGGCGGACGTGCCGGGCGGTCCCACGCATTCCTATGAAACTCTGTTCGACGATCCAGAAGTGGTGGCCAACGAGAGTTTCCTCTCGTATGAGCATCCGCAGGCCGGACCCGTGCGCACACCGCGTCCTGGCTGGCGCTTCAGCGAGACGCCGGCGCAGATGCGGCGACGGCCGCCCCTGCTCGGCGAGCATACCGAGGAAATTCTGCGCGAGGTCAATCTGTCGCGCGAGGAAATCGAGGAATTACGCCGTAACCGGGTCATCAATCAGCCGCAGACGAACTGACGGAGAGGGCAGCATTATGGCCGACGGACCGCTGGCAGGATTTCGCGTTCTCGACCTTACTCAGGCGGTCTCCGGACCGTTCTGCACCATGATGCTCGGTGACCTCGGCGCCGACGTCATCAAGGTTGAAGCGCCGACCGGAGACACCGCGCGGCTGATCACGAAGCCCGGCCGCAACAAGGTCGGAGCGTACTTCCTGATGTTCAACCGCAACAAGCGCGGCATCGTGATCGACGTGCGCAAGGATCGTGGCCGCGACCTTATCCGGCGGCTGGCCGCTCGGTCTGATGCGCTGGTCGAGAACAATCGGCCCGGCGTCGCTGATCGCCTGGGGATCGGCTACGCGGACATCCGCAAGATCAATCCCCGGATCGTCTATTGCGCAATTCACGGCTTCGGACCGAACGGACCTTTGGCCAACGCCCCCGCCTACGATCCCGTCATTCAGGGCTTCACCGGTATGGCGACAGTTCAGGGCGGTCCCACCGGCAACCCGACCGCGGTCAAGATGGTGATCGCGGACAAGGCGAGCGGGTTCACCGCCGCCATCGGCGTCGTCGCCGCGCTGCATGCCGCACGCTCGCGCGGCGTCGGACAGTATCTGCGCGTGCCCATGGTCGAAGCGATGTTCAACCTCCTGGCCAACGACACCATGGTCGGCTACGCGTTCATGCCGCCCGACGAGTTCAAACATCAGACGCCCAAGAACGGCAGTCTCGATCCGTTTCGCACCAAGGACGGTTACGTCGCGATCGCTCCGTACAGCGACGAACAATGGCAGCGGCTGCTCACCGCAATCGGCCATCCGGAGTGGTGGGAGGTCGAGAACCGGCGCGAGCGGCTGCGCACCTGTCTGCGCGGAATCGCCAAATTATTTCCCGAACGCGAGAGCGCCTACTGGCTCAAGAAGATCGAAGAGGCGGATTGTCCCGGGGGACCGGTTCATAGCTACGACACCCTCCTCAACGATCCGGAAGTTATCGCCAATGAGAGCTTCACCGTCTGGGAGCATCCGCAAGCCGGCCAGGTGCGCACCGTGAATCCCGGCATGCGCTTCAGTGAGACCCCGGCGAAATTCTGGCGCCGTCCGCCCGGCCTCGGTGAGCATACGGAGGAGGTCTTGCGCGAGCTCGGGCTGCCCCGCAACGAGATCGAAGAGCTGCGCGCCGACAAGGTCATCAACTGACCCTTGAGCCGTTCCTCCTGCGCTGTCGCGATCAACTCCGTTCGCGCCCGATCGCGTCAAGACGCGTCGGGAGCGTTGCCCAATTTCCCCAAGCGGCGTTATCGCTTATGCTGGTCCGTGCCGGCTGGCGGGGCGGCCTTCCGCTGCCGCGTTGCATTTCGCGGGGCGTCGCTGCCCGCCGAGTAAACTTCCGTGACTCATCGCCTAATGAAGCTTGCCGCACTCGATGTCGGAACCAACACCGTCCTGATGCTGGTCGTCGAAACCGCGCCCGACGGGCAGTTGCGAAAGCTGGCCGATCTATCGCGAATCACCCGGTTGGGACGCGGAGTTGACTCAACGGGCCACCTCGATCAGCAAGCGGCGGCCGCCACCCTCGCGGCGATTGGCGAATTCGTCGATCGGGCGCGGGCGCTCGGCGTCGATAAAATTCTGACCGCCGGCACCGCCGCGCTGCGCGACGCCGCCGACGGCGCCGATTTCCTTGCCCGCGTCAAGGCGCGCACCGGCGTCGACCTCGAGATCATCAGCGGAGAAACCGAAGCGCAATTGTCCTGGCTTGCTTCAGTCAGGGGCCTGCGGCTTGATCCGGCAGCCAAGCTCCTGATCGTCGATATCGGCGGCGGCTCGACCGAATTGATCCGCGCGCAGCCCGGCGGCGCCATCGATGCGGTTAGTCTGCCGCTTGGATCGGTGCGTCTTACCGAGCGTCTCGTTCACGCGGACCCACCGCACGCCAGCGAAGCGGCGGAGCTTCGCCTCGCCATCGACGACGAACTCGGACGCTTGCGCTGGAACTACCTGCCCGACACGATGGTCGGAATTGCCGGAACGGTCACGACCGTCGGCGCAATCGCGCTCGAACTGACGGCATACGATTCAACGCGAGTACACGGCTCGCGGCTCTCGCGTGCCGCGGTGCTGCAGGTGCTCGGACGTCTCGGCAGCGTCACGTTGGAAGAACGCAAAAAAATTCCCTGCCTTGAACCGGGTCGCGCCGACGTGATTTTCGCCGGCACCGCGATTCTCGAACGCATCATGGCGCATTTCCAAATCGACGAGGTGATTGTCAGCGATCAAGGCGTGCGATGGGGTCTCGTATGGCGGGAACTGGATCAATCGTCGCTAAGAGGGCAGCATGACCAAAGCGGAGCTGATTGACGCGGTGGCGGAATCCGCCGGTCTCACCAAGCAGGCGGTCAACCTCGCGATCACCGCAGCCTTCCGCGAAATCGCGCGCGCAATTCGCGAGGAGAAGCGCTTTTCGATGCCGGGCTTCGGCACCTTCTCGGTTCGGCGCCATCGCCCCCGGCGCGGCTACAATCCCAATTCCAAGACGCCGATGCGAATTCCGGCGCTACGCACCGTTGGCTTCCGCCCCGCACCCCGACTGCGCAAGGGCCTCTGACGGTTCCGGCGCACTGCGTCGCTGGCGCACGCGCCTCGAGCCGGCGGCGATCCTCGGCGCTGCCCTCGTTGTCGGTGCCTGGCTGCGTTTTGCGAACCTGGGCACGCCCGATCTCTCGGCCGACGAAGCCGCCAGTTGGGCCGCCGCTTCGGCGCAGAACGTCGCTGAGGTGCTGCAACGCCAGGCCGGCTTGAATCCCGGCGAACTGGGCGTTCACGACCTGCTTCTTCACGCCTGGATCAGACTTTTTGGCGATGGCCTTTCGACGATGCGCGCTCTGTCCGCGGTCGTTGCCACGCTCGCGATTCCGCTCGTCTTTCTCCTGGTCCGCGCGATACTCACGCTGGCGGACTCCGCTATGGATGCGCCACTGCCCTCTGACGAGTCTGCCGACACCACGCCTATCGCCGCCGTCGCCGCGCTCCTCTTTGCCGTCAACCTCGTAACGATAAAGTACGCGCGCGAAGCGCGGATGTACCCCGTCGCTCTCGTCCTGACGCTCGCGCAGATTTGCTGCTTTCTGCGCGCCTTGCGTAGCGGCGGACTGCTGAACCAGGGCCTGACGGCCTTATTCACGGCCCTTGCCGTCGCCTCGACTTACAGCACGGGACTGATCCTTGTACCCGAGGGGCTGTACCTCGGCCTGACGCTCTTGCGAACTCGCCACCGCGTCGCGACGATCATGCGACTCGGGACCGCTTTGGTTCTTGGCACAATTGCGGTAGTTCCGCTCTACTTCTTCGAGCATCATCGGGGTGCGGCGCCGAACCTCCAGACCTGGGACTGGATCAAGCCGCCCGCGCCGTGGGCTTTTATCAGCCTGTTCAACAAGGGCACCGGAACCTACGGCTTCCCGCTGCTCGCGATCCTTGCCGCGGCTGGCGCGATCCGCGGATGGGCGCAATGGCGCAACGGCATCACGTTGCTGCTGCTCTGGATGTTCGCCCCGCCGGTCCTGCTGATCATCGCTTCGTACTTGTTCCACCCGGCGTTTGTTGAACGCTATGTGCTTTCCTGCTTCGTGCCTTTTTTTGCTCTCGCAGCGATCGGTCTCGCCCGCCTCGAGCCCGCCTCGATGCGGCCCGCGGCCGGCGCGCTGGTGGTCGTTATCTCACTGGCACACGTTGTAGCATGGGGCAGAAAGCCTCACGGCGACGGTTGGGCCGACGCGACCACCGTCGCCGCCCGGCACCTGTCGCCGGCAGAATCGATCGGCGTCGCCCCGCACTACGCCAAAGCCGTGGTGAGCTATTACCTGCGCGCCAACCCGACCGCTCCACGCGTCGAAGCGTCGAACGCGAGCCCGCCGCCCACCGTCATCATCGTCGCCGATAGTTTCGACAAGCCCGAAGCGGTGTCGCTGCTGCGTCAGTACCCTCGCGTGCTCGGACATCCGCAAGGCTTGACCGTGCGCGGCCGTTAGTCGCGTCGAACCCACCGTTCTGAGCCGACGGCGGCTTTGCTATCCTGCGAGGCAGACTTCTCGCGGACAAGCAATCGCCTGTGGACACTCGCGCAAAACCAATCAAGATTGCCCTTCTCGGATGCGGCACCGTCGGCGAAGGTGTGGTGCGTCTGCTGCGGCAAAACGGGGCAAACCTGGCCAGCAGGCTGGGCGCCCCGCTAATCATTGCCGGCGTCGCCGACCGCAGTCTTGCGCCCCAACCCAGCCTCGGTCTCGACGAACATCTGATCACCCGCGACGCCGCCGCGCTCGTGCGGCGCGAGGATATCGATATCGTCGTCGAGTTGTTCGGCGGCCTGCAGCCCGCCGGCGATCTGATCCTGCAGGCGATTAGATGCGGCAAAGACGTGGTAACCGCGAACAAGGCCCTACTCGCCGAGCGCGGCGCCGAAATTTTTGCTGCCGTCGCCGAAGCTAAACTGGCGATCGGCTTTGAAGGCAGCGTCGGCGGCGGCATCCCGATTCTGCGCACGCTCCGCGAGGCGCTGGTCGGTGACCGCAACCGCGCCGTTTATGGCATCGTCAACGGCACCTGCAACTCGATCCTGAGCATGATGACCGAACATAACGTCGAGTTCGGCGCCGCGCTCGAGGATGCTCAGCGGAGCGGACTTGCCGAAGCCGATCCCACGCTCGATATCGAGGGCCACGATGCCGCCCACAAGCTCTGCATCCTGGTGACGCTCGCTTTCGGCCGCAGCCTGAGTCCCTCTCAGGTCTACACCGAAGGAATCAGCAAAATCACGCTGGCCGATATCTCATACGCGCGCGAGCTGGGCTATACGGTCAAGCTGCTGGCGATCGCCAAGGACCACGACGATGCGATCGAGGCGCGCGTTCATCCAACGATGATCCGCACGCAACATTTGCTGGCTCGCGTCTCCGGCGCCTTCAACGCGATTTATGTCTACGGCGACGCCCTGGGGCCGAGCATGTATTACGCGCGGGGCGCCGGCATGATGCCTACGGCGACCGCGGTGGTCGCGGATATTCTCGAAATCGCGCGTCAGCGTCTGGCCGCCGCGCGAACGGGTGCTTATCCGCTCGGCTATCCACCCACTACCGTCCGCCCCGCGCGCGTCAAACCGATCGAAGATGTCGTGTCCGAATACTACTTGCGCTTCATGGCGAACGATCAGCCGGGGGTCCTCGGCAGAATCGCGACGGTCCTCGGCAAACACGACATTTCGATCGCCTCGGTCATCCAGCAGGGACGTGGCGTCGCAACCACCGTTCCCGTCGTCATGCGCACCCATCAGGCGCGCGAGCAGAACCTGCGCGACGCTTTGGCCGAGATCAGCCGACTCCGCATAGTCGACGTTGCGCCGGCGTTCATCCGTATCGAGGAGGAAGTCTAGCTGCAGCCGGTCGCGTCGCCGCCGATCTGAAAAAAAATGGGCGCCTCACCCGAGGCGCCCATCAAAGCGGAATTCGACGACTGAACTACTTGCGATCAAGCTCGGTCATCAGCTCGAGCTCGGGCCGGCCGTCGAGCAGATCGGCGATCCGCCCACCCATCTCCTTCATGTGTTCGGTCTTGCGATGATTATCAAACGCAGCCTGATCGGAATACTTTTCGTACCAGATGAATTGCGTCGGATCTTTCGAAGACTTGTGCAGCACGTAGGCCTCGCAGCCGGGCTCCGCCGCGCGAACCTTCTTTATCATGTCCTTAAAAGCCTCTTCGAGCTTTCCTTCGCATCCCTGCTTGGCCTTGATCTTGGCGATCAGACTGATTGACATTCGCGTTTCTCCTTTTGGTCGCAACCTTGCGCCTGAGATCTGTTCACAACGGTTGCGCGCTCGTCAATCGCCGTCATAGTCGGGCTTGGCCATTTTTTCAAGCCGCGCCGACGCTCCCGGGTCGGTACCGTCCGCGTCGAGCGTTCGATCAATCGGCTGAAGATGCCATCGACCGCCGCCGCCGAGCTCGAGCTTCAGGTCGTGATAGCGTCGCAGGCTCGCGCGATGGCCGGTGCTGACCAGCGTCAACGGCATCGCCGCGAGACGGCTGTACAGCGCCGCCTCGTTGGCAGGATCGAGCGCGCTGGTCGCTTCGTCCAGAAACGCGATTTTCGGCTGATGGAGCAGCAGACGCGCGAACGCAAGCCGCTGTTGTTCGCCGCCCGAGAGCACGTCGGGCCAGTGATATTCCGTATCGAGCCCGAAGCGCTCCACCAGGTCGCGCAGGTTGACCTCACTCAACACCTGCAGCAGCCGCTCCTCGGTGATTGCGCGGTCGCGCGGATAGGTGAGCTGATCCCGCAGCGAGCCGAGAATCATGTACGGGCGCTGCGGAAGAAACATCACCTCCTGCAAAGGTGGCCGCGCGATGTCGCCGCTGCCGCTCTCCCAGAGTCCCGCGATCGCGCGCATCAGGGTGGTTTTGCCGGCGCCGCTCGGACCCGTGATCAGCAGCCGCTGATGCACCGTCGCGGCGGCGGAAACGCCGGCGATCAGCACTTCATCCCGCTTCGGCGTGTAGAGCGTAACCTCGCGCAACTCGAAACCCGGTGCTTCGCGAATCCGGATTCCCGATGCGCCCGCAGCGGCGCCCGCCGCGTCGCACTCGTCAACGAACAGGGCGAGCCGATGGACCACCGTCGCATAGCTGGTGAGGCTCTGGAATTGATCAATCACCAGCGCCAGCGCGTTTTGCACGACGCCGAACGCATAGGCCGCCTGCGTAAGCTGTCCCAACTGAATCCGGTGCGCGAAATAGACGCCGGCCAGAACCACCCACGGTAATAAAATCACCGAATTGTCATAAGCCGTCGAGACCAGCCCCAGGAAAAGCTGCCACTTGAGCAGCATCCGGAAATTGCCGACGACCGCGCCGAACCGGCGCATCAGTTCAGCCGTCTCCTGACGCTCGCCGCCATACATCGCGATCGCCTCGGCGTTATCGCGCACATGCACCAGGCCATAACGAAAATCGGCTTCGTAGCGTTGCTGGTTGAAGTTGATCGTCACGAGGCGCCGGCCCACGCTCACGGCCGCATAGGTGCCCGCGATCGAGTACCCGATTAAGCTCCACGCGAGCCAGTGAGAGATCGTCCACAGAATGCCGAAGAAGGTCGCCGCCGTCGCGATCGACGACATCGCGGTGAGCAGATAATTGAGCGTGCCCGAGGTAAAGTTATCGAGGTCTTCCTGGATGCGCTGATCGGGATTGTCCACGCGCCCGCTCTGATTCATGCGGTAAAACGCATGATCCCGGAACCCCATCCGCGTGAACTGACCCGTCATCCATTCGCGCCACAAGATACTTAGACGACCGCTCAGGTACGGAAAGAGTGGAAAGACCGGAATCGCGAAGGCGATGTAAATCGCGAAGTACATCACCATCCGATGAAAGCGCGCCGCGTTGTAGCTTTGCAGGGCATTGACCAGATCGCGATTGACGTAGCTGAAGACCGCCTGAAACCCGATCGTGATGAGACCGAGAGTCACCACCGTGATCAGCAGTGCCAGCGCCTTCCCTTTTTCGTCCGAGACCCAGTAAGGCTTGAGCAGACGCCACCATCGACGCCAGAAGGTCCGGTCAAACCTTTCGATTGATTCCACTCAAAACCTCGCTTGTGATCGCTTAGGCACCGCGGTTACTGCTCGATTCCGGTCGACAACCGACCATTCATCACCATCCATCGCGAGAGACTCCGCCGATCGGCGCGGCGTCTCTTCAATAGGACGGAGCGCGGGAGAAGTGGATTCACACTGCGCAGATTATCGAACCGCCGGGCCCTCGTCGGCGCCCGAATTTGCCGCGCCGCCGAGGCGACCTTAAATCCGGCATGGTTGCGCGCGCCGCCGGGCGCGCGGCGGGTCGGATCACATGCCGCGACCCGCTTCGCGGCGCAGCCGCTGCTCGATTATCCGACGCGCCGCAAGCGGACCCGCGTCGGACTTGATTACGACCATCGGCGCCTCCGGTTTCAGCTCAAGCCATCGTTGCTGCGCCTCGAACACCGCGACATCTTCCTGCACCGTCGCCTGGATATCACGGAAGACATTATCCGTGAGGCTTTGGCCCTGGGACTCGCGGTCCTGGCTGATACACCAGAAGTAATGCGTGGTATGTTCCGTCTCGGGCGTCATCGCGTTGAAGGTGTACAGGCCGACGACGTCGCCGGCGCGGCTCCGCGCGGCGTCGCCCGCCATCCCTTCGCTGGAGAATGATCGCCGATCGCTGACCGTGCCTGTCGCCGCCGCACCCGCAAAAAGTTTGACGAAGCCTGGTGGATTGAAGGTGGTGATCTGAAAGCGATCAACGTTGCCCTTGAAGTTGAACCGCGCGTAGGTCGGCGGCGGTGCAATATCCGGCAGCCACCGCGCGGTCGTTACGTGATCATCGGTGATCTCGTTCTCGACCTGCGCTTCGTTGAGTCGGGCGGCTGAGCCCAGGGTGCGCGGATGGACGAACGAGATATGCGACAGATCAAGCAGATTGTCGGTTATCAGTTGGTAATTGCACCTGACGTGCAGATGCTCGCCGCGCATATCCCGCGCGCCATCACCGAGGATATGCCAGTCAACGATCCCGCGCGGATCGGCGTCCGCCGCCTCGCCCATCCAGATCCAGACGAGTCCCCATCGCTCGATTACCGGATACGCGCGAATCGCGGCGCGCGCCGGCACCTCCGACTGTCCCGGAATCCGGATACAGCGCCCGCTGCAGTCGAAGGTCAACCCGTGATAGCCGCACTCGAGCGTGTCGTCGACGAGGCGCCCCTTGTGCAACGGGAATCCGCGATGAGAACAGCGATCTTCAAGCGCGACAACCCCGCCGTCCTGCCGGCGGAAAAACACTATCGGTTCGTTCAGCAGGATGCGGCCAAGCGGGTTGCGATTGACCTCGTGTGAAAAGGCGCAGACGTACCAGGCGTTTCTCAGGAACATGCAGGGGGATCTCCGGGGAGCAGACTGGTTGAGCGACTTACCGCTCAATCTGCCTCATGGATGTAAATTGGTTTCGCGCGCCAGGCAAGCCGGGTTGCCCTACAGACTCGTGAAGAGCTGATACGCGAGGTAGGCAAAAAGACCGATCAGCACGACCTGATCGAACAGCCTGAGGTAGGGCTTCAGCGGGCTTTCATGCATCAGCCGCTCGACCATGAAGCCCACCGCCCAGAACAGGACGAGCGCGACGATAGCCGCGCTCGCGTGATGAACCAGGGCCTGGATAACGCGGACGTTAATCCAGTTTTCGAGGCGCGTGAACTCGCCGTCGGTGCCGGTCCGCTCAATCAACCAGATCGACGGCACTGAAGAAAAAGGCGACTTCGCGCGCCGCGGTTTCCGGCGCGTCGGAGCCGTGGGACGCATTCTTTTCCACGTCGAGGCCGAAATCGTTGCGAATCGTGCCCGGCGCCGCCTTGGCCGGATCCGTCGCGCCCATCAGCTCGCGCCATCGCTTGATCGCGTTGTCGCCGCCGAGGACCGCGATCACGATCGGACCCGAAGTCATGTAATCGCACAGTGATTTGAAGAACGGGCGCTCCTGATGAACCTCATAGAAGCGCTCCGCCTCCCGGCGCGTCAGATGCTTGATCCTGAGCGCGCACAGGCGGAGACCCGCAGCCTCGATACGCTTGATGATTTCGCCGACCAGGTTACGCTCGACCGCGTCCGGTTTGATAATCGCGAGAGTACGTTCCATCGTGCGCAATCCGCTCAGGCCGCCCGCGCTTCGAGCGTTTGCTTCATCGTGATACCGAGCTCCGCGGGGCTCATCGCGACCGTGATTCCCGCGGCCTTGAGCGCGGCGATTTTGTCTGCGGCCGTGCCGCGACCGCCGGAAATAATCGCTCCCGCATGGCCCATGCGGCGGCCCTTCGGTGCGGTCTGGCCGGCGATGAAGGCCACCACCGGCTTCTTCATGTGCGCCTTGACGTAGGCTGCCGCTTCTTCCTCCGCCGTGCCGCCGATCTCACCGATCATAATGACCGCGCGCGTCGCCGGATCGTTATTGAAGAGTTCGAGCGCCTCGGTATGGCTGGTGCCGATAATCGGATCGCCGCCGATACCGATACAGCTCGACTGTCCCAGGCCCAGTTGCGTCAACTGGTAAACCGCCTCGTAGGTCAGCGTTCCCGACCGCGATACCACCCCGATATCGCCAGGCTTATGGATATAGCCCGGCATGATCCCGATCTTGCACTCGCCCGGGGTGATCACGCCCGGACAATTCGGGCCGATAAGCCGGCTCTTCGACGCGCGGAGGTATTTCTTGACCTTCACCATGTCGAGCACCGGCACACCCTCGGTGATGCAGATTATCAACTCGATTCCCGCCGCCGCGGCCTCGAGGATCGCGTCGCCGGCAAACGGCGGCGGCACATAGATAACCGTCGCATTCGCGCCGGTCGCCTTGCGCGCCTGCTCGACGGTATCGAAGATCGGGATACCTTCGAAGTCGGTGCCGCCCTTGCCGGGGACCACGCCGCCCACCATCTGCGTGCCATATTCGCGGCACGCGCGCGTATGAATCTGACCGGTGGCGCCGGTAATTCCCTGAGTGAGGACGCGGGTGTTCTTGTTGACGAGTACGCTCATATGAACTCTCTAGCGGATTGCGGCCACGGCGCGCCGAGCGGCGTCCGACATGTCCGTCGCGGCGATTACGGCGATTCCGGAATCCTTCAGGATCTGGCGGCCTTTCTCGACGTTGGTGCCTTCCATCCGGACGATCAGCGGAATGTTCAATTTGACCTCGCGCGCCGCCTCGACCACGCCCTGCGCGAGAACGTCGCACAGCATGATGCCGCCAAAGATGTTGATCAAAACGGCCTTGACGCGTTCGTCGGCGAGCAGGATCCGGAAAGCGGCAGCGACCTTTTGCGCGTTCGCGCCGCCCCCGACGTCGAGGAAGTTGGCCGGTTCGGCGCCGAAATACTTCACGATATCCATCGTCGCCATCGCGAGCCCGGCGCCGTTGACCATGCAGCCGATATTGCCGTCCAGATGCACGTAGCTCAGATCGTATTTCGCCGCTTCGGTCTCCGCCGGATCTTCTTCGTTGGGATCGCGCAGCTCGCGAATCTCCGGATGGCGATAGAGGCCGTTGTCGTCGAACGACATCTTGGCGTCGAGACAAACGACACTGCCCTCCTTGGTCACGACCAACGGATTAATCTCGATCAGCGAGGCGTCGGTTTCGTTGAAGGCCTTGTAGAGCGCGCTGAGCAATCCGCCAAACTGGCCGACCTGCTTGTCGCGCAGGCCGAGCGCAAAAGCTATCTTGCGGCTTTGAAAACCGCTCAGTCCGATCAGCGGATCGATCGTCTCGGTGATTATGCGATCGGGCGTCTTGGCGGCGACCTCCTCGATCTCCATCCCGCCTTCGGTGCTGGCAATAATCGAGATCGCCTCGGCCTTGCGATCGACGACCATGCCGAGATAGAGCTCGCGCGCCACCTCGCTCGCCTGCTCGACGTACATGCGTCGCACCAGGCGGCCGTCGGGTCCCGTCTGATGGGTAACGATCTTGTTCCCGAGCCATTTCGCGGCAAACTCGCGCGCTTCATTGGCGCTCGAGACCAGCTTCACGCCGCCCGCTTTGCCGCGTCCGCCGGCATGGATCTGGACCTTGACGACCGCCTTGGGCAGCCCGAGAGCGGTGAAAGCCGCCGCCGCCTCTTCCGGGGTCGTAGCGGGTTGTCCCTTCGGCACCGGCGCGCCGAACCGACCGAGGATCTGCTTCGCCTGATACTCGTGGATATTCATGCCAGCACCTTATCCATCGCCTCGACCAGCTCGCGCACGTGCGCCACCGACGATTCGAACGCCCGCTTTTCCGCGGCCGTCAGTTCGATCTCGACAATCTTCTCGACTCCGCCGCCGCCGATTATCACGGGCACGCCCGCGTAAAGCCCCTTCACGCCGTACTCGCCCTCGAGATAGGCGGCGCATGGCAGCACCTGCTTCTTATCGAGCATGTAGGCTTCGACCATCTGATATACCGCCGTCCCCGCCGCATAGTAGGACGAGGTCTTCATCAGGTTGACGATCTCGCCGCCGCCATTGCGCGTCCGGGTCTCGATCTCATCGAGGCGCGCGCCGCTGATAACCTTCTCGATCGGCACGCCGCCGCAGGTGGTGTAGCTCCGCACCGGCACCATGTCGTCGCCGTGGCCGCCGAGCACCATCGCATTGATACTATCGACCGACACCCCGATCTCGGCGGCGAGAAAAGTCCGATAGCGCGCCGAATCCAGCACGCCGGCCTGGCCGACGACACGGTTCTTGGGAAAGCCAGTAACCCGTTTGACCTGCGTGACCATCGCGTCGAGCGGATTCGTGACCACGATCACGAAAGCTTCCGGGGCGACGTTGCGGATCGCCGTCCCGACCGTATTCATCACGCCCGCGTTGATCTTCAGCAGGTCGTCGCGGCTCATTCCCGGCTTGCGTGGCGAGCCCGAGGTCACCACGATACAGTCGGCGCCCGCGATATCGTCGATTCGGGTCGAGCCCGTGACATCGACGTCGATTCCCAGCACCGGCGCCGATTCGAGCATATCGAGCGCCTTGCCCTCGGGCAGCCCCTCGATAATGTCATACAGCACGATATCGCCCAGGCTCCGCAGGAAGCACAGATGGGCACAGGTTGCGCCGACATTGCCGGCGCCGACAAAGGCGATTTTCTTTCTTTTGGCCACGGCAGCTTTCCGCTACGAATTTGCCGCGATCACGCACCTGTCGCGGCAGCCGTAAACTTATATATCGACGGTTCCGGCTTGCGCAAATCTAATCCTCACACCCGTCGTGCGCCCCGTGCTAGAGGAGAACTGCAAACACCCCGACCATCGGAGGGACTGAAATGGCGGATCTCGAAGCACGCGTGAAGGAACTCGAAGCCAAAGTGCAGGAACTGACCGACCGCGAGGCCATTCGCAACCTGCGTTACCGCTATCATGAATATGTCAACGAGGGGCGCTTCAAAGATATCCCGGAACTCTTCACCGCCGACGCCGACCTCGACTTCGCTCACCTCGGCCAGGCCCACGGCCGCGAAGCGATCGCCAAATTCTACGGCGCTATCGCGGGACCGGGTCCGCGCGAAGGCAATCGCCCGCGTATCACCTTCGTCAAGCAGTTCATCCATAATCACACGATCGAACTGCACGGCGAGCACGGCCACGGCGTCTCCTACCTCGAAGCCAAACCGATTTACGGCGGCGAAGCCTTCCTGGTTGCCGCGCGCTTCAATGACGACTACGTCAAGGTCAACGGCGAGTGGAAGTTCAAGAAAATGGCCCTGCTGCCCTACTTCATGGTGCCGCTCAAGGAAGGCTGGGCGCAGGAAGACCGCATCAAGATGCGCTGACCCGGGTCGTTGCCCGCGCTCGGATAGGTTAAAATCGCGGGCGTGACGCACGCCGGCAACGCGATCGCCCCATCCCGATCCTCACCGCTGCGCCCGGATCTCCGCGAGCTCCTGCCGACCGAGCTCGATGCGGCGCTGCGCGCTGCCGGCGCGCCCGCCTATCGGGCGCGCCAACTCGCCGTCCGCCTCTGGCGTCAGGCGGCCGCGTCCTTCGACGAGATGCGCGAGCTGCCCGCGCCCTTGCGTGAATATCTGAAGGAAAACTTCAAACTCGAGGTACCCTGGCGAGCGCGCCGCGCGCTCGCCGCCGATGGCACACGCAAGCTCCTGCTCGAGCTCGCCGACGGCGAGCGTATCGAAAGCGTGCTTATCCCGACGCCGTCCCGCCTGACGCTCTGTCTCTCCACGCAGGCCGGATGTGCGATGGGCTGCACCTTCTGCGCTACCGCCCGGATGAACCTGCGGCGCAATCTGACCGCCGCCGAAATCCTCGGTCAAATCGTCGCGGCGCGTCGCGAGCTCGCGGCGGACGAAGCGATCGCCAACTACGTCTTCATGGGCATGGGTGAGCCGCTGGCCAATTATCCCCGCCTGAAGCGCGCCCTCACGATTATGACCGCGGATTGGGGCATGGGCATTTCACCGCGTCGCATCACCGTCTCGACGGTCGGCCTGGTGCCAATGATGCTCCGGCTGCTGAGCGACTTTCAGGTGAACCTCGCCGTCTCGCTCCATGCGACGACCGACGAGCTGCGCACTCGTCTCGCGCCAATCAACCGTCGCTATCCGCTCGCTACTCTGCTCGAGGCCTGCCGCGAACTGCCCCTCCAGCGACGCCGCCGCATCACTTTTGAGTATGTGATGCTCGACGGTATCAACGACTCACCGGCCGATGCGCGCCGGCTCGCGCAGTTGCTGGCGCGGCTGCCGGCCAAGGTCAATCTCATCATGTTCAATCCGTTCGCCGCGGCGCCGTTCCGGCCGAGCGCGCGTCCGCGCGTCGAAGAATTTCAAGCGATTCTTCAGAAAAGTCATCTGACCGCGACCATTCGCGAGAGCCGCGGCCAGGATATCGCCGCCGCCTGCGGTCAATTGTACAGCCAGGCTGCGGCCGCGACTCGCGCCGCCGCCCAAGGGCTCGCGTGAGGCTTGCGGCCGCGGTTCCCCGCTCTTCGCCCCGGTCCCGCGCCGCTTCCCGACTGCTTCGCTTTGCCCTCGATTATCGGTAAAGCTGACCTGTCATGAGCAAAAGCGTATTGGGCGTTATAGGCGGCAGCGGCTTTTACCAGATGCCCGGGCTTGAAGAGGTTCGGGAGATCACTCTGACGACGCCTTTCGGCGCCCCTTCCGACGCCTACTATCAGGGCAAAATCGGCCAGGTCGAGGTCGTCTTTCTCTCGCGGCATGGCCGCGGCCACCGCATCCTGCCGTCCGAGTTAAACTATCGGGCGAATATCCACGGGATGAAGCAGCTTGGCGTCGATCGCCTGATTTCGATCAGCACCGCCGGCAGCATGAAGGAACATATCGCGCCGGGCGATCTGGTCGCGGTCGATCAGTTCATCGATCACACCTACCAGCGGCGCCCGACCTTCTTCGGCGACGGGGTCGTCGGCCATGTCTCGCTCGCCGATCCGGTCTGCGCCGATCTCCGCCGTCACCTGGTCGAGGCGGGTCGGACGGCGGGCGCGACTATCCACGACGGCGGCGTCTATCTGTGTATCGAAGGCCCGCAGTTCTCGACCCGCGCCGAATCGAATCTCTATCGCTCGTGGGGTGTCGACGTCATCAGCATGACCGCGATGCAGGAAGCGCGACTCGCCCGTGAAGCCGAGCTCTGCTACGCCACGCTGAGCCTGGTCACGGACTACGACTGCTGGCATCAGAGCGTCAGCGCCGTCGATATCGGGGAGATCCTGCGCGTGATGCGCGCGAACGTCGAAAAGGCGCAGAAGACCATTGCCAATCTGGCGCTCGCGCTCGCCGATTCTCAGCCGCGATGCGGATGCGGCAACGCGCTCAAGGACGGTATCATCACCGACCGTTCGACGATTCCGGCGGCCACGCGCGAAGCCCTTCAACTTTTGATCGCGAAATACGTATGATTGAGCATCCTGCTGAAACGAGGCAGCAATCCCACACATGAGCATCGTCGTCGTAGGCTCCATCGGATACGACACTGTCGAAACGACGCATGGCGGGGTGACGGACGCGCTCGGCGGCTCGGCAAGCTTTTTCGCGCTGGCCGCGCGCTTCTTCGCTCCGGTCAGTATCGTCGCCGCCGTCGGCACCGATTTCCGCGCCGAGGACTGGCAGCTTTTCCGCGAACGCAGCATCGATGTCCGCGGCATGGTCCAGCTCGACGGCCCGACCTTTCGCTGGCATGGCCGCTATCACGAAGACATGAACATTCGCGACACGGTCAGCCTCGCGCTCAACGTCTTCGAAGGCTTCAAACCCGATCTGCTGCCCGACCAGAAACGCGCCGACTACGTCTTCCTCAGCAACATCTCGCCCGAGCTGCAGGCTCACGTCCTCGCCCAGGTGGCGAGTCCCCGAGTGGTCGTCGCCGACACGATGAACCATTGGATCGTCAATGACCGCAAGGAGCTGATGCGGTTGTTGCTCAAGGTGAACATCCTGACGCTCAACGACGAAGAGGCCCGGCTGCTATCCGGCGAGTCGAATCTGGTGCGCGCCGGTCGCGCGATCCTCAAGATGGGACCCGCGACCGTGCTGGTGAAGCGCGGCGAGTACGGCGTGCTCAAATTCGGCCAGGACTCGATGTTCGCCGTTCCCGCCTGGCCCCTCGAAGAGGTGGTCGATCCGACCGGCGCCGGCGATACGTTCGCGGGCGCGCTGATGGGCTGGATCGCCCGCATCGGGCGCCTCAACGAATCGATCCTCCGCACCGGAATCGTTTATGGCAGCGTTCTTGCCTCGTTCGCGGTTGAGCAGTTCTCGGTCGCGCGCCTGGCCGCGCTCACCTGGGAAGACGTCGAGGAACGCTACCGCGCCTTCATCGAGATGACCGACTCGCATCATTCGCGATGGATGTCTCCATAGTTGTTCCGCTCTATAACGAGCGCGACAACCTCGCCCCGCTGCACCACGAACTGGTGCAGGTGATGCGCGATTTGGGATGCTCCTACGAGATTCTGTTCGTGGATGATGGCAGTACCGACGGCAGCGTCGAAGAGCTTCGCGCCATCAAAACCCTTAATGATCACGTGCGGGTCTTTCGCCTTGCGCGAAATTCCGGGCAGACCGCCGCCCTCGCCTGCGGATTCCATCACAGTACCGGCGATATCGTGGTCGCGATCGATGCCGACGGCGAAAACGATCCGCACGATATCCCGCGCCTCATCGCTCAGCTCAAGGACGGCTGCGACCTCGCCAGCGGATGGCGCCGGGAGCGCTGGCGGGACGCCCGCTGGACGCGCCGCATTCCCTCAAAGGCCGCCAATGCCCTGATTTCCCGCATGACCGGCGTGGTCCTGCATGATTATGGATGCACGCTCAAGGCCTATCGCGGCGATCTGGCCCGCCGCTTGCGTCTATATGGCGAGATGCATCGCTTCGTCCCCGCCATCGCCGCCGAGGAAGGCGCCCGGATTACGGAGGTCGAGGTTAACTTTCGCCCGCGCCGCACCGGCGCCTCGAAGTATGGACCGGGCCGGATCTTGCGCACGCTGCTCGACCTGCTCACCGTCAGGTTTCTCTCGGTGTATTCGACCCGACCGATTCAGGTCTTCGGCTTGATCGGACTGCTGATGGGCGCGCTCGGCGGGCTGTGGACCGCAGCCCTGGTGTTCGAAAAACTGTTCCTCCATCAACACCTCGGTAACCGTCCCGCGCTGTTGCTCGCCGTCCTCTTTGTCGTTGTCGGCGTGCAACTGGTCAGCCTCGGCCTGATTGGCGAGATGCTCGCGCGCACCTATCACGAGTCGCAAGCCAAACCGGTTTACGTAATCAAAGAGGAGTTCTAGTCATCGATGAATATCGCGGTCGTCGGCACCGGCTATGTCGGCCTGGTGAGCGGTACCTGTTTCGCCGAAAGTGGCAACGAAGTGATCTGCGTGGATATCAACCGCGAGCGGATAGCCCAGCTTAACCAGGGCCTTTCCCCGATCTATGAGCCCGGCCTCGAAGAACTCATCCGGCGCAATCTCAAGGAGGGACGCCTCAGCTTCACGACCGAGCTCGCCCCCGCCGTCGCCCAGTCAATGGTCTCTTTTATTGCCGTCGGCACCCCCGAGAGCCCGGGCGGCGGCGCTGACCTGAGCCAGGTCTTCGCCGTAGCCGAACAAATCGCCCGGGCCGCCGTCGGCTACCACATTATCGCCATCAAGAGCACGGTCCCCGTCGGCACCAACGACCGCGTCGTCGAAATCGTCGGCGCCAACGGCGGCGGACGCATCGATGTCTGCTCGGTGCCCGAGTTTTTGAAAGAGGGTTCCGCGATCGAGGACTTCATGCGCCCCGACCGCGTGGTGATCGGCAGCACCAGCGAAAAAGCGACCGCCATCCTGCGCGAAATTCACGCCGCCTTCGTCCGCACCGACAACCCCGTCCTGGTGATGCATCCGCGCTCCGCCGAGCTCACCAAATACGCTTCCAACGCGATGCTCGCCCTGCGCATCTCGTTCATCAACCAGATGGCCAACCTGTGCGAAGCGGTCGGTGCCGAAATCAATGACGTGCGCCGCGGGATGGGCTCGGATCGCCGTATCGGCTCGCAATTCCTGTTTCCCGGCGTCGGCTACGGCGGCTCGTGCTTCCCCAAGGATGTGCAGGCGCTCATCCGCAGCGCCGCCGACCACTGTCTCGATTTTTCAATTCTCCGCGCCGCCGATGAAGTCAACGACGCGCAAAAGCGCATCCTGGTGGACCGCGCGCGGCAGCATTTCGGCGGCGATCTCCGCGGCCGGGTCTTCGCGCTCTGGGGCCTCGCCTTCAAGCCGCGCACCGACGACATGCGCGAAGCTCCCGCGCTCACCGTCATCGACGAATTGCTGGCGGCCGGCGCGCAAATCCAGGCCCATGATCCCGAAGCGCTCAAAACCGCGCGAGCACTTTTCGGCGATCGTATCAGTTACCACGAAACCAATTATGCCGCGCTGCGCGGCGCCGACGCCCTGATGATTCTCACCGAATGGAACGAGTTCCGTCATCCCAACTTTCAACGGATCAAAGCCGAACTCAAAAACCCGGTGATCTTCGATGGCCGCAATCTTTACGATCCGGCGCTGATGCAGGCGCTTGAAATTAAATACTACTCAATCGGCCGCCGCCCGGTATGATAACCGGGTCGAATCCTGATTGAGAAATCGCCGGTGGCGATGGCAGCGCCTCGCGTCCGCCGCGACTGCGGCTTATTGCCGCGCTCGCGGTAGCGGCCCTCCGCCGTCGCCATCAGTTCGACAACCCCGGGGAAAGGAACGCCCGAAGAAATGCGAATCCTGGTTACCGGTGGCGCGGGCTTTATCGGCTCGCACACCGTCGATGCGCTGATTGGTGCTCGCCTGCATCAGGTCTCGATCCTTGACGACCTCTCTGCCGGCAAACGCGAACAGATCAATCCCTCGGCGAGTTTCCATCAGGCCGACCTGCGCGATGCGGCGGCGGTAAGAGCCGTCATTGAACGCGAGCGTCCGGAGGTTATTATTCACCTCGCCGCGCAGATGGACGTGCGGCGCTCCGTCGCCGATCCCGCCTTCGATGCGCAGGTGAATCTGGTCGGTTTCCTCAACCTTATCGAAGCCGCCCGCCAGCACGACCTGAAACGCGTGATCTTCGCTTCCACCGGCGGCGCGATCTATGGCGAGCAGGACACCTTCCCCTGCGATGAGGACCATCCGCGTCGCCCGGTGAGCCCCTATGGCGTCGCGAAAATGGCCACCGAAGCCTACCTCCACTTTTACCGGGTCGAGTACCGTATCGACTACGTGGCGCTTCGCTACGCCAATGTTTACGGGCCGCGTCAGGATCCGCACGGCGAGGCGGGAGTGGTCGCCATCTTCTGCGGACGCATCCTCGAAGGAAAACCCTGCACGATCTTCGGCGACGGCGGACAGACCCGCGACTACGTCTATGTCGGCGATGTGGTGCGCGCCAACCTGGCGGCGCTCGCGAGCAACGTCTCGGGCGCGTTTAACATCGGCACCGGCATCGAAACCGACGTCAATCAACTCTATGGGGCGCTGGCGCGCGTCGCCGGCAGCAACGCGCCCCCAGCCTATGGCCCCGCCCGTCCCGGCGAGCAGCGCCGCTCCGTCATCTCGGCCCAACGTGCCGCGCGCGAGCTCGGATGGCGCCCGCAGGTCAATCTCGACGACGGCCTCGCCCAGACTTTCGCCTATTTCAGGGATCGGTTCGCGCAACGGCGCTGAACGGATGCTATCATCGATACATGGCCGCCGGCCTTTGCCTCGATGACCGCTCCTGAACTGATCCGTAACTTTTGCATCATCGCCCATATCGATCACGGCAAATCGACCCTCGCCGATCGCCTGCTCGAACGCACCGGGGCGCTGAGCAAACGCGAGATGACCGAGCAGTTCCTCGACTCGATGGAACTCGAGCGCGAGCGCGGCATCACCATCAAGGCGCGCTCCGTCAGACTGACCTACACCGCCAAAGACCAGCGCAACTATGTCCTGAACCTGATCGATACGCCCGGCCACGTCGATTTTGCCTATGAAGTGTCGCGCAGCCTTGCCGCCTGCGAAGGCGCGCTGCTCGTGGTCGATGCCAGCCAGGGGGTCGAAGCCCAAACCCTGGCCAATGTCTACATGGCGCTCGACCACGGCCTTGAGATCATCCCGGTTATCAACAAAATCGATTTGCCAGGCGCCGACGTCGCGCGCACCCGCGAACAGATCGAACAGGTGGTCGGCCTCGATGCCACCGAGGCCATCCTCACCAGCGCCAAAGAGGGAATCGGCATCGATGAAGTTCTCGAGGCGGTCGTTACCCGTATCCCGCCGCCGCCGGCCAATCACGACCGTCCCCTCCGCGCGCTCATCTTCGACAGTTGGTACGACGTTTACGAAGGCGTCATCGGTCTGGTGCGGATTTTCGACGGTCAACTCCAGCGCGGCATGAAGCTCCGCCTGATGGGCGCGCAGAAGGACGGCGAGGCGATGCGCCTGGGATATTTTGCGCCTCACGAACGTGCCGTCGAGGCGCTCGGACCGGGCGAAGTGGGTTTCGTCGTCGCCGGCATCAAGGCGGTCGCGGATATGCGCGTCGGCGATACCCTGACCACCGCCGATCGTCCCGCCGACTCACCGCTCGCCGGCTTCAAGGAACTCAAGCCGATGGTGTTCGCCGGTCTCTACCCGACCGAGGCTAACCAGTACGGCGCGCTGCGCGACGCCATCGACAAGCTGCGGCTGAATGACGCGAGCCTGGTCTGCGAACCCGAGACCTCACAGGCCCTCGGCTTCGGCTTTCGCGCCGGCTTTCTCGGCCTGCTCCATATGGAGATTGCGCAGGAGCGGCTCGAGCGTGAATTCGGCCTCAACCTGGTGATTACCGCGCCGACCGTCGCCTATCGCGTCCGCACCACCGCCGGCGAGACCCTGATGGTCGATAATCCGGCCCTCCTGCCCCCCGAAAATCTCATCGACGCAATCGAAGAACCGTTCATCCTCGCCGCCATCCATGTCCCCGAAGAATATCTCGGCGCCGTGATGCGCTTGTGCGAGGAGCGCCGCGGCATCCAGCGCGATCTGCGCTTCGCCGGCCATCAGCATGTCATCCTGCACTACGAGATGCCGCTCGCCGAAATCGTCTTCGACTTCTACGATCGGCTGAAGTCCAGTACCCGCGGCTATGCCTCGCTCGACTATGAATTTCTGGACTTCCGTCCGGAGCATCTGGTTAAATTGGATATCCGCATCAACGGCGAGGTGGTCGACGCGCTCTCGATGATCGTCCATCGCGACCGCGCGTACGAGCGTGGCAAAGCCTTGTGCGAGAAGATGCGCGAGCTGATCCCGCGCCAGATGTTCGAGGTTGCCCTGCAGGCCGCGGTCGGCGCGAAGATTATTGCGCGCGAAACCGTCAAACCTCTGCGCAAGAACGTCACCGCCAAATGCTACGGCGGCGATATCACCCGCAAGCGCAAACTGCTCGAAAAACAGAAAGAGGGTAAAAAACGCATGAAGCAGGTGGGCCGCGTCGAGATCCCACAGGAGGCGTTTCTGGCCCTCTTGAAGCTCGGAGAATAGCTACCCGTGCCCGAAAGATTGCCCCAACCCCGCCTCACCGAACCGGTCGAGGTGACCCCTTCCGGCAAATCCATCGTCCGCGAATATCTCGAGGCCTTCGTCGTCGCGCTCGGCCTCGCTCTCCTGCTCCGCACCTTTCTCATCCAGCCGTACAAGATTCCCTCCGGCTCGATGGAGCAGACGCTGCTCATCGGCGACCACATCATGGTCAACAAACTGATCTATGGTCTGCGCATCCCCGATTCCTTTTTCGGCCTGACGCCGTTCGCCCACGAGATCCCCTATGGCACCTACCTGTTTCAGCTCGAGCCCGTCCATCGCGGCGACGTCGTCGTCTTCGTGCCACCGATCGATCCGACCAAGGATTTCATCAAGCGCGTCGTCGGTATCCCGGGCGATACCGTGGCGGTCAAAGATGGGATGCTTTACCTGAACGGCGCGCCGGCGCCGACGCCCCCCGGCACTCACTACGTGGTCCCGCCGGACCAGCGCGACAGCTCGCAACGCGATTCGATGGACCCGATCACACTGCAGGCCAACCAGTACTTCATGATGGGCGATAATCGCGATCGCAGTTACGACAGCCGCTTTTGGGGACCGATCACCCGCGATGAGGTCGAGGGTCGGGCGATGTTCATCTACTGGTCCTGCCGCGGTGGCGAGGATGCCTCGCCGTTCCGCTGCCTCTACGATGTCCGCTGGTCGCGCCTGTTCAAACCTGTTGATTAGCAACTATTGTGTATCGCGCGCCCCGGGCCTTAAATGGTCGCCGGTGCGCGAGGCGCGGCGACGACGTTGCCTGGCTGCTTTCCGGCCCGCTTGCTCAACGCCGAATTGCGCTGAACCGCGGCCGTCACGAGTCCGCGTACCGACGGCCGGCAAGGAGCGATTGCTGTGGGGGAGATGACAACTGGAACTGACGGGCTGAATCGTATCGGCGCGATCCTCGAACAGCTCGGCGCTCGCTTTGAACTGGTGCTCGAGGCGGTCACCGGTTTCGGCGGACGCCTCGACGCCCTCCGCAATCAGATCAACAGCCAGTTTACCGAAGTCGGCCGCCAGGTCCGCTTTATCTCGGACAACCTCGCGCAGAACCGCGAAGCGATTGTCGCCGCCCGCGCCGACCTCGGTGCCGAGATGGTGCGACTCGGCGAGATGCTCGGCGCGACGCGCGTCGAACTGCGCGAGCAGTTGGCCTCCCTGCGCAATGATCTCAATCAGAGCACCGAAGCCACCGTCGCCGGTCTGCGCGATCGCCTCGCCGAGGAATTGGCGCGCGAAACCACGGCCCTCAGCGATCGTCTGAAAGGCGAGATCGCCGCCGCCGGCGATGCCCTCCGCAAGGAGCTCGCCGCGGCCCGCGTGGCCTTGGGCCGTGAGCTGCCCCACCTTACCGCGACCGTCCGCGAAGAGGTGGCCGACTCCGCCCAGGGCGTGGTCAAGAAAATCGATGCCGAGCTGAAACAGACCAACAAGGCGCTGGCCGCCCTGGCGCGCAAGTTCGAGCGCTTCGACGATCGCATCACCGTGCAGACCCGCGATCAGGATCAACGCCTGCGCAAACTCGAACGCCAGGCCGGCGGACGTTAACGCCGCCAAGGCTCCGGTCCCCTCGCCGCCGAAGCCCCCACCGGCGTCGGCCGCCGAACCGCGTCCGCTTCGCCCGGCCTGTTGAAACAACGCGCGCGGTTTCGTCATGCCGGATTGACTCTCGGCTCAGGGAAGGCAAAACTCTAGATGCTTTTAAGGTGCTCCCGCGAGGGCCCAAGGCACACAAATGGCTCATGCTCCATGTTGGCCCGTACGCGATGAAGCGTGCCGGCTCCCTTCCCTAAGCTGTATGCAAGCGGCGGCTTCCCGCCGCTGGAAGCTCCCGATGGGCTCCGCCCACGTCTCTCACGATCAAGTCGGTCTCGGTCAAATCGGTCACGGTCAAGGATGACGCTGACCACGCCGAATCATAAGGCGACCGTCGCGATGGACACCGAAGCCATTCGCCGCGCCCTGGCGCGGATGGCCCACGAGGTCTGTGAGCGCAATCCCGGCATGATGGAACTTGTGCTAATCGGCGTGCTCCGACGCGGCGCCGTCCTCGCCCACCGCATCGCGGCAATCCTGCCGTCGCTTGGCGTCGCTGCTCCGCCGGTCGGAACCCTCGATATTTCGTCCTATCGCGACGACGGCAAGGGTCGCCCCGGCGATCCGCGGATCCTCGGACGCGATATTCCCTTTACCCTCGACGGGAAGCCCGTGTTGCTCGTCGACGACGTGCTCTATACGGGTCGCACCGTCCGCGCGGCCCTCTCCGCGCTGACTGACCTCGGCCGTCCAACCGCGGTGCAGTTGCTGGTGCTGATTGATCGCGGCGAGCGCGAGCTGCCGATTCGCGCCGACTACGTCGGGCGCAACCTCAGTGCGCCGCCGGGCCAGCGCGTGTACGTCAAACTGAGCGAAATCGACGGCGTCGACTCGGTCGTCATCAGCGAGAGGAAGGCTTGACGATGCCGCGCTTCCCCAAGTGCGATCTGGTCTCGATTGATGACCTCACGATCGCCGAGATCGAGCAGATCTTCGAGCGAGCGGCGGACTTCGCCGCCGCGCTTGAACGCGGCGATCGCCTCGCGCTGGCCGAAGGCCTGATCATGGCGACCCTGTTCTACGAACCTTCGACCCGCACCCGCCTGAGCTTCGAGTCAGCGATGCATCGGCTGGGCGGCAGCGTGATCAGTTCCGCCGATATGCATTCCTCCTCAGCCGCCAAAGGCGAAACCCTCGCCGATACGGTGCGCGTCGTGTCGGCCTACGCCGACCTGCTCGTCGTGCGCCATCCGAACGACGGCGCCGCGCGCGTCGCCGCCGAGTACGCCTCGGTTCCAGTCATCAACGCCGGCGACGGCAGCCGCGAGCATCCCACGCAGACCCTGTGCGATTTGTATATCCTGCAGCGCAAGAAGGGCCGCCTCGAGGGCTTGACGGTCGCGATCTGCGGCGACCTCAAGTACGGCCGCACCGTCCATTCGCTCATCTATGCGTTGGCGCGCTTCGGCGCCAATATCGTCACCGTTCCCTATGGCGGGATGGCTTTGCCGGATTACGTGCTCGAGCGCGTCGCCGCCGAACGCCGCTACAAGCTTTCGACGCTGACGATCGACGAGCTGAAGTCGCAGTCGGGCGGACTCGACGCGCTCTATCTGACCCCCAGCGCACCCCATCAGATGGCCCTGTTTACCGGCGATGACCCGCTGGCGCGAGTGCCCACCGCGCGCCCGCCCGCAGCCCTCGACGCCTTTTACGTCACCCGTCTACAGCGCGAGCGGCTGAACGGCGGCGGCGCCGACGGCCAGGACTACGTTCATTTCGACGCCCGCGCCCTGCGCAGCACCCGTGCCCAGGGCGCCGTGGTGATGCATCCGCTGCCGCGCACCGACGAACTCGCCTATGAGCTCGATAACGACCCACGCGCGGTCTATTTCGAGCAGGCCGCCGCCGGCGTGCCGGTGCGGATGGCGCTGATTGCCTGGATGCTCGAGGGCGCCAGGCGCGCCGCCCGACCCGAGCCCGCACAGCCGCTGGTGCGCTTCAAGACGGGCAGCACCCCCCGCTGCCCCAACGCCTTATGCATCACGCGCCACGAAAGCGCCTATCTGACGCCGCGCTTCCGCCTCGCGCACAATGCCGGCCGCGCCGTGCTCGGCCTGCGCTGCGAATTTTGCGAGCGCGAGCTCAAGGTCGAATACGTCGGCCATGCTTCGAGCCGCCGCTATTATCATTTCGATGAAAATCTCTACGGCTACGTGCGCCGCTGGATTGAAGACGGCACGCTGGCGGTCTTCGAGACCGTCAAGGAGGCCGAGGAGCAGGGCTACGAACCCTACCGCCGCGGCCCACAGCGCGAAATCATGAACGCCGCCGAGATCGCGCACGCCTGTCAGGCCATCTCGACGCAAATCGCGGCCGATTCCGCCGAGCCGACGGCGCTCGTCGTCGTCGGCGTCGTCAGCCGCGGCGCCATCCTCGCGATGCGCGTCTGCGAGGCCCTCGCGCCCATCATGAACTTTCGTCCACCCTGCGCCGCCGTCGATGTCTACGCCGACGACCCGGTCCTGCGCCGCATCGATGGCGCCACCGACAATCTCTGCGTCGATGGACGCGAGGTCGTGCTGGTTGACGACGTCATCAACAGCGGATGGACGGTACAGAGAGCGATGACCGCTTTGTGGCGTCACGGCCGCCCCGCCGCCGTGAAACTCGCCGTCCTGATTGACCGCGGCCATCGTGCGCTGCCAATTCGGCCCAATTATATCGGCCGCAGCATTCCCACCGCACGGGGCGAGCGTGTGTCGGTACGCCTCGCCCCCGGCGACACCGGCGACGCCCAGAAAGGCGTCGATCGGGTGGTTATCTACTCGCTCCTCGAACCTCACGTCGCCTCGGAGCAGGCGCCATGAAGCGCATCATGCTGCTCGACGGCCGGCTTCTCGACCCCCGCTCAAAGCTCGATACCGACGGCAATCTGCTCATCGAGTCCGACCGGATCGTCGGCCTCGGCCGCGATCTGCCCGTCCCCGCCGATGCGCTGAAAATTGATTGTCACGGACTCTGGGTGATGCCCGGGCTGATCGACCCCCACGTCCATCTGCGCGACCCGGGCTTTCCCGAAAAGGAGACGATCCGCTCCGGCCTGCGCGCCGCCGCGGCCGGCGGTTTCACGGCCGTCGCCGCGATGGCCAATACGGCGCCGGTCAACGACACGCCGGAAATCACCCGTTACATGCTCGAGCGGGCGCCCGCGGCTGAGGCGGCGCGGCTCGTGCCGGTCGCGGCTGTCACCCGGGGTTTGCGCGGTCGCGATTTGGTCGATTTTCCCGCCATGGTTCAGGCGGGCGCCCGGATGTTCTCCGACGACGGCCTCCCCCTCGACGACGTCGGCGTGCTGAAGCAGGCACTCGAGGCCGCCGCAAGCGCCGGGTTCGCCGTGTCGCTGCACGAAGAAGATCGCGCATTGACCGTTTCCGGCGCCATGAACGCCGGCGCGGTTGCCCAGGCGCTCGGCGTCAAGGGTATTCCAGCCTCAGCCGAAACCGAACGCGTCGGCCGCGACCTCGCGATCGCGCGCGAGCTCGGCACGCCGCTCCATCTCGCGCATGTCTCGACGGCCGGCGCGCTCGACCTGATAACCGCCGCGCGCGCCGCCGGGGTTGCGGTGTCCTGCGAAGTAACGCCGCATCACTTCATCCTCGACGACCGCACCGTGCTCACCTGCGGTGCCGATGCCCGGATGGCGCCGCCCTTGCGCAGTCCGCTCGACCGCGATCGTCTCCGACGTGGCCTCGCCGACGGTTCGATTGATATGATCGCGACCGATCACGCGCCGCATGACCCCGATTCCAAGCAACATTCGCTGCTCGCCCGCCATTTTCCGCGAAGCTGCGCCGCCGCGCCGCTGCCCGATGAAGCCGCCCACGCGCTCGCGACTGCGGCCAATGGTATAATCGGTCTCGAGACCGCCCTCGGATTGGCATTGACCCTGGTCCACGAAGGCCTGATTACTCCTCTGCGTCTGGTCGAACTGATGTCCGCGAATCCGGCACGCTTGCTTCGCCTCGACAACCTCGGCACCCTCGCAGCGGGCGCCCTAGCCGATATCACCGTGGTTGATCCTAAGCTTGAATGGACCGTTAACCCCGAACAGTTTTGCTCGCTCAGCCGCAATACGCCGTTTGCCGGATGGAGGCTCAAAGGCCAGGCCGTGCTCACGATCGTCGCCGGCCGCGTCGTCCACGATGCCCGCCGAGGTAGCGCCGATGCCGCGTGAGGCTATTCTGGCACTGGCCGACGGTCGCATCTTCCGCGGTCGCGCCTTCGGTGCGATCGGCGAAGGCCTCGGCGAAGTGGTCTTCAACACCGCGATGTCCGGTTATCAGGAGGTCCTGACCGACCCGTCCTACAAGGGTCAGATCGTCGCAATGACCTACCCTGAGATCGGCAACGTCGGCGTCAACCCCGACGATGAAGAAGCCGCGCGCGTGTACGTCGAGGGCTTCGTGGTGCGCGAGTATATCGACCGCCCCTCCAACTGGCGCGCCAACCTGACCCTCAGCGAATATCTTGAGCGCGCGCAGATAGTCGGCATCGAAGGCATCGACACGCGCGCGCTGGTGCGCCACATTCGCCAGCGCGGCGCCCAGCAGGCGATCATCTCGAGCGTCTCGCTCGATCCCGAAGAACTGGTCGCCAAAGCTAAAGCGGCGCCCGGCCTCGTCGGACGGGACCTCGTGAAAGAGGTCACCTGCCGCGAGCCCTACGACTGGGAGATCGCCGATTGGTCACTCACTCACGGCTATCGGCAGCCGCGCGCCGAGGAGTTGCGCGATGCGCCGCTCGTCGCCGCGCTCGATTACGGGATCAAGCGCAATATCCTTCGCCTTCTGGTCGCGACCGGTTTCCGCGTTCGCGTGCTTCCGGCCTTCACCCCCGCAGAGGAGATTCTCGCTCTTAATCCCGACGGCATCTTTCTCTCGAACGGCCCCGCCGACCCGGCCGCCGTCCCCTATGCTTACGAAACCGTGCGCGCGCTGCTCGGCCGCAAACCCATCTTCGGCATCTGTCTCGGCCATCAGATGCTCGGCTTGGCGCTCGGCGGACAAACCTACAAACTCGCGTTCGGTCATCATGGAGCGAATCATCCGGTGATGGATTTGCGCACGCAGCGCGTCGAAATCACTTCGCAGAATCATGGCTTCGCGGTCGATGCGGACTCGCTTGCCGGCAAAGCCGAATTGACCCACCTGAACCTCAATGATCGCACGGTCGAAGGACTGCGCGGTCTCGGCGTCCCGTTCTTCTCCGTGCAGTATCATCCGGAAGCCTCGCCCGGGCCGCACGACGCGAGCTACCTGTTCCGGCGCTTCAGACAACTCGTCGAAGCCTTCGCCCGCCACGGTGCCGACGCCCTCGAACATCTCGGCGCCGACGCCGCAGGATCCTGAGATGCCGCGTCGCCAGGACCTCAAGTCAGTTCTGCTGATCGGCTCGGGCCCGATCGTAATCGGGCAGGCGTGCGAGTTCGATTACTCCGGCACGCAGGCGGTCAAGGCGCTGCGCGAAGAAGGGCTCCGCCTGATCCTGATCAATTCCAATCCCGCCACGATCATGACCGACCCCGAGCTCGCCGACCGTACCTATGTCGAGCCGATGACGGTCGAGACCGTCGCTCAGGTGATCGCCCGCGAACGCCCCGATGCCGTCCTGCCCACCGTCGGCGGCCAGACCGCGCTCAACCTCGCTATCGCGCTCGCCGAGTCGGGAGTCCTCGAGCGTTACGGCGTCGAGCTCATCGGCGCACGCCTCGACGCGATCAAGAAGGCCGAGGATCGCGAGCTCTTCAAGCAGGCGATGCTGCGGATCGGCCTCGCCGTGCCGCGCTCGTTCATCGCCCATTCGGAGGCCGACGCCGACGCCGCGATGCGCCAACTGGGACTGCCGCTGATTATCCGGCCCTCGCGCACCCTCGGCGGCACCGGCGGTTCAATCGCCCGCACCGAGGACGACTTTCACGCCCGCGTGCGCTGGGGCCTCGAAATGTCGCCCATCCACGAAGTCCTGCTCGAAGAGTCGGTCGAAGGATGGAAGGAATTTGAACTCGAGGTGATGCGCGACAGCGCCGACAACGTCGTCATCATCTGCTCCATCGAGAACCTCGATCCGATGGGCGTGCATACCGGCGATTCCATCACGGTCGCGCCCGCGCAGACCCTCACCGACAAGGAATACCAGATCATGCGCGACGCCGCCCTGCGCATCATCCGCGAAATTGGCGTCGATACCGGCGGTTCGAATATTCAGTTCGCGGTTAATCCCGCCGATGGCCGGATGGTGGTCATCGAGATGAATCCGCGCGTCTCGCGCAGTTCGGCGCTGGCCTCCAAGGCCACCGGCTTCCCGATTGCCAAAATCGCCGCGCGCCTTGCCGTCGGCTATCGGCTCGACGAGATCGCCAACGACATCACCCGCGCAACTCCGGCCTGCTTCGAACCCACCATCGACTATGTCGTGACCAAAATCCCGCGCTTCACCTTCGAGAAATTTCGCGGCGCCCTCGATGAGCTCGGTCCGCAGATGAAGTCCGTCGGCGAGGTGATGGCCATCGGACGCACCTTCAAGGAATCCCTGCAGAAAGCTCTGCGTTCGCTCGAAATCGGCTCCTGGGGCTTCGAAAGCCGCGTGCTCGGCCTCGACCGTAATGCCGCCCTCGACCTCATCCGCACCCATCTGACGCGTCCCAACAGCGCCCGCCTCTATTACATTGCCGACGCGCTCCGTCTCGGCCTCACCGTCGACGAGATCCAGCGGCTCACCATGATCGACCCCTGGTTCCTGCGCGCCATCGCCGAGATTGTCGGCACTGAGTCGCGCATCGCCGGCGGACCGCTCAGCCCGGAATTGTTGCACGAAGTCAAGGCGATGGGCTTCTCGGACCATCGCATCGCCGAGCTTCGCGGCGTCCCGGAGACCGAAATCGCCCAACGCCGGCGCGCTTTCGGGGTGGTTCCGGTTTACAAATCGGTCGATACCTGTGGCGCGGAGTTCGAGGCCTTCACCCCCTATCTCTACTCCACTTACGAAACCGAGGACGAAGCCCCACCCACCTCACGCCCCAAAATAATGATCCTCGGCGGCGGCCCGAACCGCATCGGCCAGGGTATCGAGTTCGACTACTGCTGCGTCCACGCGAGCCTCGCCCTTAAAGAGGATGGCTTCGAGACGATCATGGTCAACTGCAATCCCGAGACCGTCTCGACCGATTACGATATTTCCGATCGTCTGTACTTCGAGCCGCTGACCTTCGAAGACGTGATGGCGGTCGTCGAGCGCGAACGGCCGCGCGGCCTGATTGTCCAGTTCGGCGGTCAGACCCCGCTCAAACTCGCTGTGCCGCTCGCGCGCGCCGGCGTGCCGATCCTCGGAACGCCGCCCGACGCGATCGATCGCGCCGAGGATCGCGAACGCTTCAATCGCCTGGTCCAGGACCTCGGCCTGCGCCAGCCCGAAGGCATTCTCGCGCGCAGCGCCGCCGAGGCGATCGCGGGTGCCCGCGCCATCGGTTATCCCGTTCTGATCCGTCCCTCGTACGTGCTCGGTGGGCGCGCGATGGAAATTATCGCCGACGAAGACGGCCTCCGCCGCTACCTCGACCAGGCGCTCCACGCCTCCGATCAGCGTCCGCTGCTGGTGGACCGCTACCTCGACGGCGCCATCGAAGTGGACGTCGACGCGATCGCCGACGGCGAACGCGTCGTTATCGGCGGCATCATGGAACACGTCGAGCACGCCGGCATCCATTCCGGCGACAGCGCCTGCGTCCTGCCGCCGCGCACGCTCAGACAGCCGATTATCGACGAACTGATTCGGCAGACGCGCCTGCTGGCCACCGAACTGGGCGTGGTCGGGCTTATCAACGTCCAATACGCCATCTTCCACGGCGAAGTGTACATCCTCGAAGTCAATCCGCGCGCCTCGCGCACCATCCCGTTCGTCAGCAAGGCCATCGGCGTTCCTCTCGCCAAACTTGCCGCGCGCGTGATGGCCGGGCGCAAACTGCGCGACCTCGGCCTCACCGCCGAGCGCGTGCCCACGCACGTCGCTGTCAAGGAATCGGTCTTTCCGTTCGCGCGCTTTCCCAACGTCGATACCCTGCTCGGTCCCGAGATGAAATCAACCGGCGAGGTGATGGGCCTCGACGCTTCCTTCCCGCTCGCCTTCGCCAAGGCTGAATTGAGCGCCGCGACCGATCTGCCGCTCGCGGGCCGGATCTTTATCAGTGTGCGCGACGCCGACAAGCCGCTCCTCGAACCGATCGCCCGCGGTCTTGACCGCATGGGTTTCCAATTGGTCGCCACTTCCGGCACGGCGCGTTTCATCAACCAGCTCGGGGTCCCCTGCGATGCCGTCAATCGGGTCCTGCAGGGCAGCCCGCACGTGCTCGATCTGATGCGCGCCAACGCGATCGCCGCCGTCATCAACACGCCTGATGAAAAGGGCACCGCCGATTCATTCTCGATCCGCCGCACCGCCCTCGAGCTGCGCCTGCCGTTCTTCACCACCATCGCCGGCGCCCAGGCCGCGGTCGAAGCGATCGCCGCCCTCAAGGCCCAGCAGCCCGCCGTGCGCGCCCTGCAGGATTACTATCAGAACTGAGCGATGCCCGATGCGCCCTTCACGGACCAGCCCCTGAAAGCTTCGTCCGATCCGCTGGACGCGAGCCTCGCCGCGTTCAGTGGGATCGGCCCGAAACGTGGCGAGGTGCTCGCCCGTCGCGGCCTGCAAACCTTCCGCGACGCGCTCTTCCATATCCCCGTCCGTTACCAGGATCTGCGCCGCCGCGACCGTATCCGCGATTTGCTTCCCGGGACGACCGCGCTGGTCGCTGGTCGCCTGCTCGACTTCAAAACTCGTCCGATGCGCCAAATGCGCGGCCGGCGCATTGCCACGGCCACGCTCGCCGACGCTGACGACGCCCGCTTGCGCGTCGCCTGGTTCAACCTTTATGGCGACGGCCGCCTGCCACTCGGCGAAACCGTCGCGCTCCTTGGTCGGGTCACCACCGACACCTCGGGACGCCTCGAGATGCTCCATCCGGAGTTGTTCCGCGCCTCGGCGATCGCCGCGCTTTCCGTCCGACCAATTTACCGGCTGCCACCCGAGATTCCCCAGAACCTTTTTGCCGCCATCGTTCGCGAAGCGCTGAAACGCGCGCGGGGCGCTGACCTCGATGCCATCCCGGCGGAAGTGCGCGCGCAACTCGAGCAACCGGGCGTCCTCGACGCCCTCGCCTACCTTCATCAGCCGCCCCCCGACGCCGATCCGGCAGCCCTGACCGCCGGCAGGACTCCGTACCATCAGACACTCGCGCTCGACGAGCTGTTCGCCTTCCAGTTGGCGATGGCGCTCGACCGCCAGCGGCTGCGCCGTCGCGCCGGCGCTATCCTGACCGGCGGCGACGATCTGCGCGCGAAGTTGCTGGCCGCCCTGCCCTTCACCCCGACTCAGGCCCAGCAGCGCGCCATCCGCGAGATCGATTCCGACCTCGCCACCCCGTCGCCAATGAACCGCATCCTGGTGGGCGACGTCGGCAGCGGCAAAACCCTGGTCGCCTTCGCCGCCATCCTGCGCGCGGTCGGCTCCGGATGGCAGGCGGTCGTGATGGCGCCGACGGAATTATTGGCCGAGCAGCTTTTTCGCAACTTTACGCAACTCTGCGGCCCGCTCGGCATCACCAGCGTGCTCATCACCGGCAGCCTCACCCCGGGTGAGCGCGGCCGTATCCTGCGCGCGCTCGCCCGCGGTCAGATACCGGTCGCCTTCGGCACTCACGCCCTGATCCAGCAGGGCGTGCGCGTCGACCGCCTCGGTCTCGCGGTAATCGACGAACAGCATCGCTTCGGCGTCTTCGATCGCGTCCGCCTCCTTGACCTGGGGGCGCAGGCCAACGTGCTGCTGATGAGCGCCACGCCGATTCCCCGCAGTCTCGCGCTGACCCTCTTTCGAAACGTTGACGTTTCCGTGCTCGACGAGACGCCCGCCGGACGCACACCCGTCACCACCACCGTCGTCGATGACGCCGAGTTGCCTCGCGTCGATTCGCTGCTGCGGGCCGAGCTCACCAACGGCCATCGCGCCTACTACGTGCTGCCGCTTATCGAGAGCGACGAGGACGACACGCCGACCGTCAAAGCCGCGGCAGACCGGCTGTCCCGCGTCCTTGGCGATTTTCGCATCGGCGTCCTGCACGGTCGGATGCGCGCGGGCGAAAAAGAACGTGTCATGCGCGACTTCCGCGACGGCCGCCTTGACCTGTTGGTCGCCACCACCGTGATCGAAGTCGGCGTCGATGTCCCCGAAGCGACCATGATGGTCATCATCGCCGCCGAACGCTACGGCCTCAGCCAATTGCATCAGTTGCGCGGTCGCGTCGGCCGTGGCCCCGCGCCCTCGCATTGCCTGATGGTCGTGTCCCACGACGCCTCGACCGCAGCCCGGACGCGGCTTCAGGAGCTGGCGGAGACCGCGCGCGGCGACGCCGTCGCCGAACTCGATCTGAGGACGCGCGGACCCGGCGACCTGTTGGGCGCGCGCCAGACCGGTGCGCTGCCGCTGCGCTTTGCTGCTTTAATCGACGATTTGGCCCTCGTCGAGCGTAGCGGCGCCCTCGCCGAAGCGTGGCTGCGGCAGGATCCCACCCTGTCAACCCCCGCCTCGGGAACCGCCAGTCGCGCGATCCGGCGCCTGCAGTCTTTCGGCTTCAGTCTCGGCAATATAGGCTGAACATGCCGATCATTGACCCGCGATGCCTGCCGGAAAGAATCCAGCGCTGAAGACCAATGCCGGAGCGAGGCTCGAGGTGCGCCGCGAAGTCTCGGCTGGCGGCCTCATCTGGCGCCTGGCTCCCGACGGCCATGTCGAAGTCGTCCTGGTGCGCCCGGCCGGCAAGAACACCTGGGTCCTCCCCAAGGGTCACGTCGAAGCGGGCGAGAGCGTTCTCGAAGCCGCCCTGCGCGAAGCGCGCGAGGAGAGCGGACTCGAGGTCCGACCCGGCAAGCCCCTGGGCCAGGTCACTTATCTTTATTCATGGCGCTCGCGCGCCACTGACAAGCCGATTCGCATCTTCAAACGAGTGCATTTCTTCCTGATGGAATACGCCGGCGGCGATCCCTCCAGGCACGACCACGAAATCGACGAGGTCGTCTGGATACCGCTCGCCGAAGCGCGCCGCCGCGCCAGCCACAAGAGCGAGCGCGACCTCATCGCCAAAGCGGCCCATCTGCTGGCCGCAACCACTTCGGCTAACTCGCCGCGGCGATAGCGGCGAGCCGGCCTTCCAGCGCCCCGGCCAGCTCCTCTTCGTAACCGCCGAAGAAATGGTCGGCGCCCTCGATTATCGCGAGCTCCGCCCGCGCGCCGAGCTTCCCATGAAGCGTCCGCAAGCCCCGCTCCGGGCAATAAGCGTCGCTGTCGCCGCCAACCAATATGATCGGATGCGGAAACTGCTCGAGCTTCTGCGTATCCGCCATCTGCAGCGGCAGCGCGATCAGCACCAGGGCACCCAGGTCCTTGACTGATGCGGCGGCCGCCATCGCGGCCATCGCGCCGAAGGAATATCCCGCGAGCACCGTCGCGTGCGGCTGCACCTCCGCCCGCGCAGTCAGGAAGCGCACTGCCGCCGCCGCATCACCCGCTTCACCGATGCCATTGGCATGCTCGCCTTCGCTCGCGCCGACTCCCCGAAAATTGAAGCGCAACGTTGCCCATCCCAATCGCCACATCGCCGCCAGTGCCGCATCAACCACGTTGTTGTACATCGACCCGCCATACAGCGGATGCGGATGGCAGACGACGCCGCCGCGCCTCGCCGGCGCGTTCTCCGGAAGTGCCAAAAGCCCCTCCAGCTTGAGTTCATCCGACGGGAACGTTACCGCCTGTTCGTTCATCACCGACCCCTCGCGGCGCTCGACCGCTCTCCGCTGCTATACTACATCGATTCGTTATGACAGAAGCGCCGCCGCGCCTGGCTGCCGACAGGATGCTCCAGCGACTGGCCCGATGGCTCCGCCTGCTCGGCGCCGACGTTACCTGTGATCCGGAGCTGGGCGGCGCGGAGGCCCTCCATCGTGCGCGGCTCGAGGGTCGGCCCTTTCTTACCCGCGATAAACGGCTGCGGACCGCCCCCGACGTGCTCTATCTGCAGGCGCAGCTCTTTCGCGACCAGTTGCGCGAAGTGCTCGCCCATCATCCCTTCGATCCGCAACGCTTCGCCTTTAGCCGATGCTCGCGATGCAACACCCTACTGCACGAGGTCCCGCGCGATGTCGTCGGCCGCCGCGTGCCGCCGTTCGTCTACGCGACGCACGACAGGTTCGCACTCTGCGAGCATTGCCATCGTATCTACTGGGACGCCACCCATCTGAGTCGCGCGCGCGCCGAGTTCGCAGCCCTTATCCCTGCGCAATCCGTCTCGTGATTCTCCCTTGATATCCTGGAATGCTCATGACGCTGCCGCAAATTTCCGCCTTCACCTGGGATTTTGACGTCGTTCAGGGCTCGCCCCTGCTCGTCTTTCTGCTTTCCGCGCTGATCTTTGGCCTCTCGCTATGGCTCGGCATCCTCATCGGTCGCAAGACGCCGTCGCTCCATACGAACGAGCGTCGTGACATGGACTTGATTGTAGGCTCAGCCCTGACCCTCCTTGGCCTTATCATCGGCTTCAGTTTTTCACTGGCCGCCGGACGCTACGACCAGCGCAAGAACTATGAAGAGGAGGAAGCCAACGCCATCGGCACCGAGTATCTGCGCGCCGGCTTGCTGCCGGCTGCCGACGCCGCTGAACTTCGCGCGTTGCTGCGCGAATATCTGCACGATCGCATACGCTTCTACGCAACCCGTTCCGATCACGAGCTCGCACTCACCAACGAAGATACCGCCCGCCTTCAAGCCCGCATGTGGGCCATCACCGAGCGCGACGCCGCAAGACAGCCAAACCAGGTGAATGCCTTGGTCGCCTCCGGCATGAATGATGTCATCAATGCTCAGGGTTATACGCAGGCGGCCTGGTGGTATCACATCCCCGAGGGTGCATGGCTGCTGATGGCGCTGCTCGCCATCGGATGCAGCATCCTGATCGGCTTCAACTCAAATACCCGGCGCCGGCCCATTCTGCTGGTGATGCCGGTGCTGTTCTCCGCGGCGTTCTACCTGATTGCCGATATTGACGCGCCCCGCCATGGCCTTATCCACGTGTTGCCGCAAAACCTCATCGCGCTCGCGCAATCGCTGCCGCCGCCCTAGCTGACATCGCTGCCTGAGCCGCCAGAAGGTCCGGGGCTCGTGCTTGAGCAGGCCCTCGGCGAAGGGTTGACAGGGACAACCGCGATATGGTGAAAAGCCGTGACCCCTCCCGCCGCCTCAAAGCGGCCCGTTGCTACTTTCATCCTGACGCGCCGTCTTTATTGCAATCATCCAATATATTTGGCCATACTATTCCATATTTGGCACTAGATGGATACCACGACTCTTGTCAACGGACGCGACTCCGGCGCCTTTCATCCTCCTGAACCGCGCGCCGACCGTTCGTCCCCCAGGCAGCCGCCCGCCTTGAAGCGCCGCCCCTCGACCCGTCGACGGCGCAGCGGCACTGCCGATAAGCGGACCTTGGGGAGTCTCATCCGCGCCCGGCGGCTCGCCCTGCAACTGACGCAGCGTGAACTGGCCGTGATGCTCAAGGTCAAACCCGCTCATGTGGCCTATCTCGAACTCGATCGGCGTCGTCCCTCCCTTACTCTGCTCGGCCGCATCGCCGACGTTCTGAGCCTCGAACGCGAGTCGTTGATCCTGCTCTCTCATCCTGAGGCGCGCGATTTCGTCCCTCTGCGTGACGCGACGCCGCCAGCGATCGCCAGGGACGATGCCTGGAAGCAGTTCAGTAGCAACAAGGCGCTCCTTGCTCGCCACAAGGTCAGTAAAGCCGAACTGAGCATCCTTGCTCAGGTCGCCCTCCTCGGACGAATCGACGCGCCGCGCTCCTTCCTTTTCATCCTCAACAGCATCCGCCAGGCGGTCCTCGACGACGACCTGTAACCACCGCCCACGCTTGCACTCCCTCCGCCGTCCGTCGGATTATCCGACGATCTCCCCCTCGGAGGCCTGTCATGCGCGTTGCCATCGGTGGATACCTCGTCGCGGCCAATAGCTTCGCCACTCAGCGCATTCCGCTCGAACGCTTTCGCCGCGCGATGCTCCGCGATGAGGCCGTGATGCGGCTCGCCGGCGGCGACGGCGCCCTTGGCGGCTTCGCCCAGGCGGCCCGCAGACTGGGATGGGAGGTCGTGCCGCTGCGCTTTGTCTTTCCGGGCCTCGCCGGCAAAATTCCTGACGATGCTCACGAATGGGCCAAACAGGAATTGCTCGACGCGATTCGGGCCGCGGCTCCGCTTGATGGTGTTTTCCTCCAGATGCATGGGACCGCCGCCAGCGACCGCCTCGACGATTGCGAAGGCGATCTCCTCGCCGCGGTCCGCAACCTCGTCGGTCCGCAGACACCCGTGATCGTCTCGCTCGACGGTCACGCCAACGTCACTCACCTGATGGTCGACCAGGCGACAATGCTCATCGGCGTGAAGACCAATCCGCATTACGACTTCGCCGAAACCGGACGGCTGGCGGCCCGGGTCATGGCCGGCATCCGCGATCGCTCGCTCACCCCGGTCAGCGCCTGGGCACAGCCCCCGATGGCGCCGGCGCTCCAGAAGCTCTATATCGCCCCCGGATGGCCGATGGACCACCTGATGCGCCTCGTGCGGATTGAGTCCCAACGCGATTCCCGCATCCTCGATATCTCACTGCTCGGCGGCTTCTTCGTCTCCGACCGTCGCGAAACCGGCATCAGCGTCACCGTCACGACCAACGGCGAACCGGCCCTCGCCCGTGATATCGCCGAGCGCATTAAGGAAGCCTGCTGGCAGAAGCGCCACGCTTTTCATACCGACATGGTTGCGGTTGAAGACGCCGTCCGCGAGGCGATCGCCGCCGATGAGGGCCCGATCGTGCTCGGCGACCTCGCCGATAGCGGCGGCGCCGGCACCCCGGGCGACGGCACCGCCCTCCTCGCCGAATTGCTCAGGCAGGATGCGCGCGGGGCGGTGATTGGCAATATTGCCGATCCCGAAGCCGTCCAACAGGCGCTCGCCGCGGGCGTCGGGCGCCAGGTCGAGCTCGCGGTCGGCGGCAAGACCGATCGCTTCCACGGCGATCCGGTGACGATCCGCGGACGCGTGCGCACCCTCCACGACGGCGTCTTTACCGCCAGCACGCGCTTCAACGCCGGTACGGTCCATCGCGGACCCACCGCGGTCATCGACTGCGGCGGCCTCGAAGTGATTCTCACCTCCCGGCCCGTCCTCGTTTTCGAGCCCAACCATTTCCGCAGCCTCGGGATCGAACCAACCGAGCGCAAAATCCTCGTCTGCAAGGCCGAGATGCAGCATTGGGCGGGGTTTGCCGGCCTCGCCCGCAAGGTCATCGATGTCGATACGCCCGGCCTCGCCACCCAGATTCCTTCGCGCCTGCCTTTCCGCCGGATCCGCCGCCCCGTCTTCCCCCTCGACGATATCTGACGCGGCGCGCCGACGCTTTTCGCCGTTGATCGCGGTCCCTTTGCGCGACGGCTCGCACCGGCCCTCCTGCTAGACTCGCACGAGACCCTGCCACGAGGCCCGCGCCGCCCTTGGAAAAACAGCGTATCGCCAAAGTCCTGGCCCGGATGGGCGTCGCTTCCCGCCGCGAATGCGAGCGGCTGATCGCCGACCGCCGCATCACGGTTAACGGCGCACTCGTCACCCATCCGGCGACGCTGGTCGGCCCCGACGACAGCCTCGCGCTCGATGGCCGCTGGCTTGCCGCCCGCGAACCGGTCCGCCTCTGGCGTTATCACAAACCCGCCGGTCTCCTGACCACCGCGCGCGATCCGCAGGGTCGTCCGACGATCTTCGCGCATCTGCCGAAGAATCTGCCGCGCGTCATCTCCGTCGGGCGGCTCGATTACGATACCGAGGGCCTGCTGCTGCTCACCAACGACGGCGCGCTCGCCCGTTACCTCGAGCATCCGGCGCAGGCGCTCGTCCGTATCTACCGCGTCCGCGTCCACGGCCCAGTCGACACCGCGGCCCTCGCGACCCTCGCCGATGGTGTCACCCTCGAGGGCCTCCACTATCGGCCAATCGAGGCCCACCTCGATCGGCGGATCGGCAGCAACGCCTGGCTCACGCTAAGCCTGCGCGAGGGCAAGAATCGCGAAATTCGGCGCGTCATGCAGGCGCTGCGCCTGCAGGTTACGCGGCTGATTCGCGTCGCCTACGGACCCTTCGAACTCGCCCGACTGCCGCGCGGCGCCGTCGCCGAGGTCGCGCCCGACGATCTTCGCCGGCTCTTACCCGATTTCGGTCCGGCGAGCCGCGCCTAGCCGCGCCGAAACCGGCGCTGTCAGACAACCGCCAAATCGCCCGCCCTATCGCTCGCCTGCTAAGCTTGGGCGATGCGCGCGTTGCTCTTCGACTTCGGCGGCACCCTCGATAGCCCCCGCCACTGGCTCGATCGCTTTGTCGATCACTACCAGGCCGCCGGCGTCGCTATAACACGGCGCGAGCTGGATCCCGCCTTCGATTACGCCACTCGCCTCGCCTACCGCTCGACGGTCATCCTGCGCGGCCGCAATCTGGTCGATCTCCTGCGCTTCCTGGTCGAGACTCAGTTGCGCTTTCTCGACACCGCGGATACGCCGCTGCCAGCCCCGACCCTTCGGCAACTCCGCGCCGTTTCCCGCAGCGATCTGGTCGAGCGGATCGTCGCCCCATTCGCCGCCGAGACCGCTGCCGGTCTCGCGCAGAGTCGTGTCATCCTCGAACGCCTCGCGCGACGCTTCACGCTCGGCATCGTTTCGAACTTTTACGGCAACCTCGATCGCGTGCTCGCCGACGCCGGTTTCGGCCCGCTCCTTCACGCGATCGCCGATTCCGCCAACCTCGGCCTTTACAAGCCCGACCTGCGGCTCTATCGCGCCGCCCTCGCGATGATCGAGGTCGCGCCGCCCGAGACGGCGATGGTCGGTGACTCGCTCTCCAAGGATTGTGCCCCCGCGCGACAACTCGGGCTCAAATCGGTCTGGCTGCGCCATCAGGGCGCCGATCCCAACCGTCCCGATGCGCATTGCGCGGATTTCACGATCGCTGCGCTGCAGGAGTTAGAAGACCTTCGATGGGACCCTTCCTGAACGGCGCAATTATCGCAGCCGGACGCGGCGAGCGGCTGCGTGCAGGATCCAACGATTTGCCGAAACCGCTGGTCACAGTCGCCGGTATGACCCTGCTCGAACGCCAGATCCGCGCTCTGCTCAGCGTCGGTGTCGGCCACGTCGGGGTTATCGTCAATTCGGAAACCGCGCGTCTGATGGGTCCACTTCCCGAAACCCTCGCGGCAGTAACTGACCTCTGTGTAGCCGACACGCCCAATTCGATGGAATCGCTGCTTACCCTGGGCCCGAAGCTCGGCAATGGAACGTTCCTGCTCGCGACTGTCGACAGCCTTATGCCGGCCGCAGGCTGGCGCCATTTTGCCGCAGGCGCGGCGCGGGTACTCGAGCTTCCTGCGTGCCACGGCGTGCTCGGTATCACCCGATGGCGCGGCGAGGCGCGCGCGCTCTTCGCCGACCTCGACGCCGACCGCAAACTTATCACGGGCTTAACCGACGACCCTCGTGAATTCATCACGGCGGGCGTGTATGCTTTTCGCACGTCGATTTTTGATTGTTCGGTGGCGGCGCGGCAGCTCGGTCTTCAAGCTCTAAGACGCTTCCTAGCATTCCTGATCAACCGGAAACTTCAGCTTGCCGCCATCGAAATAGATCAGGTGATCGATATTGACGTGCCGGCCGACCTCGCTGCCGCGCGTCGGGCCATTGAGGATTGGGATAAGGGTGGGGAACCACGATGAATCTGCAAGTCGTCGGCATTTATCGCGAACCGGAGTTCTCGCCGGGCAAAATCGCCGCAGACCACGCGATTATGGACGCCGTGCTCCATCACCTGCGCCGCTCCGGCGCCGCGGTCGCCGCCGTGGAAGCCGCGGAACTCGAACCGCTCGCGGCCGGCTCGCGCCCCGACCTGGTGCTCGCGATGTGTCAGGGACCGAAGATGCTCAAACGGCTCGCAGCCTTCGAGCAGGCGGGCGCGCTGGTCATCAACTCGGCTCTCGCGATCCGCAACTGCTATCGCGACCTGCTGGGCGCCGGACTCGCTAACGCGCGAGTGCCGATTCCCGAAGGTCGCCTGATCGACACCGGTGTGCCGCTCGATCCCGGCGCGCTGCGGAGTCTCGACCTGGCCGCGCCGATCTACGTCAAACGCGGCGATCTGCACGCGCTCGGTCCCGAGGACGTGCAACGCGTCCAGGGGGCTGCCGCTCTTGAAACGGCTGTACTGAGTTTCGCCCGGCGCGGTATCCCGCGCGTCTATGCCCAGCAGGAAGTAACCGGCGAGGTGGTCAAGTTCTATGGAGTCGGTGACGGCCGCGATTATTTCGCCGCCATCACTTCAGCCGACCGTAACCTCGACGAGGCGTTGAGCGCCGACCTCGCCCGCGCCGCCGGCGCCGTCGCCTCAACCCTCGGCCTCAGCGTATGGGGTGGCGATGCGGTAATCGACGGTGCGCGCCTCGCTTTGATCGATTTCAATGACTGGCCAAGCTTCGCGCGCGTGCGCGACCAGGCCGCGCATGCCATCGCGCGTCACTGTTTACGGCGTCTGGGTCAGGCCGCTCAACCACGTCAACTCCCGGCCTGACCCAGCTTGGCCGTCCCCCTCAATGCTGGTAGGCGCTGCCCAGATAGTCGAGCACCAGCTTCGCATCGACGTTCGATAACAGCGCTGCACTGATTATCTGCAGCGTGCGATCCGGCGCGCTCGCCGCCGTCGGTTGATCCTCCGTCGGATCAAACAGCAGCGGTTCATCCGGTTCCGGCTCGCGTCCGAACCGTTCCCGAAACGCGGCGTAGCGCACCCGCGCCACCGCAATCAGCGCCGACGCGACTGCCTGCTTTTCACTCATCAGTTCTCGCATAGCCATTCTCCCCCGAACCTGCGTGCCGTCGTTCTGCACACGACAGCATTCAGCAACGGCTATGCCATTGAAGGGATTTCTAGTACCGACTGGTTGTAGAGAAATTTGACGTAACTACGCTAAAAGGTCGCGCGCTCTGCCGGTGTATCGCGCGCGTATCGACTAGTTCATTTTCGAGCTTTGTCGAAAGTGAATCACCGCAAACCGTATTCTTTCACCTTGCGCTGGAGCTGTACCCGCGACACCCCCATCTGCTTCGCCGCGCGCGAGATATTGCCCTGGCACTGCTCGAGCATCTGCGCGATATAACGCGCCTCGAAGGCCGCCCGCGCATCCCGCAGCGTCCCTTCAGCGATCGGCTCGCCGGCTGCCGCCGTCTCCGCCTTCGCCGCCGCCGCTTCGTGCTCGTCCTCGGCGCGCGGCGACACCGCAGCCGGCGGCTTGGCGGAGCGCAGATGAGCTGAAAGCTGGGCGCTGCCGATTAGCTCGCCTTCGCGCGTCAAAGCGACCGCCCGGTCGATTTCGTTCTGCAGCTCGCGGACGTTGCCGGGCCAGCGATACCCGCAGAGCAACTCCATCGCCCCGCGCTCGACCCCGGCCAGCCGCTTGCGTTCGCGCTCCATCGCGTTAGCCACGAAACGCTGCACCAGCAACGGGATATCCTCGGGCCGTTCGCGCAGCGGCGGCACATGAATCGGAAAGACGGCGAGGCGATAAAACAGATCGTCGCGGAAAGTGCCGCGTCGCACCGCTTCGCGCAAATCACGATTCGTCGCCGAGATCACCCGCACGTTGACCTTCACCGGAAAGCTCTCGCCGAGCGGCACCACCTCTTCTTCCTCGAGCACGCGCAGCAGCTTCGCCTGCATCGCGAGCGGCATGTCCCCGACCTCGTCGAGGAACACCGTGCCGCCCGAGGCGGCGCGAAACAGACCCGGGTTATCCCGCATCGCGCCGGTAAACGCGCCCCGCCGATGGCCGAACAGTTCACTCTCGAGCAACGTCTCCGGCATCGCCGCGCAATTCACCGGCAGGAACGGCGCCTCGGCGCGATCGCTCGCCCGATGGATCCCGCGCGCGACCAACTCCTTGCCCGTCCCGGTTTCGCCTTCAATCAGCACGGTTATCGCGGAAGCCGCCGCCGCTTCCATCAGGCTGAACACCTCCGCCATCACCGGTGCGGTCCCGACCATCTCGCTGAAACGGTCCTGCCGCGCCAGGTCCCGGCGCAGCGCCACGACCTGGGTTCGTAACCTCGCCTCCTCATCGCGAATCTGCGCATAAAAGCGGGCATTCTCGATCGCGATCGTGATACTGCCGGCCAGCGCTTCCATGAAGCGCACGTCGTCATCCGAGAACGCGTCCTGCCCGCGCCGGTTAATCGCCTCGATCACCCCGAGCGGCCCCTGTCGCGAAATCAGCGGGGTCGCAATCAGATTGCGCGTCGTCACCCCGCTCTTCTGATCCGCTCCATGAAAGTGCCGCGGGTCCCGCCGCACGTCATCGACCCGCAGCGAATGACCCGCCGCCAGCGCCGCTCCGGCAAAGCCCTGATCGGCGGGAAACCGGATCGTCTCGAGATGGGTCGATATCGCCTCATCGCCACCCTCGGCGTAGGTGACGTAGGGAAAGTAAAATTCGCCGCGCTCGCGGTCGAGCAGCAGGACCGACACGCCCTCGGCCTTCAACGCGTCGCGGCATTCCTTGATGATGAACGGGATGAGTTCGTCGAGGTCGATCCGCGCGGCAAAGGCACAACCCAGATCATAAAGTAGCCTGTAACGAGCTGTGTCGGCTTCGAGGCTCATCGGCTTATGGCTTATGTGACTCGACTGCCTGTGTAAAGATCCTGTATATTGGCGTGTTTTCCACACCTCCGGGTCGATTGCGTTGCCCTTCCCGTGGCGCTGCCCGCGACCGCCCGATACTCATCGCCGCGAGCGCGGCATGACTCAGTCGTCCTCATCGGCCAGGATCCGTTCGACGGCGCGCAGGCGGCGCGCCAGCTCGGGCAGTCGCGGCTCGAGCGCCACCATCCGGCGAAACACCCGCATGTCGATCGCCGGGGTGCCGCCGACCAGCGCCTCGTCGGGCAGGTCATTATGAATTCCCGCCTGCGCGACGACGCGGACCCGATCACCGATCTTCGCATGATCCGCGGCGCCCGACTGTCCGCCGAACTGGCACCAGCTCCCGACCTTCACCGATCCGGCCAGCCCGGATTGGGCCGCCATCCGCGAAAACTCGCCCAGGCGACAGTTGTGGCCGATTTGGATGAGGTTGTCGAGCTTGACCCCCCGCTCGAGCACGGTCGCGCCCATCGTCGCCCGATCAATTGTCGTGTTGGCGCCGATTTCGACGCCATCGCCAATCACCACAGTGCCGACCTGCGGCACCTTGACGAGGCCGCCCTGATGCTCGACGAAACCGAAGCCGTCACCGCCGATCACGGCGCCGTTCAGGATCGTCACGCCGTTGCCGATAATCACCTGCTCGCGAATCGATACCTGGCTGTGGCAGGTGAAGTCGTCCCCGATCCGGACGCCCGGGTAGATCGTCACATGCGGAAAAATCAGCGCGTTCCTGCCGATCTCGACATCGGCGCCGATCACCGCATACGGCCCGATATAGGCGTGCGGGCCGATTCGCGCCGACGCGTCAATCACGGCGGTTGGATGGATCTCCGGCTGCGGCCGCGCGGGCGGATAGAAAATCGCCAGCACCCGAGCGAAATCGAACGCCGGATTGCTGCTGACGAGCACCGCGCAGGGCGCGGCTTCGGCCAGCTCCGCGGGCACGATCGCCGCCGCCGCCCCGGACGCGCGCAACGCCGCGGCGTATTTCGCGCTGACCGCAAAGCTGATCGTCCCTGGTCCGGCCGCTTCCAGCGGCGCCGGTGCCTGGATCTCGATGCCACCGTCACCGCGTAACGGTAATCCCAACTGCTCGGCGAGCTCCCGCAACTTCATCTCAACGCTCCCCTTCGGAGACTCTAGCGTCGTTCGTGCGCCGTCGGGTCCAAAGCTCGCAGGCGCGCCAGCTCCTCGGCCACTTCGCTCACCGTTACCGCCTTCAGGCAGTCGTAATGCCCGAAACGGCAATGGCGTTGCAGGCACGGACTGCAGGGCGGCGGATGCTGAATCACGCTGACGCGTGGACCGCGCGGGCCGGTGCGCCGCGGATTGGTGGAACCGAAAACCGCGACCGTCGCGATACCCAGCGCCGCCGCCACATGCATCGCTCCGGAGTCATTACCGACAAATCCATCGCAAAGCGATAGCAGCGCGATGAGCTCACGCAGACTGATCTCACCCGCCGCGACGATCGGACGCGCCGCGGCGGCCCCGGCGATCGCCGCGCAGCGATCGCGCTCCGCCGCGGTGCCGATCAGCACGCATTCGGCCTCTGCACGCCGCGCGAGCGTGTCGATCAGCTCGGTGAAGCGCTCCGCCGGCCATTCCTTGGCCGGACCATAGGCCGCGGCGGGCGCCAGTGCAACCAGCGGCCGCCCGCGCCGCGTACGCCGCCCTTCGAGCCAGCTCCGCATGCGTGAGACGTCCGCGCCGTTCGCCGTCAGGCGTGCGCTTCCGGCGGTCTCCGCCTCCGCCACCCCGAGACCATCGCGGACGAGTCCCAGCCAGTACCGCGACTGATGGCCGTTGAGCGCGTCCGGGGCGGGCCGCAGCCGACCCGTCAGCAGCAGCCCGCGCCCGTCGGTGGCGTAGCCGATCCGCTGAGGGATCCGCGCGAGCGCCATCCACAAGGCCGATTCGAAGCTGTTCGGCAACAGCAGCGCCAGCTCGAATTCGCGCCGCCGGAGCTCCCGGACGATTTGCCGGTGGCGCGGCCACGCGCGCAGTCCGCGAACGGTCTCGTAGGCGATCACCTCATCGACCCACCTGATACCGTCGAAAAATCCGGCCAACTCGCGCCGCACCATCACTCCCAGGTACGCCGACGGGAAGCCTTCGCGCACGGCGCGCAGGGCGGGCAGGCTCATCACGAGATCGCCGAGCCAGTTGACCGCCTTGACCACGATTCGCCGCGGCGATCGTGCTTCGTGCGACGTTCTAGCCATCGCGCACGGGACGCTGCCGGAAAGCCGCGGACGGGTTGCCGCCATCCGCGTTGCCGCGTAGCCGGCGCGCCAATCCGCCCGGTGCCGGCGACCGCCGAAAGTCGCGCGCCGGCGCCGCCGATATCGGGGCGAGAACCGGCGTCGCTATTGATCGAGTTTGCGTTTCAGAATCTCGTTGACCAGCCGCGGATTCGCCCTGCCGCCCATCGCCTTCATCACGGCGCCGACGAAGAAGCCGAAGAGCTTGTCGCGTCCGGCGCGATATTCGCCAACCTTGCGCAGATGGGTCTCGATGATCTGGTCGCAGGCCTCGGCGATCGCCGCCTCGTCCGATACCTGGGCGAGCCCGAGCTCGCGCACGATCGTCGCCGCCGGCTTGCCGCTCTGGCACATCGCCATGAAGGCGGTCTTGGCCGCATTGAGACTGATCGCGCCGTCCTCGACCATCGCCAGCAACGCCCCGGTCTCGCGCGCCGACGGCACCGCGTGGGCGAGCGGTTTGCCGGTCTCGTTGACCACCCGCAGGACTTCCGTCATCACCCAGTTCGCCGCGGTTTTGGCATTCCGGAGACCCGCGGCGACGCTCTCGAAATAGTCGCCGACCTCGCGTTCCTCGGTCAGGATCGCCGCCTCGTAGCGACTGAGCCCGAGCGCGTTGACGTAGCGCTCGCGCCGCGCCGCCGGCAGCTCGGGCAGCGCGACGCGAATCGACTCGATCCATTCGGGCGTCACGCGCAGCGGCGGCAGATCCGGCTCGGGAAAATAGCGATAGTCGTTGGCGAACTCCTTCGAGCGCATCGGGCGCGTTTCCTCGCGAACCGGATCCCACAGGTGGGTCTCCTGCATAATCCGGCCCCCGGCCTCGAGGATATCGATCTGACGCGCGACCTCGTGCGCGATCGCCTTTTCGACGAAGCGGATCGAATTGAGATTCTTAATCTCGGTCTTGGTGCCGAACTGTTCGACGCCGCGCGGCCGCACCGAAACGTTGACGTCGCAACGCAGATTCCCCTCCTCCATCCGCGCCTCCGAGGCGCCGGTGTAGCGCAGCAGGGCGCGCAGCTCGCGCAAATAGGCCGCGGCTTCCGCCGCCGAGCGGATATCGGGTTCACTGACAATCTCGACCAGCGGCACGCCCGAGCGGTTGAAGTCCACCAGGCTCGTGCCGTCCTCGTGGATATTCTTGCCGGCGTCCTCCTCCATATGGATCCGCACCAGGCGGATCCGGCGGCGCTCGCCGTTTGCCTCGATTTCGACATAGCCGCCGACACACAGCGGCCGCTCGTACATGCTTATCTGATAGCCCTTGGGCAAGTCGGGATAGAAATAGCTCTTGCGCGCGAAAATCGACTCGCGCGCGATCGCGCAATGCGCCGCCAGGCCCATCCGGATCGCCAGCTCAACGGCATCGCGATTCAGCACCGGCAGCACCCCGGGCATCGCCATGCAGACCGGACAGACGTTTTCGTTCGGCCCGGCGCCGAAGCTGTTGGCGCATCCGCAGAAGAGCTTCGATTGTGTCGCCAGATGCGCGTGGACTTCCAGTCCGATCACCGCTTCGTAATTCTCGGCCGCCATTGCAGTTTCGCTCGCCATCGTGGTTTCCGTCCGATCACCCTCCCGATGATTCCCGATCGTCGCTAGATGATCGGCGGCCGCCGCACCGTCGCGCCCGATCGTTCATAGGCATCGGCCGCGCGCAGGATCGTCTCCTCGGCAAACGGCGCGCCGATCAACTGGAGCCCGATCGGCAAGCCCCGGTCGTCGTACCCGCAGGGCACCGAGATGCCGGGGAGTCCGGCCAGATTCACCGAGATCGTGAAGATATCCGAGAGATACATCTGCAGCGGATCGGCAATCTTCTCGCCGATCGCAAACGCCGTGGTCGGCGCGACCGGCGTCGCGATTACATCACAGCGTTCGAAAGCGCGCGCGAAGTCGCGCCGGATAAGCGTCCGCACCTTCTGCGCCTTGAGATAGTACGCATCGTAATAGCCCGCCGACAGCGCGAACGTGCCCAGCATGATCCGCCGTTTGACCTCGGCGCCGAACCCGGCGCCGCGCGTCCGCTCGTAGAGCTCGATATTGTTGTCGGCGGCGACGCGAAGCCCGTAACGGATACCGTCATAGCGCGCCAGATTGGCGCTCGCCTCGGCGGTCGCCAGCACGTAGTAGGTCGCCACCGCATACTCCGTATGGGGCAGCGACACCTCCTCGAGCCGACCGCCCAGCGCCTCGAACTGGCGCAGCGCCGCGCGCACCGCGCCGTCCACCGCCGGCGCCATCCCTTCGATAAAGTACTCGCGCGGCACCCCGATCCGCAGTCCCTTGATCTCACCCGTCAGAGCGCCCGCGTAATCCGGCACGGGACGCGCCGCGCAGGTCGCGTCGCGCGGATCGACCCCGGCGATCGCCTGCAGCAGCACCGCGCAATCCCGCACCGTTCTCGCGAACGGACCGACCTGGTCCAGCGACGAGGCATAGGCAATCACCCCGTAGCGACTCACCCGGCTGTAGGTCGGCTTGATCCCGACTACGCCGCAGAACGAGGCGGGCTCGCGAATCGAGCCTCCGGTATCGGTGCCGAGCGCGCCGAGACATTGATTGGCGGCCACCGCCGCCGCCGAACCGCCCGACGATCCGCCCGCCACCCGGTCGAGATCATACGGATTACGCGTCGGTCCGAAGGCCGAGTTCTCGGTCGACGAGCCCATGGCGAACTCGTCGAGATTCGCCTTGCCGAGAAAGACGGCTCCCGCCGCGCGCAATTTCGCCACCACCGTCGCATCGAAAGGCGGGACGAAGCCGTCGAGAATCCGCGAAGCGCACGTCGTGCGCACGCCGCGGGTCAGGAAAATATCCTTGAGCGCGAGCGGAATCCCGCATAAGGGACCGCCGGCGCCGCCGACCATCCGCGCGTCCGCCTCGGCCGCCTGGGCCAGCGCGGCCTCGCGGCAAACCGTGATGAAAGCATTCAGCCGGCCGTCATGCGCGGCGATCCGGTCGAGGCAGGAGCGCGTCAGTTCGACCGCCGACAGCTCGCGCCGGTCGAGCAGCTCGCGGGCCTCGGCGATAGTCAGGCTGCAGGGTTCAACAATCATCGGACTCGAGCGCTAGTCGATAATCCGCGGCACGCGGAAAAACCCACCCTGGCGATCCGGCGCGTTGGCCAGCAGCGCTTCGGTCTCCGGCTGATTGGTAATCCGATCCTCGCGCAGCGGCGTGCCCGCCTCGCCCACCTGCGCGGTCGGCTCCAGGTCATCGGTGGGCAATTGATTGAGCTTGTCCACGTAAGCCAGGACTGCGCTCAGATCTTCCTGCATCCGCGTCTCTTCCTCGCTGCTCAGGCGCAGGCGCGCAAGGCGCGCGACGTGCCGCACCGTCTCCAGATCAATCCGCTGTGCCGCCACAGCACGTTATCTTAACATCGCCGACCTTTCCTGTCAGCGTACGGGTCGCCGCTGAAGCCCGCTGCCGCTATATTGATCAACGCCGATGATCGAACAATGGCGCGCCACGGCCGGAGCCCTTCTGCAGCAAGCCTACGTTGCGATGGCCGACGTGATCGACCGCTGGTGCGAAGAACTACCCTCGCGCCGGCGCCTCGACCCGGGACGGCGCGGCGAACGGACGGCGCGGCGCCGCCTGCAACGGCAGGGTTACATTATTCTCGCCCAAAACTATCGCACGGCCGGAGCGGAGATCGATTTGATCGCCCTCGATGGCGCCACCCTGGCCTTTATCGAGGTCAAAGCCCGCGCCAATGCCGCCGCCGGCACGCCCCGCGAGGCCGTCGATTATCACAAACAGCAACAACTCCGGCGCGCGGCCGAAGCCTTTGTCGCCTCGCGACGCCTGCCGGCGCTCCAGGCCCGGTTCGATATCGTCGCGATCCTCGGCGCCGGCCGCCACCGGCGGATAGAACTGATTAAGGACGCCTTCTGATGCTCGACATCAAGCTGCTCCGCGAGCAGACCGACTATGTCAAAGCCGCGCTCGGACGGGCCGGCATCGCTCCCACGGAGATCGATCAGGTCCTCGAAGTCGACGCCCGCCGGCGCCGCCTCCAACACGATCTGGACGAGATGCGCGCGCGGCGCACCCGCGAATCCAAAGAACTCGGCCGCCTCGCGCCTGCCGAACGCGAAGCGCGCCGCCTCGAAATGCGCCAGCTCGGCGATCAGATCAGCGCCGGCGAACGCGAACTGACGGCCATCGAACACCGTTTCGACGAACTGATGCTTGGTCTGCGCAACCTCCCCCGCGACTGGGTGCCCGACGGCAAAGGCGAAGCCGACAACGTGGTCATCCGCACGGAAGGCGGCCTGCCGCACTTCGCTTTTCAGCCCCTCCCGCACTGGGAACTGGGCGAACGGCTGGGAATTATCGACTTCGAGCGCGGTGTCAAACTGTCTGGCACCCGCTTTTATCTGCTGCGCGGATTGGGCGCGCGTCTCGAACGCGCCTTGATCGCCTGGATGCTCGATCTCAAGCGCGACCAGGGTTACCTCGAAATTATCCCGCCCCTGATGGTCAACACGGCAACCGCGACCAGCACCGGCCATCTGCCGAAGAACGCCGACACGATGTATCGCGATATCGAGGAGGATTTCTGGTTTATTCCCACCGCCGAAGTGCCGCTCACCGGGATGTATCGCGACGAAATCCTCGCCGCCGAGCAGTTGCCCATCTATCTGACCGCCTACACCCCCTGCTTCCGTCGCGAAAAAATGTCGGCCGGCCGCGATGTCCGCGGGATCAAGCGCGGCCATCAGTTCGACAAGGTCGAGATGGTCAAGCTGGTGCGACCCGAAACCTCCGACGATGAACTGCAGGCGCTGATCGAAGACGCGCTCGCCGTCGTCCGCCCGCTTAATATCCCCTATCGCGTGGTCCAGGTCTGCACCGGCGACCTGACCTATGCCGGCGTCGCCCAGTACGACATCGAGATGTGGGCGCCGGGCCTCGGCGAATGGCTCGAAGTCAGTTCCTGCTCGAATTGCGGAGATTTTCAGATGCGCCGGGCGAACATCCGTTATCGCCCGCAAAAGGGCGGGCGTCCCGAGTTTGTCCACTCCCTCAATGGCTCCGGGCTCGGCCTGCCGCGTACGCTCATCGCCGTGATGGAGAACTATCAGCAGGCCGACGGCAGCATCGTCATCCCCGAGGTGCTGCGCCCCTATATGGGCGGCATCGACGCCATCCGTCGAGGCCCCGCGTGAATTCCGGTCCTTCCTCGGCCCTGCCGCCCCGTGAGGCGCAGCGGCCGCTGATTCTTAACAAATCCGTAATCCAGCCCGGCTATACTTTTGCACGCCGTCAGGCTCTGATCGTAGGCACTTGAGGTGGGAAGGGTGGCTGAGATGTCCGGGCGTCCTGCAGCGACCCGCCGTGCGCGCGGCGGACGCATCATCTGCCGCACGATAGCTCCGCCAGTCGCGACTCCGTTCCATGCCGGAATGCTGCCGGCAAACGGGCTTCTGCGCCCCTTCACCCCGATCGCCTCCGACCCCGAAGTCGCCCCCAGCCCTGCGCCGACCGCCCCCCTGCGCCGCGTCCTCGGCGCCCGCTTCCGGCGATTACCGAACTTCCGGCCACCGAAGAATTTCCGGCCATCAAAGTTGCTTCACCCGATCAGTTCCTGGGCCGTTCAGGTGTACAATTGTTTCATGTCGGCGGACCCGGATCGGCGGCGCGCGGCCGCAACCGACATCCGGATACGGACGACGATTGCCTTGGGCCTGGAGTTGGGGCTCCCATGGACCATACCAAGCAACGCTCGAGCGGTGCACTGACTGATGACAGACAAGCTGGTGGTGCGCGGTCTGCAGGCCTGGTTCGGCCGAAACCACGTCCTGCACAACATCAACTTTGCCATTGCCGACCGCAACGTGACCGCGATCATCGGCCCGTCGGGTTGCGGCAAATCAACTCTGATTCGTTGTCTCAATCGCATGCATGAAGTGACCACCGGCGCGCGATGCGAGGGCGAAGTGCTGTTCGACGGCATCAATATCTACGACCCCGAAATCGACCCGGTCGATGTCCGCCGGCGAATCGGGATGGTCTTCCAGAAGCCCACCCCCTTCCCCACCATGTCGATCGAAGAGAACGTGACCGCCGGCCTCGCCCTCAACGGCGTCACGCTATCGCGCGCGCAAAAGGAGGCGATCGTCGAAAAAAGCCTGCGCGATGCCGCCCTGTGGGACGAGGTCAAGGATCACCTGCGCCGTCCCGGCACCAGCCTCTCGGGCGGTCAGCAGCAGCGCCTATGCGTCGCCCGCGCGCTCGCCGTCGAGCCCGAAGTCCTGCTGCTCGACGAGCCCTGTTCGGCCCTCGATCCCATCTCCACCGCCCGCATCGAGGAGCTGCTGCTCGAACTGCGCGAGCGCTACACCATCGCGATCGTCACCCACAACATGCAGCAGGCGGCGCGCACTTCCGACTTCACCGCCTTTATGTATGCCGGAGATCTCATCGAGTATGGGGAAACCCGGCAGATCTTCACCAATCCGACCAAACGTGAGACCGAGGACTATATCACCGGGCGGTTTGGCTGAGCCTGCGCTCCGGACCACCCCAGGATGACCAGCGAGGAATGCCTATGGCTACCAACCAGCCTCAGCACACCAACCTTCGTTACGAGGTCGAGTTGCGCGGTCTCCGCTCCGGACTTATCGAGATGGGTGGCCTGGTCGAGGGCCAAATCGCCGAAGCGATCCAGTCGCTCATCGATCGCGACAGCGCCCGCGCCCGCGCCACCATTACCCGCGACCATGAAGTCAATCGGATGGACGTCGAGAACGACGAACGCGCCATCCGCCTCCTCGCGCTGCATCAGCCCGCCGCCGGCGACCTGCGCTTCATCACCACCGCTCTCAAAATCACGACCGATCTCGAGCGCATCGGCGACAACGCCGTCAACGTCTGCGAGCGCGTCCTCGAACTCAATGAAGAACCGCAGCTCAAACCCTATATCGACCTGCCGCGGATGGCCGCGATTGCCCAGACCATGGTCCGCGACAGCGTCGACGCCTTCATGCGCAATGATCCCGAACTCGCCCAGCGCGTCATCGACCGCGACGACGAAGTCGATTCGCTCAATTATCAGATCTATCGCGAGCTGCTCAGCTATATGGCCGAAGATCCCGGCACCATCCCGCGCGCCACGCGCATCCTGTTTGTCTCCAAATACCTCGAGCGCGTCGCCGATCACGCGACCAATATCGCCGAGATGGTCGTCTACATGGTCAACGGCCGCAGCATCAAGCATCTCGGTCACGTGAGCTAGCTTGTCAACCGTTCAGCCATAGGAACCACTCCGCCATGAGCACCGCCGCCGGATCGATCACCCGCGAACGCCTCCGCCACAAAGCCCTGGTCATCGAGGACGACGCCGATATTCGCGAGCTTTTGCGCTACAGCCTCGCCCAGGAAGGCTTCGCCGTCGAGGAGGCCGCCGACGGCGCCGAAGCCCTCGACCGCATCAATCGCCGCGCCCCCGATATCGTGCTGCTCGACCTGATGCTGCCGCGCATGTCCGGTCTCGAACTGTGCCGCCGCCTGCGCTCCGCCGCCGAAACCGCCGCCCTCCCCATCATTGTCGTCACCGCCAAGGGCGCCGAAGTCGATCGCGTGCTCGGCCTCGAGATGGGCGCCGACGATTATGTCGTCAAACCGTTCAGCCCGCGCGAGGTCATCGCCCGCGTCAAGGCCCTCTTGCGTCGCGCCCACGCCTCCGCCCTCGAACCCGACGGCGCCGGCCTCTACGAGCGCGGTCGCCTGCGCATCGATTTCGGCACCTACGAGGTTTTCATCGACGGCAACAAACGCGACCTCGCCCTGCGTGAGTTCGAGCTGCTCCGCTTCTTCGTCCAGCATCCGCTGCGCGTTTACAGCCGTGAACAGTTACTCGATCTCGTCTGGGGCCGCGACACTTTCGTCGAACCGCGCACCGTCGACGTTCATGTCCGCCGCCTCCGTCAGCAGATCGAACGCGACGACGCCAATCCCGAACTGATCCTCACCGTCCGCAGCGTCGGCTATCGTTTTAATCCGGAGGCGCTCGGTTAGTTCATCGGCTTGCAAGTCGCCATCGCCGTCGCTCTCGGGATGCTGCCGCCGGTGCTGGCCCTGCTGGCGCTGGCGCTTGCACACACCGCCTCAGTTGCCCTCGTGGTCGCCGCCGCCGCCGGCGGTGTGCTGCTTTCCACCATTGCCATGCGCCGGCTCGCGCGGCGCACGAGCCGCCACCTCGAACGCCTCAACGCGATCGCCGACGCCCTCGGCCGCGCCTCCTCGCCACCGCATCTAAGGCCGACCGGCGGCGGTTCGCTCGATCTCGTCGAGCAGCGGCTGACGCTTGCCGCCGACGCCGTGATCAAGCAGTCGCGCAGCCTTGCCGAACAAAGCGCCGAATTCGAGGCGATCCTCCGCAACATGTCCGAGGCGGTCGTCCTGACCGGCGCGCGGCGCGAAGTCATCCTGCTCAATCGCGCCGCCCACGAGATGTTCGGTCTGCCGCCCGCCGCCGACTATCGCGGACGCGATCTCGTCGAGCTTTGCCGCGACCCCGCCCTGCAGAATTTCGTGCGCCGCGCCGACGCCGATCCGGTCAGCGGTGAGGTCGCGATGCAGTTGCCGTCGCCGCGCGCGTTGGAAGTCAGCGCCGCTCCGCTCCGCCATACCTCGATGCCCGGCGCCCGCGTCTTCGTCTTCCGCGATATCTCGCGCCTCAAGTCCTACGAAACCATGCGCGAGGACTTCATCGCCAACCTCACCCACGAGCTCCGCACGCCCCTGACCGCCCTCTACGGTTACGCCGAAACGCTGCAGAAGGGCGTCGAGGACCCCGCCACCGCCCAGCGCTTCCTCGGCATCATCGAGCGGCAGTCGCGTCGCCTCGCCCGCCTCCTTGACGATCTCGTCTCCCTGTCGGATCTCGAACGCGGCCTGACTCCCCTCAAACTCGAGCCGCTCGACGCCGCCCGCGTCCTCGCCGAAGCCGCCGAATTGATGGTTGGTGAAGCGCATCGGCGCGGCATCAGCCTCGAAGTGCATGGCCCGCCTGACCATCTCGCGCTGCTCGGCGATCGCGATCGTCTTCACCAGGTGCTGGTCAACCTGCTCGATAACGCGTTGAAGTTCACTCCGCGCGGCGGCAACGTCGTACTGGCGGCCTCTCCCCGCCCCGATGACCGCCTCGGCGCCGGCGTCGAGCTGGTCGTTGCCGACACCGGCGACGGCATCCCGGCATCACACATCCCGCGCCTGACCGAGCGCTTTTACCGAGTCGACCGCGCGCGCTCGCGCGAACTTGGCGGCACCGGCCTTGGCCTCGCAATCGTCAAACACATCGTGCAGCTTCATAGCGGCCTACTGAAGATCGAAAGCCAGGTGCGCGTCGGCACCACCGTCAGAGTCTGGCTGCCCCAGCCGCCGGCCGCCGGCAGCTAGACCAACGCCCCATCTCTGCTTCCCGCCTCACCCCGGCCGCCCCACTACCACCGACTGTCTTGCGAGGGACGCGTGATTATGGAGAATGGGTACGCCACATCGACGCGCCGTTAGCTCAGCGGATTAGAGCATCAGACTACGGATCTGAGGGTCGGGGGTTCAAATCCCTCACGGCGCGCCACTTACCG
>Ga0070741_10001614_pt1 | contig 66788 bp, 76 predicted proteins | sample Coa_R1_4_FD_66440 | JGI IMG/M metagenome (GOLD analysis project Ga0070741, IMG submission 66440) | Surface soil microbial communities from Centralia Pennsylvania, which are recovering from an underground coalmine fire - Coalmine... | ecosystem: Environmental > Terrestrial > Soil > Unclassified ...
GCGGCGATGTGTTCACCAAGGATGTCATCGAGACCTGGCTGGAGTACAAGAGAAAGGCCGAGGTGGACGCCATCCGGCTTCGCCCCCATCCCTGGGAGTTCGCTCTGTACTTCGATATCTGAGCAAGTCCGAGGACCGAGAACGGCGATTGGTTTAGTTTGTCTTGATCTCAGGTCCTCATTGCTCAACGCTCGGCCCTGATCGCGCGAGGGATCGATGGGAGAGGTCCTGGTTTTCCAGCACGATCCATTCGAAGACCTGGGATTTTTTGCCGAGGTTTTGGAAAAGCAGGGATCGGAATATCGAGTGGTCCGCTTGTTTCACGGTGAGATGCCCACCGAGGAATGGCCGCAGGTGGCCGCGCTCATCGTTCTCGGCGGGCCCATGAGCGTCGATGAAGAAGCGAGCTTTCCCTTCCTGCGCTGGGAGAAAAGAATCATTCGCGCCGCCATCGACGAATCGGTGCCGGTGTTGGGCATCTGTCTCGGCGCCCAGCTCATCGCCTCCGCTCTCGGCACCGCGGTGTTTCACGGACCGGTGAAGGAAATCGGCTGGAGCCCGATCTCGATCACGCCGCACGGCCAGGTGGATTCCCTGCTTGGCTATTTGCCGGAAAGCGCCACGGTGTTTCAGTGGCACAGCGACGGCTTCGAGCTGCCCGCCGGCGCGATTCGTCTGGCATCTTCCGCCCATTACAGCACCCAGGCGTTTCGCGTGGGCAAAACCATCTACGGCCTGCAATTTCATCTCGAGGTGACGCCGCGCATGATCGAGCGCTGGCTCGACGAGCGCTCCAAGGATCTGGCGCTCGCGCCGTACGTGCTGCCCGACAAGATTCGCGCCGACACTCAGAGCTACGCGCCGACTTTGAGATATTACGGCGAGCGCTTTTTGTCCGAGTTCGTCCGGCGCATGGCGCGCCGGCGCGGCCGCAAGGTCGCCGGAGGCGAGCTCAGCGGATGAGGAAAGTGCTGGTCATCGACGATCACGAATCGTCGCGCAGAGAGATCGTCGCGTCGTTGAAGCGGGGCGGCTACGAAGTCGCGGGCGAGGGCACCAGCGGCCGATCCGCCGTGTCGCTGGCGCGCGCCGCCGCGCCGGACGTGCTGCTGATGGCCGTCGGTCTTCCGGATATGGACGGCATCGAGGCCGCGCGCGACGTCATGCGCGCGCAGCCGCTGCCGATCGTGCTCGTGACCAGCCACTTCGACAGCAAAACCGTCGAGCGCGCGAAGACGGCCGGCATCCGCGGCTATTTAGTCAAGCCGCTGCGGGCGGCCGAGCTCAGTCCGGCGATCGAGCTCGCGATCGCGCACTTTCGCGACTTCGTTTCGCTCAGCGCGGAAAACACCACGCTCAAGGAAACGCTCGAAGCGCGCAAGCTCATCGAGCGCGCCAAGGGCCTGCTGATGGAGCAGCGCCGCATGACCGAAGAGCAGGCCTACACGTTGATCAAAAAAACCAGCATGAACCTGCGCAAGCCGATGGCCGACATCGCGCAAGCGATTATTCTCGCCGGCGGCGTGTTCCAGGGCGATAAGCTCTAGCCCACTCCGCCGCAACTGATCCCTGCCGTCTCTTTAGGCAAGCTCTGACTTCCCGCTAGGCAGCCGCGCCTGCGGCGGTATCGGCCGCGCTGAAATTGCGGCGCTTTCTCGCGCGCGCTCGTGGCATATCGATTGCGGATTCCACTGCGCGAGGCAACGACGCCTTGGTTGAGCAAAGGCGCTCATCGTTATTCGATGGAGCGCCTTTTGATTTTTATGGAGGATGCGATGAGCAAAGCGCGCGGAAAGAATCTCACCGGCAAAATTCTCGACAATATTTTGTTTCTCGCCGAAGTATTCGGCGATCGGCCCGACTGCGACATCCCCAAGATGCCGGTGCTGGAAATGGCTCAGTGTTTCGACCTGCAAGCGCCGCGCGTGCCGCCGCGGCGCCGGCACAAGGCCTGGCCGCTCTGGAAATGAGCGCCCTTGAAGTATCGGGTGAGCGCCGCCGGCGGATGGATGATCATCCGGCCCGCGGGCGAGGCTCAAAATAACGAACCGCTCCGGGTGCGCTACCTGTTTCGCCGCTGGCTGTCGCGCCCCGGCGTGCGGGTGATTGTCGATCTGAAAGAGCTTCATCAATTCGGTGTCTGGGAAGTGGGGTTGCTTACGTCGTTCAAAAGAGAAGTCGATCAGCGCGCCGGCGCGCTGCGGATCTGCAATCTCGATCCGAGCCTGAGGGGCTATTTCCACAACGACCGCTTCGCCGATCAGTTCGAGATTTATCCGGATCTGGAAAGCGCCATGGCGCCGGAGAGGACCTAGAAATGGAATCGTGCCGCACCGACGTGACCGAGCTCCAGCCGGGAATCTTTCAGATCCGCGGTCTGGGCGGCAGCAGCCACAGCTACGTCATCAAGGGCGACTACATGAACGTGATGATCGACTCGGGCTCGGATCAGAATTTTCCCGTGCTCGAGCGCGGTCTGCGCCAGATCGGCATGAAGGTCCGCGACGTCAATCTGGTGATCAACTCGCACGAGCATTGCGACCACATCGGCGCCAACCGCTACTTTCACGAGTCTTCGATGATCGCTGCCTACCGCCTTGCCGCTTCCAAGATGATCGCCGGCGACTATTACGTGACCATGTACAAGGGCAATGATCTGAACGAAATTCCGCTGCGCGTTCACCTGTGGCTGGAGAACATGACGCGGCTGGATCTGGGCAATTACAGCCTGCGCGTGTTTCACACGCCCGGCCATACCTCCGGCTGTATTTCGATCATCGAAACTACGCGGGGACTATTATTTTCCGCCGACAGCGTATTTGCCGGCGGCACGCTCTCGTACATCGCCGAATCAGGGAGCATCGGCGATTACCTGGATTCGCTCACGCGGCTTCGCTGCTTCGGCCTCAGCGCGCTTTATCCGGGACACGGCAGGATTTCGCCGACGCCCATTGAAGATATCGATCAGGCGATCGCCAACGCGCAGAAGATGCTCAATCATCAGGCCGAGAGCGCTGCGGAAATTTTCTATCAAAAAGGCGCTGAGCCATGAGCCGGGATTCGATCCATCGGCGAACCTTCGACCATGAATAAGATCGAAGAATACAAACGCGAGAAAAACGGGCTGGATATTATCCAGGATATCCCGCGCTACGCCGTAGAGGGCTGGGAAAAAATCACGGACGGCGACAAAGAGCGTTTGAAGTGGGCGGGGATATTTTTCCGCCGCCAGACGCCGGGCCGCTTCATGATGCGGTTGCGCGTGCCCAACGGCTTCATGACCGCGACCCAGCTCCGCGCCATCGGCGCGATCAGCGCCGAGTTCGGCAAGGGATTCGCCGATCTCACCACGCGCCAGCAGATTCAGCTGCGCTGGTTTGCGATCGACGACGTGCCGCGGATCTGGGAGCGGCTCAGCGCGGTCGATCTGGTCTCGCTGCAAACCGGCATGGACAACATTCGCGGCGTGATCGGCTGCCCGGCGGCGGGGCTCACGCCCGGCGAGCTGTTCGACGCCTCGCCGGTGGTGCGCGAATTCACCCGGATGTTTCTCGGCAACCGCGACTACACCGATCTGCCGCGCAAGTTCAACGTGACGATCACCGGCTGCAAGGAAGCCTGCACTCACGCCGAAGCGCAGGACCTCGCCCTGACCCCGGCGCTGAAAAATCTCGCCGGCGAAGAAGTCGCCGGGTTCAACGTCGCGGTGGGCGGCAAGATGGGCTCGGGCGGCTACCGCATCGCCTCGCCGCTGAACGTTTTCGTCACTGTCGCAGAAGCGGCGGCGATCTGCAGCCAGATCGCGCTCATTTTCCGCGACCATGGCGCGCGCGAGCTCCGCACCAAGGCGCGCCTGGCGTTTTTGATCGAAGCCTGGGGCGTGGAAAAATTTCGCAAAGAATTGGAACGCCGCGTTGATCGCCCGCTTGCCTCCGCGGGAGTAGACCAACGGGCGCCGAAACACACCGATCACGTCGGTGTGTTTCGCCAGAAACAGGCGGGGCTCAACTACGTCGGGTTGGCCGTGCCTGTTGGGCGCATGACCTCGGAACAGATGCTGAGGATCGCGGAGCTGGCCGAAAATTTCGGCAACGGCCAGATCCGGTTGACCGTCGGGCAGAATCTGATCATTCCCAACGTGCCCGATCGCAAGCTCGGCGAGCTCACGAGCGAGCCCGTGCTCCAGGAGCTACGCTACGATCCTTCCGAGGTCATGCGCGGTCTGGTGAGCTGCACGGGCATGGACTACTGCCACTTCGCCCTGATCGATACCAAAGGCTGGGCGCTCAAGACCGCGCGGATTCTCGAAGCGAAGCTCGGCAAAACCCAGCCCCTCGGCATGCACTGGTCGGGCTGCCCCGCCGGCTGCGGCAATCACACCGCGGCGGAAATCGGCTTTCTCGGCAAGAACATCAAAGTGAACGGCGAGGTCGTCGAAGCCGTCGATGTGTTCGCCGGCGGCGCCACCGGCTGCGAGGCGAATTATCCGATCAAGCTGATGGAAGATGTGCCGTGCGAGGATGCGGCGGACGCCGTCGTGGCTCTGGTGAAGCACGGCGCGTTCAAGGCGATGCGCCAGCAGCTGAGAAAAATTCCCCAGGCTGCGCCGCTGCCGGGCAAGCCTGCGGCGGCGCCGGAGCACCCGCTGATTCGAGCGCAGGACATCGCGGAGGGCAAAGCCAGGCTGGTGCGGGTGCGCGGCGAAGAGATCGCGGTCTTTAAAAATGACGGGCGGTTCTACGGGCTCGCCAACCTCTGTCCGCACGAAGGCGGCCAGCTGTGCAAAGGCTGGATCGACGGCGGCGCCGCGGTGTGTCCGCTGCACCGTTACCGGTTCGATCTTAGAACCGGCGTCTGTTCGACCGACCCCAGGCTGAAAGTCAAAGTCTTCAAGCTGGTCGCCGAGGGCGATCAAATCACCGTGGAAGGATAAAAATGGCAGCGCAAAATCCACCAGCGAAACAAAAAAAGATCAAGCGGCGCGATTTTCTCAAACTCTCCGGCGCCGTCGGTTTGCTGCTTTCGGGCATGCCCAGGGGCTGGGTCGGCGGCGCTTACGCGGCGGACGGGCCGGAAATAACCAACATCCGCTTCGGCATCATCGCGCTGACCGACTGTTCGTCGATCGTCATGGCGCACGAGCTCGGCTTGTTCAAAAAGCACGGCATCGAGTCGGTTATTTCCAAAGAAGCGTCCTGGGCGGCGATCCGCGATAAATTGATGCTCGGCGAAAACCAGGCAACCCACATGCTTTTCGGCATGCCGTTTTCTTCGACGATGGGGCTGCTCGGCTCGCCGGTGAAGCCGATGATCATTCCTTTTGTGCTCAACCGCAACGGCCAGGCGATCACCTTGCAGAACGAATTCAAGGCGAAGGGAGTGCGCACGCCGCAGTCTTTAAAGCCGCTCGTCGATGAAGCCAAAAAAGCCGGCAAGCCGATGACCTTTGCGATGACTTTTCCGCCCGGCACCCATGCCATGTGGACGCGCTACTGGCTCGCCGCCGGCGGCATCAACCCGGACAAGGACATAACCCTGATCACGATTCCGCCGCCGCAGATGGTCGCCAACATGAAAGTCGACAAGATGGACGGCTTTTGCGTCGGCGAGCCGTGGAACGCGCGCGCGATTGCCGACGGCATCGGCTACACGGCGGTGACCACGCAGCAAATCTGGAAGGATCATCCGGAAAAGGTTTTGGCCTTCACCGAAGAGTTCGCCGAGAAAAATCCCAGGACCGTCAAGGCGATTCTGCGCGCGATCACCGAGGCGAGCCAGTACAACGATAAACTGGAGAATCGCGCGCACATGGCCGAGGTGGTGTCCAAGCCGCAATACATCAACACCCAGAAGGAAGTCATTCTCGGGCGCATGCTCGGCGACTACGATTACGGCGACGGGCGCAAAGAAAAAGATCCCAATTACATGACGTTCTTCGATCGCAATACCAATTTTCCGTGGAAATCCCACGGCGTGTGGTGGCTCAGCCAGTTCCGCCGCTGGGGCATGGTGAAAAACGCGCCGGATTACACCGGCATCGTCAACAAGGTCATTCGCAGCGATATTTACCGCGAAGTCGCGAAGGAGATGAGCATCACTGTGCCGAAGGAAGACATGAAAAAGGAAACGCTCTTCGACAAGATCGAATTCGATCCCGCCAAACCGGAAGAGTACGTAAAGAAATTTGCCGTGCACAACATCGCTTGAGGAAACTTCTCGATGGAAAAACGTCTCGACGCTGCGACGATGATCTTGCCGCTCTGCGGCATCGGCCTGGTGCTGGCGATCTGGACCGCGCTCAGCCTCAAGGTCGCCACCGATCTGCCGTCGCCGCTGCGCACCTGGGAGGAGAGCCGGAATTATGTTCTCAATCCGTTTTTCAAAGACGGCGAGATGAATCAGGGGATTCTGCGCTTTGCCTTTTTAAGTCTTATTCGCGTCACCAAGGGTTTTCTGCTCGCCGTCGCCATCGGCACGCCGCTCGGGTTCCTGCTCGGGCTTTCGGCGAATTTTCACCGCGCCTTCGATCCGGTGATTCAAGTGCTGCGGCCGATTTCGCCGTTGGCCTGGCTGCCGCTCGGGCTGGTGATCTTCAAGCAGTCGGAGCCGGCGGCGCTGTTCACCATCGCGCTCTGCGCCATGTGGCCGACGGTGATCAATACGGCGATGGGCGTGCGCAGCATCGGCGCGGAATACTTGAACGTCGGCCGGGTGCTCAAGCTCTCGCCGGTAAAAAAACTCACCAGGATCATGATTCCCGCGACCTTGCCGTATATGTTCACCGGCTACCGCTTGAGTCTCGGCATGGCCTGGCTGGTGATCGTCGCTGCCGAGATGCTCACCGGCTCGCCGGGCCTCGGCGGTTTTCTGTGGCAGGAATACAACAGTCTGGTTTACTCGCACATTCTTTTGTCCGTGCTTTCGATCGGCCTGATCGGATTTGCTCTCGATCGGCTCATGAGCGTGGTCGAGCGGCGCTTCAAAACCGCGTGAAGCACGATGGCCTATCTCGAAATCAAAGCGGCGAGCAAAAGTTATCGGCGCAACGGGCGGTCAGCTGCTGGCGCTGACCACCGTTTGGAAGTGTTGCGCGATATAAATTTGGCGATCGATGAAAACGAATTCGTCTGCATCGTCGGCCGCTCCGGCTCGGGCAAGACGACGTTGATTTCGCTGATCGCCGGTTTGATCGAGCCGGATCGCGGCGAGATTCTCCTCGAAGGCAAGCCCATCGACGGGCCGGGGCCCGACCGCGGCGTGGTGTTTCAAAACTATTCGCTGCTGCCGTGGATGAACGTTTTCGAAAACGTCTATCTCGCCGTCGACGCCGTGGCGCTGGGTCTCCGCGAGGCCGAGAAGCGCGAGCGCGCGGAACACTACATTCGTTTGGTCAATCTCGGCGCGGCGATGAACAAACTGCCGCGCGAGCTTTCCGGCGGCATGCGCCAGCGGGTCGCGGTGGCGCGCGGTTTGGCGATGGATCCCAAAGTGCTGCTCCTGGACGAGCCGTTCAGCGCCCTTGACGCGCTGACCCGCGCGACCCTGCAGGAAGAGCTGGCGCGCATCTGGATGGAAACACGGAAAACCGTGGTGATGATCACCAACGACATCGATGAAGCGATCTTGCTCGCCGATAAAATTTATACGCTCACCTCGGGGCCCGGCGCGACCCTCGGGCCCGCGGTGCGCGTCGAAACGGCGCATCCACGCTCGCACGCGCAGCTGATCGGCGAGCCAGGCTATCAGCGGGTGCGCCGGGAAACGGTCGGGATTCTGATGTCCGGCTCAAGCCGCGGCAAAACGGTTTTGCACTGAGCGTAAAGACTGTCCCATGACGCCATTTCTCGAGCTGACCAATCTCGGCAAGACCTACGAAACCGGGCAGGGGCCGGCGGTCATTGTCAAAGATTTTAACTTGCGCGCCAGCCAAGGCGAGTTCGTTTGCATCGTCGGCCACTCGGGCTGCGGCAAATCGACGGTGCTGTCGATCGCCATGGGGCTCAACGAGGCGACGGACGGCGGCGTCATTGTCGCCGGCCGCGAAGTCGTCGGCCCCGGCCTCGATCGCGGCGTGGTGTTTCAATCCTCGGCGCTGCTGCCCTGGCTCACGGCGCGGGAAAACGTCGGTCTCGCCGTCGACCGGGTGAACGAGGGAAAAAGCCGCAAGGCGCGTAAAGAGCTTGCGGAAAAATTTCTCGCCGCCGTGGGTTTAAACGACGCGGCCGACTGCTATCCCGAGGAGCTTTCCGCCGGCATGCGCCAGCGGGTCGGCATCGCGCGCGCTCTCGCGCTGGAGCCCAAGGTGTTGCTTCTCGACGAGCCGTTCAGCCTGCTCGACGTGGTGACGCGCATGGAGCTGCAGGATGAGCTGATCCGGCTTTGCGCCGAAACCGCCAAGACCGTGCTGATGGTGACCCACGATGTCGACGAAGCGCTGCTCCTCGCCGACCGCATCGTGCTGATGACCAACGGCCCGGCCGCGACCATCGGCGAAATCGTCGGCGTGCCGTTCGAGCGGCCGCGCGATCGCTTGGCGATCATCGCCGATCCCATGTACCACCAGCTGCGCAAGCAGCTCCTGAGCTTTCTCGAAGAACGGGCGGCGCGACCTCCCGACGTCCACCCGGCAATGGAAGCGCAGCAGGCGCGGGCCAAGTTTGTCAACGCTCTGCATCGGGCGGAAGCGAAGGGACTTTGACCGTTCCAATTCCCGGAACGATTCCAGCCGTGGAAAAAAATAACAGCAACGACATCGAGGGCTGGGAAAAAACCTATTGTCCCTATTGCGGCGTCGGCTGCGGCCTGCTGGCAGGCATGCGCAATGGCGCAGTCGCAAGAATCAAGGGCGACCCCGAGCATCCTTCGAGCCTCGGCGATCTCTGTCTCAAAGCAATTTACCTTCCGGAAGTGCTCCAGACCCACGACCGGCTACTCTATCCGCAGCTGCGCTCATGTCAGGACGAGCCTTTCAAGAGAGTTTCCTGGCGGCAGACGATGACCTATCTGGCGAAACGCTTTCGCATGATCATCGACGAGCACGGCGCCGATGCCGTCGCTTTCTACGGTTCCGGCCAGTTGACCACGGAGGAGTATTACGTCGCCAACAAATTGGCCAAGGGATTTTTGGGCACCAATAATTTTGACACCAACTCGCGCCTGTGCATGGCCTCTGCGGTGGCGGGATACAAAACCTCGCTCGGTTCCGATGGGCCGCCGGCGTCCTACGCCGATATTGACGAAGCCAATTGCTTGCTGCTGATCGGCACCAATACCGCGGATTGCCATCCGGTGCTTTTCAAAAGAATAAAAAAGCGCAAGCAAAGCGATCCGAAAAACGTCACCGTCATCTGCGTCGAGCCCCGGCGCACCGAGACTGCGGATTTCGCCGACCTGCATCTGCCGCTTCGACCGGGCACGGACATCGCGCTGCTGAACAGCATGCTCTGGGTGCTCATCCAGGAGAACTTGATCGACGAGGAATTCATTGCCCGGCACACTCACGGATTTAACGAGCTCAAGGCGATTGCCGCCAAATATCCGCCGAAGATCGCCGAAGAAATGTGTGGTGTCCCCGAGTGTCTGATCGTCGAAGCGGCTTTGATCTTCGGCATGGCGCCGAGCGCACTCACCCTCTGGAGCATGGGCGTCAATCAAAGCACGGTGGGCGTGCGGAAAAATAACGCGATCATCAATTTGCACCTCGCCACGGGAAAGATCGGCAAGCCGGGCTCCGGACCATTTTCCCTGACCGGCCAACCCAACGCGATGGGCGGTCGGGAGGTCGGCGGCCTTTCTCATCTGTTGCCGGGCTATCGAAGTGTGATCGACGCGAGCCATCGCGCTGAAGTGGAGCGTCATTGGGGAGCAGCGCGCGGCAGCATTGCATCCGAGCCCGGCTTGCCTGCCCTGGAGCAGTTCGAAGCGCTGGCGCGCGGCAAGCTCAAAGCGATCTGGATTCTCTGCACTAATCCGGCGGCGTCTGCGCCGGATATCGATCTCATCGAGCGGGCGCTCCGCCGCGCCGAGCTGATCGTGGTACAGGACGCCTATCACCCGACGGCGACCACGCGTTTCGCGCACGTCGTCTTGCCGGCGGCGCAGTGGAGCGAAAAGGAAGGCGTGATGACCAACTCGGAGCGGCGCCTCACCTACATGCCCAAGCTCGCGGAGCCGCCGGGCGAGGCCTTGCCGGATTGGAAAATCATGGCGCTGTTCGCTTACGCGCTCGGCTATGGCGCGCAATTCATGTATCGCTCGGCGGAGGAAATCTTTGCCGAGTTCGCCGCGCTCACCGAGGGAACTCTGTGCGATCTTTCGGGCGCCAGCCACGCGCGGCTGAAGCGCGGGCCGATGCAATGGCCCTGCCCGAAAGGCAAGCCGGCGAAGAGCGCGAGGTTGTACGAGGACGGCGGGTTTCCGACCGCCGACGGCCGAGCGGTCTTCGTTGCCGCCGAGCATGCGCCGACGGCCGAGCCGCCGGACCAAGATTATCCGCTCATTCTCACCACCGGCAGGCTCAAGCACCACTGGCACACCATGACGCGCACGGGAAAAAACGCCGCGCTGCGGCGCAGCGCGCCCGACCCGGTGCTGGAGCTCAACCGCAGCGACGCGCGCCGCTGCAACGTGCAGGACGCCGATTTCGTCGAGGTCATCTCGCGCCGCGGCAAAGTGGTGGCCCAGGCGCGGGTCACCGAGGAAATCGTCCAGGGCACCTGCTTTCTGCCGTTTCACTGGGGCCGCGACGAGGGATTTTTCAAGGCGGCGAACAATCTCACGATCAGCGCCCGCGATCCGCTGTCGCGCCAGCCGGAGCTCAAAGCCTGCGCCGTGCGGGTGCAGAAGCTTGCTGATTTTCCGCTCGAGGATAATTGAAATGCGGGAGCTCAATTGAAATTCTCGCCGGTCAGGTCAGCACGGACGGTCCCTCTGCCCAGAAAAACGCCAGGCGTGACTAAAAACCAGGCAAGAATTTTTTTTTCGCGGCGCAACTGCGGCGGAAAATCATATTTATTTTCACTTGTTAGTCAGGATTTATCGGGCTCGATGATGGCATTTCGATTGCTCCGCTGGTTACGGGCTTATTAACATGGAATTTCTTATCTGTTATCTTCGCGGGCAGTGAGAAGAAGGAGGATCACTTTGAAGATACGACGATTGGCAACACTGGCATTGATCTTTGGCCTGGCGCTGGCGCCGATCCGAGCGCGCGCGGCCGACGAAGACAAACCCCTGGCGCCGGGGTGGCTCAGCCTGGACGGCAGTGTCGGACTGCTCGATAACCAGATCGCCGCCGGCAAAAGCGCCCTCGAGAAGGCTCTGGGAATCAGCATCGGCGGATTTTTGGATTCGAGCTACACCTGGAGCTCCAACCATCCGCGCTCGCCGGCCAACATCACCGGCCGCTACTTCGATAAAGACCAGAACAAGATCGTGTTCAACGATTTTCACCTCGCCCTCGACAAGCCGGAGAAAGATTGGGGCGTGGGCTTTCATCTCTCCGGCGACTTTGGGCGCACCGGCGAACTTCTCCGGGAAGCCACTTTGTGGGGGAAGGCGTTGCACAAGGAGCCTTCCGCCGAATTGCGCGAAGCCTATGTCACCACGACGATTCCGGTGGGCGAAGGCATCGGCGTCAAAGGCGGTCTGTTCGTGACCACGCTCGGCACCGAGATTCTCCCCAACCCGGGCGCGTACAACGACAACATCTCGCGCTCGTTTCTATTCAACTTCGGCGTGCCGCTGCGCCATCTCGGCATGCTGTTCAGCTATCCGGTGCTGAAAATCCTTTCGGTCAACGCCGGCGTGGTTACGGGCTGGGACGATCCTTACGACAATAACCACCAGCCGTCGGGCATGTGGGGGTTCAGCTTCACCCCGATGGATCAATTCGCCCTGACCAGCAGCTTCATTTACGGACCGGAGAAGAGCAATAACGGCGCCGACAAGCGCTTCACCATGAGCCACGTGGCGACGATCAAGCCCTTCGATCCGCTCGCCATCAGCCTGGAATACACCTACGGGCATGAGGACGATGCTTCGCTCGGCGGCACCCGCGACGCGCAGTGGCAGGGCCTGGCCGGCATCGTTTCCTATGGCTGGACCGAGCGCTTCACGTCCGCCCTTCGCGCGGAGGTTTTCAACGACCGCGACGGCGCGCGCCTGGGCGGGAACTTCAACGGCACCCATGCCAACCAGACCGTCGGCGAAGTCACGCTGACCGGCTCTTACAAATTCACCAAGATGCTGCTCGGCCGGCTGGAAGTCCGCCAGGACTGGTCCAACGAAAAATTCTTCAAGCGCGGCCGCTCCAACGCCGACGCCAATCAAACCACCTTGGCCGGCCAGGTCATCTACACGTTCTGATTCAGCCTCCGAGTTGCGCTCCCAAAAAGGGGGAACGGCGAAACCCGCCGTCCCCCTTTTTTTTGGTGGCGTCGGCGTCGCCAGCGCCAATCGAGGCGGGCCCGCTCTGGCAAATCCAGAATCGCGCTGCTAAAAGTGACCTTCAACTTCCGGATCAGAGATTTTGCGGTTGAATATTCGTAGCGGCTATTCGCTTTCGCTGTTGGCTCTCGCGCTTTTGCTTTTTTTCTTCGGCCTGGGGGCGCGCGATTTCTGGGCGCCGGTGGAGCCGCGCTACGCCGAGATCGTCCGCGTGATGGCCGTCAAAAATCAGTGGCTCGTGCCCACCGTCAACGGCGCGCTCTACACCGACAAGCCGATCCTGTTTTTCTGGCTGGCGCTCCTCGCCGCGAAAATTTTCGGCGCGGTCGGCGAATGGGCGGTGCGCCTGCCCGCGGCCCTGGGCGGAGTCGGCTTCGTTTTCGGGACGTATTTTCTGGGCCGGGATTTTTTCGGCCCGCGCGCGGGCTGGCTTGCCGGGGCGGTTCTGGCGACCAGCATGCGCGTGCTCTGGGAGTCGCGCTGGGCGCACGTGGATACGCTTTTCTGTGCCCTGTTGATTTTCGCGGTTCATTTCCTTGCGCGCGCGCTATTTCACAAGGGCAGCCGCTACGAGATTTTATGGGCATACCCGCTGATGGCGCTGGCGGTGCTCACCAAGGGACTGATCGGCGTTGTCCTGCCCGGCCTGCTCGTGATCGCGGTGATGATCGCGCGCCGCGACTGGCGGCTGCTTTCGCTGCTGAAGCTTCACTGGGGCGTGGCGCTTTTTTTTCTCGTGGCCGCGCCGTGGTTTTATTGGGTCGCCGAGGCCACCGGCGGGCGCTGGCTCGCGGACTTTATTTACCTCCACCACTTTCAGCGCTACACCGCGGGCGCCGGGCATCGCCAGCCGTTTTATTATTACTTGACGACCTTGCCGGCGGATTTTTTGCCGTGGACGATTTTTCTTTTGCCCGCGCTCGCGGCCTATCGGCCGTGGCGCGCGCGCTGGGCCGAGCCGGCGGCGCAGTTTTTTATTCTCTGGTTCGGCTCGGTGTTTTTGTTTTTCACCCTGTCCAGCACCAAGCGCGATCTCTATCTGCTGCCGCTGATGCCGGTGCTGGCTTTGCTGATCGGAAAATATTTCGCCGATCTCGCCGCCGGCGAGATCGGCGCCGGTGCGATCTACCGATGGACGGCGGGCGGATTTTTTGCGCTGGTGGCGCTTGCCGGCCTCGGCGCGGCGCCGGCCGCGTGGTTTATCCAGCGCGACGCGCTGGCGCCGGCCTTGGCCGCCGGCGCGCCGCTGGTGCTGGGCGGCGGCGCTGCGCTCTGGTGTGTGGGGCGCGGCCGGCCCCTGGCCGCGGCCGGCGCGGTGGCCGGCATGATGGCGCTGGCGGTGCTCGGCGCGGCGCTCTGGATCATGCCCTACCTGGAAAATTTCAAATCGCCGCGCTCCTTCGCCGCGCGGGTGAATGAAATCGTGCCGGCCTCCGCGCCGGTTTACATCTACGCCGACACGATGAACGATTTCAATTTTTACGCCGCCAGGGAAGTCATGCCGGTGCTGGCCGCGCCGGCGGCGCTCGACGCGTTGCTGGCGCGCGGCGGCCACGAATATTTGCTGATCAAAGAACGCGATCTGCGGCGCCTGCCGCAGCTTGCGCAATCCGCAATTATCGCCAGCGAGGCGCGGAGCAGCGCCACCTGGCACTTGATCGAGCTGGGCGCGGGCCCGAGCGCCGCGCCCAGCGATCGGGAAGGGCGCGGATGAAAAAAGCGCTCCTCTGGGCCGGCGCCGGCGCGCTCGCGGCGTTGCTCGCGTGGCGGTTTTTGCCCGGCTATTTTGCGGCGAAAGTAGATCCTCGCTCGGTCGAGTATCTCAAAAAGGTCGCCGGCGAGATCAACCGCTCGGTGCCGATAATGATCGACAGGGAAACCGAGCTCATGCCGGCGGAAGCCGCGCCGGGCGTGTTGATTTACAACTACCGCCTGGTGAGCTACAGCGCGAGCCAAATCGATCCGGTCAAGATCGCCGCTGGCGCCAAACAAAGAGTGACGCAGGCCGCCTGCAATCAGCCCGAGACCCGCGATGATTTCCTCAAAAACGGGGTAACTCTTCGCTACGCCTATTACGACAAGGACAAACTTCCCATCGCCACCGTGGATGTTACACCCGCTGATTGCGGTTTTTGAACGCCCGTCGCGCCGAAAAAGCGGCCCCGTGTCATCGCACCGGCTGCGCCAATGACAAGCGGTGCCGCGTCAGCGGCGCTGTCACTGCCGGCGCCGCTGCGTCGAAGGTCTGAGCAGTCGTTGCGCACTGGACATTTTTGTCTATCGGCTGCCTTCGGTTTCTGCTGCAAATACAACAATCTGCGCTCTGGCCGCGTGGCATTGATCGTGCTCTTACTCTCGCGCATGGTGGCGAGAATTTTGCGCATTCTGCTCCTCGGGGTCGGGCTCTTCGTGATTTACACGATCGCCTATGTCATCCCGGTGCTGAGCGTCGATGCGTTCGACGACGGCTGCGCCAACAGCTCGCTCTGGACCGAAACCGCGGTCGATGCGCGCGAAGCTTTCTCGCCGGAGACGACCGCCAACGTGATTCTCGTCATGCTCGACGGCGTGCGCTGGCAGGAAATGGCGCCGCGGCAAAACGGCGCGCCGATTTTTTCTTATCTGCATTCCACTCTGTCGGGCGACACGCGCTTGTTCCTGAACGACCGGGTGGCCAATCCGTACCGGGTGAGCCTGCCGGCGTACCAGAGTATTTTCGCCGGCTCGGTGCAGAACTGCGCGCACAACGGGTGCGGCCGGGTTTCCACCGAGACTTTTCCCGAGCGGCTGGTGCGGGAGCTGAAACTTCATCCGAAAAAGGTCGCTACCCTGGCGTCGTGGAATCGCATCGCCTGCGCGGTGGAAAGCAAAGCGCGCACGACCTTCGTCAACGCCGGCAATCAGCCGGTCTTCGACGGACCGATGGATGCCGAGCAGCGCGACAACAACCTGCTGCAGGCCGACAAACAGTGGGAGTCCGAGAGTTATCGCAGGGCGGGCCGGCTCGACGAGCACACCTATCGTCACGCGATGGCGTATTTGCGCCGGCACCGGCCGAACTTCATGTTCCTCTCGTTCGTCGACGCCGATTTTTACGGCCACCAGCAGAACTATCCCGGCTACATGGAAGCGCTGCGGCGCTATGATCGCTGGATCGAAGAATTATTCGCCGCGTTAAACGAGATGGGTGAATACGGCCGCAAAACCGCCGTGATCATCACCACCGACCACGGCCGCGGGGCGACGCCCGCGACCTGGGGCGAGCATGGAGTTAAAATTCCCGAGTCGGCGCGCATCTGGACCTACGTGCGCCTGCCGGCGAACGGCGCCTTTCGCCTTGCCAACGCCCAGCGCCACAGCCACGTGGACCTCCGGCCGACCATCGAGTTGCTTCTGGGCATGAAGCCGCGCGCTTGCGCCAGCTGCGGCAAAAGCTTCGTCGCGCGCGCCAAGCCCGATTCCCATCGCGGTCCCGCCGTGGCTCTCGCCGATGCGCTGCCGCGCAGCGATTAAAGATTTTCTGAATTTTCTAAAAAATTCACAGGTCGCGGCGCGATGAAAACTCGCGCCGCGGCGATGGACCTCTGATTGCCGTGCGCAAGCGCGCGGAGGGCACCTCCGTGCCCGCCGCGCCTCTGCGGTGAAAAAATTCGGCCGGCGCGCGCCGTCACTTCAGAATTTCTTTGGCGCGCGGGATCAGCGCCGGATCGAGATTGAAGACTTCCTTCACGTCCTTTTCCAGCTCGGCGCCGTCGAGCGGATTGATGTCGAGCTTGGCCTTGGTCGCGTCGGCGAGAAACTCGGGGTCTTTCATCGTGTCCATGAAAGCCTTGCGCAGGATCTGCACGCGGTCTTTCGGCGTGCCGGGAGGCAGCACGTAGGGGCGCGCGGTGGGGCCGACGCTGTGGACGATCGCCTTCACGAACTTTTGCGCCTCTTCGGTTTTGGCGTAATTGATCACCAGCGGCACCTTGGGCAGATCGGGATGCGGCTTGGCGGTGGTCTGCAGGATGATCACGATGTCGCCGCTGCTCAGCTCCTTGCTCCAGGTCGCCTTGAACGACTCCCAGGAATTGCAGACGCCCTGAACTTCGCCGCTGTCGAAGGCCAGCCGCACGTCGGCCGTGCCCTTGTAACCCGACACGAGCTGGAACGGAAAGTTCATGGTCGCCGCCAGAACTTTGGGAATGTCGTCGGTGGCCGAGCCGGCGCCGACGCCGCCGAGCTTGATCGGCGTTTTCGACGCCAGCAGTTGCTCGGCGCTGGTGATGCCCGTGGATTTGGCGACGCCGAGCATGTAATTATCCTGCCCCGGCACGCCGATGAATTCGAATTTGCGCGAGTCGAACTCGACGCCGGGTTTGCCGAGCAGTTGCTGTAAAAAAAGCCCGCCGATGAAATGGCCGATGGTCAAGCCGTCCGGTTTGGCGATCTTGTACATGTAGTTGGCCGAGATCAAAAAGCCCGCGCCCGGCATGTTTTCCACCACCAGCACGGGATTGCCGGGAATGTGCTTGCCCATGTGGCGGGCGATCGTGCGGGTGTAGGTATCGTAGCCGCCGCCGGCCGACGCGCCGACAATCACGCGCAACGTTTTGCCTTTATAAAAGCCGTCCTGGGCAGCGGCCGAGCCGAGCTGCGCCCAAGAGAAAATCACGCTCAACACAGCGCTGACGATGAGCTTCATAGGTTCTCCTGTCGGTTTGTTTTCGCGGGTCAGTTAAAAATTTCCTTCAACGGGTCACCAGCCGGGCGGATTTGCGCCGTGTAGCGGCCGAAAGGGCGCGCGATCAAGCGCGAATAAGTGTCCGAGCCGCCGCCGGCGGAGAAGCCGCCGACGATGGGGATGGATTTGCCTTCATGATAAAGAGCGGCCGCGTAAGCGGCAGCGCCGCAACGATTGCGGCAAGCAGCGCGAGCGAGATTCGAGTGAAACGTTGCGCCATGCAGGAGCTCCTTCGACGGTCGAAGAATTGCCCGCAATTAACTATCAAAACCATTTTGTGTCAACGGTCGCGCAGAATCTCCGCTCGGAGCTCTTCCTCCCAGGCGCGGCTTCCGTCCAAAGCCCAGGCGCAGCCGAGATCGCGGATCTCGCCCGGACGCGTGAATCGCGGCAGCTCGGCCAGCGCTTTGCCAAGGATGGTTTCGCCGCGCCGGCGATCGTGCGGCGGGCCGAAGGTGCGGCCGACCGGATGATCGACAAAAGCCGCGCGCGGCGGCGCCACCGCGCTCATGATGTCATGAGCCGTGCCGACGACCAGGGTCGGAATTCCCCGGCCTTCGATCACGTGGGCGATGAGACCGACGGTCTCGTGGCAAAACGGTCAGTAGGGCACCAGGAGCGCCAGATCGACCTGCGCCTGCGCCAGCTCGTCGGCGAGAGCGGGCGCGAGATCGTTCTCGATTTCCCGGTGCCGGCGCACGCCGCCCATGAACGAAAAATGAAAGGGCGCGACCGCGCCGATGACGGCGCGCGCCGCCAGCGCGGCGAGCGCCGTGCGCGGAAAGACGATCTCGGGATCTTCCCGGGGCACCCGGCCGATGCCCGAATGATGATCGATGACGATGGCGCCCGCGCCGGGATCGGACGGCACGCGGCGATAGCTCAGATCCTCGCGCGGAACGAACGGCGCCTGATCGGCCAGACGCAGCGCCGCGCTGGTGAGCAGCGCGACACGCGATCGGCTGACCGGCTTGACCATCGGCTGCCAGGCGATTTTCGCCGGCGCGGCCGCCACGCGCGGCGGTTTGGGCGCGCTGCTTTGCGCCATGACGGGAAGGTAGGCGAACGGCATGAGTAGGGTTTCTCCGTTCGAGACTACTACGCGAGCCGGCGACTTCGATCAAGGGCGTTCGTATGTGAATTCTCGCACTCGTTGTGGTAAGCCAATGCCTTCATGGCCGGGGTCGCAGCGAATTATCGGAAAATCCTGGAGCGCATCGGCGAGGCGGCCGCGAAAAGCGGGCGCGCCGCCGCCGCGGTCCGGCTCCTCGGCGCGGCCAAAGCGCAAAAGGCGGAGGCGGTTCGCGCCGCGATCGCGGCCGGTTTGCGATTGATCGGCGAAAACTATGTTCAGGAAGCGCAGGAGAAAAAAAGCCTGATCGCCGAGGCCGCCGAATGGCACATGATCGGCCACCTGCAGCGCAACAAGGCGAAAGCCGCGGTGGAAATCTTCGACCTGATCGAATCCCTGGACAATCTCGCGCTGGCGCGCGCTCTGGATAAAGAAGGGGGCCGGCGCGGCAAGACCGTCAGAGCTTTCGTCGAGGTTAACCTGGGCGGCGAGGCGAGCAAGACCGGCATCGCAAAAAGTCAGGTGCGCGCGCTGCTCGAGCAGAGCGCCGACTGCGCCCACTTGCGTATCCAAGGATTGATGACCGTGCCGCCGTTTTGTGAGAACCCGGAGCAAAGCCGGCGCTATTTCCGCGAGCTGGCCGAGCTCAAAGAAACGCTCGGCGCGCTCGGCGCGCCCAACGTCGATTTGCGCGAGCTTTCCATGGGCATGACCCACGACTACGCCGTGGCCGTCGAAGAAGGCGCGACCATCGTGCGCATCGGCACGGCGCTCTTCGGGCCGCGCGGCGGGTGAGGCGATGTTCGTGCTCGCGAATCTGCTCTTTGCCGCGGCGCAGGTGATCGATTACGCGCTCTGGGCGTACATCTGGATTCTCATCGCCCGCGTCGTGATCTCCTTCGTGCAGGTGGACACCAACAATCCCATCGTGCGGTTTGTCTACGGTGTTACCGAGCCGGTGCTCGAGCGCGTGCGGGCGCGTTTGCCGGTGGTCAGCGGCTTCGATCTCTCGCCGGTGGCGGTTTGGCTCGCCGTGATCTTTTTGCAGCATTTCGTGGTGCGCTCGCTTTTCGACCTGGCTATGGCACTCAGGTGAGCGGCAGGCCGGCATGAAAACTCTTTTCGCCGCGGCCATTCGCGGCCATCGGCCGGCGGGCGAGCTGTTTTTGGTCGCGGCTCGGAAGCACGGCCTCGGCCGTCACCGCGCCTGCGAAGTCGGCTCGCCCAAGTTGCCGCAGGGCGTTGAAGCCGTTATGCTTCATGCGCTGGACGATCTCGACGGCAAAATTCAGACGATTCAAAATCTGGCGGCCAGGGAGCCGGGTTGCAGGCGGACGGTGTTTCGCCGCGCTTTCGGGCGGAGCTTTTATCGCGGCGACACCGGCGCGACGAGCGGCGGATGAAGCGGCTTCGGCCGGCGCGTCACGGGAGGATTCGATCATGAAAAATTTTATCGCGGGCCAATGGATCGACAAGGCGAAAAAGATCGAGGTGCGCAATCCCTTCGACAACTCGGTCATCGACACGGTGCCCAGGGCCGACGCCGGCGATTTGGAAAAAGCTTTGGCTTACGCCGAGCGCGGCGCCAAGGTCATGGCGAAGCTTTCGAGCTACGAGCGCTGGAAGATTTTGCGCAAAGCCGCCGACACGATGGCGGCGCGCAACGAAGAGCTGGGCCAGACGATTTCGAGGGAAGAAGGCAAGGTGATCGCCGAGGGGCGCGGCGAAGCCAGCCGCGCGGTGGAAACCATGATGGGCTCGGCGGAAGAAGCCAAGCGGCTTCACGGCGAGACCGTGCCGCTCGATGCGGACCCGACCGGCAGCAAAAAATTCGGCTTCACCCTGCGCGTGCCCTGCGGCGTGGTGGCGGCGATCGCGCCGTTTAATTTCCCATTGAACCTGGTCTGCCACAAAGTCGGGCCGGCGCTGGCCGCGGGCAACACCGTGATCGTCAAACCGGCTTCGGACACGCCGCTCTCGGCGATCAAGCTCACCGAGATTTTATTGGAATCCGGTTTGCCGCCGGAAGGCATTCAGTGCCTTACCGGCTCGGGCGGCGAGATCGGCGACGCGCTGGTCGCGGACCGGCGCGTGCGCAAGGTGACGTTCACCGGCAGCCGCGAGGTCGGCGACCGCATTTGCCGCACCGCCGGCATCAAAAAAGTCACCATGGAGCTGGGCTCCAACAGCCCGGTGATCATCATGCCGGATGCCGATCTCGACAAGGTCGCCGGCGTCGTGTCGATGACCGGCTACGGCAACGCGGGCCAGACCTGCATCTCGACCCAGCGGGTTTTGGCGGCCAAAAACGTCTACGGCGATTTTCTCGCCGCGCTCAAACCGAAAGTCGAAGCGCTTACCGCCGGCAATCAACTGGACGAAAAAATAAAAGTCGGTCCGATGGTCAAAGAGAGCGAAGCGCTGCGGGTCGATCAATGGATCCATGAAGCGCTCGGCTCGGGCGCGCGCCTGGTCGCCGGCGGCGGCCGGCGCGGCGCGATTTATCTGCCGGCCATCGTCGCCGACGTGCATCCCGACATGCGCATCTCGCGCGACGAATTGTTCGGTCCCGCGGTGGGCGTGACGCCCTTCGAGACCATCGAAGAAGCGATCGCGCTGGCAAACGATAGCGTGTATGGACTTGCCGCCGGGATTTTTACCCAGAACGTCGAGTGGGCGATGAAGTTCGCGCGCGAAGCCGAGGCCGGCAACCTGCACGTCAACTGGGGCTCGCAATGGCGCGTCGATTTGATGCCCTACGGCGGACTGAAAGATTCGGGCTTCGGCAAGGAAGGGCCGAAGTATGCGGTTCAGGAGATGAGCGAATTAAAAATGGTGGTGTTTCATTTGAATAGCTGAGTGAAGAGAGTAAGAAGGCAAAAGTAAAAAGGCAAAAAGGGGAGGTCGGGTGAGGACGGACGGAAGAAAGCCGGCGCAACTGCGGGCGGTGACGATCACGCCGCGCTACATCAAGACTGCGGAAGGATCGGTGTTGATCGAGATGGGCGACACCCGGGTGATTTGCACCGCGAAGCTCGAGGAGCGGGTACCGCCGTTTTTGCGCAACACCGGCAAGGGCTGGATCACCGCCGAGTACGGCATGCTGCCGGGCTCGTCGCAGACGCGCATCGGGCGCGAGTCGGCGCGCGGCAGGATCGGCGGGCGCACCCACGAGATCCAGCGCCTGATCGGCCGGAGTCTCCGTGCCGTGGCCGATCTGCGCAGCCTCGGCGAAAAGACCATCTGGATCGACTGCGATGTGATTCAGGCCGACGGCGGCACGCGCACGGCTTCGATCACCGGCGCCTACGTCGCGCTCGCGGAAGCGGTGCGCGGCTGGCTCGAGCGCGGCGTGATCGGCGCCGATCCGCTCAAGGATGCCGTGGCGGCGGTCAGCATCGGCATCATCGACGGCAAGATTCTTCTCGATCTCTGCTACGAGGAAGACAGCCGCGCCGAAGTCGATATGAACTTCGTCATGACCGGCGCGGGGAAATTCATCGAAGTGCAGGGCACCGCGGAAGCGGCGCCGTTCACCCGAAAGCAGATGGAGAAAATGGCCGAGATCGCGCAGCAGGGCATCAAAGAGCTGCTCAAGACCCAGAAAAAAGTCATCGCCGCGCTGGGTTGAAACCTTTTTCCAGTGATCGAGCTTCTGGTCGCCACCACCAACCCGGGAAAACTCGCCGAGGTGAAGAGTTTTCTCGCGCCGCTGCCGCTGCGCGTGCTCTCGCTGAAAGATCTCTCCGGCGCGCCCGCGGTGATCGAGGACGGCCGGACCTTCGAGGAAAACGCGCTGAAAAAAGCGCGGACCCTGGCGGATTTTTCCGGGCTGCTCGCGCTCGCCGACGACTCCGGCCTGGAAGTCGATGCGTTGCACGGCGCGCCCGGTATTTATTCGGCGCGCTACGCGGGCGAAGACGCGGACGACGAGCGCAATAATCAAAAATTGCTCGAGGCTTTGGCCGAGGTTTTGCCGGAGCGGCGCACGGCGCGCTTTGTCTGCGCCCTCGCGCTGTGCGCTCCGGTCCAACGGCAGATGATGGACTGGGTCGCGCGCGAGTCCTGCGCAGGGCGGATCGCCTGCGCGCCCCGCGGCAGTAACGGTTTCGGCTACGATCCGCTTTTTTTCTATCCGCCCCTTGGCAAAACCTTCGGCGAAATCGGGCGGGAAGCCAAGGCTGCGGTGAGCCACCGCGGCAAGGCGCTCAAACGGCTCGCCGCTGCGCTGCCGGGACTCGTCGCGGCGCCCAAGTAAACTTGATTTCGGGCAGGTGCCGTGTAGAATGGCCGCTGGTCATTGACGGGGCGTAGCGCAGTCTGGTAGCGCACCTGCCTTGGGCGCAGGGGGTCGGAAGTTCAAATCTTCTCGCCCCGACCAATAGCGCAGTGAACCGTGAGTTAGGGATGAGTGATTTTAGTCACCGAGCTAAGTCACTTGCCACTAGCTCACTAAATCCCTATTCGTTTTTACTGCGCCAGTAGCTCAGCTGGATAGAGCAACGGCCTTCTAAGCCGTAGGTCAGGGGTTCGAATCCCTTCTGGCGCGCCAGAGAATAGCGATCGGTGACGAGTGAATGGGTGGTGAGCCCGATTTCCGCGCCATTGATTCTGCGCTTTGCGGTGAGTGTAGCTCAACGGTTAGAGCACTGGACTGTGGCTCCAGGGGTTGAGGGTTCAAATCCCTTCACTCACCCCATTTGAAAAGTGCGAGGATCGCAGATAGATGGAAGGTCGCGATCCTTGATCCTCAATCTTCCATCGTTAAGATTTGTCGGGGCCGCTAGCTCAGTTGGTAGAGCAGCTGACTCTTAATCAGCGGGTCCGGAGTTCGAGTCTCCGGCGGCCCACCAAATCCTCTCCCATCCCACTGATTTTGAGTGCCGTTGTGAAAACCAGGATTGAATGGGATAATCCGGCGAGCTTCGACCGTTTGAGCCGCACGCCGACAAAAATCCATGGTCAACGAAAACCTGACCTACACCATGCGCCTGGAAGTTTATCTCCAGGCGGCGATGGTGCGCGGCGTGCTCTCCACCAATCAGGATCGGCTGAGCAATTTTTTGATCGTGCGCCAGGGCGACGAGGTGTTTTCCCTGCGCGAAGCGACCTTGGCAACGCACGAAGGCAAAGCGCTGGCGGCGGCCGCGGACGAATATTTGATCTATCTTCAGGAAGTTTTCTTGATCGCCGACCTGAGCTCGGAAGGCGGACTGCGCCGTTCGGCTGCGGAGGCGTTTTACATTAAAAAAGACCAGAGCCGCGCTTTGCTGAGCGCCGGGCCGTATCTCGTGCAGGGCAACATTCACCTTCTGCCGGGCAGCGCGCTCAACGATCTGTTGATGGAAAAAAGTCAGTTCTTGCCGGTCACCGACGCGACCCTGGTCGGCCGCGCCGACCTGGGACCGCGGACCTATTTGATCAACCGCGGCAAGATCGGCTTCATGACCGCGATCGGCGACGGCCTCATCGAGCTCTAGATTTCTTCCATGACCGGGTCTCTGCCGACTGAAATCAATCACATCAAAGCGCGCGGCGTGGTGCGGATCACCTGGGACGACGGCCATGTGGGCGAATACGCCGAAACCTACCTGCGCGGCTATTGCCCGTGCGCGCTGTGCCAGGGGCACGGCGCGCAGCGCCGCTTCATCGAAGTCCCCGGCGCCAGGCTCACCGGCATCGCCGGCGTCGGCAATTACGCCGTCGAGCTTTACTGGCAGGACGGCCACAGCACCGGCATTTATACCTTCGATTACCTGCGCTCGCTCTGTCCGTGCGACGCCTGTCAGGCGAAATAGCCGCACGCTTGAGCGCCCCGCGCCCTGATCTCGAATCGTAATTTTTCCATCGGATCTCTCCGGCGCGCGCGCCGCCAACCCGCGCACCGACCGGCGCTTGACATGGAGAGGGCTAATTTTTACTCTGCACTCCTGGCTCAAAAGGGAAGGAATTTTGCTTTGCGAGAGTGGCGGAACTGGCAGACGCACTAGACTTAGGATCTAGCGGGCAACCGTGGGGGTTCGAGTCCCCCCTCTCGCACCAGCGAAGGACAACACCGCAAGCAGAGAAAGGCTGATTTTGCCGCCCGGTGCGAACGGCGTCGCGGCTCCCTGCCGCACGTTTGCTCGCCGAGCCGGCGGTCCTGACGATCATGAAAATCGATATCGATGAATTGAGTCCCGTGCAGCGCAAGGTTCGGGTCGAGCTGCCGGCGGAAACCGTTGCCGGCGAATTCTCCCGCGCCTACAAGAATCTCGGCCAGCGCGTGCGCGTCAAGGGCTTTCGCAGCGGCAAGATCCCGCGCCGCGTGCTCGAGGGCATGTACGGCGATCAGGTCAAAGGCGAAGTGCGCTCGCACCTGGTCGAAGAATCGCTCGAGGAAATCGTCAAGGAGCGAAACCTGCAGATCGTTTCCCGCCCCGAGGTGGAAACCGACGAGTTCAACGAAAACGGACCGTTTTCGTTTTCCGCCGTTTTCGAGGTCAAACCCGAGATCGAGGCCAAAGACTATCTCGGCCTGGAAATCGAAAAGGTCAAGATCGCCGTGACCGACGAGCAGGTCGAAGCGGCTTTACAGCGGCTGCGCGAGGGGCACGCGCGCCTGGAGCCGGTGGAAGGGCGCGAGGTGGTGCAAAAGGGCGACTTCGTGACCCTCGATTTCGAGGGCTCCCTAGACGGAAAGCCGTTTTCCGGGGCCAAGGGAGAGAACTATCTGCTCGAGGTCGGCTCCGGTCAGGCGCTGCCGCAATTCGAAGAAGCCGTGGTGGGCTTGAAACTGGGCGAGCAGCAGCACATCACGGTCAGTTATCCGGAAAATTATCCCAACCAGGAAATCGCGGGCAAGGCGGTCGATTTCTCGGTGGTCGCGCGCGATCTCAAACAGAAGGTCCTGCCGGCGCTCGATGACGAATTCGCCAAGGACCACGGCGAGTGCGCTTCCCTGGACGAGCTGCGCGCGCGCCTGCGCGAGCGGCTGGAAGCGGAGCTGGCCCACTATCAAAACGAAGAGCTCAAGGAAAAAGTGGTGAGCCGGCTGATCGAAAAGCATTCCTTCGCGGTGCCGCCGTCGATGATCGAGCGCCAGACGCGCTATTTGATGGAGCGTTATCAGAATCAGCTCGCGGCCCAGCGCGAAACCGGCGCGGCAGCGCCGCTCGAGGAAGTGCGGAAGAATCTCGAGCCGCGCGCGACCCGCCAGGTGCAGGCGACTCTGCTGGTCGAAAAAATCGCCCAGCTCGAAAACATCCAGGTGAGCGACAAGGACGTACAGGAGCGGGTCGATGGGCTCGCGCGCGCGGCGGGCGAGCGCGCCAAAAGCCTGCGCGATTACTACGCGCGCGCCGAGGCGCGCGACGATTTACGCGCGCAGATGGTCTTCGATCGCACCCTGCAGCATTTGCTCGATCGCGCGGCGGTCAAAGAGGTCGCTGCACCGATTTCTAAGGTTGATGAGGAGGCGGAAAAAAGATAGAATGCCGCTTGTGGTCAAGGGGTTCACCTCCATATGAATTTCATCCCCATCGTGGTCGAACAAACGGGCCGTGGCGAGCGAGCTTATGATATTTATTCGCGTCTCCTGAAAGATCGAATTGTTTTTCTCGGCTCCGTCGTCACCGACGAAGTCGCCAACCTGATCACCGCGCAGCTTCTCTTCCTCGAATCGGAAGACCCCGAACGCGATATCTTCTTTTACATCAATAGCCCGGGCGGATCGGTGACCGCCGGCCTGGCGATCTACGACACGATGCAATACATCCGGCCGCAGATTTCCACGGTCTGCGTCGGCCAGGCGGCGAGCATGGGCGCGGTTTTGCTCGCGGCCGGCAGCAAGGGCAAACGCTTTGCGTTGCCGCATTCGCGCATCATGATTCACCAGCCTCTCGGCGGATTTCAGGGCCAGGCGGCCGACATCGACATTCAGGCCCGGGAAATCCTGCGCATGCGCGAGGAGCTCAACAACATTCTGATGAAACATACCGGGCAGAGCTTGAAAAAGATCGAGAAAGACACCGATCGCGACATGTTCATGAACGGCAAGCAGGCTCAGGAATACGGCCTGGTGGACGAAGTGATCGCGACGCGGCCCGAAGGAACCATTAAGAAGTAGTTCGCAGTTTGAACCGGGGGTTCTATGGCAAAGCACGGTGAACACGGATCGGGAAATCTCGTCTGCTCGTTTTGCGGCAAGAGCCAGGACGAGGTGCGCAAGCTGATCGCCGGTCCGACGGTTTACATTTGCGACGAGTGCATCGACCTTTGCAACGATATCATCGCCGAGGAATGCGATCACGACGAGAACATCAGCTCCTCGTCCAACGTCCCGAAGCCGGCCGAGATCAAGCGGGTGCTCGACCAGTACGTGATCGGCCAGGAGCGCGCCAAGAAGATTCTTGCCGTCGCTGTGCACAACCATTATAAGCGAATCGACAGCCAGCTCGTCACCGGCGACGTGGAGCTGCAGAAAAGCAACATTCTGCTCCTCGGTCCGACCGGCTCGGGAAAAACCCTGCTGGCGCAAACCCTCGCGCGGTTTTTGCAAGTGCCGTTCACCATCGCCGACGCGACCAGCCTGACCGAAGCCGGCTACGTCGGCGAAGACGTCGAGAACATCATTCTCAATCTTCTCCAGGCCGCCGACTACGACGTCGAAAAGGCGCAGCGCGGCATCGTCTACATCGACGAGATCGACAAGATTTCGCGCAAATCGGACAATCCGTCGATCACGCGGGACGTTTCCGGCGAAGGCGTGCAGCAGGCCTTGCTGAAGATCATCGAAGGAACCATGGCGAGCGTGCCGCCCAAGGGCGGACGCAAGCACCCGCAGCAGGAATTTCTGCAGGTGGACACGACCAACATCCTTTTTATCTGCGGCGGCGCCTTCGTCGGGCTCGACGACATCATCCGCAAGCGCACCGGCCGAAAGCGCATGGGTTTCGGCGGCCCATTGGAAGACAAGGACGGCCGGCGCCCCACCGATCTGCTGCACGACGTGCAGACCGAAGATTTATTGAAGTTCGGCCTGATCCCGGAATTCATCGGCCGCCTGCCGGTGATCGCGACCCTCGACGAGCTCGACGAGTCGGCGCTGGTGCGCATCCTCAAAGAGCCGCGCAACGCGCTCACCAAGCAATATTCCAAGCTCTTCGAAATGGAGTCCGTGCACTTGAAGTTCACCGAAGAGGCGCTGCGCGCGATCGCGCGCGACGCCACCAAGCGAAAATCCGGCGCCCGCGGGCTGCGCGCGATCATGGAAAACATCATGCTGGAAATCATGTACGACATGCCCTCCCAGCCCAATATCAAGGAAGTGGTGATCTCGGAGGATGTCGTGGAGAAACACGATCCTCCGATTGTCGTGTACACCAAAGCCGCGGAGAGCGCTTAGGAGGACCCAATGCTATTTCGAAACGAAAAAGACAAGAAAGACGACAGAGATCCTGCCGGCGGGCCCGCGCGGGTGCCGCTGCTGCCGCTCCGCGACATCATCGTCTTTCCGCACATGGTCGTGCCGCTCTTCGTCGGGCGCCAGCGCTCGATCAAAGCCCTGGAGGAGGCGACCCAGAAACAAAGCCTGATTTTTCTTTCCTCGCAGAAAGACGCCAAGACCAACGATCCGGCCGAGGACGATATCTACAAAATCGGCACCCTCGGTTCGGTCGTGCAGATGCTCAAGCTGCCCGACGGCACGGTGAAAGTTTTGATCGAAGGAAAAAAACGCGCGCGCATCACGCGGTTTGTCGCGAACCCGGAGTTTTTTCTAGTCGATGTCGAGGACGCGCCGGAGATTGTCGAGCGCAACACGGAAATCGAAGCCCTGGTGCGCGAAGTCCACACGACCTTCGAGAATTACGTCAAGCTGAAGAAAAAGATTCCGCCCGAGATGGTCATGTCGGTGTCGTCGATCGACGATCCCGGCCGTCTCGCCGATACGATAGTCGCCCATCTCGGCATCAAGCTCGAAGACCGCCAGAATCTGCTCGAGACCTTCGCCGCCGCCGAGCGCCTGGAGAAAGTGCTCGGCCACATGCGCGCCGAGATCGAGATCCTCGAAGTGGAGCGGCGCATTCGCTCGCGCGTGAAAAAGCAGATGGAGCGCTCGCAGAAGGAATACTACCTGAACGAGCAGATGCGCGCGATTCAAAAAGAGCTGGGCGAGAAGGACGAGTTTAAAAACGAAATTCAGGAGATCGAAGAAAAACTGAAGCAGAAAAAGCTTTCCGCCGAAGCCAAGGACAAAGTCGAAAAGGAGCTGAAGAAGCTCAAGATGATGTCGCCCATGTCGGCCGAGGCCACCGTGGTGCGCAACTACATCGACTGGATCATCAGCCTGCCCTGGAACGAGTACACCGACGATAAGCTCGATATCAACGAAGCGGAAAGAGTCCTGGAAGAGGACCACTACGGACTGGAGAAGGTGAAGGAGCGGATCCTCGAATACCTCGCGGTGCAGAGCCTGGTGGGGAAAATCAAAGGGCCGATTCTTTGCCTGGTGGGCCCTCCGGGGGTCGGCAAGACATCGCTCGGCCGCTCGATCGCGCGCGCGACGGGCCGCAAATTCATCCGGGTTTCGCTGGGCGGCGTGCGCGATGAGGCGGAGATCCGCGGCCATCGGCGAACCTACATCGGCGCGTTGCCGGGCAAAATCATTCAATCGATGAAAAAAGCCGGGTCGAGCAATCCGGTGTTTCTCATGGACGAAATCGACAAGATGTCCACGGATTTCCGCGGCGATCCGTCTTCGGCGCTGCTCGAAGTCCTCGATCCCGAGCAGAACACCACCTTCAACGACCATTATCTCGATCTCGACTACGATCTTTCCAAGGTGATGTTCATCACCACGGCGAACACCCTGGACCGGATTCCGCGGCCGCTGCAGGACCGTATGGAAATCATCCGCATCGCCGGCTACACGGAGCTGGAGAAACTCAGCATCGCCAAGAAGTATCTCCTGGAAAAGCAGAAGGAAGCGAACGGCCTCACGCCGGAGAATCTGGTTTTCACCGACAATGCGATCCTCGGCGTGATTCGCCACTACACCAAGGAAGCGGGAGTTCGTAACCTCGAGCGCGAGATCGCTTCGATCTGCCGCAAAGTCGCCGTGGAGGTCGTGCGCAAGGACCGCAACGCGCACATTCAAGTGGGCACCAAGAGCCTGCACAAGTACCTCGGCCCGATCAAGTTCCGCTACGGCCGAGCCGAGACCGAGGTCAAGATCGGCGTCACCACCGGCCTGGCCTGGACCGAGCTCGGCGGCGAGCTGCTCGCGACCGAAGTGACGATCATGCCGGGCAAAGGCCAGTTGATTATCACCGGCAAGCTCGGCGACGTGATGCAGGAGTCGGCCCAGGCGGCGATGAGCTACGTGCGCTCGCGCGCGTCGGAGCTGGGCCTGGAAAAGGATTTTTACCAGAAGCTCGACGTCCACATTCATGTGCCCGAAGGCGCGATCCCGAAGGATGGGCCTTCGGCGGGCATCACGATGGCGACCTGCCTGGTATCGGCGCTGATGAAAATTCCCGTGCACAACGATCTCGCCATGACCGGCGAAATCACCTTGCGCGGTAACGTGCTGCCGATCGGCGGCCTCAAGGAAAAGGTTCTGGCCGCGCATCGGGCGGGCATCAAGAAGGTGCTGATCCCGGCCGAAAACGAGAAGGACATCGAGGAAATTCCCGCCACCGTGCTCAAGACCGTCGAGCTCGAGCTGGTTTCCCACATGGATCAAGTGCTGAAGAAGGCGCTGATCCTCGACGACCCCGACAATCTGTTTCGCAACGCGCCGGTCGAGAGCCAGCCGAAGGATGACGCGCCCGCCTTCGGCGAAAAGGTCGAGGACGTCCCCGCCTCGGAAATTTTGCCGCAGTAAACTCGTATCTCAGCGGGTGCCGGGTGGTTTGACACCCGGCACCCGTGCTGTTATAAAACCGCATTGCTTTGCGCTCCGACGAGCGCAAAGCGTGTGAAACGAATCGTCATTCAATAAAGCCGAAAGCTGCGCGTTTTAAGAGCTGGACTCCCGTAGAAGGCGGCGTCATCCGAAGATACTCCTCGGCTGCAACAGCGACGGGCGGGAATTTTACGACGGCGGGCGGTTAGCTCAGCGGGAGAGCATCGGCCTTACAAGCCGGGGGTCACAGGTTCAAATCCTGTACCGCCCACCAAAAGGAGATTGAAGAAATTCCGTATCGGGGTCGTAGTTCAGCTGGTTAGAACGCCGGCCTGTCACGCCGGAGGTCGCGAGTTCGAGTCTCGTCGGCCCCGCCATTTTTTTATTTGGAGTCTGTGCCATGAACAAGGAAGAAGCGTTATCCCAGCGGCGCTGGTTTGTCGTCGACGCGCAGGGAAAAGTGCTGGGACGGATGGCCACGGAGATCGCCAAGGTCCTGCGCGGCAAACACAAGCCGGTTTTCACGCCGAACCAGGATGCGGGCGACTTCGTGATCGTGGTCAACGCGCGCGACCTGAAACTTACCGGGACCAAGCTCGAGAAGAAAATTTACTATCGTCATACCGAATATCCCGGCGGCATCCGCGAACGAACCGCCGCGGAGATGCTCGCGGAAAGGCCCGAGGAGCTGGTCCGGCTGGCGGTTAAAGGCATGCTGCCGAAAAATCGTCTCAGCCGGAAACTGGTCACCAAGCTCAAGGTGTACGCCGGTCCCGAGCATCCGCACAGCGCGCAAAAGCCGCAACCCCTGGCAATCGGAGCATAGGAGCAGAGTAGGATGGCGGAAAAAGTTTTTAAGGCAACCGGCCGCAGAAAGACCTCAGTCGCCCGGGTTTTTTTGAAGGCGGGCAAAGGCACGATCACGATCAACAACAAGACGCTGCAGGAATACTTCGGGCGCGAAACCGCGCGCATGATCGTCTTGCAGCCCTTCGACGTGACTCAGACGAGCGGCAGTTTCGATATCGACGTCAACGTGGCCGGCGGCGGCAACTCCGGCCAGGCCGGCGCGATTCGCCACGGCATCACCCGGGCATTGATCGAGGCCAACGCCGAGCTGCGCTCGCCGCTGAAAAAAGCCGGATTTGTCACCCGCGACCCGCGCGCGGTGGAGCGCAAAAAATACGGCCGGCACAAGGCGCGCAAGCGGCCGCAGTACTCGAAGCGGTAATTATAATTTTTGCAATTCGAAGCCTGGCCTTGGCCGGTGTGAGCCGGTCAAGGCCTTTTTTTATTCTTCGGCGGTGAAAAAATAGAGGCCGATCAGTGTGAAAATTGCGTTCGGCACCCACGCCGACACCCAGGACGGCAGCGCGCCGCTGTGGCCGAGGGAGACGCAGAAGGCGGTCAGCACCCAGTAGCCGAAGCCGATCGACATGGCGATGCCGAAGCTGAGCGAAACACTGCCGCTCATCTGGCGCTTGAGCGCAAACGGAATCGCGAGCAGGACCATCAGCGGCGAGATGAACGGAAGCGCGAGCTTGGTCTGCAAGTCGACTTCGTAGGCCGTCGCGTCGATGCCCTTGCTCTTCATATCGGCGATCTGTTTCTGCAGATCAAAAAACGTAAATTCCTCGACGTCGCGCGCCAGCAGCGCGAGATCCTCCGGGGTTTCGGTAAGCGGCGGCTTGGCCTTGCTTTCCTTCGGCGCGATCGAGCCGTCCGGCGTGACGCTCCACTCGGTCACCTGATCGGCCTGCCAGCCGCCTTTCGTCCACTGCGCCTTGGGAATCTCCATGAGCCCGCGCAGGCTGAAGTCGCGATTGAGGAGAAACACGGTGACGTGATCGAGCGTGTTGGCGTGCGAGTCGAAATTATCGACGTTGATAAAGCTGCCCTCGCCGCGGATCCAGATGTCGCGCGATCCGAGCAGGCTTTGCTGCTGCTTGTTCTTGATCTCGGTGCGATAGATCTCCTGCGCGCGATGGGTAAAAATCGGCACCAGCGACTCGTTCCAGACAAACGTCAAGCCGCAGAGAAACATCGACAGCAACAACAGGGGCAGGGCGATCCGCTGCACGGTGATGCCGCCGGCGCGGATCGCGGTGATCTCGTGGCTGCGGGCGAGGCTCCCGAGCGAAAATAGCGCCGAAAAAAGCGTGGCGAAGCCGATCACGCGCGAGATCAAAAGCGGCGCTTTGTAGATGAAATAGCGGACAATGCTTGACATGGACGCGCCGGAATCGAGCAGGGTGCCCACCCGCTCGAAGAAATCGACGGTCACGTAGAGAAGCGTCACCACCGCGAGGCTGATAAAAAAGATACGGATGAAACCCGCCGCGACGTAGCGATCGAGGATGCCCGCGATGGGCAGGAATTTGAAACGGATGCGGCTCGACATCGCTATCTTTTGCGCCTGAGGTCGCGCACAAATCCTACCGCTGCGGTGGCCGCCCACGCCAGGGGCTGGGGCAGATACAAGGGCGATTCGTGAAGGGCGTGGCGGAAGAACTGCGTCGCGATGGCGCCGACCACGAGGTTGGGTAGCCAGAGCGCCGGGAGCGGCGGCAGGATGCTTTTGTCTCCCAGGGCTTTGCCGAGGGACAGTAATGCGTAATAAGCCATCAGCCAGAAAAGACAGAGCATGAAGCCCCAGGAGCGATTGGTGCGCGCGGCGCGCGGAATCAGCGCCAGGGCGACGCCCAGCAGACAAAACACCAGGGGTGCAAAGCCGAAGGCGATGCGCTGATTGAGCTCCATGGTTTCCGGGACCGCTTTCATGCCGCTGGTCTGCTTGGCGCGGATGGCGGCCAACAGCTCGGTGAGCGCCATTTCCTTGGGTCCGGATTCCTTTTGCCGAACCGGGCCCACCAGGTCATCGAGATCGAGTTTGAAATCGTAGATATTGAAACGCGTCTGGCTGAAACCGGGGCGGTTGCTTTCGCGCTCGTAAATCGAGCCGTCGAAAAGGCGCAGGCCGAGCGAGTTGCTTTCTTCGTCGGTGCTAATGCGCGCGACCTTGCCGAGAATGATGTCCTCGCGCGATTTGTCGCGCTTGTCCACGATCAAAACTCCCTGCGCGGTGTTTCCTGGCGGCACGATTTCTTCGACGTAGATCAGGATTTTAGGAAAATCGTCGTTGAACACTTTTTCCTTGAGCGCGGTGCCGACGCGATTTTTTGCGATGTTGTAAAGTTCTTTTTTTAGTGCAAAGTTTGCCGCCGGGCGCGCGTACAGAGTCAAGAACAAGGTGGCGATCGCCACCAGCAGGGCGAGACACCCGATCGGCCAGAGGATCTGGGTCGGGCTGATGCCCGACGCTTTCATCGCCAGCAGCTCCTGATCGTTGGACATGCGCCCGAGTCCCAGGAGAATCGCCAGAAGAAAGGCCATCGGCACCGTCATTTCCAGAAACGTGGGCAGGATCAAGGCGAAGAGTTTGCCCACCTGGAGCAGCGGCACGCCGCGCGTGACCACGAGCTCGATCAACTTGAGCATGCGCGCGACCAGCAGCACCGAGGTAAACGCAAGCAGCCCGAAAAAAAACGGCGGCAGGACTTCCCGGACCAGGTAGCGGAGGAGAATTCTGCGCTTCACCTCGGGCATGTTAACGGGTGCCTGCCGGTTTGTAAAATCCCGGTTCGGGAATAATTTGCCGCCATGGCTGAGAATGAAAATTGCGTGTTCGGTATCAACCCGGTGCTGGAAATGCTCCAGGCGCGAAGCGGCGATGTCGTCGAGATTCTGATCTCTACCGGAAACGAACGCGGTGCGCTTAAAAGAGTGTCGCAGGAAGCCGGCCGGCGCGGATTGCGGGTGGTTGGCGTCGAGCGCAGAGTGCTCGATCGCCTGGCGCAAGGAGCGCGCCACCAGGGCGTGATCGCGCGGGTCAGAGCCTTCGATTATTTTGCTTTCGAAGATTTGCTGCGCCGGATCGGAGCCGGCGAGAGCGCCGACTGGATTCTGATTCTCGACGGCTTGACCGATCCGCGCAATTTCGGCGCTCTGCTGCGCACGGCGGAAGCGGTCGGCATTCGGCACGTGATTATTCCGAAGGATCGCTCGGTGGAGGTGTCGGCGGTGGCAGTGAAAGCCTCCGCCGGCGCCGCGTACCATCTGCACATCACGAAAGTCACCAATCTGCGGCGCGCGATCGCCGAGCTTAAAGAACGCGGCTACTGGGCCGTGGGCCTCGATGGCGGCAGCCCCACATCGATCTACGCGAGGGATTATCCGCAGCGCCTTGCGATCGTGCTGGGGAGCGAGGGAAAGGGCATGCGCCCGATCATTCTGCGCGAGTGCGACTTCCTGGTCTCGATCCCGATGCTCGGCCAAGTGGGGTCGCTCAATGTCAGCGCGGCGGCGGCGGTTTTCCTTTATGAATTGGTCCGCCAAAAGCGCAATCCGAGTCGCCCGGCAGGCAGATAGACGGATTTTTAATGATTTAGCGGTGGGGTTGTTGACATGGTTCTTTGAAGATGCTTTAAATACCCGTTTACAAAAGAAGAATGGTTGGACAGCGTCCTCGTTTGCGCGCCGATATAGAGCGATGCGGCGGATGACGGGCGGGCGAGCTGTTTTTTCATTATTATTAAAAGAAGGGACTGCACGAGGGTTATGCTTTGCGCCGGGGCGTCACAACGCGTTGACGAGGCCAGGCTGGCGTAGCTCAACGGTAGAGCAGCTGATTTGTAATCAGCAGGTTGTAGGTTCAAGTCCTATCGCCAGCTCCAGCTCGCGCGCCTGAAACTCCGATCGTCGGCTGGACCGTGAGGAAAAATTTTCGTGGGGTGAAGGGAAATAAGGAGAGGTTCCCGAGTGGCCAAAGGGAGCAGACTGTAAATCTGCCGGCGATGCCTTCGAAGGTTCGAATCCTTCCCTCTCCACCATATTTCGCGAACTCGTGCGCGGGAATAGCTCAGTTGGTAGAGCGCAAGCCTTCCAAGCTTGGGGTCGCGGGTTCGAGTCCCGTTTCCCGCTCCATCGTTTTTAATGGATCGCCCCGCTCGCGGGCCGCGTTGGTCCGGGGATCGAACGGGCGATCCGATTTCGAAAAGGGCCGCCGAGCGATGGGCCCAGGTAGCTCAGTCGGTAGAGCACGTCCTTGGTAAGGACGAGGTCGGCGGTTCGATCCCGCTCCTGGGCTTTGCCTGATCGTGAAGCGTTGTTCGATAAGTTGAGTCACCGGTTAAATTTTATAGGAGGATGAGATGAGCAAGCAGAAGTTCGAGCGTAAAAAGCCGCACCTAAACATCGGCACCATCGGGCACGTCGATCACGGCAAGACCACGCTGACCGCGGCCATTACCAAGGTTTTGGAAAAGCAGGGCAAGGCGAAGTTTCTCGCCTACGATCAGATCGACAAGGCGCCGGAAGAAAGAGAGCGCGGCGTCACGATCAACATCGCCCACGTCGAGTACGAAACCGACAAGCGGCATTACGCTCACGTCGATTGTCCGGGCCACGCCGACTACGTCAAAAACATGATCACCGGCGCGGCGCAGATGGACGGCGCAATTCTGGTCGTCTCAGCTGCAGACGGACCCATGCCGCAGACCCGCGAGCACATCCTCCTGGCGCGTCAGGTCGGCGTGCCGGCCATCGTCGTATTCTTGAACAAGGCCGACATGGTCGATGACAAGGAGCTGTTGGAGCTGGTCGAGCTGGAAGTTCGCGAGCTCCTCTCCAAATACAAATTCCCCGGCGACGACACCCCGATCGTGGTCGGCAGCGCCCTCAAAGCGCTCGAAGGCGACACCTCCGAGATGGGCGAAGGCGCCATTCTCAAATTAATGGACGCGGTGGATTCCTTCGTCCAGGAGCCGGTGCGCGACATCGACAAGCCGTTCCTCATGCCGGTGGAAGACGTTTTCACCATCAGCGGCCGCGGCACGGTCGTTACCGGCAGAGTCGAGCGCGGCGTTATCAAAGTCGGCGAGGAAATCGAGATCGTCGGCTTCAAGGCGACGCAGAAAACCGTGGCCACCGGCGTGGAAATGTTCCGCAAGCTCCTCGATGAAGGCCAGGCGGGCGATAATATCGGCGTGCTTCTGCGCGGCACCAAACGCGAGGAAGTCGAGCGCGGGCAGGTGCTCGCCAAGCCGGGCAGCATCACGCCGCACACGAAATTCAACGCCGAGGCCTACGTTCTGACCAAAGAGGAAGGCGGCCGCCACACGCCGTTTTTCAACGGCTACCGGCCGCAGTTCTACTTCCGCACCACCGACGTGACGGGAGTTGTCAAATTGCCGGAAGGCACCGAAATGGTCATGCCCGGCGACAACATCAACGTGGAGATCGAGCTGATCACGCCGGTGGCGATGGATGACGGGCTCAAGTTCGCGATCCGCGAGGGCGGCCGCACGGTGGGCGCGGGAGTGGTAACCAAGATTATCCAGTAGCGCCAAAGGGAGATTTGACCATGCGCGAGCTGATCGGTTTTGCTTGCGACCAATGCAAGCGCAAGAACTATACTTCGACCAAAAACCGGAAAAAGACCACGGAAAAGCTTTCGCTGAAGAAATTCTGCGCGGCATGTCGGACCCATACCGTTCATCGTGAAGTGAAGGTCTGAGAACGAGACAGGGTCAGTAGCTCCAATTGGTAGAGCGCCGGACTCCAAATCCGGTTGTTGCAGGTTCGAGTCCTGCCTGACCCGCCATTTTCAAGAGCGCCATGGGTGATTGGATTCAAAAAATCCAGGACGGAGCTCGGCAAGGGGTCGAGTTTCTCAAGGAAGCCTGGCAGGAGCTGAAAAAGGTTTATTGGCCTTCGCGCAAGGAAACCTATGCGGCGACTCTGGTGGTGATTATCGTGGTCGTGCTGCTTTCGGTTTATCTGGCGGCGGTGGATTTCGCATTGACCAAGGCGATTCAGGCGGTGATCGGCTGACGCGCAGGCGCTCGTTTATGGCGAAACAGTGGTACATCGTGCACACGTTCTCGGGCTACGAGCAAAAGGCCAAGGCCGCCCTCGAGGAGCGCGTGCGCGCGCTCGGCAAGCAGGACTATTTCGGCGAGATTCTTGTGCCGGTGGAAAAGGTCGTGGAGCTGGTCAAAGGGAAAAAGAAAACCTCTTCGCGCAAATTTTTCCCGGGCTACATTCTCGTGCAGATGGAGCTCAACGACGAGACCTGGCACGTGGTCAAGGAAACGCCCAAGATCACCGGGTTTGTCGGCGGCAGCACCAATCCGCCGCCGGTCACCGAAGAGGAAGTCCGGGCGATCACCCAGCAGATGGAGGAGGGCGCGATCAAGCCCAAGCCGCGCGTGCTCTTCTCGGTGGGCGAAAACGTCAAAGTGGTGGATGGACCGTTCGCCGATTTCAACGGCGTGGTCGAAGAAGTGAAACCGGACAAAGGCAAGCTCCGCGTTCTGATCAGCATCTTCGGGCGGGCGACGCCGGTGGAGCTTGAGTTCGTCCAGGTCGAACGCAATTAGCAAGGAAGCAGTCCATGGCGAAAAAAGTCATCGGTGAAATCAAGCTGCAGATTCCCGCCGGACAGGCCAATCCAAGCCCGCCGGTGGGGCCGGCGCTGGGCCAGCGCGGCGTCAACATCATGGAGTTCTGCAAAGCCTTCAACGCCGCGACCCAGGCGCAGCAGGGAATGATCACGCCGGTGATCATCACCGTTTACGCCGATCGCTCGTTTACGTTCGTCACCAAGACTCCGCCGGCGTCGGTGTTGCTCAAGAAGGCCGCGGGTTTGGAAAAAGGATCTTCGCAGACCGGGAAAACTTCGGCCGGCAAGGTGACCCGCGCGCAGGTGCGGCAGATCGCCGAGCTCAAGCTCAAGGATTTGACGGCCAAGGATCTGGCGGCGGCGGAAAGATCGATCGAAGGCACGGCGCGAAGCATCGGTCTGGAAGTCGAAGGCTGAGAGCGCCGCGCAGCGTTTCGAGGAGAAGTATCATGGCTAAAACCGGCAAAACGTTTCGCGCCGCGCTCGAAAAAGTCGATCGCAGCCAGCGCTACCTTCTGGAAGAGAGCCTTCGGCTGGCGAAGGAAACCGCCCGCGCCAAATTCGATGAAACCGTCGAGATGGCGATTCGCCTGGGCGTCGACCCGCGCCAGGCCGATCAAAACATTCGCGGCACCGTGACTCTGCCGCACGGCATGGGCAAGGCGGTGCGCGTGCTCGCCTTCGCCAAGGGCGACAAGGAAAAAGAGGCGCAGGAGGCCGGCGCCGATTTCGTCGGCAGCGACGAGCTGATCAAAAAGATCAGTGAAGGCTGGCTCGACTTCGATAAAGCAGTCGCCACCCCCGACATGATGGGCGCGGTGGGACGCATCGGTAAAATCCTCGGCCCGCGCGGTTTGATGCCCAATCCCAAGACCGGTACGGTGGCCGCCGATATCGGCAAAGCCGTCAAGGAAATCAAAGCGGGCAAGCTCGAATACCGCGTCGATAAAGCGGGCATCGTGCATGTGCCGGTCGGCAAAGCCTCCTTTGCCGCCGAGCAGTTGATCGACAACGCGCGCGCCGTGCTCGGGTCGATTCTGCGCGCCAAACCGGCTTCGGCCAAGGGCAATTACATCAAGGGCGTGACCGTGGCCACGACCATGGGACCGGGAATCAAAATCGACCTGGCGCAGGTGCGCGCCATGGCCGCGTGATTGCGCTCAATCAGGAGACGAGAATGTCGGAAGCGCAGGTAGTGCGGGCGAGCCACGGCGAAAAAGCCGAAACCGTGGCGGCGATTCATCAGCGGCTTAAAGCGGCGAAAATGGCGATCGTCACCGAATATCGCGGTCTCAGCGTGGCGCAGATGACCCGCCTGCGACGCGAGGTTCGCGACGCCTCGGGCGAGTACCAGGTGATCAAAAATACCCTGGTGCGGCGCGCCCTCGACGGCACCGCCTTCGGCGATCTCGAGAAGCTGCTCGAGGGGCCCAACGGCTGGGTCTTCGCTTACGACGATCCGGTGCTGTTGTCCAAAGCGCTGGTCAAGTTCGCCGACGATCACGACCGGCTGGCGATTAAAGGCGGCGTGTTCGAAGGGCGCTTCATGGACCCGGCCGGCGTGAAGCAGCTCTCGCAGATGCCGAGCAAACCCGAGCTTCAGGCCAAGCTGCTGGCGATGATCAACGCGCCGGCGACCCAGCTTCTGCGCACGATTCAGGAACCCGGCGCGCAGATGGTCCGGCTGCTCGAGTCGCTGCGTAAAACCAAAGGCGAATAAGGATTAACGAACAGTATTTACATACAAGGGGGAAACTATGGAAGGCGTATCGAGAGAGCAGGTCAAGGATTTTATTAAAAACATGACCCTGATGGACGCCGCGGCGCTGGTCAAAGAGCTCGAGGAAGAGCTCGGCGTGAGCGCGGCGGCGCCGGTGGCGGTCGCCGCGGCAGCCGGCCCGGCTGCGGCGGCTGCGGAAGAAAAGACCGAGTTCAATGTCGTTCTCGCCGACGCCGGCGAGAAAAAGATTCAGGTCATCAAGGTTGTGCGCGAGCTCACCGGCCTCGGCCTCAAGGAAGCCAAGGATCTGGTCGACGGCGCGCCCAAGAACGTCAAAGAGGGCGTGGCCAAAGCGGAGGCCGAGACGATCAAGAAGAAACTCGAAGAACAGGGCGCGAAGGTGGAAATCAAGTAGAGCGCTTCGGGCTGTGCTTGCCGGTTGGGAAAGGGTTGGAGCGTTGACCGCAAGTTCAACAGAGGAGTGTCCATGGCATTTCAAGTTGCCAATAATTTACGATTTCGCCGAAGCTTCGGGAGGATCCGCAAGATCATCGATCTTCCCTATCTGATCGAGATCCAGAAAAAGTCCTACGATCTGTTTCTGCAAAAGGACGCCGCGCCGATGGAGCGCCAGAACATCGGCCTGCAGGAGGTTTTCAAGTCGGTTTTCCCGATCAAGGATTTCAACGAGACCGCTTCTCTCGAGTTCGTCAGTTTTTCCCTGGGCGAGCCCAAATACGACGTGGAGGAGTGCCATCAGCGCGGCATGACCTTCGCGGCGCCGCTGAAAGTAACGGTGCAATTGGTGCTGTGGGACGTCGATCAGCAGACCGGCGCGCGCAGCATCAAAAACGTCAAGGAGCAGGAAGTTTATTTCGGCGAGATCCCGCTGATGACCATCAACGGGACCTTCATGATCAACGGCACCGAGCGGGTGATCGTGAGCCAGCTGCATCGCTCGCCGGGCGTTTTCTTTGAGCACGACAAGGGCAAAACCCACGCCAGCGGCAAGCTGCTGTACTCGGCCCGCGTGATTCCCTATCGCGGCTCGTGGGTCGATCTCGAATTCGACCCGCGCGACATTCTCTACGTGCGCATCGACCGGCGGCGTAAATTTCACGCGACGGTGCTGCTGCGCGCGCTCGGCATGACCACCGAGGATCTGCTCAATTACTACTACAAGAGCGATACCGTGGTCTTCGACGGGCGCAAGCCGGCGCTCGCCTTCAACCCGGCGCACCTGCTCAACGCCAAAGTCAGCGCCGATGTGCGCGATCCCAAATCCAACGACATCATCGTCAAGGAAGGCAAGAAGTTCACCCGGCCGATCCTGCGCCAGATGGAAGCCGCCAAGCTCAAGCAGGTGCCGATCGCCTGGGAGGATATTTTAGGGCGCGTCGCAGCGCACGACATCGTCGATCCGCAGACCAAAGAAGTGCTGGTCGAGTGCAATCAGGAAATCACCCAGGAAAAGCTCGACCTGATTCGCGACAAGGGGATTCACCAGATCGAAGTTCTTTTCATCGAAGAGTCGAGCGTCGGGCCGTACCTGCGCATGACTTTGCTTCAGGACCGCATCAAGTCCCCCCAGGATGCGATTCTGGAAATCTACCGGCGCCTGCGGCCCGGCGATCCGCCGACGGTGGAGTCGGCGACGAATTTCTTTAATAATTTATTCTTCAACCCGGACCGCTACGATCTTTCGAAGGTCGGGCGCCTGAAGCTCAATCATCGCCTGAAGCTCAACGTGCCCCTCGAGCAGGGAACTTTGCGCAAAGAGGATATCCTCGAGGTGGTGCGCTACCTGATGGAGCTCAAGAACGGCAACGGCTCGGTGGACGATATCGACCACCTCGGCAATCGCCGTGTGCGCGCGGTGGGCGAGCTGGTGGAAAATCATTTCCGCGTCGGCCTGGTGCGCATGGAGCGGGCGATCAAGGAGAAGATGAGCCTGCAGGACATCGAAACTTTGATGCCGCAGGAGCTGATCAACTACAAGCCGGTGTCCGCCGCGCTCAAAGAATTTTTCGGCTCGAGCCAGCTCTCGCAGTTCATGGATCAGACCAACCCGCTTTCGGAGATCACCCACAAGCGGCGCCTGTCGGCCCTGGGCCCCGGCGGTTTGACCCGCGAGCGCGCGGGTTTCGAAGTGCGCGACGTGCACCCGACCCATTACGGCCGGGTCTGTCCGATCGAGACGCCGGAAGGTCCGAACATCGGTTTGATCGCCTCGCTCACGACCTACGCGCGGGTCAACGACTTCGGTTTTATCGAAACGCCTTACCGCGAGGTCGAAAACGGCCGGGTCACCGACCGCATCCGCTATCTGTCCGCGCTCGAAGAAGAAGACCACGTGATCGCGCAGGCGAACGCGCCCATCGACGGGCGCGGCAATTTCACCGTGGATCTGGTCTCGGCGCGCAAGGGCGGCGAGTTCGTGATGGCGCGGCCGGAAGAGATCAACTTCATGGACGTGTCGCCGAACCAGCTGGTCAGCGTGGCGGCTTCGCTGATCCCTTTCCTGGAAAACGACGACGCCAACCGCGCGCTGATGGGCTCCAACATGCAGCGCCAGGCGGTGCCGCTGCTTCGCACCGAGGCGCCGCTGGTGGGCACCGGCATGGAAAAAACCGTGGCGCGCGATTCCGGCGTCACCGTGGTGGCGCGGCGCGACGGCGTGGTGGAAAGCGTCGATTCGACCCGCATCGTCATCAAGGCCGACAAGACCTCGAGCCCCAGGGACACCGGCGTCGATATTTACAACCTGGTCAAATACCAGCGCTCGAATCAGAACACCTGCATGAACCAGCGCCCGATCGTTCTGGTGGGCGACCAGGTCAAAGCTGGCGACGTGATCGCCGACGGGCCTTCGACGGAAATGGGCGAGCTGGCGCTCGGGCGCAACGTCGTGGTCGCGCTGATGCCCTGGGGCGGCTACAACTTCGAAGACTCGATTCTCATCAGCGAGCGCGTCGTCAAAGAGGATATCTACACCTCGATCCACATCGAAGAATTTGAATGCGTCTCGCGCGACACCAAGCTCGGCCCCGAGGAAATTACCCGCGACATTCCCAACGTCGGCGACGAAGCTTTGATGGATCTCGACGAGAGCGGCATCATTCGCATCGGCGCGGAAGTCAAACCCGGCAACATCCTGGTCGGCAAGATCACGCCCAAAGGCGAGACCCAGCTTTCGCCGGAGGAAAAACTGCTGCGCGCGATTTTCGGCGAGAAGGCAGGCGAAGTGCGCGACACCTCGCTGCGAGTCCCGCCCGGCGTCGAGGGCACGGTCATCAACGTGCGGATTTTTTCGCGCAAGGGCCTGGGCAAGGACGAGCGCAGCAAGGCGATCGAAGACGAAGAAGTCGTGCGCCTGAGAAAGGACCAGCACGACGAAATCCGCATTCTCCAGGACGGCGCGCTCAGGCGCTTGAAAAAGCTCCTGGTGGGGCGGCGCCTGGCGGGGCGGATCACCGATGACAATCGCAAGGTGCTGCTCAACAAGGGCCAGGAATTGACCGAGGAGGATCTCGATCAGCTGCCGATGTCGTACTGGAGCGAGATTCGCGTCGACAACGAGTCGGCGGAGAACGAGCTCAGCCGGATCATCGACAGCACGACCAACCAGATCAATCTGATCAAGCACGCCTTCGAGGACAAAATCGAGAAGCTCAAGGGCGGCGACGAGCTGCCGCCGGGCGTGATCAAGATGGTCAAAGTCTTCGTCGCGATCAAGCGCAAGCTTCAGGTAGGCGACAAGATGGCGGGGCGGCACGGCAACAAGGGCGTCATCTCGCGGATCCTGCCCGAAGAAGATATGCCCTATCTCGAAGACGGCACGCCGGTGGACGTGGTGTTGAATCCGCTCGGCGTTCCTTCGCGCATGAACGTGGGGCAAATCCTCGAGGCGCATCTGGGCTGGGCTGCCCGCAGCCTCGGCCAGCAGATCGACGAGTTCTTGAGAACCCACCGCGAAGACGGCGACTCGCTGCGGCGACGCCTCAAGGAGGTCCTCAATACCAAGGAGGCGAGCGAGTTGATCGAGGGTGCCAAGGACCCCGAGGTGATCAAGCTGGCGGAGAAATACCGCGACGGCGTGCATATCGCTTCGCCGGTCTTCGACGGCGCGGCGGAGGAAGAGATTTTCAATCTTCTCCGCAAGGCCGGCCTGCCGGCGACCGGGCAGGTGACGCTTTACGACGGGCGCACCGGCCAGCCCTTCGACGGCAAGGTCACCGTCGGCGTGATGTACATCATGAAACTGCATCATCTGGTCGACGACAAGATTCATGCGCGCTCCACCGGTCCCTACTCGCTTGTCACCCAGCAGCCGCTCGGCGGCAAAGCGCAGTTCGGCGGCCAGCGTCTGGGCGAAATGGAAGTCTGGGCGCTGGAAGCCTACGGCGCCGCCTACACGCTGCAAGAGATGCTCACGGTCAAATCGGACGACGTGGTCGGACGCACGCGTATGTACGAGGCGATCGTCAAAGGCGACAACCTGCTCGAGCCGGGCTTGCCGGAATCCTTCAACGTCATGGTCAAGGAGCTTCAAAGCCTCGGTCTGGACGTGGATTTGGTGGAAGAAAAGTAGCGGAGCGAAATCGGCTGCGCGCTTTAACCGGAGGTCATTCGATGGAAGATCTATTCAATCTGTTCGAGAAACCGAAAAATCCGCTGAGCTTCAACGCGATCAAAGTCTCGGTCGCGTCGCCGGACAAGATCCGCTCGTGGTCCCACGGCGAAGTGAAAAAGCCCGAAACCATCAACTACCGCACCTTCAAGCCGGAGCGCGACGGTCTTTTCTGCGCCAAGATTTTCGGTCCGACCAAGGACTACGAGTGCAACTGCGGCAAGTACAAGCGCATGCGCCACCGCGGCGTGGTCTGTGAAAAGTGCGGCGTCGAAGTCATTCAATCCAAAGTGCGCCGCGAGCGCATGGGCCACATCGAGCTGGCGACGCCGGTGGTGCACATCTGGTTTTTGAAGAGCCTGCCGAGCCGCATCGGCGCGCTTCTCGACATGTCGCTCAAGGAGATCGAAAAGGTTCTCTACTTCGAATCCTACATCGTCATCGATCCGGGCGAGACGCCGCTTCAGTACAAGGAGCTTTTGACCGAGGCGCGCTACCGCAAGGCGGTGGAGGAGTACGGCGGCAAGTTCGTTGCCGAGATGGGTGCCGAGGCGATCCGCAAGCTGCTCAAGGCCATCGACGTGATCAAGCTTTCCGAGGACCTGCGCCAGGAAATGCGCGACGCCAATTCGGAAGTGCGCCGCAAGAAAATGGCCAAGCGTCTCAAGGTCCTGAACGCGTTTCGCGTTTCCGGCAACCGGCCGGAATGGATGGTGATGGAAGTCATCCCGGTGATTCCGCCGGATCTCCGCCCGCTGGTGCCGCTCGACGGCGGCCGTTTCGCCACTTCCGATCTGAACGATCTTTACCGCCGCGTGATCAACCGCAACAACCGGCTCAAACGGCTGATGGAGCTGAGCGCGCCGGACATGATTATCCGCAACGAGAAGCGCATGCTTCAGGAAGCGGTGGACGCGCTCTTCGATAACGGCCGGCGCGGGCGCGCGATCACCGGCCAGAACCGCCGGCCGCTCAAATCGCTGAGCGACATGCTCAAGGGCAAAACCGGCCGGTTTCGCCAGAACCTGCTCGGCAAACGGGTCGATTACTCCGGCCGCTCGGTCATCGTCGTCGGTCCCGAGCTGCGCCTGCACCAGTGCGGGCTGCCGAAAAAAATGGCCCTCGAGCTGTTCAAGCCGTTTATCTACAACAAGCTCGAAGAGCGCGGCCACGTGACCACGATCAAGAGCGCCAAAAAAATGGTCGAGCGCGAGCTGCCCGAGGTCTGGGACATTCTCGACGAGGTCATCCGCGAGCATCCGGTGATGCTCAACCGCGCGCCGACGCTGCATCGTTTGGGCATCCAGGCCTTCGAGCCGATTCTGATCGAAGGCAAGGCGATTCAGCTCCATCCGCTGGTCTGCGCCGCTTACAACGCGGACTTCGACGGCGATCAGATGGCGGTGCACGTGCCGCTCTCGGTCGAGGCGCAGGTGGAAGCGCGCGCGCTGATGATGTCGACCAACAACATTCTCTCGCCCGCCAACGGCAAGCCGATCATCGTGCCGACCCAGGACATCGTTCTGGGGCTGTACTACATGACCCGCGACCGCTTGCACGCCAAGGGCAGCGGCCGGCTTTTCAGCAGCCCGGTCGAAGTGCGGATCGCCTATGATCAGGGCGAAGTGGACATCCAGGCGCCGGTCACCGTGCGCATCAACGGCGAGCGCATCGATACCACCGTCGGGCGGGTGCTGCTCTACGAGGTGGTGCCGGACGTGATTCCGTTCAAGGAAGTCAACCGGGTGATGAAGAAAAAGGAGCTCGCGAATTTGATCGACGTGAGCTATCGACTCGCCGGCAACAAGGCGACGGTGATTCTCGCCGATCGCCTGAAAGACATCGGCTATCAGAACGCGACCCGCGCCGGCATTTCGATCTCGATCAAGGACATGGTGATTCCGCCGAGCAAAGAAGAGCTGCTCAAAAAAGCGCACGAGGACGTGCGCGAGATCGAAGAGCAGTACAAGAACGGGCTGATCACCGACGGCGAGCGCTACAACAAGGTGGTGGACATCTGGGCGGAAGTGACCGACCGGATCGCCGACGAGATGCTGCGCGATCTCGGCTCGGAGAAAGTGATCGACGATCAGGGCCGCGAAGTTTCGGTGCCGAGCTTCAACCCGATTTTCATGATGGCGGATTCCGGCGCCCGCGGCAGCGCGCAGCAGATTCGCCAGCTCGCCGGCATGCGCGGCCTGATGGCCAAGCCCTCGGGCGAGATCATCGAGACGCCGATCACGGCGAATTTCCGCGAAGGCCTGACGGTGTTGCAGTACTTCATTTCGACCCACGGCGCGCGCAAAGGGCTGGCCGACACGGCGCTCAAGACCGCCAATTCCGGCTACCTCACGCGCCGGCTCGTCGATGTGGCGCAGGACGCGGTGATCGGCGAAGAGGACTGCGGTACCATGGACGGCATCGAAATGACGCCGCTCATGGAGGGCGGCGAAGTGATCGAGCCGCTCGGCGACCGCGTGCTCGGGCGCGTGGCGCTCGAAGATATCCGCGACCCGTTCACCGGCGACGTGATCGTCAAAGCCAATCAGGAGATCAACGAGGAGCTGGTGCAGCGCATCGAAGACGCGGGGCTGGAGCGCATTCGCATCCGCTCCGTGCTGACCTGCGCCTCGCGCCGCGGCGTGTGCGTGATGTGCTACGGGCGCGATCTCGGCCGCGGCCACATGATCAATCTGGGCGAAGCGGTGGGCGTGATCGCGGCGCAATCGATCGGCGAGCCGGGCACCCAGCTGACGATGCGCACCTTCCACATCGGCGGCACGGCGAGCCGGCGCGCCGAGCAGACGACTCTGGAGTCGCGCAACGACGGCACTGTCAAATTCATCAACGTCAGCACGGTGACCAACAAAGACGGCGATCTGGTGGTGATGAATCGCAACGGCGAGGTGGCGATCGTCGATTATCCCGAGGGCGAAAACGGCCGCGAGCGCGAGCGCGAACGCTACCCGGTGGTGTACGGCGCCAAGCTCAAAAAGAAGGATGGGACGCGCATCAAAGCCGGCGAGCTTCTGGCCGAATGGGATCCTTACACGATTCCGATCCTCACCGAGGTGAGCGGCGTGGTCAAGTTCGGCGATGTCATCGAAAACGTGACCATGGAAGAAAAGGTCGATGAACGAACCGGCCTCTCGACCAAGATCATCACGGATTCGAAGGACATCGACAAGCGGCCGCGCATTTCCATCAAGGACGTGGAAGGCCAGACCGCCAGGCTCTCCGGCACGGCGGAAGCGCGCTATCTCCTGCCGGTGGGCGTGCACATCAACGTGCAGGAAGGGCAGACGGTTTACGCCGGCGACGTGCTGGCGAAAATGCCGCGCGAAACCACCAAGACCAAAGATATCACCGGCGGTCTGCCGCGGGTGGCGGAGCTCTTCGAGGCGCGCAAGCCGAAGGAGTTCGCCGTGATCAGCGAGATCGACGGCGTGGTGTCGTTCGGCAAGGACACCAAGGGCAAGCGCAAAGTGGTGGTCACGCCGGAAGTCGGCGAGCCGCGCGAGTATCTGATCCCCAAGGGCAAGCACATCAGCGTGCACGACGGCGACCGCATCCGCGCCGGCGAGGCGTTGATGGACGGTTCGTCCAATCCGCACGATATCCTGAACATCCTCGGCGAGAAGGCGCTGGCCAAGTATCTCGTCGATGAGGTCCAGGAGATCTACCGGCTCCAGGGCGTGCGCATCAACGACAAGCACATCGAAGTGATCGTCCGGCAGATGCTGCGCCGCGTGCGCATCAAAGAAGTGGGCGACACCGAATTCTTGATCGGCGATCAGGTCGAGAAGTGGCGTTTCGACGAAGAGAACCAGAGGGCGATCGCCGAGCGCGGCAAGCCCGCGGTGGCGGAGCCGTTGCTGCTCGGCATCACCAAGGCTTCGCTTTCCACGGAAAGCTTTATTTCCGCGGCATCGTTCCAGGAAACCACCAAGGTGCTGACCGAAGCGGCGATTCAAGGCAAGGTGGACCTGCTGCGCGGGCTCAAGGAGAACGTCATTATGGGGCGTTTGATCCCCGCAGGGACGGGCGTGGCCGATTACGCCAAGGCGGATATCGAAATGGATGAGCCGGAGGGTCCGGGCGCCGCGGTTCCGGAAGCCGCGGAAGCCTGAGCGCTTTGACATCGTTGGGGGATTTTGCTAGTAAAAGGATTTCCCCGGAGGAATTTGCGCAACCCGCGGCCTCTCGGATTCCAAACAACATTGTGAACGGAAAAATATGCCTACGATCAGCCAATTAGTGCGCGAAAGCCGGGAAAAACAACGGCGTAAAAACACCGCGCCGGCGCTTCAGAGCTGTCCGCAAAAGCGCGGCGTGTGCACGCGCGTCTACACCTCGACGCCGAAAAAGCCCAACTCGGCGCTGCGCAAGGTCGCCCGCGTGCGTCTGACCAACGGGATTGAGGTCACGTCCTATATTCCCGGGGTGGGACACAATCTCCAGGAGCACTCGGTGGTGCTGATCCGCGGCGGCCGCGTGAAAGATCTGCCGGGCGTGCGCTACCACATCGTGCGCGGCACCCTGGATTCGATCGGGGTTCAGGAGCGCCGCCAGGGCCGCTCGAAATACGGCGCCAAGAGGCCGAAGTAGGAAATATTTATGCCGCGCAAAGGCGAAGTCAGAAAACGAGAGATCCTGCCCGACCCGAAATACGGCGACAAGGTGGTGGCCAAGTTCGTCAATACGATCATGGGCCGGGGCAAGAAAAGCGTGGCGGAATCGATTCTCTATCGCTCCCTCGATATCGTCACCGCCAAAGCGAAGGAAGATTCGCTGGGAATTTTCAAGCGGGCGATCGAGAACACCCGTCCGACGGTCGAGGTTCGGTCGCGGCGGGTCGGCGGCGCGACCTACCAGGTGCCGGTGGAAGTGCGGCCGCAGCGGCGCCTGTCCTTAAGCATGCGCTGGCTGATCGAGTCGGCGCGCGCCCGGTCGGAAAAGTCCATGGAAGAAAAACTGGCTGCCGAATTGATCGACGCGGCGAACAACCGCGGCACGGCGATCAAAAAGAAGGAAGACACGCATAGAATGGCGGAGGCCAATCGCGCCTTCGCCCATTATCGTTGGTAAGCCACAGCGTCATGAATGCTGGAAAGGAGGCGGTTTAACCGCCTCCTTTTTTTCCGCGCAAAGAAAATGGCAAGAACGGTTTCACTGGAGAAGACCCGCAACATCGGGATCATGGCGCATATCGATGCGGGCAAAACTACGACCACCGAGCGCATCCTCTATTACACCGGGATCAACTACAAGATCGGCGAGGTGCACGAAGGCACCGCGACCATGGACTGGATGGTGCAGGAGCAGGAACGGGGCATCACGATCACTTCTGCGGCCACCACCTGTCATTGGCGCGATCATCGGATCAACATCATCGATACGCCGGGCCACGTGGACTTCACCATCGAGGTCGAGCGCTCGCTGCGCGTCCTCGACGGCGCGGTGGCGGTTTTCTGCTCGGTGGGCGGCGTCGAGCCGCAGACCGAAACCGTCTGGCGCCAGGCCGACAAGTACCAGGTTCCGCGCCTGGCCTTCGTCAACAAGATGGATCGGCTCGGCGCGGATTTCTTTCGCGTCGTAAAAATGATCGAGGACCGCCTGGGCGCGCGTCCCGCGGTGCTGCAGCTGCCGATCGGCGCCGAAGATAAATTCATCGGCATCGTCGATCTGATCACCATGAAAGCCGTGGTTTGGGAGGATGAGAGCCTCGGCGCCAAATTCCACGAGGAGCCGATTCCCGAGGGCCTCAAAGCCGACGCCGATGCCTACCGCGAAAAGCTGATCGAAGCCGCCGCCGACTGCGACGAAGCGATCATGGAGAAATATCTCGAGGGCAAGGAGGTCGGCGATGCCGAGCTGCGCTCGGCGATCCGCGCGGGGACCCTGTCGCTCAAGATCGTGCCGATCCTTTGCGGCTCGGCGTTTCGCAACAAGGGCGTGCAGCCGATGCTCGACGCGGTCGTGGACTACCTGCCGTCGCCGAGCGATATACCGCCGGTGAAAGGCGTGGAGCCAGGCACGACCACCGCTGCCGAGCGCCCGGCCAAAGACGACGCGCCGTTTTCCGCGCTGGCCTTCAAGATCATGACCGATCCGTTCGTCGGCACGCTGACCTTTTTCCGCGTGTATTCGGGTTCGATCAGCTCCGGCTCGGGCGTTTACAATTCGACCAAAACCAAGCGCGAGCGCATCGGCCGTCTGCTCAAAATGCACGCCAACAAGCGCGAGGAGATCAAAGAAGTCTACGCCGGCGATATCGCCGCCGCGGTGGGCTTAAAAACCGCCACCACCGGCGACACGCTCTGCGACGAAAACAAGCCGATCGTTCTGGAATCGATCGATTTCCCCGATCCGGTCATCTCCATCGCCATCGAACCGAAAAGCAAAGCCGATCAGGAAAAGCTCGGCCTCTCCCTGCAAAAGCTCGCCACCGAAGATCCTTCCTTCCAAGTGCGCACCGACGAGGAGACCGGCCAGACGATCATCTCCGGCATGGGCGAATTGCACCTGGAAATCATCGTCGATCGTCTGTTGCGCGAGTTCAACGTCGGCGCCAACGTCGGCAAGCCGCAGGTCGCCTACAAAGAGACGGTTCGCAAGAAAGTCGAGCAGCAGGGCCGATTCGTGCGCCAGACCGGCGGCCGCGGCCAGTACGGCGATGTCTGGATCACCCTCGAGCCGCAGGAACCCGGCGCGGGTTTCGAATTCGTCGACGCGATCAAGGGCGGGTCGATTCCGCGCGAGTATATTCCCGCGGTCGAGAAGGGGGTCAAGGAAGCGACGGAAAACGGCGCCCTTGCCGGTTATCCCGTCGTCGATGTGAAGGTGACGCTTTTCGACGGCAGCTACCACGACGTCGATTCTTCGGAAATCGCCTTCAAGATCGCCGGCTCGATGGCTTTCAAGGCGGCGGCGCGCAAGGCCAATCCGGTCTTGCTCGAGCCGATCATGTCGGTGGAAGTGGTGGTGCCGGAGGAGTTTATGGGCGACGTGATCGGTGATATCAGTTCGCGGCGGGGCAAAGTGCTGGGCATGGACACCCGGCCGGCGGCGCAGGCGATCGACGCGCGCGTGCCGCTGGCGCAGATGTTCGGCTACGCCACCGATCTGCGCTCGATGACTCAAGGACGGGCAACGTACACGATGCAGTTTTCGCATTACGAACCGGTGCCGGCGGCGGTCGCCGAAGGGATCATCGCAAAATTTGACGGCAAGTCGGATGACGACGTATGAACGAGAAAATTAGAATTCGGCTGAAAGCCTACGACCACCGGGTGCTCGATCAGTCGGTGGGAGAGATCGTCGAAACCGTCCGGCGCACGGGCGGCCGGGTGGCGGGACCGATCCCGCTGCCCACGAGAATCGAGAGATTCACGGTGAATCGCTCGCCCCACGTCGATAAGAAATCGCGCGATCAGTACGAGATCCGCACCCACAAGCGGCTGCTCGACATCCTCGAGCCGACCCAGCAGACCATCGATGCGCTGGGCAAGCTCGATATCGCCGCCGGCGTCGATGTCGAGATCAAGCTTCAATAAGGCGGGCGAGGCGACCGGGTACAAAACTATGACAGGTCTGATTGGCAGAAAGCTCGGCATGACGCAGTTCTACAATGCCGAGGGCAACGTGATTCCCGTTACCGTGGTCGAGACCGGGCCGTGCGTGGTGGTGCAGAAAAAGCAGACGAGCACCGACGGCTACAACGCGCTTCAGGTCGGCTTCGGCTCGCGCAAGGCGCAGCGGGTGAACAAAGCGGCCCAGGGCCACATGGCGAAGGCCGGCAAGGGCGCGTTTCAGGTGCTGCGCGAGTTTCGCGTGGACGACGTGGCTTCCTATGAAGTCGGACAGGAGATCAAAGCCGGCGATCTTTTCAAGGTCGGCGACCGCATCGACGTGGCGGGTATTTCCAAAGGGCACGGCTTTTCCGGCGTGATCAAGCGCTGGTCCTTCGGCGGTTTTCCCGGCTCTCACGGCACCCACGAATATTTTCGCCACGGCGGCTCGATCGGCAACCGGTCCTATCCGGGACGGGTGCGCAAGGGCAAAAAGATGGCCGGACACTGGGGCAACGAGCGCATCTCGACGCAGAATCTCGAAGTGGTCGACATCCGCGCGGAAGAAAACCTGATGCTGGTGCGCGGCGCGGTGCCCGGCGCCAAGCGCGGCGTGGTGATCCTGCGTCCGGCGGTCAAGAAAAGGTAAGCAACGATGGAACTCCACGTCATTCAGCCCGAGCTCAACCAGGCGATTTTCGGCGCGCGCACGCGGCCGCATCTTTTGCACCAGGCGGTCGTGATGCAGCTCGCCAATCGGCGCGCGGGCAGCGCCGCGACCAAATCCAAGGGATTCGTGCGCGGCGGCGGCAAAAAGCCCTGGCGGCAAAAGGGCACCGGCCGCGCGCGCTCCGGCAGCATTCGCTCGCCCATCTGGGTGGGCGGCGGCACGGTGTTCGGTCCGCAGCCGCGCGATTACTCCTACCGCATGCCGCGCACGGCGCGGCGCGAGGCGCTGCTCTCGGCCCTCAGCCTCAAGCATCGCGACGGCAAGATCATCGTGGTCGACAAGCTCGACCTGGAGGAAGCCAAAACCAAGCTCATGGTCAAAGCGCTGGCCGAGCTCAAGGTCGAAAGCGCGCTGATCGTAATCGCCGAGGCCGACGCCAAGATCGAGCGCTCGGCGCGCAATCTGGCGAAGGTGAAGGTGCTTCGGGTCGAGGGGTTGAACGTCTACGATCTGCTGTGTTACGAGCATTTGGTTCTGACCGAGCCGGCGCTCAGGAAGCTCGAGGAGAGGTGGGCGGCATGAGAAACGTGCACGACGTGATCCGGGCGCCGCTGATCTCGGAAAAGGGCACCCTCCTGACGGAGAGCGCCAATCAGGTGTTGTTCAAAGTACGGCCCGACGCCAACAAGATCGAAGTCAAACAGGCGGTGGAAACGATTTTCAAAGTGAAGGTCGTGCAGGTGCGCATGGCGCGCTACCTGGGCAAGATGCGGCGCATCGGCAAGAGCATGGGCCGGCGCTCCGACTGGAAAAAAGCGTACGTGACGCTCAAAGAGGGCGACAAGATCGACTTTTTCGGCGGCGCGTAAACAATGAGTTGCAACCGCGAACACACCAGGGGCGCGAAGCGCGGAGTCGAGGCGTTGAAATCCCTCGTGTGCTTTGCGTCTTCGCGGTGGGTAAAAGACGCGAGATAGAAAGCATCGGTTATGGCAATTAGAACTTATCGGCCGACCTCCGCCGGCATGCGTTTTCGCACCGGGCTCACGTTCGACGAGGTGACCAAGGCGACGCCGCAAAAAGGTCTGCGCGAGCGCTTGAATCACAGCGGCGGGCGCAACAACACCGGCCGGGTGACCGCGGACCATCGCGGCGGCGGCCACAAGCGGCTTTACCGGCTGATCGATTTCAAGCGCAACAAATTCAATATCCCGGCGAAAGTCGAGGCGATCGAGTACGATCCCAATCGCTCCGCCCGCATCGCGCTTCTGTGCTATGCCGACGGCGAGCGGCGCTACATCCTCGCGCCCGAGCGTTTGCAGGTCGGCGCCACGGTGGTCGCCGGCGATGACAACATCGACATTCAGCCGGGGAATTCTCTGCCGCTGAAATTCATTCCCGTCGGCACCGTCGTGCACAACATCGAGCTCAAGATCGGCAAGGGCGGACAACTGGTGCGAAGCGCCGGTCTGGGCGCGCAGCTGATGGCGAAAGAAGGCGCCTACGCGCTGCTCAAGCTTCCATCAGGTGAGCTGCGCTATGTGCTGGCCGACTGCCGCGCCACGGTCGGACAGGTGGGCAACGCCGATCAGGAAAACGTCTCCTGGGGCAAGGCGGGCCGGGTGCGCTGGCTGGGATTTCGCCCGGCGACGCGCGGCATCGCCAAGAATCCAGTCGACCATCCCCACGGCGGCGGCGAGGGGCGCTCCAAGGGCAATCATCCGATGACGCCCTGGGGCAAGCCGACCAAAGGTTACAAGACGCGCAAGAATCATTCGTCCGACAAGTATATCGTTCAGCGCAGAAAGGGCAGGTAAGCGATGGCGCGCTCCGTTAAAAAAGGCCCGTTTGTCGATTCGCATCTGATCAAAAAAATCGCGGCGATAAGCGAATCGCGCCAGCGGCAGGTGATCCGCACCTGGTCGCGCCGCTCGACGGTCGTGCCAGAAATGGTCGGGCTCACGATCGGCGTGCACAACGGCAGAAAATTTATTCCGGTGTTCGTCAGCGAAAATATGGTCGGTCACAAGCTCGGCGAGTTCGCGCCGACGCGAACCTTCTTCGCCCACTCCGGCGACCGCAAGGCCGAAGCCAAGGAAACCACGGGCGCGCCCGTGAGCGCGCCGGGAGCGGCGCCCAGAGCGGCAGCCCCCGCGCCGAAACCCGCGGCGGCGCCGGCGCCCAAGCCGTAAGGGAGAGACGCCGAGATTGATGAGTTAGCCGAATTATGGAAACACGCGCGATTACAAAATTTATCCGGGTATCACCGCGAAAGGTCCGCCTCGTGGTCGATCTCATCCGCGGCAAGGGCGTCGAGGAAGCGTTGAATATCCTCAAGTTCACGCCCAAGCGCTCGGCCAACATCGTCGCCAAGACGGTGCGCACCGCAGTGGCCAACGCCGAAAATACCCAGAGCGTGGACGTGGACCGGCTGTTCATCAAGCAGGCCAAGGTCGACGAGGCCGGCATGTGGAAGCGCTTCACCTCGCGCGCGCAGGGGCGCGCGACCCGGGTGCGCAAACGTCTCAGCCACGTGACCATCGTGGTCGATGAAGCGCAGGAGAGGAGTTAGGGATGGGTCAAAAAACGCATCCGAAAATGTTCCGTCTGGGCGTGATCGAGTCCTGGGACTCCAAGTGGTTTGCGCGCCACGATTATCCCAAGCTTTTGCACGAAGATTTTCGCGTCAAGAAATTTCTCAAGAGCCGGCTGTACCACGCCGGCATCTCGCGCATCGAAATCGAGCGCGCGGCCAACAAAGCCAAGATCAACATCCACACGGCGCGGCCGGGCATCGTGATCGGCAAGAAGGGCGCCGAGATCGAGAAGCTCAAAGAGGAAATCACCAGGCTCACCAAGCGCGAGACCTACATCAATATTCACGAAGTGCGCCGCCCCGATCTCGACGGCCAGCTGGCCGCGGAGAACGTGGCGCTCCAGCTCGAGCGCCGAGTGGCGTTTCGCCGCGCGATGAAGGAAAGCGTCTCGCGCGCCATGCGCATGGGCGCCCAGGGCGTCAAGATCCAGAGCGCCGGGCGGCTGGGCGGGTCGGAAATCGCGCGCACGGAATGGTACCGCGAAGGCCGCGTGCCGCTGCACACGCTGCGCGCGGACATCAGCTACGGCTTTGCCGAAGCGCGCACGACCTACGGCGTGATCGGCGTCAAAGTCTGGATTTTCCGCGGCGAGGTCTTGACCGAGGAAGAAGAGCAGCAAAAGGCGATGATGGGCGGGTAGGACAATCGGCCCGGATGGGTCCGATGGGTCTGATCGAAAAAGACAATGCTGGAACCGAAAAAAGTCAAATACAGAAAACTGCAAAAGGGGCGGCGCCGCGGCACGGCGCATCGCGGCTCGACCCTCGCTTTCGGCGACTTCGGGCTGAAAGCGATCGGGCGCGGCTGGATGAGCGCGCGCGAGATCGAGGCGGCGCGCGTGGCCTTGACCCGTTATCTCAAGCGCGGCGGCAAGGTGTGGATTCGCATTTTTCCCGACAAGCCGCTCACCAAGAAGCCGCTCGAGACCCGCATGGGCAAAGGCAAGGGCGCGCCGGAGATGTGGGTGGCGGTGGTGCAGCCGGGGCGCATTCTCTTCGAGATGGAGGGCGTCGAGGGTCCGCTCGCCAGGGAAGCGTTTCGTCTGGCGGCGCACAAATTGTCGATCCCCACGATCACCGTGGAACGGAGGCGCGCGGCGCATGGAAGCTAAGGAACTGCGCGAGCTGAGCGGCGACGATTTGCTCCAGAAGCGGGCGTCGCTGCGCGAGGAGATCGGTAATCTGAAACTCAAGCGCGCCACCGGCCGGCTGGAAAATCCGATGAAGCTCAAGGAAACCAAGCGCGACCTGGCGCGGGTCGAGACGGTGCTGCGGCAAAAGACGCCCGGGACTCAGAGAGGATGAGCATGGAGAGCCGAAGGCTGCGAAAAGAGCGGGCGGGCGTGGTGGTGAGCGACCGCATGCAAAAAACCGTGGTGGTGTCGGTGGAGCGCACGGTGATGCATCCGCGCTACAAAAAGTTTTTGCGCCGGCGCACCCGGGTGAAGGCCCACGACGAGCAGAACCAGTGCCGCGTCGGCGACCGGGTGGTGATCGTGGAGTGCCGGCCGCTCAGCCGCGACAAACGCTGGCGGGTGAGCAAAATTCTCGAGCGCGGCCATGCGGTGGAGGAAGATTCGAAAGGAGCGGGCGCCTAGGTTGCAGCGATGGCCGGGCGATCGACGTTGACTCATGATTCAGATGCGAACGACATTGGATGTAGCCGACAACTCCGGCGCGCGCCGCGTGCAGTGCATCAAGGTGCTCGGCGGCAGCAAGCGCAAGTACGCTTCGATCGGCGATATTATCGTGGTCTCGGTGAAAGAAGCGATTCCCAACGGCAAGGTGAAAAAGGGCGAAGTGATGAAAGCCGTGGTGGTGCGCACGGCCAAGGAGCTGGGGCGGCCGGACGGGACTTACATTCGCTTTGACAACAATTCGGCGGTGTTGATCGACAATCAAAAGGAGCCCATCGGCACGCGCATCTTCGGCCCGGTGGCGCGCGAGCTGCGGGCGAAGAAATTTATGAAGATCATCTCGCTCGCGCCGGAAGTGCTCTAGGACGGAATCGGGGAGAGCTTTACAGGTGCAGATTCGCAAGAACGACAGCGTCATGGTGATCGGCGGCAAGGAGCGCGGCAAGACCGGCAAGGTGCTGCGCGTGCTGCCCGACAAGGACGCCGTGATCATCGAACGTCTCAATATTGTCAAGCGCCACAGCAAGCCGCGCGGGCCGCAGCAGGCGGGCGGCATCGTCGAAAAAGAGGCGCCGATTCACGCCTCCAACGTGATGTTCATGTGCGACAAATGCAACGCCCCCGCGCGCATTGGCCACAAGCGGCTCGCCGACGGCAGCAAGATTCGCATCTGCCGGCGCTGCAGCGAGGCCGTGGATTGACGGAAAAAGCATGGCACGACTGAAAACCAAATATCAGAACGACGTGGTGCCGGCGATGATGCGGGAGTTCAACTACAAGAATTCCATGCAGGTGCCGCGCCTGAGCAAGATCACCGTCAACGTGGGCCTCGGCGAAGCGACGCAGAACGCCAAAGCCGTCGATGCCACGGTCGCGGAAATAACCATGATCACCGGGCAAAAGCCGGTGGTGACCCGGGCCAAAAAGGCGATCGCCAATTTCAAGCTGCGCGAGGGGGTGCCGATCGGCTGCATGGTGACTTTGCGGCGCGAGCGCATGTTCGAGTTTCTCGACCGGCTGATCCATGTGGCGCTGCCGCGCGTGCGCGACTTCAAGGGCGTGTCGGATCGGTCCTTCGACGGCCGGGGCAATTATTCGCTCGGCCTGCGCGAGCAGATCATTTTTCCCGAGATCCACGCCGACAAGGTCGAGAAGACCCGCGGCATGACCATCACGATCGCCACCACGGCAAAAACCGACGACGAAGGCCGGGCGCTGCTCCGCTTGATGGGCATGCCCTTCGCCGGCTAGACGAGAGGGAGATTTCCATTGGCCAAGACATGTCTCAGAGTCAAAGCTGAAAGGCCGAACAAGTTCAAAGTGCGCGAGTACAACCGCTGCCCGCTGTGCGGCCGGTCACGGGCCTTTTATCGCCGCTTTCGCATGTGCCGGCTGTGCCTGCGCGATCACGCGCGCAAGGGACATATCCCCGGATTGATCAAGGCAAGCTGGTAGGTTTTCGGAGATTCATCATGGCAATGACCGATCCCATCGCGGATATGCTGACCCGGATACGCAACGCCTCGCGGGCGCGCCACCAGAGAGTGGCGGTGCCGTGGTCGCGGCTCAAAGAGAGCATCGTCAAGATTCTGATTGCGGAAGGCTATTTGAAGGACCAAAAGAAGGTGAAAGCCGCCGTCGGTTTCGGCGAGGAGATGATCATCCAGCTGAAGTTCGATCGCGAAAACCGGCCGATCATCTCGGGCTTGAAACGGGTGAGCACGCCGGGGCGGCGGGTTTACGTCGGCGCCAGGGAGCTGGCGCCGGTGCGCAAGGGTCTGGGCATTCACGTGCTTTCCACGCCCAAGGGCATTCTCGTCGATCGCGAAGCGCAGAAGGCCAGGGTCGGCGGCGAGCTGATCTGCTCGGTGTGGTAGCTCTGAGTCGAGGTATCAGGTGTCACGTATTGGAAAATTACCGGTAACGATTCCTGCGGGAGTGAAAGTCGCCGTCGATGCCGAGGCGGTGCGGCTGGAAGGTCCGAAAGGAAAACTCCAGGCGCCGATCCCCTCCGGCGTTCAGGTCAAAGTCGAAGGCAACGTGGTGCGGGTGGAGCGCCAGCAGAACGACCGCAAGATGCGCGCGCTGCACGGCCTCACGCGCAAGCTGATCGCCAACATGGCGCAGGGCGTGAGCCAGGGGTTCAGCCGGGTGCTCGACATCAACGGCGTCGGTTACCGCGCCGAGGTGAAAGGCCAGGAAGTGCACATGACCCTCGGCTACTCCCATCCGGTGGTTTTTCCGCTGCCGGCCGGGGTGAGCGCTGCGGTGGAGCGCCAGATCATCATCACGCTGACCAGCGCCGACCGCCAGCTGCTCGGCGAGACCGCCGCCAAGATCCGCGATCTCCGGCCGCCGGAGCCGTACAAGGGCAAGGGCATCAAGTACCGCGAGGAAGTCATCAAGCGCAAGGCGGGCAAGGCGGTGGGTTCGGCGGGCGGCAAGTAGCGAGGACTGGAGACAATGAAGAAACGGGGAGATATCGCGCGGCTGCGGAGAAAACTGCGGGTGCGCCGCAAGGTCGTCGGCACGGACGAGCGGCCGCGGCTCTGCGTGTTTCGCAGCAACAAGCATATTTACGTTCAAGTGATTTCCGACGCGCAGGGAAAAACGCTGGCCGCGGTTTCGACTCTGACCGGCGATCTCGCCAAGGCCAACGAGTCGAGCAAGGGCGTGGAAGCCGCCAAGCAGGTCGGTTTGGTCCTGGCCAAAGTGTGCAAGGAAAAAAACATCAGCAAGGTGGTTTTCGATCGCAACGGATTTCTCTATCACGGGCGGGTGAAGGCCGTGGCCGACGGCGCCCGCGAAGGCGGATTGGAATTCTAAACCCAGGATTTTCGACGAGAGGTGCCTTTGGAACGGATCGACGCGCAGGGATTGGATCTTAAGGAAAAGGTCGTTCACATCAGCCGGGTGGCCAAGGTGGTCAAGGGCGGCCGGCGTTTCAGCTTCAGCGCTCTCGTCGTCGTGGGCGACAGCCGCTCCGTGGTCGGTTACGGCATGGGCAAGGCGAACGAAGTGCCGGAGGCGATCCGCAAAGGTCTGGAGCAGGCGAAGAAAAACCTGATCCGGGTGCCGGTGATGGACGGCACGATTCCCTTTGAAGTCGCGGGCCGCTACGGCGCGGGTTACGTGATCCTCAAGCCGGCCTCCGACGGCACCGGCGTCATCGCCGGCGGCGGCGTGCGCGCCGTGGTCGAAGCCTCGGGCATCCAGAACGTCTTGACCAAATGCATCGGCTCGAACAACCCGCACAACATGGTCAAGGCGACCATCGAGGCGCTGCGCGAGCTGCGCGCGCCGGAAGAGATCGCCGACCGGCGCGGCAAAGTTTTGGCGGAGATTCGCTGATGATGAGACTCGATGATTTGAAACCGGCGCCGGGATCGAACAAAAAGCGCAAGCGGGTCGGGCGCGGCGACGGCTCCGGCCACGGCAAGACTTCGTGCCGCGGCCACAAGGGCCAGGGCGCGCGCTCGGGCGGCAACGTGCAGCCGGGCTTCGAGGGCGGCCAGATGCCGCTGCAGCGGCGCCTGCCCAAGCGCGGTTTTTTCAACCCGTTCCGGGTGGCCATGTCGGTGGTCAATTTGAGCCAGCTCGAAAAGCTCGCCGAGAGCGGCGAGATCGGGCCGGAGAATCTCGCGGCGCACGGTTTGATCGGCGGCAAAAATCGCCGGGTGAAAATCCTCGGCGAGGGCTCGCTCACCCGCGCGCTGACGGTCAAAGCGCACGGCTTTTCGGCTTCGGCGAAAGCGAAGATCGAAGCGGCCGGCGGCAAGGCGGAGTTGATTTCGCTTCATGATTAGCGGTTTTCAAAACGCATCGCGCATCCCCGAGCTGCGCCGGCGCCTGTTCTTCACGCTGGGCATGCTGGCGGTCTATCGCCTCGGCGTGCACGTGCCGACGCCGGGCATCGATCGTCTGGCCATGGCCGCGTTCTTCGATCAGCAAAAGAACAATCTTCTGGGCTTTCTCAACTTGTTTTCCGGCGGCGCCCTCGAGCAGTTTTCGGTTTTTTCCCTGGGCATCATGCCCTACATCAGCGCGTCGATCATCCTGCAGCTGCTGACGGTGGTTTTTCCCTACCTCGAGCGGCTGTCGAAGGAAGGCGAGATCGGTCGGCGCAAGATCACCCAGTACACGCGCTACGGCACGGTGGTGCTGTCGATCATTCAAGGCATGATGATCAGCATGGGCCTGGAGGGGACCCAGGGTCCGGGCGGGCACAGCCTGGTGCTCAGCCCCGGCTGGGGCTTTCGCCTGATGACGGTGATCACGCTCACCTCCGGCACGGCTTTCATCATGTGGCTGGGCGAGCAGATCACCGAGCGCGGCATCGGCAACGGCATCTCGTTGATTATTTTCGCCGGCATCGTGGCGCGGCTGCCCTCGGCGATCACCACCACTCTGCAGTTCATGCGCGAGGGCGAGATCGGCCCCCTGATCGTGCTTTTGATTCTGGTGCTGAGCGTCATCGTGGTGGGCGCGATCATCTTCGTCGAGCGCGGCCAGCGGCGCATCCCGGTGCAGTACGCCAAGCGCGTGGTCGGGCGAAAAATGTACGGCGGCATGACTTCGCACCTGCCGCTCAAGATCAACACCGCCAACGTGATCCCGCCGATCTTCGCCTCGTCGATTTTGATTTTTCCCGCGACCCTGGCGCAGTTCGCCAACCATCCGTGGGTGCAGGCGGCTTCGGGTCTGCTGGCGCCGGGCGCGTGGCTGCACGACGTGATTTACGTGGTCCTGATTATTTTCTTCGCGTTCTTTTACACCGCGGTGGTTTTCAACCCGAGCGACGTGGCGGACAACATGAAAAAGGCGGGCGGCTATATTCCCGGCATTCGCCCCGGACAGAAGACCGCCGAGTACATCGAGCGCGTGCTTTCGCGCATCACGCTCAGCGGCGCGATTTATCTGTGCGTGGTTTGCTTGCTGCCGACCATTCTCGTGCGCCAGTTCAACGTGCCGTTCTATTTCGGCGGCACGGCGCTGCTGATCGTCGTCGGCGTCGCCCTCGACACGGTGGCGCAGATGGAAACGCATCTGATCACGCGCAACTACGAGGGCTTCATGAAGCGGGGACGGCTGCGCGGGAGACGAGGCTAGCGTGGCCGCGGGCGCGCGTGTCGTATTGCTGGGGCCGCCGGGCGCGGGGAAGGGCACGCAAGCCAAACTGCTTCAGGACCGGTTTGGCGCTTGCCAGATTTCGACCGGCGATATTTTGCGCAAGGCGGTGGCGGAAAAGACCCCGCTGGGCGAGCAGGCGGCGGGGTACCTGAGCCGCGGCGCGCTGGTGCCCGACGACGTGATCGTCAATCTGGTGGCGACCCGGTTGAAAGAGAAAGACTGCGAGCCGGGCTTTGTTCTCGACGGCTTTCCGCGCACGATTCCCCAGGCGGAGAGCCTCGATGCGATTCTCCGGCGCGAGGGCATCGCGCTGAACGCGGCTTTGTCCGTGCAGGTGCCGCACGAGGTGGTGATCGAGAGACTCGCGGGCCGGCGCACCTGCCGGAGCTGCGGCGCGCTCAGCCACGTGGTTTTCAATCCGCCGAAGAAGGCCGGCGTGTGCGACCGCTGCGGCGGGGAGCTCTATCAGCGCGAGGACGACCGCGAGGAAACCATCGCGCACCGGCTGCAAGTTTACGCCGAGCAGACCGCGCCGCTGCTCGATTATTACCGCCGCCAGGGCCTGCTCCGGGAGATCGACGGCGTCGGCGCGGTGGACGATATCAACGCGCGCGTGCTGGCTGCGCTGGAGGGCGGAGCGCGATGATTTCGCTCAAATCGGCGCGCGAGATCGAGATCATGCGCCGGGCGAACGTCATCGTCGCCGAGGTCTTGCAGGCGCTGAAAGAAAAAGTCGCTCCCGGCGTGACGACGCTCGACCTGGACGCGCTCGCCGAGGAACTGACTTTGAAAAAAAAAGCGATCCCGGCGTTCAAGGGCTACAGCGTCGCGGGGCGGATCTATCCGCGCTGTTTGTGCGCGTCGGTGAATGAAGAGATCGTGCACGGCATCCCCTCGAGCCGGCCGCTTCGCGAAGGGGATATTGTCGGCCTCGATTACGGCGTGATCTACGAGGGCTTTTACGGCGACTCGGCGATCACCGTGGGCGTCGGTCGGGTGAGCGAAGCGGCGGAGCGGTTGATGCGGGTCACCGAGGAGTCGCTGCGGCGCGGCATCGCCGAGCTTTACGAGGGCAAGCGCCTGGGCGATCTGGGCGCGGCGGTGCAGCAGGTGGCCGAGAGCGCGGGCTATTCGGTCGTGCGCGCTTTTGTCGGCCACGGAATCGGCAAGAAGCTGCACGAGGAGCCGGCCGTGCCCAATTACGGCGAGCCCGACCGCGGCCTGCGCCTGAAAGAAGGCATGGTGCTGGCGATCGAGCCGATGGTGAACGCCGGCGGTTACGAAGTGGAGATCAAGGAAGACGGTTGGACGGCGGTGACGAAGGACGGCAGCCTGGCGGCGCACTTCGAGCACTCGGTGGCGATTACCAGAAACGGGCCGTATATTTTAAGTCAGCTTTGATTCGAGTCGCCTATGCCAAAAGAAGATGCGATCGAAGTCATGGGAACGGTGCTGGAAACCCTGCCCAACGCCATGTTTCGGGTGGAGCTGGACAACGGCCACAAGGTGCTGGCGCACATCTCGGGCAAGATGCGCATGCACTACATCAAAATTTTGCCGGGCGACAAGGTGAAGATCGAGCTCTCGCCGTACGACCTGGCGCGGGGCCGGATCATTTTCCGCGAGCGCTAAAAAGGAGCCAACGTGAAGGTCAGGGCATCGGTGAAAAAGATCTGCAACAAGTGCAAGGTGATTCGGCGCAAGGGCGTGGTGCGCGTGCAGTGCGAAAACACCAAGCACAAGCAAAGGCAGGGGTAGTTTAAATTTTGGATTTTCGATTATCGGACAAAAACCCGGGAGGTCTTCGGTGAACCGCTCTCCCAATCGAAAATCTAAAATCCAAAATAGGACTGGGCTTTCTTAAAAATTTCGGAGGGGAAGATGGCGCGTATTGCAGGCGTGGATTTGCCGAAGAGCAAACGGATCGAAGTCGGGCTCACGTACATTTACGGCATCGGGCGGAGCTCGTCGCGGCAGATTTTGGGCAAGGCCGGCGTCCCGCTCGACCGCAAGACCGACGATCTCACCGACGACGAGATCGCCAAGATTCGCCAGGTGCTCGAGCAGAGCTACAAGGTCGAAGGCGACCTCCGGCGCGAGGTGACCGCCAACATCAAGCGCCATCTCGACATGGGCTCTTACCGCGGCCAGCGCCACCGCAAGAATCTGCCGGTGCGCGGCCAGCGCACGCACACCAACGCGCGCACGCGCAAGGGCCCGCGCAAGACCGTCGCGGGCAAGAAGCCGGCGCCGTCGAAGGGCTAAACCGTTCACAGGAGTTGAAAGATGGCAGACGCCACGGACGAAAAACCGAAAAGCGAAGGAGCGGCGGACGCGAAGGCGAGCGAGCGCGCGGCGCGGCGCAAGCGCGGGCGCAAAAACATCGCCGAAGGGGTGGTGCACATCCACTCCACCTTCAACAATACCATCGTTACGATCACCGATTATCAGGGCAACGTGATTTCCTGGTCGAGCGCGGGCGCGATGGGTTTCAAGGGCTCGCGCAAGGGCACGCCCTTCGCCGCCCAGCAGGCGGCCGACAGCGCGGCCAAGAAGGCGATGGATCACGGCCTGCGCAGCGTGCAGATCTTCGTGCGCGGACCCGGCGCGGGGCGCGAGTCGGCGCTGCGCGCGCTGCAGTCCGCGGGCATCAACATCAGCTTGATCAAGGACGTGACGCCGATCCCGCACAACGGCTGCCGTCCGCCCAAACGCAGACGGGTTTGACGATCACAGGAGGAAATCGGATTGGCTAGATACACCGAATCGGTATGCCGTCTTTGCCGGCGCGAGAACTTGAAGCTGTTTCTCAAGGGCGAGCGCTGCTACACGGACAAATGCGCCATCGAGCGGCGGAACTACCCGCCCGGACAGCACGGGCAGGGCCGGCCCAAGTTCTCCGAGTACAGCATCCAGCTGCGCGAGAAGCAGAAGGTCAAGCGGATGTACGGCCTGCTCGAAAAGCAGTTCCGCCGCACCTTCGCCGAAGCGGCGCGCACCAAAGGCATCACCGGCGAAACCCTGCTGGTGCTGCTCGAGCGCCGGCTCGACAATGTCGCCTACCGGCTCGGCTTTGCCAGCTCGCGCGCCGAAGCGCGCACCCTGGTGCGCCACGGCCACCTGCTGGTCAACGGCAAGCGGGTCAATATTCCCTCGTACACGGTGCGCGCCGGCGACGTGGTGTCGGTGGCCGAGGCCAGCCGCCAGATCGGCCGGGTGCAAGCGGCGATGGAAGGCGCGCAGCGGCGCGGCGTTCCCGACTGGGCCGAGGTCGACCGCGACACCTGCAGCGGCAAGATCAAGATCCTGCCCACGCGCAGCGACATCACCATGCCGATCAACGAGAAGTTGATCGTCGAATTGTATTCCAAGTGAGTTCGAATTTGGGAGACGCTATGTCGACAATGTACAAGCATTGGACCGATTTGATTAAGCCCAAACAATTGGAGGTGGAAGACAAAACTCTGACCGCGACCTACGGCAAGTTCTACGCCGAGCCGTTCGAGCGCGGCTTCGGCCAGACCATCGGCAACTCGCTGCGGCGCATCATGCTGTCGTCGCTCATGGGCGCGGCGATCGTCGCCGTGCGCATCAAAGGCATCCTGCACGAATTTTCCACCGTGCCCGGCGTGACCGAGGACGTGGCCGACATCATCCTCAACTTGAAAGAAATCCGCCTGCGCTTGAACGAGAGCGAGCAGCAGACCCTGCGCATCGACGCCAAAGGGCCGGGCGTGATTTACGCCAAGGACATCGTCGCGCCGCCGATGGTCGAGATCCTCAACCCCGACCACAAAATCGCCACCCTGTCGCGCGACGCCAAGCTCGAAATGGAATTGCTGGTGAAGCTCGGCCGCGGCTACGTGCCGGCGGAGCGCAACAAGGAAGAGGGCGCGCCGGTGGACACGATTTTCATCGACGCGGTGTTTTCGCCGATCCAGAAGGTCAACTTCACCGTCTCCAATGCGCGCGTCGGCCAGCGCACCGATTACGACCGCGTGGTGTTCGAAGTCCACACCGACGGCAGCGTCAAACCGGACGACGCCATGGCCTACGCCGCAAAAATTCTCCAGGACCAGGCGAGCATCTTCGTCAATTTTCAGGAGGAGCCGCGCGCCGAAAAGAAGGAAGACGGCCCGGCCGTGCCGCTCAACGAAAATCTGTTTCGCAGCGTCGACGAGCTCGAGTTTTCCGTCCGTTCGCAGAACTGTCTGCAGAACGCCGACATCAAATACATCGGCGAGCTGGTGCAAAAGACCGAGCAGGAGATGCTCCGCACCAAGAACTTCGGCCACAAGTCGCTCAACGAGATCAAAGAGATTCTCAAGGAAATGGGGCTCGAGCTGGGTATGAAGATCGATCACTTCCCGTCCCGCGAAGAGATCGAAGCCCGCAAGCGCGCCGCCGAGAAGGAACCGGTCTAGCCATGCGTCATCTAAAATCGGGCAGACAACTGAGCCGCAACTCGGCCCACCGCTGGGCGCTGATGCGCAATCTCATCACCGCGCTTTTGCGCGAAGAAAAGATCCGCACCACCGACCCCAAGGCCAAGGAGCTGCGCCGCTGGGTGGACCGGGTGATCACGCTCGGCAAGGAGGGCACCCTCCACGCCCGGCGCCAGGCGGCCGCCATCGTGCAGGACAAAACCGTGGTGCGAAAGCTCTTCGACAGCATCGGCCCGCGCTTCAAAGAGCGCCCGGGCGGCTACACGCGCATCATCAAGGTCGGCGTCCGCCACGGCGACGCCGCCCAGATGTCGATCATCGAGCTGGTCGGCGCCGAAGCGGAAAAAGAAAGCGCCAAAGGCGGCAAGAAAAGCCGACGCGCCCGTCGACGAGAGCGACAAGCGCAGCAGCAACAGGAAGCCGCCGCGTAAACCCTAATCTGACCTACGCTTGACCAGACAGCCCGCCGTGATCCGCAAAGGAACCGGCGGGCTGTTTTGTTTGTATGAATTGGCAAGCGGCTGTAACCAAAGTTATGATGATAAGGCCCGGTCCCGGGGTTGACCTGATGCAGCCCGCCGTCGTATTGGTTCCGTAAAGGCGGGCCATGGCGCGGAACCCTCACACGCTCGTTGTAGAAATATCAAGAGTAAAGACCTGACCCCGCCTTCTGCTTATTTGCACCCGGCCTGCTCTATCACGTCATTGCCCGAGGCAATACTTCGGCCGGGATCCGGTCACGGTGGGGACATTGTTGGGGAGGCTTGCGGCGCGGATCGATGACGATGAGGAGGT
>Ga0070741_10001616_pt1 | contig 66723 bp, 56 predicted proteins | sample Coa_R1_4_FD_66440 | JGI IMG/M metagenome (GOLD analysis project Ga0070741, IMG submission 66440) | Surface soil microbial communities from Centralia Pennsylvania, which are recovering from an underground coalmine fire - Coalmine... | ecosystem: Environmental > Terrestrial > Soil > Unclassified ...
TACTTGCTTTTCACCTGCGGCGTCAGCTCCGGCGAGCCGTCGTCCATCCACTGCTTCCAGCCCTTGCGCATCAAGGGGCCTTTCAGTCGATAGGGGCCGTAGACCCGGCGGTGGAAGGTGAAGCCCTTCAGGCACATCCGGGGGTTGTGGGCGAAGGTGCCGCGGTTGCCGTAGAGGTCCTCGTAGGTCTGGTGGTCGTAGTTCTGCTCCACGCGCATGACGACGCCGTTGCGAACGAAAGCCCGAATGCGGCAGGCGTGAGTATCATTAGGCGAGCAGACCCACGTAAACGAGCTGTCGTACCGGTACTGATCGTGATACACGCGCTCCCAAGACCGATCGGGATAGTCGCCCAGCGGGTTGCCGACTTCGATGACGGGCTGGAGCGCGGTCAGGGCCAGGGCCTTATCCGCAATCGCAGCAGCCGCCACGGTTCCCGCCGAGATCTTGAGGAACTGTCTTCGAGATAGAAACATGATGAATCCCTCCCGCAAGAATGTACGGACCTAAGAGACACTGCCCTCGCCAATGCACAGGGTCTTCGACGCGATGCATTTCCCTCCCTTCCGATCCGGCCGACACGCGGCGCGCGGACGGCATGCGGATCTTCGCCGGACCCCGGATCGCTATCACCACGCAACCCTAATGCCTCATGAATGCCTCATGGTATGAGAAACGCGGGTTCGCAAAGATTTGATGAATCAGATGTCTTCGACCAGTGTTCGCTCCGAGCGAAGTCGCACGGCTCACAGGTCCGTGATATTTCGCGAAAGTCACCGCGATAATCACGAAATGACGCGACCGCATGTCGCTGTGTGGCAACACCGAAAAAGTGTGGGCGTCGCCGGTCGACAACTCGCCCGGCGACGCCCGTCTCTGCGGGGCTAGAAATTCGTCAGGAAAATCGGTCTGTCAGGCCCTGACCGCAGGCTGATGCAGAAGCTGGGGAACCGAAGCACCACTTTCGACCGAGGCCTTCTTGGCGCCCAAAGACGCCAGCCAAAACACGAACAGGATGCTGATCCAGAAAAACAAGACGTTGAACGAGATCATGTTGGCGGCGAACCCGATGGTGTGGGTATAGGCCCAGGGGGAATTGTCACGCATAATCTCGTTTACGTGCCAGAAGAGGCGGACCGAGGAGCGGATATACCCCATCAGCGCCATCATCCAGGTGAATTCCGTCGCGAGCATGATCAGCGCATACTGCGACCGCGCCGACATCCTGCCCCATTCCACGGGCCCACCTTGCTTGGCGCCTTTCAACATGGCGAGGTTCAGTGCCGTCATGAAGATCAGGCAGGAGAGAGTCGTGGCGACCTGCGGCACCGACAACCCGATCCGCACGTTGGCGGGGATGTAATAGCCATACACGGCCAGCCAGATGATGTTGACGTAGGCCAGTGCGAAAAAGGTCCCCATAAAGATGTTTCCGAACTTAGCCCACGAGACCGTCGGGATCTTGTTGCCGCGCTGGTACCAGATGAAGCTGAGGATCGTGGTGACGATCATGACATTGATTCCGCCGTTCTTCGCCGACATGACCCCGTAGTTGCCGAGCACCGGGTGCTGCTGGCCGCCCATCGCCTTGAGTTCGGCAGGGGTCATCACCATCGTGTGCGGCGTGATGAAAATCAGGAAGCTCACGATCATGACGAACACCAGATATTTGACGTACCGCAGATATTTCTCCGCGCCACGCATCCGCTCCATGCACTGCCACAGGTAATAGCTGGTCGTCAGAAAGAGCGCCCCGATCATCGTGGCCTGGATGATGAAAAGCCAGGCGAGGAGGCCGCCCATCAGCGTGATCCCCATCTGCTGCCGGTAGGCATACACTTCCCGCATCAGCCAATAGCCGGCGAACGGGAGCGGAATGAGAAACAGCACGGCGATGAACATGGCGACGTAGCCCATCCAGTCGTAGTGCGCGCGTTCTTCGTTCGTTTTGGCCGACAAGAAGCGGTAGGCGGCGTAGGCGGCGACCACGCTGCCGCCGAAAGCCATGTTGCCGAGGATCCGGTGCACGTTCAGCGGATTCCAGAGCGCCGTATGGATCACGTGCCAGATGTTGCCCAGATAGCGACCTTCCTCGTCCACGCCAGCGGGGGACATCATGAACGCGATCCAACTGTTGGCCAGGAACATCAGCGCGGTCCCGATGACGTTCAGGACGACCGACATACTCAGATGAATCCATTTCAGGAAACCCTCCTTCATTCTGTCCCAGCCGTAGTAGTAAACGTACAGCGTCCCGCTCTCCGCGACAAAGAGCAGGGCATAGAGATGCATCACGGGCCGGAAAATGCTGGAAAGATAGCCGAAGAAGGTTGGATACAACGTCAGAAAGGTGAACAGGAGAATCCCGCCCAGGATCGCGGTCAGGGAATAGGCCGTCAGGCTGATCTTGATGAAGTCGTACGCGAGCTGGTCGTATCGCTTGGCGAGCGCCTTATCTTTCGTGATCATGCCGAGAAATTCGATGATCATGCAGAAGATCGGAACCGCCAGGACGAAACTCCCGTAGTACAGATGCTGCTGGTTGGCGAACCAGATCAGCACCCGGCTCTCGAAGTTGTACCGGGGGTAGTGCACGCTGTCGTCGACCGTCTTGGGCGCCGGAGCCCCGCTCACGACACCCTCAGTCTTGTAGTACACATCGCGACCTTTCTGGATCTTCGGCTCCGAATCGGCGGAGGTCTCTGTGAATGTCTGAGTTGGATCGAGCTCCGTCGCCCAGACTTGCATGCCCAGTACCGCAGGCTGCGCCAGAAAAGACGCCAAGACCAAGAGCCAGCAAGAGATAGTGCTCCATTTCCTCCTCTTCCATGATGATCGCCTCGACATATCCGTCGTCATCGTCCGTCCCTCCTCCCCGTCCTCTCAAGCCGAATGGGCTTCTCCTCCGACACCGGCGGCCGATCCAGCCACAGATTCGCGAAGACCAACAGCGCGGTTCCGAGACCACCGACCGCCGCGAGCGTCGTCATGTCGTCCAGCATGGCGCCCCCCTTTTTCAGCTAAGCCACCGGTCCTACCGTAGGACTGAGCAAGCCCCGTGCCGTTTGCAGAGACAGAGACGTGCGGCGACAATCGCTTGAGTTGTCGAGGAAAATCAGGATCGAGTCGGAGGCGACTTCCGCGCGTCGCGCGACGCGAACCGCGACGGGTCGCGAAACGCAACGAATCACCGCGAAGGAGAGCGGAAAGCGGAGAGAGAAGGGATTCCGGAGCCCCGCGAGGGAAGCCCGGGCGGGCCTCCCTCGCGATCAAACGGCTGGTCTACTTGGAAGCGGACACGTAACTCGGACCGCTGTCAGACGGCTCCGCACGGGCCTGTTTCAAAGCCGGTATCGCACCGGTCAACGGCGCGATGCGCTGGTCGCCCGGTGGCAACACCCGGAGATATCCCCATTGTCCAGACTGCGAATAGGGCAACCGCTGATTGCTCCACACGTAGTCGCCCGGCATGCGGTAGATCCCGCCTGCCGAAGGAATGAACGCGTCCAGGGTTTCCGAGCCGGAGAACTCCACAACGCTGATCTGGTCTGCTCCACGCATGAACGGTTCGATCGGCCATTCGTGTTTCTCGACGCTGAACATGCCGTTCTGCTCGTTGCTCGCGCCGAAGACGTGGATGCGCACCGGATCGCCGGCATGCGCTTCGATGACCGGCGTAGCCGGGTCCTCGGGTTTATCCACAGCGCAGGGCTGGAAGACCCTGCCCAGCGTGCAGCCGATCTCTTCTCGGAACTTATACGGCTCCGAGCGATAGTTGACCGCCGTCAGGCCCGCGGCGTTCTGCACGTAGGGCATGAAGCTGGTCCCGATAATGTTGTCTTCGTCCTGGAAGAACAACGCCGCATCACGGTAGTTCGCCCGGTGCTCGTACCCCGGGATCGTCCGGTCCACGATCACATCGGCGATCCAACTGTTCTTAGTGGAGATGTCGGCGCCGGTTTTCGGATCCCGGTACGTGGCGCCCTTCGGTCCGATGATGATTGCGCCGAAGAGCCCGTTGCGCGGGTTGGTCATCACGTCGCCCCAGTCCCACACTAGCGACGCGATCTCGCCCAGGGACGGATCGGCATAATAGGTGTAGGCCCGGCTCTCGCCAGGTCCCACCGTCTGATCGCCTGGATTGTTTCCGAGGTTGGCGCCCAGCGAATCCTTCGGATCGAAGGCCAGGGAGATCGCCGAGAAAGAAGCACGGCCTTCCTTCATCCGGTTCGTCAGCTTGACCTTGATGCAATCCCCAACGTTGGCCCGCAGCGTGAGCGGCATGGGCTGCAATCCGCTGGCCACTTTGGACACATCCTCTTCCAGAAGATAGATTTTGGCATCGGGGTTGCTGATCTGAATTTTCCGTTCGAAGTCCACCTCAATCGCATCCGGCGCCTTCGGGTTGAGCTTCATCGACGGATAGTCGATCGCCACGACGTTGAAGGTCTTCACCGGCGCGTCGGCCGGGCAGACCGGCAGGGGCTTCGGAATCTCATTCCTCCCGGAATAGCCGGCCGGCAACTTTTGAAGGTCCGGCACTTCCTTGTCCAGCACCCGGAGAATACCCCATGCCCCTTCTGAGAATTTCGACCACCGCCCGTTGAAGTGGATGTAATCGCCGGGCTGCAACCTCGGCCCTCCGGCTTGCGGCACGACGAGGTCATACCGTTCCGCGATCCCGATATGGATCGAATTCTTCCGGTTCGCATCTCCGGCATAGCGTTCCGTCAGGAATGTGTGCCCGGAAAGCGTCCAGACCATCGTCTCGTTCGCCATGGTCTGAAGGAGCCGGAACACCACGGTGTCGCCGAGGTAGGCCCGCACCATCGGCGTGTACGGATCGCCATGCACCGCGCTGCTGAAGATCTGCGAGCGGTCCGGATTGGCCTTCAGCCGAGCCGCGATGGGTTCCGCCCGGAAGTTCAGGCTTCCTCCCGTCGTATGGGTGCCGCCGTTCAAGAACGGCATGGGCGTCATGGCAATCTTCTCCGGCATGACAAACGAGACCGTCTTGCCGGCTTCCAGCGCCACCTCGATCGGCTGGCCTGGAGGATTCCCTTCCGTGACGATGTTCACCGTGTGCGGCACGCTATCGTTCAATTGCACCAGCAGCTCGCGGAAACTGCCGTTGACGCCGTAGCCCACCGGCTCCACGGTCCGGATATCCGCCAGCGGACCGCTCCGGATCGGCTTGCCGGTCTTGGGATCATGGTAGGTGGATCCGACCGGCTCGATGATGATCGTGCCGAATCCGCCGTGGCCCCAGGTCACCCGACCCAGCGCGTGGTCGTGCCAGAATACGGTGCCCACGTCGGAGTCCACCCAGAACCGTTGCCGCACAAACTCCACGGTCACGACATCGTTGACCGGGTGATCGTGACGCAGCGGCCGGTACAGCGTGATCTGGTTGCCTTTGATGGCTTTGATCCGCCCGACTTCGTTCCCCTCGACGTTATCCGCGCCGATCAGGATTTCGACGTTCGGATGGTACTGGGCCGCGTTCTTGACCGTGATGGTGCGCTCGCCCTTCTTGGCCGGCTTCACGAACACAGTGTTCATCGGCAAGGGCAGACCTTTGTTCACCTTTTTCTCCAGCATGGTGAAGGGCCGCACCGACTGTTCGTAGGAGAACCCGGTGATCACACCGTCCGACGACTGGTTGTCGAACTGTAAGAAATGCCAGTGCGTGTTGATCTTGGAGGCATGGAAATTGGTATGGTCGTCGTCGTTCCACTCGCTGGTTAGCATCCAATCGATGCAATCGTAGATGTTCGCCCGCACGACGAGCGGGAACTTCCGGTCGTTGTTCTTCCGGACCTCCGCCTCTTCTTCGTGGAGCACGTAGATCAACCCGCCTTTATCGATGATGGGCGGCTCATCGCCCTGCTTGTCCGCGAGCATCATCGGCGTCTGAATGAAGTGAACGTTGTAAAACTTACGGCCTGCGTTCTCCGGACACATGCTCCAGCGGCCATTTTCGCCGGGTTTGGCGGGATAGGAGCTCGGCAGCCCGTCCTCGTCGAGATGAATCGGCTCGAGCCAGGGTGCAGGATTGTGGTTTTGCGAAAAGGGCACGCGCCGCCCGAAGTGGGGCTTGAGGTGAGGCCACGCGATCTTCCCCGTCGCAGGTTCGAACAGGATCGGCAACCGCTGGCCTGGCGCCGGCGACTGGTAGCGGGGATTAGGGACTGTGTTCTCTCGTTCCGTCATGGCGCGATCGCCTTGCCAGACCCAATCGAGGACGGTCGCATCGTAGGACAGCGTCTGGCCCCGCTCGTCGTCCTTGTGGCCCGGCTTCCCCTGCGGCGGCAACTGCATCTCAACCCAGTCCTTTATGGTCACGACCGCGGGATCAGCCTTCCAGTCGCTCTTCCCCCTTCCCACGATCGTGAACCGTTTGCCGAACCAATCCACAGTTCGGCCGATGAGTTGATCCGAGGTGACGCCGGGCTTGATCCGTCCTTTCCGGTCGGGCAGCTCACGCAGATCCGGCATCGTGTCGTTGCGATACTCGCCCTGCTGGAGCGTGTTGTACACCCGCCAATAGCCCCACATACCGGCGATGTAGTGGTGAGCCACATGGCAGTGAAACAGGAAATCACCGGCCAACTGCTGGCAGAGCCCGGAGCCGCACTCGGTTTCGAGATCCATCGTCTCCGAAGGTCCGATGACCTCCACATCCACCCGATCCGACTTGGTGCGGATCACCGGATACTTCACCGGGCCGTTCTTGGCGGCGTGCCACAACGGCATCTCGTCGATCGCCCGCGGGCTTCTCGGCCAACGGATCGCCCCGCCGTGCGGATGGTGCGAGTGGAACACTTCCGATCCACCGTGGACCAGGCGGAACTTAGCGGGATCGCCCAGGTAGCTACGCGGGATGGTCGTGGCCGGATCGCCGAACGTATAGGCGCTGTAGGCCATGGACTCGTCCTCGAACCCGAAGTACGCGTGCTGGGTCTCCATGTTATCCACGCCGAAGGGTTCGCTGCGATAATTCAGCGCACGGGCGACCGGGCGATAGACGTCCGTCAGCGGATCCCGTTGCGGGATGAAGTCGCCTTTCTTGTTGACCGGGCGGAAGGCTTCGTCGCCCACCTCATGGTAGATGATGACGAATTCCCGGAAGTCCGGGCCCGTGCCGTTTTTGATGATGGCCTGCCAGCCGCTCGCAAGTGGGGTCGGATCGCCGCTGCCCAGCGGGTCGAGGTATTCCGATCCCTTAGGTTCGACCACGAAGGTGCCGAAGAGCCCCATCACGGTTAACTCGCGGTCGTTGCTATAGGAATGGAATTGCCGGCCGCCCTCCTGCGTGGAGGGATGGATGTACCACTCCAGATCGACGCTTTTGCCCTGGGAGGCGATCGCGTCTGGATTGGTCGTTGTCGCCGGCTTACCGGTCGCGCTCACCACCATGCTGGAGCCGTGAATGTGCAGGCTCACGTCCTCGCCGCCGTCCAATTGGTTGCGCAGCGTAATCTTGACGCAGTCCCCCTGGTTGCCGCGGATCACAAGCGGCTGGATCCATTGATTTTGCAGACCGTTCTTCACCGCGCCGGGATCGTGGCCCTCCCGACCCCGCGCCTCGCGGTTCTTGGCCTCTTCTTCCCGCACCTTGTCAATATTCTCCGTGAGCACGTACATGTACCCTGGGTAGTAATCAAGCCACATATTCAAGGTGATTTCGACGTTGATCGCCGAGATGTCGTAGCGCTTGACCGGCGCGCTAGCCGGGCAACGTCCGCCGAAGCCGGTCACCGGCTCGTCACCAGTCCGCGACATGAGCAGAATGTCCTGGCCGCCAGCCCCATATTGGTGCATCATGGACATCGTGTTATAGAACCCGTCGGTCCGCTGCGCCTGCGCGTCCCGCTCCATCTGCTCCATGATTCGCTGGTGCTGGCGCTCGACCATGGCGGCCCGTTCCGGCCGCCCTTCCATCGTATCCTCGACAATCGTCTGCCCCTTCAGCCGTTCTGCCCAGGGCGCGGTCGGATGGGCCATGCCGTGGGCATGCGGCGCGGCGTCGCGAGCGTCCGTGCCTTCGTGACGGGAGCCGGTTGTTCCCGCCTCCACGCCAGAGGCGACAAGTATGGCCGCCGATACCAGCGCCAGTCCCCGAAGTCTCCATAGATCCCGGCAATCTCTTATCTTCCGCATGGACAACTCTCCTCCCTTTCACAAAACAAAGATCAACGAACCCGTCTCGGTCGTGTGTACAGCTCCGAGGGTTACTCACCTTGGCAGGAGGAAACGCCACAGAGCCGGCTCCGGCATTCCCCTTTTTCTCCATCGGATGTGCGACAACCGATTTCACAAAATGAGGAGCGAATCGTCATAAGCACGAGCAAGGTTTGTGCCTTATCGCGTTCTCCACAAGTCATCCTAAGGCCTTCACATTTCACGGTAAGTTATGAATGGGCCAGCACCAATCTGAAAACACGGAGGACTTGAACGTCCTACCGACTAAGTCATCTGACGCACATCGTCTTGCAATGTCTTAGGCTGCGCTTGGAAGACCTCTTCATCCCACATGGGGCGCCAATGCCCCATTCACACAAACGATAGAGGTAATAAGCATCGCGGGATCGAGGCGGAGAGACATCGCGGAGGGATTTGTGAGATGCTGCCGGAAAACTCGATGATCGGATCACGCGTTAGGGCGAGAAGCCGCAATCACTACAGACAGGCCGCGGAGGCCGTGTCGCTTGATCATGCGCTCGATGGTCTTACGATCCAAACCTGCTTCCCTGGCCGCATGGCCGATATGCCCGTGGTGCCGCTGCAGGAGATCCAACAGAAACGAGCGCTCGAAAGACCGGACGAGTTGTTGCTTGGCCTGCTTGTAGGAGCTTGCCAGACAATCAGTGATCGGCTCCGGCGAGAGCATGCGGAGCCGCTCCGGCAGGTGTGCGAGCGTGATCACCGGCCCGTCGGCCAGCGCAGCGGCTCGTTCCACGACGTTCTGCAATTCACGGACGTTCCCCGGCCAGGAATAGCGCGTCAACAGCCGCAGCGCCTCAGGGTCGAACGACCGTGGTGCAGCCGACGCCGGGCCGTTGCGTTCTGCTGCTCGGCGCAGAAATTCCGCGGCCAACAGTTCGATGTCTCCCTCGCGGGCGCGAAGCGGCGGGAGCACAAGCTGAATAACATTCAGCCGATAGTAGAGATCCTCGCGAAATCCTCCTCGCCTGCAGGCTTGCTCGAGGTCTTGATTGGAAGCCGCGACAATCCGCACGTCGACGTCGACGAACCGCGTTCCGCCCACCGGCCGGATCTGCCGTTCTTGCAACACGCGCAGCAGCCGGGCCTGCAAGCTTGGGCTCATTCCGCCGACTTCGTCCAGGAATACCGTGCCTCCGTTGGCCAGCTCGAACAAACCAGGTTTACTCGTCACGGCACCAGTAAAGGCGCCTTTTTCGTGGCCGAACAACTCAGATTCGAGCAGGTTCTCCGGCAAGGAGGCGCAATCAACCGGCACAAATGGCCTGGAAGCGCGGGGGCTGATCGCGTGAATCGCACGCGCCACCAATTCCTTCCCGGTGCCGCTTTCGCCATAGATGAGGACATTGGCGGTCGTCGGGGCGATTTTCCGCACGAGCTGAAGAACCGCGCGCATAGCCGGGCTATCGCCGAGAATCCGGTCCAGCCCGCTGTGCGGCGCCGGACACGCGGCCGCCGCGGGCACCTCGGTTCGGCCGGCCACCCGGCCTCCCGGCTGGTCGGGCCGTTCAGCGGTTGAGAAGGCCCGCCGCACCACTTGTTCGAGGTCCGCGCTGGAAAAGGGCTTCGCGAGATAGTCGAAGGCGCCTTGGCGCATGGAATGGACGGCGGTCTGGACCGACGCATACGCGGTCATCAGCACCACTTGGGTCTCGGGGTCCACGCGCTTGACGGCGCCCAATACCTCGAGGCCGTCCATGCCCGGCATGCGCAAGTCGGTCAGGACGAGCCCGGGGCGTTCCCGTTCTAGGACCTCCGGCACGCGCACCGGATCGCTTTCGGTGAGACAGTCGTAACCCAGGCGCCGCAAGAGGCGACGGCAGTTCTCCAGCGCTTCCGGCTCGTCGTCCACGACTAAGATTTTGCCCGCAATTCCCATTGCCTGTTCTGTTCGGAAGTCTCGGGCGACAGCAGCGCAGGAAGCCAGACGGTGAAGACCGCCCCAGGTCCGCCGTTGGCCACCTCAATCCGGCCGCGATGCTCGGTCACGATGCCATGAGCGAGGAATAGACCAAGCCCGTGCCCTTGGCCAATGGGTTTGGTCGTAAAAAACGGGTCGAACACCCGCTCCATCAGTTCCTCCGGGATGCCTGGCCCGGTATCCGAGACGCGGACAGTCACCCAGTCGTCCTGCCGGTTGCGGACCCGATCGGCGGTCACCGTCACGACCGCCTGGCCGGTCCCCTCCTGCGCTGCGTCCACGGCGTTGTTCACCAGGTTCAGCAGGACCGTTTCCAACCGATCGCGGTCCCCCATCACGGGGGGCAAATCCGCTTCGATGATCGAGTCCAGGCGGACACCGCGGGCCGCCACGCGTTCGGCCGCGACCGCAAGAGCGGTCCGGATGACACAGGCCACATCGATCGGCTTGAATGTCGTGGCGGCATGGCGCGACAGCGTCAACATCCCTCGGGTCACCCGCAGGATGCGTTCGGCTTGCGCGCGGATCGCCTGCAAATCGCGCATCACGTCAGCTGGCAGCGGCAGTTGGGCCGCCTCCGCCTCCATACATTCGATCCGGTTGATGATAATTCCCAGGGGATTGTTGATTTCGTGTGCGATGCCGCTGGCGACCTTGCCCAGCGCGGCCAGCCGCTCCGTTAATTCGAGTTTCCGCATCTGGGCGGCAGCTTCCTGCGTTTTCTCCTCGACCCGGCGCGCGAGGTCGCGGTTCAAGGTCACCAACTCTGCCCGGGAGGCTTTCAGACGGTCCGCCATGCGATGGATGGCGGTCGCCAGCTCTTCGAATTCGTCCCCCGTCTCGATGGGGAGCGACCCGTCATAGGTGCCTTGGCTGATGGCCTCGACGCTCTGGCGGAGCACCTGGATCGGTCTGGCAATCCGAGCGGCCACATACCGGCCCATCGCCGCCAGGAACCCGACCATCACCACTCCGATGAGGGCCAGGTTGGCGATCTGCTCGCGAATCGGCGCGTAACTTTCCGAGGGAGGCTGACGGACGAAGATATGCCACGTATTGATCGGCGGACCCAAACCCCTGACCGGTGCGAAGCCGACCACGGTATCGTGGGCGCCGTGGCCGTCGTCCTGCGCAATGCCCCAGCCGGGTTCAGCCGACACAATGAGCCCCATCAACTGTTCGTGGATGCGGTGGGCCTGGCGAGGCAAAATCGGACACACAAGCGGATGGCCGGCCGCGTCGAACAGCATGGCATGTCCGGTCTGCCCGATTCTGATCTGGTTGATCAAGGCAAAGAGGGCATCAAACCGATACGTGGCTTTGATCGCGCCGATGACGGCCTGTTGATGGTCGTCGAGGATCGGGACCGCGATGTCGATCGTCTCCTCTGGCGTCCGGAAGGAACCCTGCCGTCCGGCGATCACGTCCGTGATGAACACATGGCCGGACCGCTCGTCTTGCAAAGCTTCCCACCAAGGCTGGTCGCCGAAAAAGTAACGGTCCGGCTCGGAGCTCGCCGCCACCAGCGCCCCGTACCGGTCAGTGATGAGAAGCCCGGCGACCTTGTCGCCGCCGCGGACCTTGGTTTCCAGCAGAAAACGGGATAATTCGGAATTGAGGATTCGCTCGGAAAATTCGGTGCCGTTGCGCCAGAGCTCGGCACGCTGCTCGATGAGCGCGCGCGCGACGGCTGGGTCCACATCGTACGCGCGGTTGGCGAGGATGACCGGCAGGCGGACGCGCAACGGCGCCGAGGCCAGCAACTGTACGTTCTGGATCTCGCTCTGCACCAACATGGTGACCCGGTCCGCGACCTGGGCGGCAATCGCCTGGAGATTGCCACCGATGACGTCGCGGAGCGACCGCATGCCCGACATCCAGGCGAGGATCAGTCCCGCGAGAAGCGGAATGCTGCCGACGAGAAAGATCGCCAGCACCATCCGCCCTCGAATCGTCCTCATGCCCCCGCGTCCCTTATCCCCGGTAACTAGGGGAAGGAGTATAACTCAGCGGGGCCGAGCTCCTCCAGATCGACGGCGCGCGACGCGGTATTTCCTCAACCGGTGACCACCCTAGCAAGAGAAACGAGCGCCGCCAGCATCAGTATCGCCACCGTCAGCCAATATGCCATCGGTTCCTCACCGCTCGACCTGGCCGATCACGCCGGGCGTGCGCGCGCCGGTCTCGGAAGCGGAACCGACGCCACCGGCTTCTGCAGCCACCGCCGCCATTTTCTCTTCGCTCGCCACCCGGATGGTTCCGATCGCGCCCGTCAGCGCGTCCTGTAGCGAATGCGTCACGATCGGGTACACCCCTTCCTCCGGAATGATCAGATCGAATGTCGCGCCGCCGCCCGGCGGCAACGTGTAGGTCTGGATGCCGTACTCGACGTTCTTGGGATTGCCGCTTGCGTAGACGCGGTCGAACACCGCGCCGATCACGTGGAACGCGGAGAAATGGTTCGGGCCGGCGTTGACGACGTGCAACCGAATCAGTTCTCCAGGTTTAGCCTCCAACGGCTCCTCAAGATAACGATTCGCCCTGCCGTTGAAGACCACAAGCTTCGGCTTGCCGGCCATCATGGCGTCCACGTCGAACGGCGAGGGGTAGATTTCGCTCTGCACGATCACGTACTCGCGGTCCGCCTTGACCAGCGGATGCCGCGGCTCCACGATCACGGCGCCGAACATGCCGTTGGCGATGTGCTGAATCATCGGGTCGGTCCCGCAGTGATAGTAGAAGACGCCGGGATACTCGGCTTTCCAGGTGAATGTCGTTTCTGTCCCGGATCCGATGCCCTGGAAATGTCGGTCCCAGGGCGTCCTGGCGGCGTGGAAGTCGATGGAATGGACACGATCCGCCTCGTTCTTCAACGTGAACTGAACGACGTCCCCTTCCTTTACGCGGATCACCGGGCCGGGAATGTTGCCGTTGAAGGTCCAAGCCTCCCGTTCGTCGTCTTTGGCCACCTGAACCACGGTCACCTTTGCGGTCAACGTCACATTGACCATCTCGGCCCAGCCGGTCCCAGCCCACCCGAGCAGTCCGACTGCGAGGGCGGCCGTCGCCCGGATGGCTCGCGCTGTCCGGCTGCACCCGTTCATTGAGCCGGTATTCCTGTTCCGCCGACTCACCTCACGACCTTTTCCCCATCCTTTCCGGGTTTGTTTTGACATGTCGTTTCCTCCTGTCTCCTTGCGCAGAGCTGCCATGCCTTGAGCTGTTACTGTTCATCCCAAAGACCAGGGTTAGGGCCCAGCACCTGGTCAAATGTTGTTCAGCAACCGACGTGCCGGATGGAGTCCCTCTACGAGACGGCTTGAAACCGACCGCAATTCAAAGAATTAGGTACTTAATCGGTGAGAAAGTTCGTCGAGGCGGGACCAGGACCGCGATTTATAGCGACTCTATCGCGATATGTCGCTGAATGCGTAAGACGAATTTAAGCAACCGGAACTCTGACGGGACGCCTGATCCCCAGCTTCTTCATGCGGCTCCTGAGGGTGCTGGGATTGAGGCCGAGGAGGGCGGCCGCGCCGTGAGATCCGTAGATCTTCCAGTGGGTTTGTTGCAGCACGCGCTGGATATGCTCACGCTCCAATTCTTGAAGATTGACCGAGGAGGAAGTCGGGGGCATAGTCTTCGAAGGGGTCAGAAACTGGTCTGTGATCTCGACAATTGAGGAGCGTGACAGAATCACCGCTCGCTCGATCACATTTTGTAATTCCCGGACGTTGCCCGGCCAAGCATACCGCATCAGACGCTCCATCGAGCTCTCGCTCAACTCGAGCGATGGCCTGTTGAGTTTCAGGCGATAGGACTCTAGGAAGTGCCTGGCCAGCAAGGGGATGTCCTCGGGCCGCTCACGGAGCGGTGGAATGGCGATAGGGAACACGTGCAGCCGATAATACAGGTCTGACCGAAACCGGCCTTCCCTCACCGCGGCGACAAGGTCCGCGTTCGTCGCCGCCACGACCCGGACGTCGACCGGGACCGGGCGTATGCCGCCCACCCGATCTACGAGTCCGTCCTCCAGAACCCGAAGCAATTTGGCCTGGGCTTCCAGCGGCATCTCGCCGATTTCGTCGAGAAACAGGGTGCCTCCGTTCGCCAGCTCGAACCGACCGGGACGCCGCTGATCGGCCCCCGTGAAGGCACCTCGCTCATGGCCAAAGAGTTCGCTCTCCACCAAGCCCATCGGGATCGCTGCGCAGTTGACGCGGACGAAGGGCTTGTGGCGGCGCGGGCTTAACTCATGGATCGCCCGAGCCAGCAATTCCTTTCCCGTTCCCGTCTCGCCAGTGATGAGCACGGTCGTCACGGTGGGACCGACGGCCTCGGCCTGACTCAGAACCCTGCGGAAGGCCGGACTCTTGCCGACCATGGCTCCGAAATTGTGCGTGAGCTTGATCTCTTCGATCAGATACGCATTCTCCCGTGCCAATTGCCGGCGCAACTGGTCGATTTCTTCGTAGGCTTGCACGTGGTCAATCGCGTAAGCGATCTGTGTCGCGACCTGACGAAGAAATTCCAGGTCCTCCGGATCCGGCTCGCCGCTTTGTACACTCCCGATGTTCAGGGTACCCAGGCATCGCTCGCCGACCAATAACGGCAGATTGATCATGCGCCCCAACCCCTCCTGAACATAGAAGCTGTCTTCCAGGAATCGCCTCTCGCGGCGCAAGTCCGGCCTGACATGCATGGTCCGGTGATCGTATACCCAGCCGACTGCGCTGCCCTCCCGGGGAATGACGGCGTCGCGCTGCAGCACACGGGTCGGCATGTCGGTTTCCACGGCGTAAAAGCGGAAGGAATCCGTTTCCGGACGATAGAGCGTGATGCCGGCCCGCTCCCATGGCACCACTTTTTTAATCTGCTCGGTAATGGCTCGCCAAAGACTGTCCGTGTCCCGTTGCGAATTGAGGACGTTGGTGACCGCCAGTAAGGCTCGATACCCTCCTTCGATATCTTTCATGTCTCCTCACACCCGCGTACCGGCCTACGGCAGCACGCAAGATTGACCGGCTGCAGGATCCGGGCGACTTGCCGATTGCAAATACCATGAGAGCGGCCGCCGCACACGCCGTTCAGAACAAGATACTGAAGGCAGACTTCTTTCTGCAAGTCCGCCTGCTCCGCCAACCCGGGCGCTCCCCCCAAAAGGATAGACTCCCCTCCTTCGCAGAGTAGATTTGTCCTTCGGTGATCGGCTAGCTTCGGTCCAGGCTAGACCAGCGATGAAACGGTTCCTGATCCCCTCGCATGAAGCCGACGCACCCGGCCGCCGAACAGGCCGCTAATGTCCAGGAAATCGATGGGGAGCGTGCAGATGGGGACGCACCTTCCACAGCGACGCGGGACTCCGGAGGGATTCGCCCTCATCTGTCCAGCTCCCCGCCAAGCCTGGACGCGGCACTGCCCCGCATGCGGCCGTTGGCTCCGCAAAGACGATCCCCAAGTTCCATGGATTTGCGTGTGCGGCTGGAAGAGTTGTTGAGACGTTCTTCAATGCAATGAGGCCGGGATGGCGACGGGCATATCGCTGCAGGATCTGAGAGCCGGATTCTTCCTGATGATCAGTGTGATCTTTTTGGCCGTGATTTGTCTTCTGGCGGCCTGTTCCACCGTCACACGACCGGTTCGCTGGTGTGAACGGCGTAGGAGAAGAGCCGAGTAACAAACGTCGGCCTCGACGGACGTGTACCAGTCTCTCTACGCACGATCAACCTTCCTATCGCATGCCCGGGTTTTGCGGATTCGGCTTGGGGCGGGCGCAATCCCACGATCACGGCTCCACATTCTTGCGTTTTGAGGAGGAAGGGTGCAGCGCGGTCAGGCTGACGCCGAGCGCAAGACCCGCGATGAACACAGCGGCGAGGGCAAGTGGACCCAGCCCGTCGGGAAACGCCAGGGACCGCTGACGCCTGGGAGAAGAAAATGGCGAACCCACATGCGCCTCTCCGCCCAGCCATATTTCCCGCGATGGCTCTTCGAGCGGAACGCCTTCAGGGGCCTGTCGGGACTGAGACTCTGAGCCATTCATAGCGGTCGCCTCCCGGCTGCGCATACGGGTCAGTTCTTCGTCGCTTGCTCCTCCGGATCGGAACAACCTGGTGTTCGTTACATCAACGCCTGAAGGCTTTGCTCGAGCAAGGCTTGAATCTCCCCGCGGCGCCGTTTCAAATCGCCCGCTTTATCGAACAACAGATAATAGGTCAACAGTCCGGAGGTGTAGGCCGCCAGGGCCGTGCTAAGCGTGCGGTTGGTGGCGCCTTTGCCGTTCAGCGCGGGGCGCAACAGAGCCCCGAGGCGATCCAAATGTTCGTCATAGACCGCGCGCAGGTCCCTGGCTGATTCCGTTGTGAGCTGAAGCAATCCCCGGACCTGATGGAACAGCAGCAGGTATTCCGGATGTTCCAGGAAAAAATCCAACCTCGCTTCGATAATCTTGCTGAGGAGCTTCGGTCCTGGTTTGGCGCCGCGCGCGGCTTCTTTCGTTTTCATAAGGAGCAGGTCTAAGCCTTGCTGGAGCAGGGCCTGGAGAAGCGCTTCCTTGGTCTCGAAGTACTTATAAAAGGTCCCCTTGCCGATATCGGCGCGCTCGGTGATATCCTCGATTTTTGTCCAATAGATGCCTTTCTCAGAGAAAAGCGCCAGGGCGACATCCAGCAGAGTCTGCCGCGTGCGCGCTTTTCGACGCTCCACCCGTGACGATGCCGCAGGTGCCATACTTCTGGCCTCCGGTTCCGTTTTCATGAACACGCCGTTACGTACTGCCGCCACCGACGCTTCGACTTCAGCGGCTCAAGTTCTCCAATTTCTCGATGGCGCAGGATAACAGGATCGACGATGGCTCCGCAATTAACGCACCGCCATCCTTCGAAGTCCATTTCGCCTCGGTCGTCCAGAAGATCGGTGAAATAATCCCTTGTCATCCAGCCTCGACATCGTGTACATCGCATCGTGCCCTCCTTCATATGGCCTTGTCCGGATGAGGGCCTCTCATCCGGACACAGACCGCCCTGATGGGGCTCAGGTCGGCTTTCTTGTTGCAGCCCTCAGGCCACCAAGCGTTTCCCGCGCTCGACGACCCGTCCGAGAGCTTCTCTCGCATCGATCGCCATGCACCCGGCCCGCTCACCCGCGTCTTCCACTAGCGATCGCAGTTGTCGCCGTGTTCTCGCGCCTGATTGCGGGGCCATTAACAGGCCTGCTCCGACGCCGACCAAGAGTCCGGTGACGAACGTCACTCCACTGGCCGCAACGTATTTGGCTCGGTTATTCATCATCATCCCCCCTTTCCGATTTGACGTTAACTGGCATCAGCGCCGTGACCGCGCAGCCCGTTCGAGTTCCTCAACGAGGTCCGGTCCACATCGTGCTCGAACCCTCCTGGCATTAACTTTCTGCGTCCATCGCAGCGGCTACATCTCGCTTCCAACGTGCCGCTCGGCCCGGTGCTACGCGAACGAATAACCAGGTAGTACCGGAGCCACCCGCACAGGCGGCAGGGCTTGCCTTCCAACTCGCTCAGGATCGGCCGACTCTTTCTGTGGACGCGGCCGACCCGCCCGAGTACCGATTCCGTTCTTTCCATGATGGCCTTCATGCCACACCCCGTTTCTCCTCTTGCGCTTGCTCTTGACCTGCCGATAGGGCGGCCTTGCTGTGCTGGAGCCACCGCACGGGCATGATTTCCAGGAATCGCACACCCATCCCGCGCGCGTGTCCGAACTGATCGGGTCTGGGGCAGACCCATGCTACGGTTCCGACTCCCTTCATCCTGTCTGCTGGACGTCCAGGCAGCGCAAAACTCAACTCGACTTCCGTTCCGACAGGCAACAGGTCGTCCCCCTCGATAAAGACCCCCTCTCGGGAAGCCCGAACCGCCCGACCTTCCAGCCACGCACCGCCCTGTGATCGATAGTGAACCTGTACACGGGTCTCCAGCCGTGACTCCGCTTTGTTTTGCACAGACTCCCAAGCCATAGGACACGCTTTTCTGCCAGACCGATCAACGAGCCAAAGAGCTTTCCCTTCGTCATCGAAGACGAACCATGTCCTGCCGAGCGCTTCCCCACGAAGCATTGCTGTTTTCATGATTCCTCCCTCCTCTCTGAACGACAAGACGCCGAACAAGCGCCACCATCGTTCTAGACCAAAAAGCCATTTTAGACTATATCGCCATATATGACTATTAAGTCACATTTATACACTCGGTCGCTTATCCTGTCAAGCCCGTTCATGCGGACCGAGGGTGTTCTGCAAACAGTCCCGCCAGGAACCACCGTATGCATGACTCATGATTGGTTTTTTTCCGCGTTTCGCTGGAGGCGCGACCTCTTGGAGGAACCTGCGATGAGCCGAGGCGGCAGGCGCACCGAATCTTGCGGACTGATCCACCATATCGGTCCATGGACAGAAATAGAGAACTGACGATTAGGCAACGGCTCTGAAGCGCACAGGCGGAGACTGAAGGAAACCCGTTCGGCAGCCCCAGGGAGGTCAGAAAGAATATCAGCCGACTACGTGCGTGTATTTGGCGATCCTGATCGGGAGCGTCAGCATTCGCGCGAATCGGTGACGGTCATCTGGAACAATTGCTGCAGCAGGCTGAAGGCTTCCCGGCTCCACATACGCAACGGTTTTTCACCGTCATCACGCGCCCCGGCGCTGTACCATCCCGCGCGCGACGAACCCGAGCATCGCGCTGAAGGCGGCGTTCCTGAGCGGATAGCTTGGCCGGATCATAGTTGGTAATCGCGATGCGCCCATCGGCTTCGACCTAACTGACCGTATGGTCGTCTTCCAACACCACGCGGTGCATGGCGACGGGAGAGAGACAGCCGGGCAGCGGTCCGCACAGCCACAAGGGTACAGTCATCCGTGCACCGCATTTGGAGACCATGCGTCCAGCCGCCCCCGCTTGTCGGAGCGCCGATCATCTCAACCGGCGTACAACCCGTGTTCGTTCTCGAGCAACTGAGCCAGCAGACGCCTGAAACGGCTCGCGAACAACGCGGTCACGAGCAGCGCGAGACCGATTCCGTTCACGCTCGTCGGTTCGCCAAGTTCTTCGGTGATCCATCCGAACGCGCCGATGCCGGTGATCGCGGACGTCATTGCGGCGGTTTGATAGAGGCCCAGGACCCGCCCGACGATCTCACGCGGCGACAACTCTTGCACCACCCCCCATGCAATCGGTGTGAGCGCACCCATGCCGCATCCGACCACCGCCATCAGGACGCCCGCCGCCGGCGGATCGCGAACCCACACCAGCGCACAGATCGCCGTCCCGCTGACTGCGCTGGTCCCCGCAATCAGCGCAATCCGCCGCGGCAGACTCCATTCCGTCCACCACACCAGCAGGATCGACATCGCGAGGAGGCCACCACCCAGCGCCGACCACAGGTAACCGACCTCGACCGGACCCAAATTGAGCAGCTTCCGGCCGAACACCGGAAACAGGGTAGTCAGGGCGCTGGTTCCAAACGTGTACAACGCCGCTGTCGCGATGAGCCAGAGCAACGCCGGCTGCCGCCTCAAGACGAACCGCACAGCCTCCATTAAGTCTTGCTGCAGCGCCGCGGCGGGCGGCCTTTCGGCGGATACAACGGACGGACGCGGCATGCGGACCGGCAAGAGGCACGTGGCTGACAACAGATAGGTCGCCGCGTTGATGCATAGAACTTCCTGCGAACTCGACAACGCGATCCCGATTCCGCTGAGCGCCGGCCCCATCACGATGCCGAGACTCGTCGTACTTTGCAGCAGCGCATTGGCTGCGGTGAACTGCCGCTTGGCGACGATGGCGGGCACCGCCGCGATGAGCGCCGGGCCGAAGATCGCCGTCGCCATGGCATGGAGCAACACCAACAGATAGAGCACTTCGACCGTGAACGACTCGACCGAAATCAGGCAGGGGATCAATCCGATCAGCAGGGCGCGCACGATGTCGGAGAAAACAAGAAGGAATTTCTTGGGACAGCGGTCCACGAGGACACCGATGACCGGCCCTAGGACAATTGGGGGGATGGTCTGCAACAGGCCGATCACCGTCGTCTTGATCGGTGATCCGGTGATCGAATAGACAAACCAGAGCAAGGCCAACTTAGAGACGCCATCGCCGACTTGTGAAACCAGTTGACTCAGCCATACCAGGCCGAAATCCCGCGCGAACAGGAGCCGCTGGGCACCGACGGCGGTGATATGATCATCGGCGGAGAGGACGGCGCGAGAGGCGCAACTCACTGGTGTGAGGCTGTGACCGGGCATCACTCCTTTTCGTCGATGCGAACCTTCTCCGTCTGCACAGCCTTGACGCCGGGGACCAACCTGGCCGTTTCAGCCGCTTCGAGAAGAATTACCTGGAATCGTACCACTCCCGCAAGGATTACAACACCATTTTCCGTCTTCACATCGAAATTGGCTGCCTTCAGGGTCGTACTCTTGGCGAAGCGATCTTTCACGTATTGGGTGATCATTTCATCCCGCTTGCGGGCGAGCGCCTGCTTCAACTGCGGCACGACCTCCAGTTTGTTGTTCACCGACGCGACGCCGTCCACCGATTTGGCGACTTCGGCGGCCGCTGTCTTTTCGGCTTCATCCGCCACTTTTCCCGTGAGTGTGATCTGATGGTCGCTCTGCTCTACGTCAATGTCGTACGGGAATAGTTGCGGCGCCGCCATCAGCGCGAGCTTGACCGTCAGGATGAGCGATGCGCGGGGTGTTTTTGAGGGCTCCTTCGAGGGAAGCTCCTGCGCAGCCGATTCCTCCTTCTTCGCCGGTCCCTCTCCCGTCTCCTTAGATCTGGGCGGTTCGGCAGGTTTTGTCGGCTGGGTCGGTTCTTTTGACTCCTTTTCAGCTGGCTTCTGCGCCTTGGCCGGCGCGTCACTGGCCGCCTCCCCGGCCGATAGCGATGGCGCCGGCATCAGCAGTACGCCGCAGAGCGCGACCGTCGGATAGAGCCGTCGAGGAAAGAACAGCGTGGAGACACGTGATCGACGCCGCATCGGGTGAATCACCGTCGTGGCCGCCCGCCTCACCGCCTGACGGTCAACGGGCAAGAAAAGGCACCGGGGAAGATGAAGTGGGAGCCTCAGCCGACTGCTGCCGGCTGAACAGTTCAGCCACGGCGGCGGTTGTGAGCAAGGTCAGACCGATGCCCATCAAACTCGCCAAGGGGCCGAGCGAATCGGCCGCCCATCCGAATCCGGCCATGCCTGCCATTGCGGTTGACATCCCCCCGGTGCTGAACGTGGTGAAGACCCGCCCGAGCAGCCGTTCCGGCGTCAGTTCCTGAAGCATCGCCCAGACGAGCGGCGTGAACAGCGCCGTGCTCCCACCGATCACGACAACAAGGGCAGCCGACACGATAGGTAGATCGACCAGGCCCAATCCGCAGACCGCTAGACCGGCGACGGCCAGAGAGCCGGCGATCATGCGCAAGCGTTCGCGTAGTTCGCCCGGCTTCAGCCAGGCCAACGAGACCGACGCCGCCAGCATGCCAACTCCCAGGGCCGACCAGAGCCATCCCATCTCGACGGGGCCGACCCGCAGCAGTTGCTTGGCCACTACCGGGAGCAGGAAAACGAACGCGCTGGACCCCAGCGTGAAGAGCGCGGCGGTTACCATCAGTAGGAACACGGTTCTATGCTGCAGAAACACGAAGCGGAACCCGACCCGAAGTTCCTGCAACACCTGCTGGGTTTGAGCCTGCGCCGCAACCAGTTCAGGCGACTCCCGCATGCGGATCGGCATCAGACACAGCACCGAAACCAAAAAGGTCGCCGCATCGACATACAGCACGTTCTGCGCGCCGATGAGCGCAATCCCGACGCCGCTGACCGCCGGCCCGACCAACAGTCCGACGTTGGTCGTGCTTTGCAGCAGGGCATTGGCGGCGGTGAACTGGGACCGGGGCACGATGAGCGGGATGGAGGAAGCCAGAGCGGGACCGAAGATCGTGGACACCACCGCCGTCACAAACACCAGCAAATACAGACGCCCCAGCGTCAGCGCGTCACACGCGTACAGTAGCGGGATCAGCAGGATCAGCACGGTGCGCAGCAGGTCCACCGCGATCATGACCGGTTTTTTGGGCCATCGATCCAAGTAGACGCCAATCAATGGGCCGAAGAGCAGCGGCGGGAGCGTTTGCAACAACCCGACGACCGTCATCTTCAAGGCCGAGCCAGTCAACGTGTAGACGAACCATAGGAGCGCAACCTTGTTGAGGCTGTCCCCGATCTGCGAGATCGCTTGTCCGGCGAACAGCAGCGCGAAGTCCTTCGTCTTCAGCAGGCGCCAGCCTGAAGGACTGTCCTGATCGGGCTGGTGACCGGTCGAAGCGCCTCTGCTCTTACGCATCATGGCTCGATTCCGGGATTGGAATGGCCGGCAGCTCATCCAATCCGTTCTCGGCAGCGCGCGAGGGTCGAATCCCCGCCGTGCAACGCGGCTGATGCTGCTTCCTCGCCGAGCATCTGCTCGTAGACCTCGAGGTAATCGCGCACCATCCGTTCGGCCGTGAATCGGTCTTCGAACACCTGCCGGCACCGGCGTCGATCGAGGAACTGGACTCGGTCCACCGCCGAGACCATTTCTGCCAAGGAATCGCTGACGAACCCGGTCAGACCGTCCTCGATGATTTCAGGAATGGAACCTCGGCGATAGGCCAACACCGGTGTGCCGCAGGCCAGCGCCTCGATCAGCACCAATCCAAACGGCTCGGGCCAATCATAGGGCGCCAGCATCGCATACGCCTGGCCCAAAAAGTCGTTTTTCTGATTGTCCGTGATCTCTCCGATGTACTCGATCAGGGGATGGGACAGCAGTGGTTCGATTTCGGTGCGGAAATATTCGCGATCGGCCGGATCGACCTTCGCTGCGATCTTCAGCGGCATGCCGACGCGCTTCGCGACCTCGATCGCATGGTCCGGTCGCTTTTCCGGCGCGATACGTCCCAGGAACGCCAGATAGCGTCCCGGCTGCGCATGGTAGCGATAGAGGTCACGCGGTACGCCGTGATAGACCGTCGCCTGCCAGTTGGCCCACGGCAACGGCTGCCGTTGGGCATTCGAGATCGAAACCAAGGGCATTTCGGCATACTCGCGGAATACCGGTTCGAGTTCCGGCAGATCGAGCCGTCCGTGCAACGTCGTGACCACCGGCACGAGGCAGCGCCGGGCCAGCGGGAACCCGAGAAAATCGAGATGCGAGTGAATTAGGTCGAAATCGCCGGGAGAGCCGAAGACCCGCTCCAACTGAAGGATCAGCGGCGCATCGCGGTTAAAGATACCTGTGTTCAAGCGCAGGGCCTGGTGACAGATCGGTTCCAGCTTCGCCGTCGTGGCGGAATCCCCGCTGGCGAACAGCGTCACGTCATGCCCCAATCTGACCAACCCTTCCGTGATATACGACACAATACGTTCGGTCCCACCGTAGAGTTTCGGGGGCACGCTTTCCCACAACGGCGCTACCTGCGCAATTCTCATTCCCTCGCTCCTTTCAGTGAGTTGTCGACCGCCACGTCCTACTTTGCGGGCTTGATCGAGAGGGCGCGCCCGTCCGGCATCATTTCCACTTCCACCTTCTCGCCCGGAACGACCAGCCGCTCCCGCTTGGTTTCCTTATTGACCCGCAACCGCACCAGCCGACCGAAGACATCCCGCACCACATACACCTCCCCCTTGATCGACAGGAGATCCCCTTTTATGACCTGCGGGGAAGCCGCCGGCTGTGCAGCCGCCATGGGCACATCGGCGAATATCTCTACGCCCATCACGAAGATCGACGCCAGCAACCACAGACCAAATCCTTTCATGGCGCTACCTCCCGCACTTCGTTTCGGAAGGTGACTCGGATGACGAGTCGCGCCGTCACCATATCGTCTCCGGCTTAGAAATACCCCTTCCACAGGCCCGGACCCAATAGACAAAAACCTGACCGGCGAACGAATCTTGTCCAGTTCTCTAAGCCCCTGAGGTGGGGTAAGCGTAAGAACAGTGAAAAAAGGAGGGCGCCATGGACGGATACGGCAAGAGAATCTTGATCGTGGACGATGACGAAAGCTCACGACACATGCTGTCGCTTCTGCTGGCGAACAAGGGCTACAACATCCATATCGCCAACGACGGGCTCGAGGCCCTGAGCGAAATGAAGAAACGGAGGTTCGACGCCGTCATTACCGACTACCACCTCTCGAGACTCAACGGGTTGGAATTGCTGGCCTTGTGCCGGGTGGTGTGGCCGGAAACTCCGATCATCATGGTCTCGAGCGACCCATCGGCCCTTGGCCCCCAAGCGGTTGAACGGGGCGCTGTTGCGTGGGTCCGGAAACCCTATGACTCGCGCGCGTTACTGGACCTTCTCACCTCCGCCGTGGGGGCGGCAGGGTCCGGGCGAGGCTGGAAGTCTAGAACCAGAGTTGCGGGATGAGGGAGAGTTGAAGTCGAACGATAAAGATGAGGTGCATCACCATGCCGGAGCGGAATCTGCTCCTCCTGCTCGGAGCTTTCCTGTTGCTCAGTCTCAGTGTCGCTGGCCAGGCCGAATTGATCGAGCGTTGGCGAGACGCCTTGGACGAGCAGCACCGCCGGACCCTGATCCGGGAAGACCTGTTTAAACTTCAACATCTCACGGCGGAGGCGGAAAGCGGTTTCAGGAGCCATGTGGCAACCGGTCAGCGGGTGTCCCTGGACCCGCTCAGCAAGGCGGAAGAGCAGCTCAGGCCGATCCTCGATCACTTGTTGGGACTCTTGGCCGATTCTCCACCGCTGCAGCATCAGGTACGGACGCTCGGCCTCTGGCTACTCGACCACCTGCGGCACAGACGATGGTTGGCCTCTCAGATCGACGCCGGCCTTCAATCCGAGGTCATCTCCTCGTTGCAGCGAGGAGAGGCATTGGCCCTGCTGCTCGCGATCGAGAACGCCTTCCGCGAGCTTGAATCCAGAGTCGATCACAAGTTTGCGGACGCCGAACTGGAAGACGAGGAGTTTCGGAGGCAGATGCTGCGTGGTCTGCTGCTTGCCGAGTGTGGCATTATCGTTTCGAGCATGGTTACAGGCGGTCTTCTCGTACTTCTGTTACGGCGGTTCTCCCTTGCCCGCGTCAACCGCACGGATCAACGAATCGCCGCGGTCGGCCACGCTGCGTCCTAGCGACTTCAGCCGGTCGGACTGTCTTTCCGACTCTTCCGTGCTACGCACCCCAGGCTGTAGATAGCAAGTTAATTTGTCCGGTTTATGTAGCACGTCATCTGTCCGGTTTGTTCTGCGGCCAAATTTCGCCTGTTCCTGAAAGAGCGATCGCTCATAGTTGGCCTACGATCGGCGATCCGGTCGCAGTCCGAGTGGGGCATCGGACTCCTGATGAGGGCTGTGGCCGAGTGTCGCCAAGCCGTTGGCCCTCGGCACCATACCGAGCCAGACACCGAGGCCCATGAAACACGGCCAGCGTTCCATCCGGATACTCATGCACCCGGACCGTGACCTTCACATAATAGAAGCGGTGCGGGTCTTGCGGGATCTGCAGGCTCAGGCCCTGATACCGTACCGTATTGTCCTTGGCGACGACCCGCTCTTCTTGCACGCACAGAATCTCAGCGAGGTTCGGGCCGATCCACGGGACGAAGGCGGTCCCGGCTTCGGCAGCCGGCACCGCAAAGCGCCGGTTGTAGGCGGGGAGAAACCGCTCGGCCAGATACCGGTTGGCCGCGGTCATCTCCGTGATCCCGGCCAGCGCCAACTCTTTGGGCAAGCGATCTTGCAGGGTGCGGAAAACGCGCTCCGACCGGCCCCGCGCTTCCGGGGCATAGGCCGGGATGAGGGTGATCCCCAATTGCCGTAACGCCCGATGCACTTGCGTCAGCCGGGTCTTGTCGACCTGGCCCCCGGCCTCATCGGTGTACCAGTAGTGGGAGCCCTGATCGGTATAGAGGGAACTGAAGAGCCCTTCGCCTCAATGACCTCCCGCAGGCCTCGGAAGCTGCTCAGGGTCCCTTCCTCCTCGACGAAGAAGGCGGAAGAGCTCTCGCTCGTCGCATCATCCACCGTCACAATCAGACAGATCCCACTGGCAGCCGGGCACCCATTCATGGGTCGACCCGTCCTGATGCAGCATCAGACCTGGCAACGGTTTGCGGGGCCGCTTCTTGCGGTGTGCCCCGCGTCGAGGCGCACGGGCGACCTGGCCGGCGGCCTGCAGGGTCTTCTTCGTCCACGTATACGACCGCGTCCCCCCATGCTCGGCCTGCCAGCGCTCGTGGACATGCTTGACGGTCCACCCCGTGTAGCGGGTCTCATACAGCATCACCATCCGCAGGGCTTCGTCCACGGGCACCGCGCGGGCCGAGGTCCGCTTCATACCGGTTGCTCCACCGACGAAACGTCCGCTCCGTCACGCCCAGCATCTCCCCGGCCTCCGCCATCGTCAATTCCCGCCGTTGTCGTCGTTCATACAGCTCTTCAAACCGCATGTGTCTCACCTCCTGGAGCACCTTCGTCCGGCTCATCATGGGCCCTCCTTGAGGGTCCACCCTAAACCGGACAATTCCTGTGCTACAAAAAGCGGACAAATGATGTACTATCTACAGCTACGCACCCCAGGCTTGACTTGGATGAAAGCCCGGCCTAGCTTAGGTATCGTCAGGCGCCGTTGCGGACAGAACCTATGTCGAAAGATACCCACTCGGTTCGAGGACGGTCCATGGAGGGGCGCCATGGTCTGAGAATTCCGATCCGAGTCCCTGCCATCTTCTCGAGCGGGCATGGTCTGGGTGAAGGAACGGTCTTTAATATTTCCACACCCGGCTGTGCGATCGAGAGCAAGAAAGCGCTGCGGGTCGGCGACTATGTTCGACTCAACGTCTACCTACCAGACGAGCGCCTGTTGCAAAACGTACGTGCCGCCGTCCGGTGGGCTCGGGGTCAACGATTCGGAGTGGAATTTCTGCGCCTCTCAGAAGAGGAACAAACCCGTCTGTCTCGCCTAGTCTCGGATCATACCCGGAGCAAAAGTCGATCCTAGTCGTGCGAGAGCTTCTCGTTCGCTGGCGACAATTACCGGATCTGTTCCCGGCATTTTTGCTTACCTGTTCCCGGCCTGCCGACACCGTGCCCTGTCAGATTTAGGAAAGTTCTTGATCGCTCGTTCGACAACAGCCAGAATAGCGACAGCCGGTTCCGGTCCCGCCGTGGGATGAGTATGATTCTGCGAAAGGAACAGCGGTTTCCAGTCTCGTTTCGTGCGGTCTTGACCAGCATCAAGACCCATGAAAACTCCGGGATGGTGCTGGATCTGTCACCAAGCGGATGTCGTGTGCATAGCCTTATGTCCGTGTTTACGGGCATGCAACTCGGATTACGCCTGCACCTGCCGGGACAGAACCCTCCTATTTACATCGACCGAGGAACGGTCCGCTGGTCCCGGGGACAGGAATTCGGCGTACAGTTCACGGAAATAGCCTCTCATGAGAACAACCGGCTTCGGGCGGCCGTTCAAGCGCTTAAAAATTCCTCCCAAACTTAACCCTCTCGCCTTGCCAGAATTATAGAAACCCCAACATTATTGGCGACTTAGTATTTTACGTCCCGCCGCCTTGCCCATCTTTGGAGGTACACTCTATAGGTGATGCGCCTACGTACAGATTCGGCTATGGTTTGCTAGGAAGGTTGCCAACGGCGAAGGTAGGCATCCTATGACAAACAGTCTCCCAAGAACAGCGGTGGCAAACATGAACACGCGCAAGGCGCGCCGAGTACGGCTGGTCTGCCGACTTTTCTTTTTCGGGCGAAGCGATTTCGAAGGAGAAGGGAAAGTCCTCGATCTCTCGACTTCTGGGTGCCTAGCCGAATCGGAAGTTGCGGTGACGCCGGGAATGGAATTTCAGCTTTCGCTGTTTCTTCCCGACCATCCATGGCCGCTCAGGGTGGAAAAGGCCGTCGTCCGCTGGACCCACGGCCGGTCCTTCGGGCTAGAGTTCCTCACCCTCCGTCCAGCCCAACGGGAACGGCTGCGCGCTATCGTTATGAAGGCGAAAGCGTGACAGCACTCTGAGCGATTGACGACCACTCGATACAGCTCCACCACACCAGCGACTGACTCTGCGCCCGTGGGAACCACGGGACCTCTGTTTCAACCCACTGCGCGTACACCCGGGACCGTCGCACAGGAGGCTTTCTTAGCTCCGCCAGCGATCGAAAGCCCGTAAAATCTCACAAACCTTGCGTACCAGCTCTGCGCCGGTGGACGGCTTCAAGAGGAAGGCACCTCAGATTCCTCGGCAAGGCCGCCATTCGCGATATGTTTTCCGATAATATACGGGAGGATACGCGTCGCCGGACTGAGAGCCTGGACTTTGGTGGCAAGTTCCAAACCGTTCATGGCCAGCATGAGCATGTCCGTAACCAGCAGATGAACCCGACCCTGGTGTTGAAAGGAGCTCATGGCCGGCTCTTGTTGCTGCAGCAGGTGGTGAGCCGCCTGGGACTCGAACCCAGGGCCCTCGCCTTAAAAGGGCGATGCTCTACCGACTGAGCTAGCGGCTCACCTTGTGGGAAGAGTTCCCCGTTACCCGTCAACGAGCATTCGCGCCACTGAAAGGGTCAGCGCAGGAGCATCTTACCATTGCGGATCGGCCCCCGACTAGCGAGACCGTTTCCGGCTTCTGGCAGTCAATGGATTGCGCAGAATGATCGTCTGGTCTCGCTTGGATCCGGTGGAGATGATATCGATTGGACAGCCCGCCAGTTCTTCCACTCTGGCCAAATAGCGTTTGGCCTCCGCAGGCAACTTTTTATAGCTTGTCATGCCCGTGGTGGAACTGCTCCAACCGCGTAGAGTTTCATAAACCGGCTGGCATTCCGTCAAGGTTTCCAGGTCGGCAGGCATCTCTCGGTATAGCCTGCCGGCGTGCCTGTAGCCTGTACACATCTTCAACTCCTTGCACCCGTCCAGCACGTCGAGCTTGGTTACCGCCAAAGAAGCGAGGCCGTTGACTTTGGCCGCGTATCTGACCAAGACACCGTCAAACCATCCGCATCGCCGCGGCCGTCCGGTCGTCGCGCCGAATTCCTTGCCACGCTCCTGCAAGCCGAACCCCACCGCGTCCGTCAGTTCGGTCGGGAACGGCCCGCTCCCGACGCGCGTCGTATAGGCCTTGGCGACCCCGAGGACGGCGTCGATCCTGGTCGGCCCGACACCGGTGCCGGTGCAGGCGCCGCCCGCTGCAGCGCTGGACGAGGTGACGTAAGGATAGGTGCCGAAATCGACATCGAGATGCGTCCCTTGGGCGCCTTCGAACAACACGGTGTGTTTCTCGTCGATCGCCTTGTTCAGGAGCGTGACCGTATCGGCGATGTAGCCTTTCAACCGTTCGGCATATCCCATGTACTGCTGGAACACCTTTTCGAGCTGGAAGCCGTCCACCTTGTAGAGCCGTTCCAGCAACCAGTTAATCTCGACCAAGTTTTCCTCCAGCTTGCGCCGGAATAACGGGGGATTCAGTAGATCTCCCACCCGGATGCCGATGCGGGCCATTTTGTCTGCATAGGATGGTCCGATCCCTCTCCCAGTGGTACCGATGCGCCGCAATCCCCTTGATTGCTCCGAGGCCTTCTCAATGGCCTTATGATAGGGCAGAATCAAATGGGCCCGCTGGCTGATCGCGAAATTCTTGCCGATCTTAATGCCCTTGGCCTGAAGTCGATCCATCTCCGCGATCAGCGCTTCCGGATCGACCACCACCCCGTTACCGATGATGCACAGCGTGCCTCGGTACAGGATACCGGAGGGAATCAAATGAAAGATAAACGCGTCCCGCTGGTTGATGACGGTATGGCCGGCATTGGATCCGCCCTGGTATCGCACCACTACATCGGCGTCGCGGGCCAGGATGTCCACGATCTTGCCCTTGCCCTCATCTCCCCATTGGGTTCCAACGACGACCAGATTGCCCATCCCTGTCACCGATTCGCGTTCAGACCCTCGAAAAAAAGAGCCCTGACCGCACAAGATCAGAGCCGAAAGCGGCTCATCCTATGGACGGCCATCCCCGTTTGTCAAGCCGCGTTCGCTCCGCCACGCAAGGTGACAAACAACGCGCTGGTTCCTGTTTCTCCATCCATCATCCCTCATGTCCGGGCACGACAGCGCACCCGCTGAAGGGCGCCCCCTTTCCTTGACTGCCTAGAGACTGCGTGTTAGCATGCGCCAGTTTTCCACATGACTCAGAACTCGTCCCTCACAAATTCAGCACTGAGAACGGGTGGGGCTGTGGCGCAGTTGGGAGCGCGCGTGAATGGCATTCACGAGGTCGCCGGTTCAATCCCGGCCAGCTCCACCAAATCGCGCTTGTTCGTCCCGTCGGCCGCTCTTCGGTTGCTCATGGTGCCGACGGATATGACTGCTCATCGCGATCATTTCTCACGCCAACCACCGTCTAGTTGAGCCAGGACTCACCAGACCATAGCGTCGTCGCTGCGCAGGAAAAGACCCGCCCTGTTTGATTTCATGCTCCAGATCGAGTCTGTCAGCAAGCAATATGCCGCGAAGATCCTGCTGAAGGACGCGTCGGCGCACCTGCGGCCGGGCACTCGGGTCGGTTTGGTCGGCCCGAACGGGGTCGGGAAAACCACGCTCTTCCGGATGATCCTTGGAGAAGAGTCTCCGGATAAGGGTGTCATCCGTAAGCGACCACGATTGCGGATCGGATACTTGCCGCAGGAGCTCGAGACGATCGCGGGCAAAACCGTCTTGGACGCCGCTCACCGCAACCAGTATCCCGAGTACGAAGCCAAACGCATTCTGTCCGGACTCGGCTTCGGCGAGGCGGACTTCAACCGGCCGGTCGAAGCTCTTTCGGGCGGGTATCGCATGCGTGTCGCGCTGGCGCATCTCTTGTTGTCGAACCCCGACGTCCTGCTGCTCGACGAACCGACCAACCACCTCGACAAACCGACGCAAGCATGGTTCGAAGGTTTTCTGTTGCGCACCAAGATGACCACTCTGGTCATCAGCCACGACACCGGATTCCTGGACCGGATCGCGACGCACATCTGGGAGATTCGCAGCCACACGATCCAGGAATACCGCGGCAACTATACCCAGTTCCGCGAACAGCGGGCGGCACGCGACGCCCAACGGGAATCCTCCGCCAAACGGCAAGAGAAAGAGATCGCCCGCGTCCAGAAATTCATCGACCGATTCCGCTACCAGGCCAACAAAGCCAGCCAGGTACAGTCCCGTATCAAGCAACTGGAAAAGATCAAACTGATCGAGCGGACGCGCGACCCCAAGCGGGTGCGATTCACCTTCCCGGTCCCCTCGGCAAGCGGTCGGCAGGTCCTCGAGCTGAAAGGGGTCGCGAAGAGTTATGGGTCCAAGGTGGTCTATGAGTCACTCGACTTTTCCGTCGAGCGCGGGGAGCGGGTCGCGCTGATCGGCGAGAACGGAGCAGGCAAAAGCACTCTCCTCAAGATATTGGCCGGGGTCCTCCCCTTCGACAAGGGCGCCAGGACCGTCGGACACGGCGTGACGTTGCACTATTTCGCACAGCATCAGGCCGAGGCGTTGAACCCGGAGCATACCGTTCTCGACTCCTTGGCCGAAGTCTCGAAACAGGCTGAGATGAATTTCCTGCGCGGGATCGCGGGCGCGTTCCTGTTCTCGGGTCCGGACCAGAAGAAGCCCGTCAAAGCGCTGAGCGGCGGCGAGCGCAACCGCGTCGCCCTCGCGCGGATGCTTGTCGAGCCGGCCAATACGCTGTTGCTGGATGAGCCGACGAACCACCTGGACCCGGCCTCGGTCGACGTGCTGACCGATGCCCTCACGGAGTTCCCCGGCACCATCATCTTCATCTCCCATGAGCCGACGTTCCTGACCCGCATCGCGACGCGGGTGGTCGAAATCGAAGACGGTCAGGCCAAGAACTATTTCGGCGACTATGAGTACTACCTCTGGAAAAAAGCGCAGGAACTGGAGTCGATCAAGGAAACGCGCGAAGAACTCGAAGAGCAGGACTCAAGACAGACTCGAGCAGAAGCGACCGGCGTCACGGCAGCCACGGCGCCGAAATCCAACGCCAGGGACCGGCGCGAACTGTCCAAGATTCAGGCCAGACTGGAAAAACAGGTGGCGCGCGCGGAGGCGGAGATCGCCGCGATCGAGCGAAAAATCCGGACGCGCGATCAGGAACTAGCCGATCCGGTCGTCTATCAGGATTTCACCCGGTGGCACGATCTGCATCTAGAACAGGAAACCTGGAAGAAGGATTTGGAGCGACTGACGTCTCGGTGGGAAAAGCTGTCCGAGGAACTCGACTGCATCAAGCAGACGCTCGGGGCGTAAGACTACGGCGCTTCCTTGAGGGTTTCTTCAAGATAATAGTACAGCCAGCGGTTTTTCTCTTTCGTCACCAATTCATCCCAGACCACGCCGATCAAGAAGCCTTTCTCCCATGGCTTGACCCACGCCACGCTCCCAGCGAGCCTTTCCTGCTGCTCCACCCGGTCAGGGTCCAGAAACGCCAACGAGACGGTCACCTTCTCATTGACCGGCAACTTTTCCTTGGCATGCAGCCCGGCGCCGATCTTATTGACATTATCTAGGACGGCGGTGACGCCCTTCCCTCCACTCCTGGGCGTGATGTGGGCGGACCCCACCAGCGTGGCCCGGACGTATTTCCGACGCTCATTGGGTGTCGCGACCGATCCCATCGTCTTTACTCCTCGGCGTTGCCCTTAAGTATAACCGAACAGGATCGTTTGTCCACAGCCAATTTTGGGCCACGATCAAGACGGTTTGGGCCGGTAATATTGCCTGCCGCGGAGCCGTTCCGGCAGATGAGTCTGTTCGCGTTTGGCTGCCGGATCGCGGTGCACGTACCGGTATCCCTGTCCATACCCGAGATCCCGCATCAGCGAGGTCACCGCGTTCCGCAAGTGGAGCGGGACGCCTAAATTGCCGAATTCCCGCGCGTCCCGAAGCGCTTCAACCAGGCCGACGTACGAGGCGTTGTCCTTCGAACAGGAAGCCAGGTACGTGGCTCCCTGGGCTAGACTGATCTGCGCCTCCGGCAAGCCAACGCACTCCACCGCCTGGAAGACCGCCGTGGCCACGACCACGGCCAGAGGGTTGGCATTGCCGATATCTTCCGACGCGAAGATCACCATGCGCCGGGCGATGAACTTGGGGTCTTCGCCCCCTTCGAGCATTCGCGCCAACCAATAGAGGGCTCCGTCTGGGTCCGAATCCCGCAAGCTTTTGATAAAGGCCGAGATGAGATTGTAGTGTTCTTCCCCGGCCTTATCGTAGCGGAGCGATTTCTTGAGCAGCGCCGACTCCAACCCGTGCTCGTCGAGCAGCCGGCGTCCGCCCGGACCTGGCGGCGTCTGGGGCGCTACGAATTCCAAGGCCGTGAGCAAAGACCGGGCATCGCCGTTCCCGAATCCAATCAACCGCCGCTTGGCTTCTGGCGTCATGTCAATCTTGAACTTTCCGAGACCTCGTTCCTCATCGGCCAAGGCCCGCTCCAGGATGCGGGCCATCGCGTCATCCGACAGGGATTTGAGGACGACGACCAGGGAACGCGAGAGAAGGGGCGCGATCACTTCGAACGACGGGTTCTCTGTCGTGGCGCCGACCAGAATGATCGTCCCGCGCTCCACGTGCGGGAGAAAGGCATCCTGCTGCGCCTTGTTGAATCGATGAATTTCGTCGACGAACAGAATCGTGCGCCGGCCGTGAAGCGCGCGTCGCTGTTCCGCGGCCCGGATGATTTCCCGTAGTTCCGGAATCCCGCTGGTGACGGCGGAAAACGGAACGAATTCCGCCTTTGTGTGGCGGGCGATGAGAAGCGCGAGCGTGGTTTTCCCGGACCCCGGAGGCCCCCAGAAAATGACGGACGAGAGCTGATCCGCCTCGATCGCGCGCCGCAGCGGTCGATCCGGTGCGACGATGTCCTCCTGACCAACGAAGTCCGAGAAGTCCTGCGGGCGCATCCGCTCGGCGAGGGGCGCCTGCACGACATCCCGCTCAGCCGAACCGGAAAAGAGATCGCCTTCCTGATGCCGTGGATTGGCCATGGGTTCACACGATGAGCGCTCGAATTGTATACCTCCGGAAGAACACCCGCAAATGGCGTTTACAGACCCCGGAGCGCTGTGTCGGTCTTCGCCTCTTGACGAGCCTGCGATCTCTTGATAGGGGAAACACTGCTCAAGAGCGACCGTTCACGATCAATGAAAGGGCAGACCAATGATTGTTGAGGTCAACGGCGTCCATCTCGCCTACGACGACCAAGGCAGGGGAACGCCCATTGTGTTTCTCCATGCGTTCCCCTTGAACCGGACCATGTGGGCGGCTCAAGCGAGCGCCCTGTCGAAGCGGTTTCGAGTCATCACCGTGGACCTGCGCGGACACGGTGAGTCGGACGCGCCGCTGTGGCGGTACACGCTGGACCAGTTCGCGGACGATGTCACCGCGCTCTTGGACCGCCTCTCAATCCGGCAGGCGGTCATGGCCGGGTTGTCGATGGGAGGGTACATCCTGTTCGCTATGTACCGCCGCCATCCGGACCGGATTCAAGGGTTGATCTTTGCGGACACGCGGGCTGAAGCCGACCAGCCGACCCAAGTGATCTGGCGGTTCAATCTGGCTCAGAACGTCTACAAGGTAGGGCCGAAGGCGGTCGCCGACGAGATGGTTCCCAAACTTCTCTGCCCGGCCACCGTGCGGAAGAATCCCGCCTTGGTCGAGCGGGTTCGAGCCATCATCATGAGCACGCCGATCAGCGGAATCGTCGGCGACCTCATGGCGATCGCGGAACGGCCGGACTCCACACCGCTTCTGAGCACCATCATCTGTCCTGCACTGGTATTGGTCGGCGATCAGGATATGCTGACCACGCCGGAGGAGAACAAACGCATCGCACATGGAATAGCCGGCGCTCGGCTGGAGGTCATTCCCGGCGCCGGCCACCTAAGCAACATGGAGCAACCGGAGATCTTCAATCGAGCGGTGACCGCGTTTGTGGAAAGACTGGGGGGAAGAAATTCTGAATTCTGAATTCTGAATTCTGAATTCTGAATTCTGAATTCTGAACTGGCAATGTGCCGATTCAGTACTGACAACCCGACACGGCTTAATCCGCGTCCCCGACGCTGCCCCGCCGGATGAGCTTGAGAAATTCGTCCCGCGTCTGCTGCTGGCTCCTAAAGACCCCCAGCATGGAACTGGTGACCGCGAGGGTGTTCTGCTTCTCGACGCCGCGCATCATCATGCAGAGGTGGCGGGCTTCGATCACCACCCCGACCCCATGGGCGTTCAGCTTCGACTGCAGGGTTTCCGCGATCTGCACCGTCAGCCGTTCCTGCACCTGGAGCCGCCGGCTGAAGGCGTCCACGACGCGCGGGATCTTGCTCAGGCCGACCACTTTCTTATTGGGGATATACCCGACGTGGCACTTTCCGAAGAACGGCAGAAGATGGTGCTCGCAATTGTGCGTCAGGTGCCCCCCGATCAAGAAGCTCGGATAGGGATCGCATGTGAAACTGTACACCGTGTACGGTTTCTTAGCCGCAGGAATCCGCTCGGTTTCCATCACGGTCACGTAGGTGCTGTCCACGGGAACATAAAACTCGCTTTGCTGACAAAATCCATGCCTCCTGTACCAACCTTGCTGCGCCCATCGCTCTGACACGTAGATTTTCGAGCGAGCTTCGTCTCCCCCTACCACCTTGACCAACGGAGTTTGCAGATATTCCGCCAGCTCTTTCAAAAAGACAGTATTGGCACTGATGATGAAACGGCTCCCTTTGTACGCGTCGTAGCTATCACCGTCAGCGTACCCATCGAGGAAACCTTGCATCATCTCTTGACTCGCCGTGACGACCCGAGGAAAGCGGAAGATCTTCGTTTTGCTCCTCGATCCTTTTTCGGGAATGCCGAGCCAGCGGCACAGCTTTTGGCCAATGGCACGCGACACCACCCGCACACGATACATGGAAACATTCTTTTTCAGGAAGCTCGATGGGACACTGACCTGCTCGATGCGAGGTTGCAGCGGCGGAAACGCCTGTGCCAACATGAGGCGGTACTTCTCAGCAAATTCTCGTTTTTTCACCACCAAGCAGACGCGGCGCCCATCCTGGATGCTGCCGTCCGCAGCCGTCGCCCCGAGTACGTAGCCCAGCGCGTAGCCCGACACGGGAATATAGGGGTCCCGGCAGAGGGATTTCGGGTTGATCCATTCGATACGCGTGCCCGGCTTCAGTGCCTGAGCCTCCTGCCACCCCGACTCCGTCATCACGGGATGATCCGGTGTGACACGAATGCAGCCACCCGACGTTTTCACTTCGACTACCTCGCGCGTCTGGCGTGAGCTAACGAGACTCACCGTCGTCTGCTTCAAACGTCCATGGTCCAAAGTCCACAGACGATCCCCGGGCTTCACGAGATACGCCGGTTTTGCCCCGTCTACGGCGTTCACGATTTGCTTGCTGGGCACGCAGAGGCTGAAGAAGTCGATGTCCTTCACAATCACCATCTCGTCATAGTCGATCGGGAACAGGGCGCCGTTGAGCAGCCGCTCGATGTCCTGCTGATAGCCCTGCGTCATGAACCGCAGGGCCTTCGCCACCCGTTCGGGCGTCTTCAGGAGCCCGTTTCTCCTCGGCTGCTCGCCGAGCATGGCTAAGAGATCCACGACCAAGGCCTGGATCTCCTCAATCTCAGCCGGACCCCCGTTGGCGCGAATGGCTCGGCTTCGTCCCGCTCGTCTCACCGTCGACAGGCGATTACCCATGAGTTGGTCCAATCATCGCATCCCGGCGCGCTTCCGATCCGGCGTACTCGAAGTAGTTATCGCGGGTCTCGATGACCCCGACTTTCTCGAGCCGGCCTTGAGGGACGCGTGATACCAGCAGGTCCCAGATCAGCATGGCGAGATTCTCGCCGGTGGTCGTGCGGCCGGTGAATTCCGGGTCTTGATTCAAATCCCGGTGATCGAAGCGCTTCACGATCGTGTCGATCACGATACGGTCCAACTCCCGGAGATCGATCACGGCGCCGGTTCGAGGATCGATCTCGCCCGTCACCGTGACCAGCACGACGTAGTTATGCCCGTGGCCGTTGGGATTATTGCATTTCCCGAACACGGCCCAGTTCTCTTCTTCGGACAGGCGCTCGGTGTGCAGCCGATGCTGCGCGCAAAACCGATACCGCCGTGTGACGCTGGCTCGATCCATAATCAAGCGCTTGCTCGTCGTCGGTCATGAGCAATCAGCCATGAGGTAAAAAGAATCGGGCCGGAATTGCACCTCCTACGGAAAGGCAACTCCGGCCCCTCTCTCGAATGTCTCTTCACTTCAGGCTGACGGCTGAATGCCGAGAGCTGACCGTTTCTCCTTAGGCGCTGAACGAGCTGCCGCACCCGCAGGTAGTCTTGGCCTGCGGATTTTTGATGGCAAAGCCGGATCCCTGCAGGCTGTCAACGTAATCCACTTCCGCCCCGCTCAGCAGCGGTGCGCTCTGCGAATCGAGAATGACCTTCACGCCTCCCTTCTCGATGACGGTGTCGTCATCGGACAGTTTCGACTCGAACGCCATGCCGTATTGATATCCGTGACACCCGCCGCCGCGGACGTAGATTCGCAGACCGACCGTGTCCTTCTCTTCGGCCATCAGTTCCTTGATTTTCTGCTCCGCCACCGGCGTAATGGTGATCATTGTTCTCCTCCCTCTTTAAATTTTTTATAGTCTATCATACCTTCTTCATGGAAGGCTGCATTCGTGATCGCTTGACCGTGCGTCCCGCTCCTGAGACGACGGCGACTCCCATTTCGATTCCGGTACCCGTACGACCACGTCGCCCAGCACCCGTGCCTGGCACCCGAGACGATGCCATGGCTCCGACAGCGCCTCCCGATCCAATAGATCTTGTTCGTCGAAGTCGATCTCGGAGAGATGTTCGCCGCCCGCCTGCACCTCAACCCGGCAGGTTGTGCAGGAGGCGTTGCCGCCGCAATCATGATTCAGAGGGAACCCAAGCATCTGAGCCGCTTCCAGCAGCGTCATGTTGGGTTCCACGTCACCGCTCTTTCCCTGGGGATGCAGGAACGTCACACGCGGCATCGACGAAACTTCCTCATGCACAGGAACCGATCCCGGCCGCCACGGGCTGATAGGGACACCGCCGTAACCGGATATGCTCCTCATATTCATGCCGGAACAGCCGCAAGCTGCTCTGCACCAGCACCGCAGCCCCGGTCACCAAGGTGCAGTATCCCGTTCCTTTCACGAATCCGCAGAGCTGCAATAGGCTGTCGAGATCTTTCTGGGTCCCTTCGCCCCGTTCGACTTTTTCTACCAGCGTCGCGAGATTGATCGTGCCCATGCGGCAGGGCGGACACTGACCGCAGCTCTCGGTCTTGAAGAAATTGGAAAATTTCAGCGTCTGGGCCACCATGCAGGTCGTATCGTCCACGACGATCACGCCGGCCGAGCCCAGTCCGGTTCCGGCTTTCTTGAGAGAATCGAAATCCATCGGCAGGTCCAGTTGATCGGCCGTGACCATCGAAAACGCCGGGCCGCCTGGAAACACGGCTTTCACCTTTCTCTCGCCCGGCACACCGCCTCCGCACTCCTCGATCAGTCGCCGGATCGTCGTCCCCATCGGCATCTCGTACACGCCCGGCCGGTTCACAGCCCCGCTGAGCGAGAACAACATCGTGCCCGGACATTTTTCCGTACCCACCTGGGTGAACCAGTCGGCGCCGTTTCGGAGGATGTGCGGAATATTGCAGAGCGTTTCGACGTTGTTCACCAGCGTCGGCTTGCCGTAGAGCCCGAAGTCAGTCGGATAAAACGGCGGCTTCTGGCGGGGCATCGCCGGCCGGCCCTGCATCGACTCCAACATCGCCGTTTCTTCTCCCGCGACGTAACTCCCATGACCGGCAAACAGCTCGATCTCGATGTCGACGCCCTTGCCGAAGATGTTCTTGCCTACAAACCCGCGTTCCCTGGCCTGCGCGATGGCCTTTTTCAGGTTCTCATGTTCCTCGTGATATTCGTGGTTGATATAGATGAACGAAGCCTTGGCGTTGACTGCGTACGAAGCGATCAAACATCCCTCGAGCAGTTGATGGGGAGCATGTTGGAGGAGATACCGGTCCTTGAACGTCCCAGGCTCATGCTCACCGGCATTGCAGACGAAGTAGCGTTCCTTGATGCGGTGGTGAAGAACCTTGTCCCACTTGGTGCCGGTCGGGAAACCGGCCCCGCCTCGGCCGCGAAGCCCGGACCGCTTGATCTCCCCGACAATGTCGTCCGGCTGCAGCGCGGTCACGCACTTCCGCCAGGCCTCATACCCTCCGACTTTCAGGTAAGGGTCGATCTCCCACGGCTTCCCGTTGAGCTGTTGCAGCACGCGCGGTTCCACAGCCGTCACCAGGTTCCTCCGGAAAAGTCGGACGAGAGGTTAACTATACGGCCTGCTTACCCGGCTCGTCAAGCCAAGGGTCGGCGAATAGGGCTGATTCTCAAGGAGTTAGGGCCAGGGACCCATATACGGATGGGCACTTCGGCCGTACACCAAGCGGCGGTTCTACGGATGGCCGTCATCGTAACCATGCCATGGTTTGCGGCATGATCACGCGTAGGCAGCAAATGACACTTTGAGACCGGACCCGACGCGATTCGCCCGGTAACCCGCCGGCCACTCGACAGGGATGATCGCGACGAACCTATTTGAAGTGGCTGGCGGCCGCCATGAAGAACAGCATGGGAATCGAGAGCAAGAGGTTAATCCGCGAGGCATAGAGCGCCTTCTTGGCCACCGCCGTCATTTCCGGAGGGGTCGGCTTGCCGGTCTCCGCGGACTCCTTGGTCCACTGGATGATCTTCTTTTGGCACGGCCAGATGATCGCGTGGACGTTGGTCATCATGATTAATCCGAGGAGACCGCCGATCCATATCGCCTTGTCGCCGGTGCCCTCGAGGGACGGGTGTAAGTAAAAGATTAACACCAGCCCCGCCAGCACGGTCACGGTCGCGCCGTGACGGAACCAGTTCAGCGCGGCCGGCATCAACCGCGGGATCACGACCCCTTTCTGGCCGGCATCCAGCGATTTCAGGAAGCCGGCGTTGATAAAGTTGAAGAAGTACAGAAGCCCGATCCAGGTGATGCCGGCCAGGAAATGGAGCCAACGGAAAATCTGCTCGAACCAGGCTCCGCCGTCCGGCATGCCGATCATCGCCAGCCATATGCCGACCAACACAATCGTCAGCGCGAATCCTGCAGCCATCGTCTGGTAAGGATTCTCGAGGAATGCCATAGCATCACCACCCTTCGGTTAACTGCTAAGCCGAACTGTCTACTGCAAGCCGCGCCGGAATGTCAAGCGCCCGGATGCGCCAATCGTCATTCGCCATCGGGAAGGCCAACGGGAACCTGAGAGGGTTGGAGTTCGTCGATCCAGGACAGATTGTCGATTGGCGCTTGACGATTTCTTCACGCCATCAGGCGGTCCACGACCGCGCAGAGTTCCCGCACGGCGGTCGCGGAGGCGTGCAGCGCCGCGCGTTCTTCGGCGGTCAGCTCGTATTCGACGATGGCTTCGGCTCCGTTTCGGCCGAGCTTGACCGGCACCCCGACCACCACGTTTTGCAGGTCGTATTCGCCTTCACACAGCACGGCGCAGGGCAGGATGCGCTTCTGGTCCTTCAGAATCGCTTCGACCATTTCGACGACGGACGCCGACGGCGCATAATAGGCGCTGCCGGCCTTCAGCAAATTGACGATCTCCGCGCCGCCGTCGCGCGTCCGTCGAATCAACGCTTCCCATCGCTCTTTGGGCAACTGCTCGGTGACCGGGCGCCCCGCCACGGTTGTATACCGCAGCAACGGCACCATCGTGTCGCCGTGCCCGCCTAGGACCATCGCCTGCACGTCCGTCCCGGCGACGTCCAGTTCTTGGGCGATGAACGACCGCAACCGCGCCGAGTCTAACACCCCGGCCATGCCCAGGACGCGGCTTTTGGGAAACCCGCTGACTCGCCGAGCCACATGCACCATCACATCCAGCGGATTAGTGACCATGACCAGAATCGCGTCGGGGGACCGGAACGCAATCTCGCGCACGACCGATTGCACGATCTTGGTGTTGGTCGCCAGCAGTTCGTCGCGGCTCATGCCGGGTTTGCGCGGAACACCCGAGGTGATCACCGCGATGGATGAGCCGGCGGTTTCCTCATACCCGTTGGTGCCGACGACGCGGGAACTGTAACCGCAGACCGGCCCGGCCTGCGTGATGTCCAGCGCCTTGCCCTGGGGAATGCCTTCGACGATATCCACCAGCACGATATCATAGCAATTCTTCTCCGCTAGCCGCTGGGCGACCGTTCCCCCGACGTTCCCCGCCCCGACCACGGTAATCTTCGGCCGTCCCATGCTCCCTCCGTCAACGTGGAGTGAGGAATGTGGAATTAGAATAATTAGAATTGAGGCTCAAAACCTGCCGTTCCACATTTCTCATTTCATTCGTGTTCCGTCCATCCCCCGACTTTGAAATTGATCGTGCACACGAAATTTTCGCCGTCGTAGAAGTTCACCTTGATCTTTTTCTTGCCGTACGTCTTGGCCAGAAACTCTTCTGGGTGGTCGATCAGTTCCTGATATGTGCCGGGGGCGTACTCGCCCAATTCGACAAAGCTGACGATCATGCCGGTTTTGACTTCCTGCAGAATTTTCACCGAGCACCGAGGATAAATTTCCCAGAACTTCGCGTCGATTTCTTCGCGGGTCGGCTCCGGTCGTTCCTCGCCGGGCTTGACGTCCCGGTTCGCAAACTTGGCCTGCCGTCGCACATAGGGATACTGATGCCCCGTGAAAAGCTTGTAAAGCCAGGGCGGCACGCTCCGATTTGTCATAGCGATTAGCAAATAGCTGGTAGCGAATAGCGAGGACTCGAACTGTCCTAAGCTATTCGCTGCTAGATCAGTGTTAAGCGCCGATAGATCAGCGGCAGCCGTTCCGGCAGCGTTTCGACACGGTCGATGACCAGAAACCGCACGTCGCCGTACAGCCGGCGCACGTAGGCGTCGGCTTCCTGATCGACCGTAATACAGAACGGTTCGACCCCGCGGACACGGGCCTCCCGGAGCGCCACTTTGGTATCCTCCAGCGAGTAGTCGTCCCGGTACCCGTCGTCCAGCGGCCGGCCGTCGTTGATGAGAACCAGCAGGCGGGTCTTGGCGACTTGCGCCAGCAGCTTCCGCGTGGCATGCCGAATAGCCGCGCCGTCTCGATTCTGATGGAGCGGCATGATCCCGCCCAAACGATGCGCCGCTCGTCCGCCGATCGGCTCGCCGAATTCCTTGAGAACGAAAAACTCGACCTGAAACCGCCCGCGACCGGAATAGCCGTACACGGCATACTGGTCACCTACCGCTTCCAACGCTTCGCACAAGAGCACGAGGCTTTCTTTCTCCACGTCGATGATGCGCCGCCCGTCCGCAAGCCGCCGACTCGTCGATCCACTGATGTCGATCAGGAACGCGGCGGCAACCTGTCGCTCTCGCTTTTCGCGACGTACGTAGACGCGCTCCGACGGTTCCGCGCCCGCGGCCACGTCGGCCATGCGCCGGACCGCCGCATCCAGATCCACCTCGTCCCCATCCGTACGGCCCGGCACACGACGCAACCCGGGCGGGCGTAGGCTTTCGAAATAGCGCCGCAGCAACATCACACCCGCCCGATGGGCGGCCAGCGTCTCTTCGATGAAATCGGAGGGACCTTCGGCGGCCTCCCGCTCCACGACCTGACACCAATTCGTCCGGTAGTCCTGAAGCGCGGCATCCCACTCGTGATACCGGAACACGCGACCGCCGGCCGCGTGAACGCCCGTGGGCTCCCCCTGCTCGTTCTCGGCCAGCAGCCACTCCTCCAGCACTGACGGCCGGGTCTGATCCGGTCTCAACCCTTCTCCGCTGGATTCCCTGCGCGGTGCTTCCAAGGAGCGCCCCCGTCCGATCGCATCCGCTGGACCAGCCGAGCCTGTGATTCCGCTCACTGCCGTTTCCGCGTCACCTTCGGAACCGTCCGAGGAGGCGGCAGATGCCTCGCCCGCCCCGCTTCGATCCCACACCCGATCCGGATTCATGGCGCCTCGATACGCCCAGTTGGTCACAGGCCGATAGGCGCCCGTCATCTCCTCGGACGTCTTCGGTCCTGGACCCTGATCCGGTTGCGGCGCGGAACCTTCACCGGTCTCGCGTTGAGCAGACGTTCCCACCATCTCCTCCAAGAGCCTGTACACTTGGTGCGCCGCCCGGACGACCCCCTCCGCCGTCGCCTCCGGTCTGAGCACGCGTTGGCAGATCCGCCATGCCCGCTCGACGATCTCCGCCACCGGCTCGGGAATCCTGACGGCGCCGGGCTCGGCGGTCGTGAGCAAGAGCAGCGCATCGACAACCAACTCGCGGACCGACAATCCGTGCCGGAGCGAGCGAGTCGTCGCCGCCTCTCGGGCCTGGCGCGCGAGATCACGGCTGAGTCCAGGATATTCCCGCCGCAGCAAATATTCGACCCGGGCATCCTCCAGAATTGCCCACAAGTCCCGGATAAGACCCGGCTGCGGATAGAGATCGAAGAACTGCCCAAGGTTCTGCACGACCGGCGCGACAGGCTTTTCCGGCATGTCCCGCTCGTCTCGCGAGTCCCGCCCATTTCGTCGGCGGACTTCTTCGACCAGGTCGGCCAACGCCCGGATATTCAGATTATAGGTCCCGAACTCCAAATGCCCCGCTTCGTGCGCCGTCATCACGTGATAGAGCCGGATGTTCTCCTCCCACGACGGGTAGCGCCGCAGGATGACCGGCAAGGCGATGCTGCGCCCATCGTCCCCCACAGCGGCGCGAATCGGTTCCTTGTCGGTTCCGCCGGATTCCGGCAAGGCACGGATCGTCACGTCGGTCCCGCAGAGCGCTTCCGCGAACAATTTTAGGGATCGGGCCACGGACCGAAGCGGCACCCCGCTCATCGCTTGCTCCGCCGAGGCCAGCGCTTTGATCGTCTCCAGAGCGAAGTAGGCCCGCCCCCCTTCCACGCTGTAGGCCAAGGTCTCCGCGCCAGCTTTAAACCAGGTTTCAAATTTGATCCCGGCGTCGGAAACATCGCCGATCAGGCTCGCCAGTTCAGGCGCGCGACGCAGATAGGCCAGCGCCGCTTCGGCATCCCGTTCCCCGACCAACGCACCGTACCGCAAGACCCGCAGGCGCCAATCCTGATCGGGCAGACGCCGCATCATAGCCGGCGCCTCCGCCAAAAACGCGATCGCCGCATCGGGCGACCGATCGGCGAGCAGCGAGCCGAGCGCGACCACGGCCTGTCGGACGGCAGCATCGTCGAGATCGCCGAGGATCGCCGGGCTGGTCCGAAAGAATTCTAGCGTGCCCAGGTAGTCGGTCTTGCCGAGGCTGTTCTGCACGATCAGCTTCATTCCGAAGGCGGCCCATGTCCGGAGATCGTCGGGCTGAAGAACGCGGGCGACCTGCGGGCTCTGCCGGATAAACTCGATCCCCACGACATAGTCCACGCGGGCCAATTCGGTGCCGATCTCCCCCCAGACGCGCAACCGATCAGCCGGCAACATCGTTGTCAGTTCCGCCGCAACCCTGAACAATTCCAGCGCCACGTTCGGATCGTGTTCGGCCCATTCCAACACGACCTCGAGCACGTACGCGCGCACCGAGTCCGGTTCGACGGCACGGAGCAGCAGGGGGCTTTCCTTAAAGTACTTCATCGCCGCCGCGCCGGAGGACCCGGCCATGGCGATCCCGAGATCCAGCCACGGCACGACATGATCGAGGCAGCCGCGGCGCATCAGGTCGGGAAACGCCTCGATCGCGCACCGCGCAACCTTGGGGGAGACCTCTTCTAGTTCATCCAACAAGATCAGAGCAGCCTGCACCGCATCGGAACGCCGGGCGGACTTCGCCAAGGCCTCGACCAGGTCGACGGCGGCCTCCCGGCCGAGTTGATCGGTCAATCGCTCGGTCAATTGTTCACTCGGTGTCATCTCAGCAACCAGCGTGTGCGGGCAAGGGCAAAGGAGTTCGGTGGGCTCGCCCCTTGCCTTCCAAAAGAAGTGATGAATTGTAAAGGAGGCCCTTCCGCTTGTAAACTACGCGCTCACGCACCGGTCGTTCTGCAAGCATCTGTTCGATGCGCCATTGTTGATTGTCGGAGGATCAGCATGCCCGAACCACGTCCAGAGAGTGTAGAGAAGATATGGAAGTTCGTGCGGGGGGTCGCGGAAAAGAGCGGAACGACGTTTCATCCCAATCCCGCCGTGACCGAGGCGGTCGTCAAGGGCCTGGCCGCGCACGTGGATGAACTGGGAAAACCGCTCTGCCCATGTAATTTTTACCAGGACAAGCAGGCGGAGGCCAAGCTGCGGCGATGGATCTGCGCCTGCGACGAGATGCAGATCTACAAGTATTGCCACTGCCTCCTGTTCGTGCGGGAGGACGGCATGCCGATCACCGAGTATCTCCCGGAGGACCACGAAGGCCGACAGGTCTACGGTCTGATCGCCGATCCGACGCCGGACAAAGGTCGTGCGCTTCGCCATAGGGCGCGCACGCAGAACGTGCCCGGCCGGGTTCATGTGTCCGCCACTGAATCGGGGCCGAAACCTTGATCGAACACCCGCCCCTTCACCACGGCGGGACAGCCGTCGGCAACCGTTGCTCCCCATCTCGCTGCATTTCATCCTTGCCGGGTTCATTCTGTGCGGGTTCGCCATGGTCGCCGTCGATCCCAAGACCCTCCCCGTCGTCAGCGACCTCGCCAAACGGTTGAAAGCCCACGTCGACTATCTGGCCAGCCCCGAACTCGCAGGACGAAAACCGGGCACCCTCGGCCATCGGAAGGCGGCCGCTTACATCGAGACCCGATTTCAGGAAGCCGGGCTCGTCCCCTTGGCATCGTTACACGAATACCGGCAATCGATCTCGACGGCATTGGGAGACAACCTCCTCGGCGTGCATCCTTCGGCCCCGCGCGATCCGGCCTCGCGGTGGATCGTGATTGGGGCGCATTATGATCATTTGGGCGGCCAATACTTGGGCGCCGACGACAACGCGTCTGCGGTCGCCATCCTGATCGAAACCGCCCGATCCTTGCCGCCTCTCCGGGCACACCGGGTGCTGTTCGCCGCGTTCAATACGGAGGAGCCGCCGTATATCCGCACACCACTTATGGGATCGCAATACTTCGTCGACCATCTCCCACCCGAGATCGGCGTCCTCTCCAACGTGCAAGCCGCCATTATCATGGACCTCATGGGCGGTGCGCACTGGGCGCCGTTGCAGGAGACAGTCTTTGCAGCGGGAGCGGAAAAAAGCCCCGGGCTCTACCGGCGACTCAAGGAAACGGCCAGTCGTGAAACGTTCCACGTGAAGCATGAAGCGTCACGGCTTACCCCGGACTCCTCACGCCTGGCGGTGCTTCCCGTCGGCCTGCATCTGGTCGAAGAGATCCCGCTGCTGGGTCGAGTCGCCTTCAGCGACTATGACGCGTTCCGAAACGCCGGAGTCCCGTTCCTGTTTCTCTCGGCGGGCCGTACGCCGCGTTATCACCAGCCTTCCGACCTGCCCGACACGCTCCACTATGAACGCATGGCCGCGACGGTCCGTTGGCTGCAGGCCTTTCTTCACATGATCGATCAGGACCAAGAGCCGTATGGATTCGACGCCGATCGGCTGATCTTCGCCGACGAAGTGGCGAGCTTGCGACCGCTCATCTCTCTGGCCGCGGATGAGCAGAGCAAGATTCCTGGCACGTCCGCCCTCTCGCTCTGGAAATTGAAGCGGGACGTGGAATGGTTGGAGCAGGTGAACCCCGACAAACCGTCCGAGGACGACATCGCGCGGCTGGAACGGGTCTCCATCCGCCTCCAATGTCTTCTGGCTGACTTTCCCGGCTGCTTTTTGTTGTGACCGCGCGAGGCTGAAAGGGTTCGTTGATGCGCACGACGCCGGCTACTCCCATCCGACGACCTCGTACCCCTTTTCCGTGAGACACCGATCGACGAAGCGGCGATAGGTCTGATTCGGCTCACCGCCGCCCGTGAACGCGTGCCACAACCCGGTGAGGAGTCCCCACACCGCCCCGCTCGCCGCGCCGATGGCGGACCCGCTTCCTGCCGCGCCGACCACCGCGCCCCCCACCGCCCCGCCGGCGGCGCCGATCCCGGCGCCGACCGCCGTGCTGCCGGCCACCTCTCCGGCTCGACCGGCCCCCGGTTCGGCCCCTGCAGCCTCCGCCGACTTCTTGCACTCATCGATGTCCCGTTCAGCCGCCTCCCGGCCGACGGTGTTGAAATGGGAATTGGGATAAAGGATCGGTTGAGGACCGGAGCACCCGGCAAGGCCGAAGATTACGCAGATTGCCAACAGACCTCGACCTCGCCCACATGAAGGACTGATGCCGAACACCTGTCGGATCATGTCCGCTCTGTCCGCGGCGACGCCGATAACCCGAACGCATGCCGAACTTTCGCCGCACTGACTCCCCTCAGGAGAACGCGCTTACGCCGTCCGGCTGCCCCGGAACCGATCTCGACGGAACTCAACGAGAGGCCGAACGCCTCGGCCAGAAACCGGCACAGTTCTTTATTGGCCGCGCCCTCGACCGGCGGCGCGGCGACTCGGAACTTCAGCGCATCTCCGTGAAGCCCGGCGTACTCAGTGCGAGAAGCTCTGGGCAGGACGTACACCAGAAGAATCGCCCCGGCAGGGCTGTCTTGGACAATCGCGGGAGCGATCACTGGACCACCGGCAAGACCAGAAAACCCGTCCGCAGGGACGCTGCCGCTTGAGAAGTCCGGCGATAGGCTATTAGCGATAGGCACTGGGCGGTTAGGAGGGCAGAAACATCTTACCCATTGCCGATGGCCTATCGCCCATAGCCCGCACCTAAAAAATCGCCTTCACCACTTCCTGGATGCTCCGCTGCATGTCCGGATCGTCGGTGATCGGGCGAATCACGGCCGCATCGCAGGCCTGCTCGGGCGGCACGCCTTGCCGGATCAGCGTCCCGGCGTAGATGAGGAGCCGTGTGCTGACCCCTTCTTCCAGTCCGTGATTCTTGAGATTGCGGACCTTCGCGCCGAGCGTCACCAGTCGCTCGGCCGTCTCCCTGTTCACACCCGCCTCGCGCTCGATCACCAGGATTTCGACGTCGCGCGCCGGATAGTCGAACTCGATCGCCATGAACCGCTGTTTCGTGCTTTGCTTCAATTCCTTAAGCACGCTCTGGTAGCCGGGGTTATAGGAGATCACGAGCATGAAGTCGTCGACGGCCTCGATGATCTGGCCTTTTTTCTCGATCGGCAACAACCGGCGGTCGTCGCTCAACGGGTGGATGATCACCGTCGTATCCTTGCGCGCCTCGACGATTTCATCCAAGTAGACGATGGCGCCGTGTTTGACGCCGAGCGTGAGCGGGCCGTCCACCCACACCGTCTCCTGTCCTTTTAAGAGATACCGCCCGACCAGGTCGGAGGCGGTGAGGTCCTCGTGACAGGCGACAGTGATGAGCGGGCGGTTCAAGCGATACGCCATATGCTGGATGAAGCGCGTCTTGCCGCAACCGGTCGGGCCTTTGAGCATGACCGGCATCCGGTTCCGCGCCGCAACCGTAAACAGACCGATCTCCCCGCGCACCTCCGCGTAAAACGGCTCCTCCCGCACCCGATATCGATCGATGTCCAACTCCTGGCCTTTGTGCATGCTCCGGTCCGGGTTTCCTGGACGCCTACGTCGTTCTCGCCCCACCGGCCGTCACCCGAGAGCGAATAGTTCTGAGCGGTTGGCTGCCGGCTGCCCGCTGTTCACCATCCGACCAGGCGCCACCATAAGCGGAAAGCAGGGGGAAGATCAAGCCGCGCCATCGAGCACTTCGCGTACCCTCTGCGCGAGGACGTTTGGAGTGAAGGGCTTCTGCAGGAAGGCCGCGTGAGCGGCCACCCCGGTTTGCGAGAAGATCGGATGGTCCGGGTAGCCGGACATGTACAGCACCTTCAGCCCGGGACGGACGGCGGCAAGTCGTTCGGCGACCTCCGGCCCGCTCATCTGCGGCATGATGACGTCGGTCAGCAACAGATGGATCGGTCCCATGTGCTTGGCGCCGGTCAGAAGCGCCTCGATACCGTGCCGGGCTTCCAGCACGGTATAGCCATGCAGCTTCAATGTCTGATGCACCAGCCCCCTCACGCTCGGCTCGTCTTCCACCAACAAGACCGTTTCTTTGCCGCGGGACTCGCCGGCCGCCCCGGCGCCGGCCTGCATCGCGTCTGCGGTCTCGGCGGCGCGCGGGAAAAAGATGCTGAACGTGGTCCCATGCCCCGGTTTGCTCTCGACGGAGATATGGCCGCCGCACTGCTTGACGATCCCGTAGACGGTTGAAAGTCCGAGTCCCGTTCCCTTGCCTTTCTCCTTTGTGGTGAAGAAGGGCTCGAACAGATGCGATTGCGTCTCCTCATCCATGCCGCAACCGGTGTCCTTGACCGCCAGTATCACGTATGAACCGGGCTCGACCGACTGTGAACGCTTTTCCGGCTGTTCGACGATCTGGACGCTATGGGTTTCAATGGTCAGGGTTCCACCGGTCGGCATCGCGTCGTGGGCGTTGACCGCCAGATTCATGATGACCTGTTCGATCTGTCCGGGATCGGCCTTGACCATGCCGACGTTCGGATCGAGCACCGTGCAGAGCTGGATCAGGTCCTCGCCGATCAGCCGTCGCAGCATGGCTTCCATGCCCGACACGACCACGTTGAGATCCACCAGCTTCGGCGCGACGTACTGGCGACGGCTGAAGGCAAGCAACTGGGCGGTCAGGCTCGCGGCGCGATCGGCGGCCTTCTTGACTTCCTCGACGTCCTTGCGCAGCGGGTCCGTCGGACTTAGGCGGGTCAGGGTCAGATCGCTGTAACCTCGGATGACGGTCAACAGGTTGTTGAAATCGTGCGCCACACCGCCGGCCAGTCGGCCGATCGCCTCCATCTTCTGCGATTGCCGCAACTGGGCTTCCGTCTGTCGAAGGGCCTCTTGCGCCCGGGACCGCTCGACGAACTGGCCGATCTTCAGTCCGATATCGGCCGCCATCTTGAGCAGTTCCTCATCGGGCTCCCGAACCTGCCGGCTGTAGAGTTCGATGACGACCTCGACACCGCCGCCGACGCGAACGGGGAATCCGAATGCGCCGTGCAGACCGACGGCCCGGGCCGCCACGGCGCGCGGAAAATTGGCGTCGGCTTGTACGTCCGCGATCCACGCCGGGTCGCCGGCGGCCCAGATCCGGCCTGGGAGCCCCACACCGCGCATGAATGTTTGCAGGGAGGTGGCCGTCACGAACTCGTCGGCCCGCAAGGCCGGTGAGACCCAGAGGTCGAGGCAGCGCAACTCGTCGGTTGAGCCGACTTGCCACATGACCCCCACCTCCCATTCCAGGCTCTCGCAGAGCGCCTGCAGGATCTTCGAAGCGGCGCCTGCCAGCGTGTGGCATTCGGACAGGACGCGCGTCACGGCGTACTGCGAAGCCAAGCGACTCTCCGCGCGTTTTCTGGCCGTGATGTCGCGGACAAAGGCGCTCAAGATGGTGGCTTCTCCTACGCGCGCCGGCGCGATCGCCAGTTCGACCGGGAACTCGTGGCCGTCGCGGTGACGCGCCATGACCTCCACCCGCTGGTTGAGGCATCGACTTTCTCCCGTGGAGAGGAACTGCTGTACCCTCTGCTCATGCGCCGCCCGATCCCGCTCGGGGAAAATCGTGGCCGCCAACTGCCGACCAAGGGCCTCCTCGCGTGTCCACCCGAAGAGATGCGAGGCTTGCGCGTTCCAATCCCTGATGGCGCCGTCGGCGTCCGTGGTAATGACCGCGTCGAGCGCCGTGTCGACGATCACCCGGTTCCGTTCCTGGCTTTGCAACAACGCCGTCTCCGCCGCCCGCGCCCATTCGCTCTCCTGCCGCGCCTGTTCGTATTCGACCCGCAGACGGCGGGTCGCCCACAGCAACAGCCCCAGCATCGGAACCCACACGACCAATCCTGCGCCGCCCAACTTCCACAGCAGTCCATGGATCGGCCCCAGGATGTCATCCCGATCGACACGCAACAACACCGTCCACCCCGGACCGGTGCCGTCCCCATAACCCGGCCCCCGGGCATAGCCGGTGACAACCGGGACGTGCCGCCGTAAATGCTCCTCTTCGACGTACCCCGGCCCACCGGACTCGCTGAGTCGGGCGGAGGGCAGGCCGAGCTTCCACAGGTTGACCCGCCCCTTGTGCGAGAGGTCGGAATCGATAAAGGCTTCGCCCCGTGAGTTGAGGACCTGGTATTCGATCCGGCCCAACCCGCCACCTCCGGCTTGAAAGGCGACCACCGTCTTGGTCGCGACTTCTTCGAGAGCCGCCAACCCGACTCGTGCCGTCACCACGCCGCGAAAGTCCCCGGATGATCCGAGGATCGGAGCGGAGAAGGCGATCGCTTCTGTTCCGCCGACCGATTCATACGGCTCTGCATCGCCCACCACCGGTCCGCGCCGATCCCGGGCGTCACGGAACCAGCCGCTCCGTCCATGCTCCTCCCCGACCAAGCCGGGTTCCGTCGAAGCCACCAGCCGGCCGTGCTCGTCGGCGATGCCCAACCAGAGATACACGGGGTATTGGGCCTTCATCCAGTGCAGATACCGATCGACGTAGTCCGATCGCCGCACCTGATCGCTGAACGCGCGTGCCAGCATTTCGACGTCGGCGGCCCGCTCAAACAGCAACCGATTCAATTTGTCGGAGATCTCGGAGGCGGCCAGAGTCAAACTCTCGCCGGTCGTCGCCACCAACCGCGCTTCCAGCACATGCAGGGCGATCGCCGCGATCACCAACGCGACCGCCGTCATGACGAGAATGAGCGCGGGCAGCCAGGCATACGGTCTGTAGGTCCCGGCGGCATGCGTCGGCACGGACGTCATTGAGCGTTCGCAATCCAGTTGGGGACCAGCCGATCGGGGTGGTACGCGCGCTTGGATCGAGCCAGACCGGAGAGGCCGGAATCGTCCATCGTGTTGACGAACTCATACCCTTGCCGCAGCGCGTAACGACAAAACTCGCGGAACACCCAGGCCGCCAACCCGGGAACCGTCCGATCAGTCACTTCGGCCCATACGCAGAAGACGGCCGGAGCGAGCCGATAGCCGAACGTATAGGCGCGAACGGCGCCGTCGATCCGCGCCACCGCGCCGGTCAAGCCCAAGGCCTCGTGATGATCCAGCATCTCTCGGTGGGCGAACGCCGAATCGGCCAGCATCTGCGCCGCCGGCCAATCAAGCTCGGCACGCTGTTTTTGCCTGCTCCATTCGCGGAACAACGCCTCGCAGGCTTTTCGATCGTCCGCGCGGTAGGGCTCGAAGCCGACGCGCCCTGAGTGCTCGCGTTCGAAGCGGTTGCAGGCGGCCCGCTGTGACTTGTAACGATCACCAGCCAAGCGCGCCAGGTCCGACGTCCGGTAGAGATAGTCCGCAGCTTTCGACGACAGGCGGTAGCCCCAGGACTCCAATTGCGGCGCGAGGCGCGCCGGAACATTTTCAACGCGGGTCGCCGACGATCCGCCGTTGTGTTCCTGCATGAACCCGAACGCCGCATCCAACGCGGGCTTCAGTGGACCCGGACCCAGCGGCGGCAGGGCCAGAAAGATTCCGTCTGGCGATTCGGCGAACAGGCACAGATGTTCCTCCAGCACGGCCCATCGATAGGGAAGGACGGCGCGCCAGACGAAGTGATACGCGAAGGAGTATGCGGCCAGGGGGGCGTCGTCTGCCGACAGTTCCGACGACGCAAGGGCTTGCTCGATGCGCTGACGGTCCGAAAGCGTCAGCGGGTGAAGGGCGAGAGGTGAAGGGCGAAGGGTTGGGCGCCTCGGATCACGCTTCTCGCGAAGACGCGCCGTCAGCCTCGGCAACGGGCGCAGGATCACGACATCCTCCTGGAAGGGGCCGATCAGACGGGGATGTCCGGCGAACGTTTCAAGGATGTCGTCGCGTTCGATCAACGACGCGATGCGATCGGCATAGGATTCAAGACCAGGCGCTGGGCAGGATTCATCCCCCTCCCGTCTGGGCTCCTGTCTGTCGCAGATAGCCTCTTGCACTTCTCCGGCCAAGAAGGGACACTTCCGATCCCATCCCAACACCACCTCGCGATGTTGCGCATCCCAGAGAACGGTCAGGGGATAGATCTGACAATCCAATGGACGCGCGTCGTAAATGCGGCACTCCGAGGTGGCCGGATCGAAGGCCGGGCAAAGGTAGCCCTCGCCCACCGGGTTAGGCACGACGCGGACCTGACAACCGTCTTTCGCTGGAAAGCTCACGGGGTCAATACCTCGGTCAATGGCCCGGAGGATCTCCTGGTCCGTGAAATAGGGCCGGAGCAGGCTGTCCGGCTCCGGGAAGCGGCAGCACACCTCGCAGCTCAGGCACGTCCGGCTCGGGACTAACTGAGGAAGGGACACAATCGGCAGATGGCGAAGGGTGCGCATGACAATATCCGCTCCTGGAGCAGGCCCGACCATCATACGATGCAAATCGGGGGGGAGCAAGAAACCTCCCGCTTTCGCTCGTGCGCCCCTATGGAATCGTCAAACAGCGAGGCGGACAGATAATCACGGCGTTTGGGCGCCGCGCGGCTGCCGGCCGCTCGCGAGCCCTGGGCGGGGTTCCGAGGCCATCAATGCGGCGCCCGGCCCACGAGTCGTCGCGCGCTTTCAGTTCCGCTCTTGTCTGACTCGGAGAGCGCATGTTACGATCGGTTCGTTTTGAACGGAACGACCTTGCGCTCTCCGCAGCCGACAGACTGCTGCGACCGAGGGAAGGATCTTTGGCGCTGACGCAAAATCTCTCCGATCCCATCGCTTCCGACACCGCCTCCCGTCGCTGTTCCGTCATTCGCGACACGCTGATTCGTGAAGGGCTGTATGACGCCTCGTGCCAGAACGGCGTCGAAGATTCCGGCCGGCCGGACGCCGCCATGACCGCCTGGCGCGTCGGCCCGGCGCCGTTTCTTCTCTCTTCCGAGCAAGTCGCCTTCTTTCGATCCTTGGGCCGGGATCTTTTGGCATTCTACCGGGCGCTCAACCGCCTCTATTTCGACAGCGCTAGGGGGACGCAGCCCGCCTGGGCGGCCGGCTATCTCGACCAGGGGAAGCCGGAATCGCTGATCACGTTCGGTCGCATGAAGCGCTTTCGCGACTCGCTGCCGGCGGTGATCCGCCCCGATGTCATTCCGACGCAGGACGGTGTCGTCATCACCGAGCTGGATTCCGTGCCCGGCGGGATCGGGCTGACCGCATGCCTGTCGCAGGTGTACGCCGATCTCGACCGCTCTCCCGGCCAGTCTTCAGCCGGCAGCCGCCAGCCGGCAGCCGCCAGCGATCAACGGTGGGAGATCGTCGGCGGGCGAGACGGGATGCTCGACGGGTTCGGGTCGATGCTGCGGGCGCTCCAGGGAACAACACCCGGTTGCGTCGCGATCGTCGTGTCCGAAGAAGCGCGCGATTATCGGCCGGAGATGCAATGGATCGCCGCGCGCCTGCGCGAGCGAGGCTTCGATATCTCGTGCATCGAGCCTCGTCAGGTGCGGTTCACGGAAGAAGGCCTGCGGCTGGCCGATGAGGCCGGCGAACACCCGATCGCGCTGATCTACCGGTTCTTCGAGCTGTTCGATCTCAAGAACATTCCGAAAGTCGAACTCGTCATGTACAGCGCGAAGAAGGGCCGGGTGATCGTCACGCCGCCGTTCAAGCCGGCGCTGGAGGAAAAACTGGCCTTCGCGCTCCTGCACCATCCGGTGCTCGCGCCGTTCTGGCGGAGGGAACTGGGCGAAGAGACCTACGGCTCCCTGTCGGCGCTGATGCCGCGCACCTGGATTCTGGACCCGGCGCCTGTGCCGCCGACCGCCGTGATACCGGACCTCGTGTTCGGCGGTCGAGCGGTGAACGACTGGCGCGAGCTCGCCGCCGCTGGCCAGAAAGAGCGGCAGTATGTCGTCAAGCCGTCCGGTTTCTCGGAATTGGCCTGGGGCAGCCGCGGTGTGGCCGTGGGCCACGATCTCTCGCAATCGGACTGGGCGGCGGCGCTGGACCGCGCGCTCGCCGCGTTCCCCACCACGCCCTATGTCCTGCAGGAGTTCCACAAAGGGCGGCTCTTCGAGTTGTCGTATTTCGACCCCGCCACAGACGCGGTCGTCCCCATGTCGGGGCGCGTGCGGTTGTCGCCGTATTATTTCGTCACCGGCGACCAGGCGGAACTGGCCGGCATCCTGGCGACCGTGTGTCCGTCCGACAAAAAACTGATCCACGGCATGCGGGACGCGATCATGCTGCCATGCGCGGTGCCGCTATGACCCTCTACCACGTTCTCTGGTGTCCGGAATGCGCGGTGGTCCGGCAGAAGCTGGACGAGTTGGGCGTGGCTTACGAAGATGTGGTGGTGCCGGATTTTCGGCCGATGCGCAAACAGGTCTACGAAGTCTCCGGCCAATATTACGTGCCGGTCCTCAAAGACGGCGACACGATCTTGACCGAGACCGGAGACATCCTGGCCTATCTGGAGACCAAGCACGGCAAACAGCGGATAGCCGGTAGCTGATAGCCGATCAGCTATCGCTCCGATCCGCACGCTATTCGCGATCAGCTATTCTCGTTATTTTGCTCATGGAGTTATCGATGGAAGACTGGAGAAAAATCCTCGCCGAGAGCGTGGTGAAACCCAAAGATCTGGCCGAACGGCTCGGCGTCGACGAGAAAGAGATCGAGGCCGTCGTCGGGGAGTATCCGATGCGGATCACGCCGACGGTCATGGCGATGATCAAAGAACCCGGCGATGCGATCTGGAAGCAGGTCGTGCCGGACATCGCCGAGATGGCCGACGCGGACGCGGAGGACGATCCGCTTGAAGAGGATGTCATGAGCCCCGTCCCCCATCTGGTCCACCGCTATCCAGACCGTGTGCTCCTGATGGTCACGAACCAGTGTCCGATCTACTGCCGCTTCTGCACCAGAAAGCGGCTTGTGGGCAAACCGGGATTCCTCAAGAAAGGCGAACTGGACCGGGCGATCGCCTACTTGCGAAAACACACCGAAGTCCGGGACGTCATCCTCTCCGGCGGCGACCCGCTCCTCCTGCCTGATCACCTGCTGGAGCGCGTGCTGAAAGCCCTGCGCACGATCCCTCATCTGGAGATCATCCGGATCGGCTCGCGGGTGCCGGGGACGCTGCCGCAGCGCATCACACCCAAACTCTGCGAGATGATCAAGAAGTACCACCCGATCTATATGAACTTGCATTTCAACCACCCCGACGAACTGACGCCCGAAGTCAAGGCGGCCTGCGGCATGCTGGCCGATGCCGGCGTTCCGCTCGGTGCCCAGACCGTGCTGCTGAAAGGCGTCAACGATGATCCGGACATCATGAAACGACTCGTGCATCAACTCCTCCTGGCCCGTGTCAAGCCGTACTACCTCTACCAGGCCGATCTCACGAAAGGCACGAACCACTTCCGGACAAGCGTGGAAACCGGGCTCAATATCATCCGGGCGCTCCAGGGCCACACGAGTGGCATGGCGGTGCCTCACTTCGTCATCGACGCGCCTGGCGGCGGCGGCAAGATTCCGCTGTTGCCAGCCGACTATCTGGTCCATCTGGATGAAGACGGCGCGGTCCTGAAAAACTACGAACGGAAGATGTTTCACTACCCGCAGCCCCCGAACGGGCACCGCCGCGAACTGCCGATGGTCGGCGCACGCCCGTCTTTCGCCGCCTGCGGCGACGGGACCGACGGAGGCCTCGAAGACCTGTGAAACGGCCGGCCCGTCTGAACGGCATTCTGCCCTATCAACAGATCAAGCAGTTGATCGCGAGCCGAGCGATCCGATCGGAGACGCCGATCGAGGACCGGCAGATTCAGCCGGCCAGCCTGGACCTGCGGCTTGGACGTAAGGCGTACCGCCTCATCAGCAGTTTCCTGCCGGAGTTGTCCGAGATCACCAGCCGGCTCAACGTGCTGGACTTCTACCAGTCCGATCTCGTGATGTATGAGATGGACCTGACGGGCGGCGCCATTCTCGAAAAAGGCCACGTTTACCTGGTCCCCCTGCTGGAAAGTCTGAAGTTGCCAAAGGACCTCAGGGCCAGGGCCAATCCCAAGAGCACCACCGGCCGGCTGGACGTCTTCACCCGCGTCGTGACCGACCTGACCGCCGGCTTCGACGAGATCCGCCCGGGCTACCACGGGTCGCTCTATTTGGAGGTCGTGCCGCGTTCTTTCGCCATCAAGGTCAGGACGGGCTATTCACTCAACCAGATCCGGTTCGTCCGCGGGCAAGCCGCGGTCTCGGATGCGGCGCTGAGAACGCTCCATAAATCCGAGCCGCTGCTCTATCACAACCAGCCGATCGGCAAACCGGTCGCCGGCCGAGACCTGCGAACCGATCGGGGGCTCTTTCTCCGCATCGATCTGACGGGCGCGGACCGCGGGGAGGACGCGATCATCGGGTACCGAGCGAAGAAAAACAGTCACGTCATCGACTTGTCCAGGATCGGATACTACGCCGCGCTCGACTTTTGGGAGCCGATCCGCCGGCACCGGCAGGACAGTCTGCTGCTCGAACCGGAAGAATTCTACATCCTGGCGTCCAAAGAACGGATCCGGGTTCCGCCCGGCTACGCGGCGGAGATGGTGGCGTATGAAGCCGCCTGCGGCGAACTCCGCACCCATTACGCCGGATTCTTCGATCCGGGATTCGGGTATGGCCGGGGCGAACTGCACGGGACCCAAGTGGTCCTGGAAGTGCGCCCGCACGACGTGCCCTTCCTGATCCACGATGGACAAACCTTCTTCAAGGTTGTATATGACAGGATGCTGGACATCCCGACGCAGGTCTATGGGTCGGCCCTCGGCTCGTCGTACCAACGCCAAGGGCTGACACTGAGCAAACACTTCAAACCCTGAAGACGGCGTCCATGACCTCCGAGCACCGGCCCGACGAGCGTCCCTCCACGACGCCGACCCAGCCCAGGCGCGATCCCGAGAAAGACGCCGGGGGCGAGCATCCGACCCACGTAGCCGGCATGATGACCGGCACCGCCCTCATGTTCATCGGGTTCCTGAACGTGTTCCTGTCCATCAGCGGCGGGTTCGAGATCAACGTGGTGCCGATGATCATCTACTTCGGCGGCCTCGCCATTTGGGCCGGTTCCGTCATCGAGAATCCCACGATCCGCTACACCGTCATCACGGCGGCTGTCGCAGTCGGCTTGGCGTTCCTCCACTACGGCGAAGTGCTGTTTTGGCACAAGCAGGTCGTATTCTGGTCCACCGTCGCCATCGTCACGTTCTTCATGTTCAAGACCGCTCCCCCGGATAAACGATGAGCCGCGCGGCGCAGTCGTTTATGGTCGCGTCAATCGTCAACCGTCACTCGTCATGCCGTGAACGATCGGACCGTGGCACCCATCAGTCTTCATGATCGACGATCGACGATTGACCAATGACGAATGACGCTTCACCCTGATGACCATTGCCGTCGTCATTCCGACATTGAACGAAGAACAGGCGCTTCCCCGCACGCTCTCCCACACCATCGGACTCGGGTTTGACGAGATCATCGTGGTCGACGGCGGCAGCGGCGACCGCACGCAGGCGATCGTCCGATCGCTTGCAGGCACACTGTTGATCTCCCCTCCGGGTCGCGCCCGGCAGATGAACCGCGGAGCGGCGGAGGCGAACAGCGACGTCCTCCTGTTTCTGCACGCCGACACCCTGTTGCCGCGCGAAGCCAAAGACGCGATCTTGGCCGCGCTGCGCGACCCGGCCTGCGTCGGAGGCCGGTTCGACGTCCGGTTCGACTGCGACTCGCACCTCGGGCGCGTCATCGGCGCGATGATGAACCTACGGTCCCGCCTGACCGGCATCGCGACGGGCGATCAGGCGATCTTCGTCAGAAAGACGGTCTTCGAGCGGCTCGGCGGGTATGCGGACATTCCGCTTATGGAGGACATCGACTTCACCAAGCGGCTCAGACGCCTGGGCCGGGTCGCGGCGTTGTCCGCGACGGTCGTGACCTCCTATCGGCGGTGGAACCTCTGCGGCCCCGTGCGGACGATCCTCCTGATGTGGACCCTGCGATTGCTGTATTGGCTTGGGGTCAATCCAAACCGGCTCAGTCGGTGGTACGTGGCGGTGAGGTAGCCCCCGTATGTCTTACGCTGCTCTCGTCATCTTCGCCAAAGCCCCGATTGCCGGCCAGGTCAAGACGCGCCTCTGTCCGCCGCTGACGCCTGACGAGGCCGCCAGCCTGCACGGAAGCTTTGTCCTCGACGCCCTGGAGCACAGCAAGACCGCGATCGCCAAACACCGCCTCCCGCTCGACCGCTACCTGGCCTGCGCGCCGTCCGCCCGGCACGTCTTCTTTCAGATCCTGGGGGAACGGCACGGGGTGAAGCTGCTGGATCAGGTGGGCGAAGATCTCGGCTCCCGCATGACCCACGCGTTCTCGACGATGTTCTCGTCGGGATACGAGAACGCGCTGCTCGTCGGGACCGACATTCCCTCGCTTCCGTTGAATACCTACCGCGACGCCCTCGCACTGTTGGGCGATCACGATCTGGTCCTAGGACCGTCCCGCGACGGAGGCTATTATCTGATCGGGCTGAAGCGACCCGTACCCGAGCTATTCGCGGATATTCCCTGGTCCACCGATCGGGTGCTTGACCTCACGCGGCAGAAAGCCGAACGTCTCGGGCTCAAGACCGGGCTGTTGACCGTCCAGCGCGATATCGACACGATCGACGACCTCTTCGCCCTGGTCAACGAAGCCGGCATAGAGCGAGAGGCACGGGGCGCGAGGCTGGAAGCGAAAAATAAGAAGGTGGACTTCCCCCTGTCGTCACGCACCGCCGGCGCACTCCGGCTCATTGCCGACCGTCTCCGGACCCGTATGCCTCAGTCGCACGGGGAACCCGGCGCCCGATCGACGAGGAACCAGCCATGACGCCGTTGCCCTCTCCTCGCGAGCCCCTCATGCCCCTCGCCGCGCCGGACCCCTTGGGTTCGCGCCATTGGTCGGTCACCGCCAAACTGCTCCTGCTCCTTGCCCCGGTCTCGATGCTGTTGCTGGTGATCGTCGCCTGGTATCTGCCGGGACGGCAGAAGGTCCGGTTGTTGGAACAGCAGGTCACGACGGCCGGAGAGGCGCTGCTCGCACAGGTACGGACGGAGCGTCACGCCTACCTGACCGGCGTCCTCCCGCGCCTGCTCAAGGCCGGCGCACAGGTCCAGGCCGACTATCACCGGCTGGCCTCCGCGCCGCCGCTCTCCGCCGCACTGACGCAGGATGTCACGGACATGATGGTCCTGACTCCCCAGGCCTACCGCCTCCGACTGATCAGCGCCTGGCCGATCAACCAGGAACACGCCGCGACCGACGCGTTTCAACAGGAAGGATTCCGGTTCTTGGCCCAGAACGGCGACCGCATCTACAGCCGGCGCGACACCCTGGGCGGCTCGGAGGTCATCCGGTTTCTGGCCGCGGATCGGGCCGTGCTCTCGCATTGCGTGACCTGCCACAACAGCCACGAGGCCAGCCCCAAACGCGACTTCCGTCTGAACGGCCTGATCGGCGGGATCGAACTGATCATCCCCATCGACGCGCCGCTGCGAGCGGTGAAGCGCGATCAGTTGATCCTGCTCGGCTTCGGCATCGGCGTCGGGGTCCTCATCCTCGGCCTGGTGGTCTTCGCCACGCGACACGTGGTGACGACGCCCCTGCAGCACCTGGCCGCTCGGATGCGGGACATCGCCGAGGACCGAGGCGACGTCCGCGCGCCGCCGGCTGTGACGGAATGGACCGACACCGCCATGGGAGAAGAGGTGCGGACCCTCTGGCGCGAGTTCCGGCGCATGCACGAAACCATCGGCGCGAACCAGCGGGCGCGCGCGCAGGAGCTCCAGCGTCAGGCCGACGCGTTGACGTCGCTGAACCGCCGCTTGATGGACCTCCATGAAAAAACGCAGGTCATCCAGCAGGCCATTTCGGAAGAAGAGGTCTACCGGACGCTCAGCCACAGCTTGCATCAGGCGCTGCCGCTGCGCCAAATTTTGATTCTGCGACTGAATCGATCGGAGGACCATCTGGAACTGGTCTGGTCGTCGCCCAAGCGGGACGATCTGCGCGTCGATTCCTATCCCGTGTGGGATCGCCCGTCGCACTGTCCGGTCATCCGGGCGGGGCGTGAGTACAAGGTCGAGGACGTGACGCAGGGGCTGACCTGTTCCTTCAGTCTGTCGAACGACGGACCCGGCTCCTATTGGTGCATCCCGCTGGTCATGGGCGGCCACACCATCGGCGTCGTGCATCTGGCCGGTTCGGTCCCCCGCTGTTGGACGGACGAAACCCGCCAGTGGATCGAGGCGCTCGTCAGCGTCGCGGCACCGATGATCGGGCACATCCAACACCTGGAACGCGCCAAACGGCGGGCGTTGATCGACGAACTCACCGGCGCCTATAACCGGCGGTTCCTGGAAGAATTCCTGGCCAAGATGATCCTGCCGGACGAACGTCGCAAAGGGCAGATCGTCAGCCTGTTGATGCTGGACCTCGACCACTTCAAGCACGTGAACGACACCTACGGGCACCAGGTCGGCGATCTTGTGTTGAAGGCCGTCGCGACGGCGTTCAACCGCACACTCAAGGAAAGTGACGTCTTGGCCCGTTACGGGGGCGAGGAATTCACGGTGGTCCTGCCCCAGACGGACACCCAAGGCGCCGCGGCGGTCGCCGAACGCCTGCGGATCGCCGTCGCCGGTTTGTCGCTCCGCCAACTGGCGCCCGCGGCCCCTGAACACATCACCGTCAGCGTCGGCGTCGCCACCTATCCGACGCACGCGCGGTCCGTGCCGGACTTGATCCGCGTCGCCGACGAGATGCTCTATCAGGCAAAGGCAACCGGGCGGAACCGAGTCGTGTGCGCGACGGCTGGACCACGCGCGGTCCCCGACCAACCCGTCTCACCGAGGGAGGATGGATCATGAGCACCCGAGTCGCATTGATTACCGGCGGCGCGAAAGGCATCGGCCGGGCGATCGCCCTGGACCTGGCCGCTCAGCACTGGGCCATCGCCTTCTGCTATCGGACCAGCGAAGCCGAAGCCGAGAAGACCCGCGCCGCCATCGTCGAACGCGGCGGCCAGGCATTGGCGATGCGCTGCGACGTGTCGGACGCAACCGCCGCCCAGCACTTCGCCGGGCAGGTCGAACGGCAGTGGGGCCGGATCGATGCGCTGATCAACTGCGCCGGCCCGTACCATCGCGTGAACCTGTTCGAGGAAACTCCAGCGGGGTGGGAAGAGATGTTCGCCGGCAATCTGCATCCGATCTTCTATCTGGCGCAAGCCGTGGCGCCGGGGATGAAGGCGAGAAAATCCGGACGGATCATCAATTTCAGCATGGCCAACGCCGACCAGATGGTGGCGCAACCGGACGTGACGGCGCATTACATCGCCAAGGCGGGCGTCCTCATCCTGACCAAAACCCTGGCCAAGCTGCTGGCGCCGCACGGCATTACCGTCAACGCGATCTCGCCCGGGTTCATCGACTCCGGCAGCGCCCCGCCGGAAGAACTGGCGGGCATGGTCAAGCGCATCCCTGCCGGCTACGTCGGCACTGTCGCCGATACCGTAGCGATCGTGCGGTTCTTGCTCTCCGAAGAATCCCGCTACGTGAACGGCGCGAATATTCAGGTGAGCGGAGGGTGGGGAATCTGACGCCGCGCGGGACGCGGCGCGGGCCCGCGACAGCTTCTTCGGACCAGCCATCCATGCTGTCGCTTAACGCAAAGGATAACCTGCGGTCGGGAAGCGGATCGCCAGGTGCATCCTGTTGTGAGAGCGCATCACTCCCCAGGGATGAGGAAATACACGGGTCGAATCGGTAGCAGTCGTCGTTGGACCTCCGGGATTCGGTCATAGTGCTCGACCCAAAGATCGAACAGTCGCTTGAGATCAACGAGCATGATCCGTCGCTTCTCCTGCCGCCGGGCTTCGTCCTCAGCCTCGCGTGTGAACCCTCCGGTGGAGATGAAAAGGCCCACGTCCCCTTCACCAAGCAGAGCGAGCAGTGACCGCACGCCGTCGATGGGAGTCTTCTCGCTTCGCCGCTTCACCTGCACCTTGATCCGCGGACCTTGGATCCCGAGGGGGTCGGTGTGGGCGATGACGTCGATCCCCTTGTCCGGTCCCGGCGGTGAAACCCAAGCGACGTGGTAGCCCATCGCCCGCAGAAGGCCCGCGACGAGGTCCTGGAAGTCGTACGGGCTCATTCGTTCCAAATGCTCCTCGATCTCGGCCCACGCGGCTTCTTCTGCTTCCTCGAGGGTCGTGGCGGCGTCTGGCGAGCCCTCGTCTTCCGAGCCCTCAGGTTCCTGGGGTTGCTCGGCCCTCCATTGGCGGTACAACCGAGCTGCCTCCCGCATGAACTCCTCGGGATCGGACAATCGTTCGTACGCCTTACGGCCTTCCTCAGTGAGCGTCCACAGTCCCTTATTCTTCACCAACCACCCGGCTTTGACAGGACCGATGGTGGAAAACCTGACGATCTTCTCGTAGCGGCGAACGTCGGGTCGACGCGGGTACGTGGTCTTCTCGAACTCTGTGGGCGGCACGAGCTCGGCCAGCTTCTCTAGGACGGATTTCGCAGGTAAGCCTTCGGGGTGAGCAAGCAGCAGCTTGAACACACCGCGTACTAACTCTCCGCTTCGGCGACGCTTGACCTCTGCCATATTCGCCCTCTCTTCGGCCTCATCCTGACCAGCGGCCTAACGATTGGGTAGATTGGTCGGCCTCTTCCCGCCAACCGGTTTCGAAGTGCGGCCAATCCTAATAAGCTTTTCTCGTACTTAGCAAGGAATTTGTCAGCCTTCCGGAACCTCGCAAACACCCCACGGAAGGTGAATAAGGGGTCCGGGAAGGTAAATAAGGGGTCCGACCCCTTTTGTTCCTCCCTGGTCCCATAGTTCCCAAAAATGAGATCCAGAAGCTCTCTGTCAGAAGGTGCGCCTGGGCCAGCTTCCGGTCTCGACATACTACTTCTGGCCTCTTCCAACAACCTTTGCCGCTCTTCCTCGGCACATCCCCGGTTATCCGGCAAACCCTCGCGAAGAATGTCTCGTAGGTTCATAAATACTCATTAGGCGGTCGAAGACATGGGCACCGCCTCAGAAAGCCCTAAGTCGGCTAGAAGCAGGCCAAGGATTCCAAACTACCCTGCAAGCTCTCGGCCCGTTCGCTTTGCGTGTTATGCGGCACTATCACGGAGTCACTGGGGTCAGGGTGAAGACCCGGGCGTGTTGCATGGCCGCCTTCACATCGCCTCGTCGAAGCGCCTCACGAACATCATCAAGCTTATAGGCATCCTCAACTGATAAATACGGCGACCATTCGTCCTCCGTTTCCATCAACTCAACGTCGACTTCTGCAATGTACTTACCCTCGTGGATCAGCTTCGTGCGGCGTCGTGTTTTCATCTCCGCCTCCTTCGACAATCGTCCTCCCATCGTTCCCGATCGGGCCTGTATGCTGTGACCAGCACAGCCGGGCCCGTTTCGTTCTTGGGAATGCCCCACACCACATAGATCGGGTGGCCGTCCCGATCCTGCTGCAGTGTCAGCACACACGGTCCTTTCGGATAATCCGGGTAGTCCTCAACGACAATACTGGTAGCAACACCCCCGATAACGTCTCTTACTAGAATATCATCAGCAGCCATTTCATCATAACCGTGCTCAGAAATGCGGACCGAGCCTTTTTGAACAAGCTGTAGGACCCGCTCAAATGTTTCGCTCAATATCGTCTCTCAAGTCGAACCGCTATCGCCGCGCCATTTATACAAGTCCGCTTCGGCCTAGCACGGCAGCCTAGGCATTCTACCGGGAGGCCAGTCTACGGGAGTTCTAACACTGATTCAATATCCGAATCACACGCGATCTGCGGGGTTGTCCTTAGCCCACATTATTCACGACCGTTTCTACCGCAACCACCGATACGCCGCTGCGACAAGCTTCGGAGCACGGTTCCAGCGCCCAAGCGGGCAGGCTCGCCCCTCACGGCCTCAACGTACTGTTTCAAGTACGCCTCGGCCGCTTGGGGTTCCGCGTGCCCGTCTCGCGTGGCGTCTTGGCGGTTTCGTCCCTCAACGTGAAGATGAATAAGGGGTCAGACCCCTTTTGTTCATCCTGAGACACATCTTCTGCGATCACTCGGCGCGAATCAGCAAAGGCGAACTGGGCCTTTGCGCAGAAGATTCCATGCGTCTTTTGGTTTTCCTCATCGTTCTTCGAGTCCATTCGAATCGGGCCCTTGCCATCGGCAAATGCTTAACGCGAAGAAAATTGAATAGCCATACGTCCATATGGCTATGAGGCGGGCGAGAAGAGCCGCTCATTCCTGCCGGCCGGCCGCCAGGCGGGCGAACTGCCGTTTCATTGCGTTGACCCGGGCGAGGTAGTTGCGGACGTCGTGGTCGCCGCATCGTTGCTTGGGTGCCAGCCGAAAGCCGCGCTTGGCATAGGCTTCGCCCGCCCCGGCTCCGCACAGGTGAATGATCGCGGCCAGATCCTGTTTCTGCTGGAGCGTGGCGGCCGTCCGCCGGTGCGCCGTCGCATTCGCGATGGCGCGGTCCAGCAAGGCCGATGTCAGCTCGATGGCATGGCTCGGCAAGATACGGGTGTAGAGGCTGTTGAACCAGCACGATCTCACGTCGTGCCACGGCCCATCCTCGACCACCTCGTGATTGTGGATGCAATACCGCTTCGCCTCGTGAAACGTCGCGCCGGTGATCTGATACATGCCGACCGCGCTCGATGCCGGTTTGTAGACTTCGAAAGGATTCTGGGCCGGACGCGCCCGCCAGTATGTCCGCGCGACCGGGTTGCCTCCGCCTTCGACCTGGGCGAGCGCGGCCAGCAGCTCGGGCGTGATGACGGCGGTCGAATGCTCGCGGAAGAGCGGCCCGTACTCCCGCCATGTTTCGGCCGGGCTTTTCGTCAGCGCGGCATCCAACGGGAAGAACAGTTCGGTCGGTTTGCGGATCACCTGATAGAGCCAGTTGACCGCCAGCCACAGCACCAGGAGAACGCTCGCGCCGACGAGGACTCGGACCGTGATCGGCGCGGCCCGCATCGCCCGCATGACTCTTCGGCACGTCCGGGTGACGTGCTTGGCCGCAAGACGAACCCGGCGCAGACGCCTTCTGAGAGAAACATCTCTGCCGGCACGCGAACGGAACTTGGCAGCCATGAGCTATTATCCCTTAGCTCCTCCCTCCGGCCAAACAGCAGTCTTAGCCCTGTTTTGAAAATGCCACCCCGCTTAGGCGGCGGGCTCCAGGATCACCCGATGGCCCAAGCGCTCCAACTGCTTGACATACCGACGGGTGGCCTGCTCCCGATCCCGCTGATCGAGAT
>Ga0070741_10001617_pt1 | contig 66674 bp, 52 predicted proteins | sample Coa_R1_4_FD_66440 | JGI IMG/M metagenome (GOLD analysis project Ga0070741, IMG submission 66440) | Surface soil microbial communities from Centralia Pennsylvania, which are recovering from an underground coalmine fire - Coalmine... | ecosystem: Environmental > Terrestrial > Soil > Unclassified ...
GGTGGGGATGGCCAGCATCACGATCAGGGTGTTGCGGAAGCGGTGCAAAAACAGCAGCAGCACCAGGGCCGGCAGCAGCACCGCCAGCACCAGGTCGTCCTGCACCGCCCGAATCGACTCCGCAGTGAAATCGGTCTGATCGTTGAGAATGGTGACCGTCACGCTCGGCGGCAGCGAAGCTTGGAGCTGCCGGAGCGTCTGCTTGACCAGGCCGTCCACCTCGACCACGTTGGCCCCGCTCTGCGCGGTGAGCACCAGGCCGACGGCGTTCTGCCCATCGACCTTGGCCACCTGGTTGATCGGGGCGGTGCCCTGCTGGACGTCGGCGACCTGCTGGAGCGTGATCGGGCCAGTAGCCCCGCTGGCGACGACCAGGTTCGCCAGCTCGTCCGCACTCTGGTAGTAGGCGTCCGTACGAACCGTCCGCGTCTCGCCGTTGGCGGTGGTGTCGCCGCCGGGGATGCTGCTGTTCTGGACGTCGATCGCTCGGGTCACCTGGTCCAGCGACAGTCCGTAGGCCTCCAGCGCCTCCGGCTTTACGATCACGTTCACCTGCGGCACTACTCCGCCCTGGACGTCGACGTTCGCGACGCCGGGCACCTGCTGGAGCGCTGGCTGCACCTGGTTGGTCGCGATGTCGTACAGCGTCGCCGGGTCCAGCTTCCCGGACAGCGTGATCGTCATGATCGGGAAGGCGTTGGGGTTGGCCTTGATGATCGTCGGCGGCTGGATCCCGCTCGGGAGCTGGCCCTGCACCCGGTTCACCGCCTGGGCCACGTCGCTGGCAGCGACGTTGACGTCCGTGCCGTTGGCGAACTGGATAATGACGCGCGACAGGCCGTCGGACGAGCGGCCGTTCATCTGCTGGATACCGGCCACGCCCGAGATCGCGTTCTCCAGCGGCTCGGTAATCGTCTGCAGGACGTCCTCCGGGCTGGCGCCCGGATAGCGGACGATGACGACGACGAAGGGAAAATTGACGTTGGGGAGCTGCTGGACCGGGAGACGGGTGTAGGAGATCGCTCCGAGCAGCACCAGCGCGGAGACGATCATCAGCATTGTCACCGGCCGCCGAATCGCAAGGCGGGTGACGTTCACGCAGCCCTCCCGCCGACTGGCCGGCCCGGGACTGGCAAGAGCCGCCTGGTGCGGCAATGGCCGATGGCGGGGCCGGAAGCACTGGCGAGCACCGGCATCACGCTACCCCGGGGGCAGGTAGTTTGCGTGCGAATTATTCTGGCACGGCCGCGCCGTGGAGGCAAGGGTTTTTGCGCGCGGCCCTGTTCTGGCACCGCGACGCGCCCATGTTGCTGATTGCGCCGCCGCCGGGGCAGTGATAGACTCGGCGCATGCCATTGCTGCAGGAGATGACCTGGCCGCGGGTCGAGGCGGCGCTGCGACGATCCGACCTGGTGGTTGTGCCGATCGGGAGCACCGAGCAGCACGGGCCACACCTCCCGCTCGCTACGGATTTCCTGGTGGCGGCGCATATCGCTAAGCGAGTGGGGGAGCGGCTGGAGGCGGTGGTTGCGCCGGTGCTGCCGTTCGGCTACGCCCCGTACCACCTGGATTTCGCCGGGACGATCACTCTGGACGAGGCGACGCTGCGCGCGGCCCTGCTGCAGCTCTGCCGCAGCCTCCTGCGCCACGGGGCGCGGCACTTCCTGGTGGTGAACGGGCATGGCGGGAACACCGCCAGTGCGGAGTCGGTGGCGCTCGAGCTGGCCGGCCAGGGGGCGCTGTGCGCGGTGAGCCAGTGGTGGGAGCTGGCGCGCGAGCTCAACCCGGCCTGGGGCCACGGCGACTTCAGCCACGCCGGGGTGGTAGAAACCGCGGTCGTGCTCGCCATCTGCCCCGAGGCATGCGACCTGGCGGCGCTGCGCCCCACCACGCTGACGCCGCTGAGCGCCAACATCCGCTCCGAATACGCCAGCCGCTTCCGCTTTGGTAAGGGCACCGTGTCGGTGCGGGTGCCGATGCGGCGCCTCTCCGCTACGGGAAACCTCGGGGAGGTGGACCCTGCGCTCGCCACCTCGGAGCTGGGGCGCGAGATTCTGGAGAGCATCGTCGACTACCTGGTTGCCTTCGGCAAGGAGTTCGCCACAGTCCCCACGGGAGGCTAGGATGGCAGCATCGGTTGGGCCGATCCCTGTCCCCGCCGCCGGTGAGAAGCAGAGCGGATACTTCACCTTCGCGGATGACCCGGGGCTGGCCAAGTACCAGTGGCCGTTCTTCAGCATCGCGGGCGCCTCGCCCGGTCCGACGTTCCTGGTGACGGCGGGCATTCACGCGGCGGAGTACACCGGGATTGAGGCGGCGATTCGGCTGGGGCGGGAGATCATGCCGGCGGACGTCAGCGGCACGGTCGTCATCATCCCGCTGCTCAACCGGCCCGGGTTTTACGAGCGCTGTATCTACGTCAACCCGGAAGACAACGACAACATGAACCGCGTCTTCCCGGGCCGACCGGATGGAACCTGGAGCGAGCGCTTCGCCCACCACCTGCTGAACGAGGTGGTGGTCCGCTGCGACTACGCGATCGACCTGCACGCGGGCGACATGATCGAGGACCTGGAGCCGTTCGTGATCTATCGCGAGACGGGCGACACAGAGGTGGACCGCAAGGCCCGGCGGATGATCGACAGCTATGGCGTCGCCTGGGCGATGAAGGGGCTGCCGACCGGCGAGCGGCCGGGGACGCTGTACGCGGCGGCGGCCGCTCGCGGCATCCCGGCGATGATCGCGGAATCCGGCCGCTGCGGGCTGCTCGAAGAAGAGGCGGTAGTGCGCCACGTGAACGGGGTGAAGAACATCCTGCGGACGCTCGGCATTTTGCGCGGCGCGCCGGTGGACCTCCCCCCGCCCCACGTGCTGGCCCACTTCGAGTGGCTCCGCTCCCCGCACGAGGGGATCTTCCACTGTGGGGTAAAGGTCGCGGAGCGGGTGCAGGCCGGGCAGCGGCTCGGCGAGATGGTGGACCTGCTCGGCAACCGGCTGGCCGAGATCACCGCTCCGGTCGGAGGCATCGTCCTGTTCGTGGTGACCAGCCCGGCGATCAAGCGGGATGGCCTCTTGCTTGGCATCGGCGTTCCTGAGTAGGCGTCCCCAGACCTCGGCAAAAAATGATGCGCGGCGTCTCAGGCATTGCTATGCTCGCCGGCACAGGCTGAAGCCTGCGCTCCGCTCGCCACCAGGTGGCGAGCGGGCAGCGCTTCCAACTGCACAAGAGGGAGTGGGTCAACATGGCATCGTCAGCCTCGGCGTCTCCGCTCACTCGGCGCGGCTTTCTTCGCTTGATGGTTCTCACCGCTGGCGGCGGCTTGCTCGCCGCGTGCTCCACCGCGCCCGCGGCGCCTCCGGCCGCGGCGCCCACGAGCGCCCCCGCGGCCGCACCGCCCACAACCGCCCCGGCCGCCGCGGCGCCGACCTCGGCCCCGGCTGCGGCGCCCACCAGGGCTCCGGCCGCGGCCGCGCCCACCGCGGCCCCGGCGGCTCAGCCTACCGCGGCCCCGGCGGTGTCCAGCGCCAGCGCGGCCAACACGCTGACGTTCCTCTGGGGCGGCGACACAGACAAACTCGATCCCCCGGCCATGACCAGTCAGGAGGGGTTCATCGCGACGACCGCGATGTACGAGGGGCTGGTGCGCTACAAGTCCGGTAGCACCGACGTCGAGCCGGCGCTGGCGGAGAAGTGGGACATCTCCCCGGATGGTCTGACCTACACGTTCCACCTGCGCTCCGGGGTGAAATTCCACGACGGCTCGCCGCTTACGGCGGAGGCCGTCGCCTTCTGCTTCGACCGCAGCATCAACAAGGACAACCCGCTCTGGAAAGAGGCGCAGCAGGCCGGCGGCTTCCCCTTCATCGACGACTACATCGGCAACGTCGTCGCCAAGGTGGAGGCGGTGGGGCCGCTGGACGTGAAGTTCACCCTGAAGCGGAAGTTCTCGCCGCTGCTCTCTAACCTTGCGATCCCGCCGGGCTTCGTCATCTCGATGGAGGCGCTGAAGAAGTACGGCAGCAAGATCAACGAGAACCCGGTTGGCACGGGCCCCTTCAAGTTCGTGGAGTGGAAGAAGGACGACCACATCACGGTGGAGGCGTTCGACGGCTACTGGGGCGGCAAGCCCAAGCTGCAGCGGATTATCTTCCAGCCCGTGCCCGAGGCCTCGGTGCGGGCGCTGAAGATCATCAAGGGCGAGGGCGACGTCGCCTGGCCGTTCGATCCCAAGGATGCGGTGCAGATCAAGGCCAATCCGGACTCCGACGTGCTGGAGCAGCCCGGCCTGAACGTGAACATGGCTGAGTTCAACCTGATGAAGCCGGAGTACCAGAACAAGTCGCTCCGCCAGGCGCTGAACTACGCCATCAACAAGCAGGAGCTAGCCGACAAGCTCTATAGCGGCGCCGCTGTCCCGGCGGTTGGGGTGCTGCCACCGACCTCCTGGGCGTTCGACAAGACGCTGAAAGGCTACCCCTACGATCCGGACAAGGCCAAATCGCTGCTGAAGGACGCCGGCTATAGCGGCCAGACCTTGATCCTGGACACCTACACCATTCCGCGCGGCTACAACCCGCAGGGCAGCAAGCTGGCCGAGGCGGTGCAGCAGTACTTCGACGACGTTGGGGTCAAGAGCGAGATCCACACGATGGAGTGGGCCGAGTACCGCAAGGTGCGCCGGCAGGGGCAGCTCAACATCGCCTTCGGCGGCTGGCAGGCCGACACCGGCGACCCCGAGAATTTCCTGGGGGTGTTCTTCCATAGCGCCAACAAGGGCGGGATCAACACCTCGTTCTACGGCGTCCCAGAAGTGGACGACCTGCTCAACAAGGCGAACGAGGAGACGGACGTCGCCAAGCGGACCGAGCTGTTCCACCAGGTGGAGCACCGGGTGGTGGACGATGCGCCCTGGCTGTTCATCAGCCACATGAAGCAGCAGGTCGCCATTCGCAAGCGGGTAAAGAACTTCGTGATGCAGCCGACGTATATCTATTACTTCAACAACGTCAGCGTCGGCTGAGCCCGGCGCTGGCTCGTCCCGGGAGTGGGGCGCTCCCGCTCCCGGGAGCCGCGATGGCGGAGCGCGGCCTGTCGACTGGGGTGAGGCGAGAGAGGCGCGGCGATGCGCACGTACATCCTGCGACGCATCGTGCAGACCATCCCGGTGCTATTCGGGGTGGCGACCGTGGTGTTCTTCGCGCTGCGGCTCATCCCGGGCGATCCCGCGGTGGCGCTGGCCGGGGAGAAGGCGAGCGCGGAAGAGATCGAGCGGATGCGTGAGGAGCTCGGGCTGAAGCGGCCGCTGCCGGTGCAGTACGTCGAGTTCCTCGAGCGCACCTTCACCCTGCAGCTCGGGCGGTCGATCCGCACCGGCGGCGACATTCGCCAGGAGCTGATCGAGAACTTCGCCCCGACCATTGAGCTCTCGATCGCGGCGCTGCTGGTCGCGCTGGTGGTCGGGCTGCCAGCCGGGATCGTTGCCGCGATCCGTCGCCGCAGCGTGGTCGAGTACCTCACCATGGTCGCGTCGCTGGTGGGCATCTGCATGCCCGTATTCTGGATCGGGCTGATGCTGATCTACTGGCTCGGAGCCCGCGCCGGCTGGTTCCCGCTCTCCGGGACGATCAGCAACACCTACGATGTCCCGGCCGTCACCCACTTCTACACGCTGGACGCCCTGCTGGCCGGCAACCTGGACGCCTTCAAGGACGTGCTCTGGCACCTGGCGCTGCCGGCGGTGACGCTGAGCACGATCACCATGGCGATCGTCTCGCGCATGGCGCGCTCCAGCATGCTCGAGGTGCTCGGCAGCGATTACCTGACCACTGCACGGGCCAAGGGGCTGGCGGAGCAAGCGGTTATCCTGCGGCACGCGCTGAAGAACGCGATGATTCCGGTTGTCACCGTGGTCGGGCTCCAGCTCGGGGCGCTGCTCAGCGGTGCGGTGCTCACCGAGACGGTATTCGGCCGGGTGGGGATCGGCCGCTACGTGGTGACGGCGATCACCGCGCGCGACTACCCGGTGGTTCAGGCGACGGTGCTGATCGTGGCACTGTTCGTCGTCATCATTAATCTCGTCGTCGACCTGCTGTACGCGGCGCTGGACCCGCGGATTCGCTATGACTGAGCCGCGCCCGGGCCGGCCCTGGGCGTTGTGAGGGGGGAAGCGGCGAGATGGCCGTGCCAGACCGCGAGCTGGTGATCCCCGGGGCTCGGACCGCGCCGCCCGAGCCGGTGCGCCGGCCGGCCCCGTCGCCCTGGGCTGCCGCGCGCCGGCGTTTCGTCCACTCCGCCTCGGGGCTGCTGGGCACCGCGGTGCTGCTGGTGATCGTGTTGATCGCGCTCTTCGCCAACCAGGTGAGCCCCTACGATCCGCTCAAGCAGAACTTTCGGATCGAGCGCCAGGCGCCGGACCTGGCCCACCTGATGGGTACCGACGAGTTCGGACGCGACGTGCTGAGCCGGGTCATTTGGGGTGCCCGGGTGTCGCTCCAGGCCGGCGCCGTCGCCGCCTCCATCGCCCTGGTCGCCGGCCTGCTGCTCGGAATGCTCGCCGCCTACTACGGCGGCCGCGCCGACGCGCTCATCATGCGCCTGATGGACATTCTGCTGGCGTTCCCCTACCTGCTGCTGGCGATCGCGATCCTGGCGATCATCGGCCCCGGGCTGCTCACCGCGATGATCGCGATCGGGATCGTCTACACCCCGAGCTACGCCCGGGTGGTGCGCGGCGCGGTGCTGTCGGTGCGCGCCCGCGACTACGTGCTGGCGGCGCGGGCGCTGGGGGCGAGCGACGCCCGGGTGATGCAGCAGCACATCCTGCCGAACGTGCTCGCCCCGGTGATCGTGCAGGCGACGCTGAACGTGGGCATCGCCATCATCGACACCGCCGGGCTGAGCTTCCTGGGGCTGGGGACGCAGCCTCCTACGCCCGACTGGGGCAACATGCTCGCCGCTGGGCGCAGCTACCTGATCGACTCGCCCTGGATGGCGACCTTCCCTGGTCTGGCAATCCTGGTGACGGTGCTCGCGTTCAACCTGATGGGCGACGCCCTGCGCGACGCGCTCGACCCCCGCCTGCGCTAGACAGGGTTGGCTCCTCGCGCCTGGCTGCTTCGCGGCACGCGCTCCCCGGGCTTCAGGCCAAGGGCGGCCTGCGACAAGACGCTCGGCTGCTCTGCGCTCCCGGAGCGCAGTCAGAGCGGGGGCACCAGACGTGTGAGCGCGGCTAATGGTGCAGCGCCGCTATCAGCCCGATGGCGAGCAGCGCCAGCACCAGCAGGCCGAGCAGCACCATTGCGGCGCGCCAGCCGCTATCTTTCGCCTCGTCGGGGGGCGAGGCCATGGGGCGCTGTTTCAGGACCTCTTTGGGGAAGGGGCCGCCTGCGCCGAGGGCGTGGTCCTTCCAGAGCGCGTAGACCTCGGCGGTCACGAGGATGAGGCGGGGGTCGGCGGAGGGGCGGGTCCGCGCCTCCAGCCACTGGAGCCCGGCCTTGCCGGCGGAGCTGACCCAGGGAATCAGCGAGGTGTTGTAGTGCTCGCGCGCGATCGGCACCCAGCCCTGCGTGTCGCGCTCCGGGTCCAGCCCGGAGCGAAGCGCGCTCGGCGACTGCGCCATCTCTCCTCCTGCCCGCACACGGGCCACGCCGCTTCACCAGGAGCGGCCGGCGCAATTGTAGCATCCGGCCCAAGGAGTTCTCGCCGCCCTTAGCCAAGAACGCGGGCCAATCGCTGCAGCCCGGCGTCGATCCGCTCCAGCGGCAGGGCGGTGTAGCCGAGCAGTAGCGCGGGATAGGCTGGGGCGCCGATCCAGCAGGGGGCGACCTGCCCGACGCGGATACCCGCCTCGGCGGCGCGCTGCGCCACCTCCGCCTCGTCCTGCCCGGGCGGCAGCGCCAGCATCAGGTGCAGGCCGGTGCCGGAGTCGCGCCAGGTGGCCAGCCCGCTCAGGTGCCGGGCCAGCCCGGCCAGCAGCGCGGCGCGGCGCGCCTGGTACTGTCGCCGCATTCGGCGCAGGTGGCGGGCGAAATGGCCCTGGCGAAGCATCTCCGTCAGGGCCTGCTGCTCGGCCATCGCCGTCTGGGAGTCGGCCAGCGACTTGGCCCGGACGAACGGCTCGACCAGGTCCGGGGGCAGCACCGCGTAGCCCAGCCGCAACGGCGGCAGCAGCACGGTGGAGAAGGTGCCGAGGTAGACGACGCGTCCGCCGCGGTCGAGCCCCTGGAGCGAGGCGAGCGGCCGGCCGGCGAAGCGGAACTCGCTGTCGTAGTCGTCCTCCAGCACCAGCGCCCCGCTGCGCTCTGCCCAGTCCAGCAGGCGCAGCCGCCGCTCCAGCGCCAGCACTGCCCCGGTGGGATACTGGTGAGAGGGCGTGACCGATACCAGCCGCACGCCCTCCATGGCGCGCAGCCGGTCCACCTGGGCGCCCTCGGCGTCCACTGGCAGCGGGACGATCTCCGCTCCATAGGCCTCGAAGGCGCGCCGGGCGCCGGGATAGCCGGGCGACTCCATCGCAACCCGCTGCCCGGGGTCCAGCCAGAGGCGGGCGATCAGGTCGAACGCCTGCTGGGTGCCGTTGACGATGACGACCTGCTTGGGCGAGCACTGGACCCCGCGCGAGGCGGCCAGGTGCCGCGCCAGCGCCTCGCGCAACGGCCAGTAACCGGCCGGATCACCGCTCCGGCCGAGGTCGCCGCGGAGCCAGGCGTGGCCGAGCAGCCGCCGCCAGAGCGCCCGCGGGAACGTCTCCCAGTCCGGCTGGCCGGGCGAGAAGTCGTAGCGGACGGGACGGCTGGATGGCGCCGAGGGGGCCGGAGCAGTGGCGAGCGCCCGCTCCCCCCAGGCCGACAGTCGCCTCCGTGGCGGCGCGGCGGGCGCGGGCGCGGCGGAGCCGTCAGGGTGCAGCAGCTCAGCCGGGAGCGCCGCTGGGACATAGGTGCCGGAGCCCACCCGCCCCACCAGGTACCCCTCGCTCTCCAGGTCCTCATAGGCGCGAGCGACGGTGTTCCGCGCCAGCCGCAGCCGAGCCGCGACCTGCCGGGTGGAGGGCAGCCGCTCGCCCGGACGCAGCCGCCCGCTCAGGATTGCCTGGCGCAGGTGCTCGTACATCTGCCGGTGCATCGGCTGCGCGGCGTTCGGGGTAAGGGGCACGAACAGCTCGACCGCCATCCCGGTTCCAATGGCTCCAAGGTCTGCGCGTATTATGGCGCTTCACACGGGCCATTGGCTGGAACACGTGGCGGGCGCGCGAGTGTGCCCGCGCGCCTGTGCCACAGGGAGCCGACGATGGGGAGGTGCTCGGCCGGCGGCCGCGCGCGACCCGCGCGGCGCGCTGGAGGCTCGAGCTCAGTCCAGGCCATGTACAGTCAGGCGGTCGTGGTTGAGCACGATGCTGCGGCCCGCGCGGACGAAGCGCTCCTCGGCCGGCCCGGCGATTCCGGCCGGTCCGGGGCCGATGAGCTGCTGGAGCAGCGCCTGCCAGGCTTCGGTAGATGTGGCGCCCAGATAGGCCAGTTCGCCGCGTCGCACCGCCGCGGGCAGACCGGCCATCCAGCCGGTCTCATAGCGGGCGATCACCTCCGCCCCGGAGCCCTCGGCCGGCTCGGCCAGCACGTCGGTCCAGATGCCGGCCGGTACGCCAGAGGCGCCCGGTCCGTGGTCGGACGCGGCGACGGCGAGCGTCACCGGCGTCTGCAGCCCGAACCAGTCGGCCACGAAGCTGCCGAGCTGGCCGGCGAAGCCGGCCGGGAGCGGCTCCTCCACCCAGCAGTTGTCCGCATCCTTCACCAGGCTGCGCGCGCCCAGGATGACCAGCGCCCCCGCGTCGAGCGCGGCCCGCAGCGTCGCCCGGACCTCGGGCGTGGCGAGGTGGAGCGCTGGGGCGAGGAGGACGCGGTAGCGGCCGGCGATGGCCGGCTCCGGGGCGACGACGTCGACCTCGTAGCCGAGGCGGCGCGCCGCCGCGTGGGCAGCGACGACCAGCGCCTGGTGGGTGAGCCCGGCCCGGTGCGGGCTGATCTCGATCGCCCAGCGGTCGTCGTGTGTTGTCAGGAGTGCGACCTCGGCCGGCGGCCGCCGCAGCAGCGCCGGGTCGGCGAGGCGCAGCTCGGCCGCCAGGCGGGTCGCCTCGATCAAGCCGCGGTCGGCGCTGCCGTCGTGCCGCAGCAGCCCGGTGTGGTACTGCTCGCTCCCGGAGCGCGTCGGGCGCCAGGAGAAGAACAGGAACGCCTCGAAGCCGTGCAGCGCCGCCCGCCAGCCCCACAGCCGCACCTGGCCGGGCGGTACCGGGTCCGTCGTTGGGGTCCAGTTGATCGGGCCGGGCTGGTGCTCCATGATCCAGGCTCGGCCGGTGTAGCCGAGGGCGAGGTCGAGCAGGTAGGCCACGTCCTCCGGCGTGCCCATGCCGGTGGGGTAGACGTCGATCGCCGCCGCGCCACCCAGGCGGGCGAAGGGGTGGTGGTCCACCGCGAGCTCCGTCGCCGGCAGGTTGGCGAAGATCATCCGTCCCGGTGCGCCGGTCGCCACGATCGCCTGCTGCTCCTGGATGCAGGCGAGCGCCTGGCGCGAGGAGAAGCGGCGGTGGGCGAGCAGCAGGTTGGGAGAGTGGGCGGCGTTGGTAGGCCGTGGGAGCCGCACCGCCTCGAACGAAGGGTACTGACCGGACCAGAAGACCGTTCCCCAGGCCCGGTTCAGCGCTTCTATCGTTCCGTAGCGTTCCCGCAGCCAGTCCTGGAACGCTCGCTCACACCAGTCGCACCAGCAGCGGGCCGAGTCGTGGTTGCCCGGCTCGTTGTCGAGCTGCCAGGCGACGATCGCCGGGTGGCTCCCGTAGCGCTGGACCATCGCCGCGACGATCCGCTGGCACGCCTCGCGGTAGGCGGGCACAGTGGGGCAGTTGAAACGGCGGCTGCCGTAGGCGCGCCGGTGGCCCTCTGGGCTCACCGAGAGGATCTCGGGGTGCTCCAGGCAGAGCCAGACCGGCGGAACCGCGGTGGGCGTCCCGAGGACGACCTGGAGCCCGGCCGCGGCGGCGGTGTCGATGGCCCGATCCAGCCAGGTCCAGTCGAGCTGGTCGCGCGCCGGCTCCATCGCGGTCCAGGCGAACTCGCCCAGCCGGACGAGCTCCAGGCCCGCCTCGGCCATGCGGCGGGTGTCCTCCGGCCAGCGCTCCGGTGGATGCTGCTCCGGGTACCAGGCGACGCCAAGCTTCAACGGAGATCCTCCTGTGGGTCGAGGCTGTGTGCGGTGTGGGGATCGTCAGGTGGAGGGCACGAACGGCGCGGTCGGCGACTCCGAGAGCAGCCAGCGGGTGACCCCCAGGCCCCAGTCGTCGAGCTCGGCCAGGCGGTCGCTGGAGGCCCGCAGCCCGCCGTAGCGGGCGACGTGGGCCGCCCAGGCTTCCCGGCCTTCTACGCTCGGGCGGACGATCAGGCAGTCCGGGTCGTTCACCCAGAAGCGGCCCTGCTGAAAGGCGCGGCCGACGCCGGTGATGATCGCCGCCCGCGATGACGGCTGGCTCAGATCGCCATCCCGCGGCTCGATGTACGGGGCGGTGTCCGGGCTGATGCGCATCGCGTCGAACAGGCCGACCGAGGCGAGGATGGGAGCGCCGCAGCCGAGGAGATAGGAATCGCCAATCGCGTCCCGGATGAGCTGCACCCCGTCGCGGTAGGCGGCCAGCGCGGGCACGTCCGCGGAGCGCCGCCCGGGGATTGCGCCGGCGTAGATGAAGTCGATCTTGAAATAGTCGATCCCCCAGGTGTGGAACGTCCCGAACACCTCGGCCAGGTAGGCCCGAGCGCCGGGGTGCGTGGTGTCCAGTGCGTAGAGCTGCTGGCCCCAGTTGTAGCCAGCATCGACCGGCTGGCCGGGTGGGCCCACCAGCCAGTCGGGGTGCGTCGCGGCGAGCTGCGAGCGCGCGCCAACCAGGAACGGAGCGACCCAGATGCCCGCGCGCCGGCCGGCGGCGCGGATCCGACCGATCAGGTCCTGGAGCGAGGTAAACCGGTTGGAGAGGGTCAGCCAGTCGCCGATCTCTGCCTCGTAGCCGTCGTCGAGCTGAACCACCTCGATCGGCAGCGCCAGCCGGTCGATCCACTCCAGGTTCTCCAGCATGTCGGCTTCGGTCACCCGGGTGAAGTAGTGGTACCAGGAGCACCAGCCGGTCGGTGCCCGGCGAATGCCGGCCACGCCCATCCGGGCGGCGAAGCGGTCCGCCCAGCGGGCGAGCGCGCCGTCGATCCCGCCCGGGCCGGCGTCGGTGATCGTGTCCACCGGCCCGTCTGTCGAGACGACCAGGCGATTGCCCCGCGCCTCGGCGCGGATGGACGGGATCGGCCCGCGGCCGTCCCGGGCCGCGAACACCAGTACCGGCCCATCGGCCTCCGGCTGGACCGCCAGCAGCCCTTCGCCCTGGAACGCGTCGTCCGGCGCCGCGCGCTCCGGACGGTAGCAGAGCACGCGCCGCGCCGGGACGACCGGGCGCAGCGGCCGCTGGTCGACCCGGTAGGTCGTCGTCGGACTCCACGACTGCCAGCCATGCTCGTAGATGCGAGCGGCACCGGGGTCGATCGCGACGTCGGTCAGGGGCGCCAGCCCGTCCACGCTAGCCCTTGGTGGAGCCGAGCGTCAGCCCGCGCACGAACTGCCGCTGCAGGAGCAGGTAGACGAGTAGCGTCGGCAGCGCGACCAGGATGGCCCCTGCGGCGATCAGGTTATTGTCGGTGAAGTACAGCCCGGCCAGGTTGGACAGCGCCGAGGTGATCGGCCGCTTGGCGCCCGTCTGCATCAGTACCAGCGCCCAGAAGAAGTCATTGTAGATCCAGGTGAACTCGAGCGTCGCCAGCGCCGCCAGGGGCGGCCGGCAGAGCGGCAGGATTACGTTCCAGTACGTCCGCCAGACCGAGGCGCCGTCCACCAGCGCCGCCTCGGTCAGCTCGCGTGGAATCGTCTTCATGTAATTGCTCAGCACGAAAGTGCAGAAGCCCATCTGGAAGGCGACGTGGATAGTGATGATCCCGACGTAGCTGTCGAAGAACAGGCCGGTGTCGCTCAGCCACTCCGGGAGCGGCAGGGCCAGGTACAGCCGGTAGAGCGGGGTGATGATCACCTGTTGGGGCAGCAGGTTGCCGGCGGTGAACAGCATCAGGAGCGCGAGGTTGAAGCGGAAGCTGAACCGCGAGACGACGAACGCCACGAACGATGCCAGTACCAGCGTGAGCACGATCGCCGGCACCACGATGACGAGCGTGTTCAGGTAATAGTGCGGCAGCTCCGCCTGATCCCAGGCGTTGAGATAATTGTCGAAATTGAGCACGCCCGGCAGGGAGACGTACCCCCGCTCGGCGGTGTCCGAGTAGGGGCGGAGCGAGGTGTATACCGCCCACAGGAGCGGAAACAGCCAGACGGAGCAGGTGAGGATCAGGAAGGCGTGGAGCAGCGCGCGCGACGGGACGACCGGCCGCGCTGTCCGAACGGCGGCGACCGCGCCGCGCTGGGCCACTGTCTCCGCGGTCACGTCTCCTCCTCGGCGCGGAAGGTCCGCACCAGATAAGTGATGATGAAGCCGAGCGAGATCACCAGCAGGATCACCGCGAGCGCCGAGCCAAAGCCGATCCGGCTCGCCTCGCCGATGATGTTGTTCGTCACCAGCACGGAGAGCAGCTCCAGGCCGTTAGTGCCCTTATTCGTCACGTACACGATGTCGAAGGCGCGGAGCGATTCGATCACGGTAACGACGAGCACGACGATGTTGATCGGCTTGAGCACCGGGAAGACGACCTTGAAGAACGTCTGGCGGGCGTTGGCGCCGTCGATTGCCGCCGCCTCGCGCAGCGTCGGGTCGAACGCCTTCAGCCCAGCCAGGTACAGGATCATGATGTAGCCGACGTGGCGCCAGCTCGCCGCGACCAGGATCGCCCAGAGGTTGAGGCTCGGGTTCCCGAGCCAGTCGATCAGGGTGTCCGGCTGCGTCCGGCCGAGCAGGTTGTTGATCAACCCCTGGTCCGGGGCGTAGATCAGCTCCCAGATGAACCCGACGATCGCCAGCGACAGCATCACCGGCAGGAACAGGATGCTCTGGTAGATGCGCGTCCCGCGCATGTCGCGGTCGAGCAGCACTGCGAAGAACATCCCCAGCGGGGTAGCGATGAACAGGAAGAAGCCCAGCCAGATGAGGTTGTGCAGCAACGCCGGCCAGAAGGGCGGGTAGATGGTGAAGATGTCCTGGTAATTCTTCACCCCGATGAGCTTGATCGCGGACAGGCCCCCGATCCCGTTCCAGTTGGTGAATGACAGAACGATCGACCCGAGCGTCGGCAGCCAGACGAAGCAGAGGTGAATGAACGTGGGAATACCGAGCATGACCGCCAGGACGATCTTGTCCTGGCGAGTCAGCAGGCTCAGCCGGCCGCGCCTGGCCGGCAGGGCGGCCGCCGCGGCCGGACCGGCCCTGCCGGAAACTGGCTCCGGCAGGGCTGAGGAGAGCCCGGTGGGTGTCCGGTCCGTCATCGCCTAGCTCGTGAAGATCGCCTTCTTCTGATCGTCGATCTTCTTCAGCAGCGAGTCAATGTCGTTCGGGTTGTTCAGGAACTGCTGGAGCGACGGGATCATCACTGTGGAGGCGAAGTCCGGCCGGGTGTCGCGGTCCAGGTACTGGGCGATGTGCTTCGCCTGGCCAATGATCTCAGCCGCCTTCTTCTGAAGTGCGCTGTAGTTGTCCGTCTTGGCATCCTTGGCGGCGGCCACGTCGTTCGGGTCGGACTGGAGGTAGATGTTCTGCGCCTCACCCGTGGCGAGGAACTCCAGCAGCGCCTTAGCCCCGGCCGGGTTCTTCGGCGCTTTGCTCAGCATGAACCCATCGATGGGCGCGTCGATCGAGTCCTGGTTGTACTGCGAGTTGATCTCCGGGTACGGGAAGAAGTCCAGATCGTCGTGGTCCGCCGGGTTGGTGAACTGCTGTCCGACGAACGAGCCGAGCAGGTACATGCCGGACTTCTTGGCCACCAGCGACTGCGCGGCGTCCTCCCAGGTGCGGCCCAGCGCGCCCTCCTGGTGGTACGGCAGCAGGCTCTGCCAGGCCTGGAAAACCTGCTTCACCTTGGGGTCGGTCCACGACTCCTTGCCCGCCATCAGCGAAATATGGAAGTCGTAGCCGTTGATCCGCATGTTCAGGATGTCGAACGTTCCCATCGCCGGCCAGCCCTGCTTGTCGGCAAAGGCGAACGGGGTGATGCCGTCCTTCTTCATCTGGTCGCACAGCGCCTTGAGCTGGTCCAGCGTCCTGGGGATCTGGTAGCCCTTATCCTTGAATAGGCTCTTGCGATAGAAGATGGCCCACGGATAGTTGTAAATCGGGATGAAGTACATGTGCCCGTCGGCGCCGGTGGAGGCGAGCTTCATCGCCTCGGAGTAGTTGCTCCCCACCTTCGCCCAGACGTCGTCGATCGGGCTGGCCAGCCCCTGCGCGGCGAAGAACTGCATTCGGTACCCGGCGAACCAGGTAAACACGTCGTCCGGCTTGCCTTGCAGGTAGTTGTTGATCTGCTCCTGGAAAGTCTCGTGCTGGACGGTGTTGACCACCACCTGGATGCCCGTCTTCTTGGTGAAGGCGTCGAAGACATTCTGCATCGCCTTCTTCGGGACGGCGTCTGAGTAGTTCGAGCCGACGGTGACAGTACCGCCGGCAGAGCCCGGGGTGGAAACTCCTGCCGCGGCAGTGGTCGGGGCCGCCGCTGGCGCCGTGGTTGGAGCAGCGGTTGGGACAGCGGCCGGCGGCTTCGTAGGCGCCGCCGCTGGCGCCGTCGTCGGCGCGGCCGCAGCCGGGGCGCTCGTCGGCGCAGCCGCGGCGGGGGCGGACGTGGGTGCCGCGGCGGGCGACGAGGCACTGCTGCACGCCGCCAGCAGTGAGGAGCCGAAGGCGAGCGCCCCCGCACCCAGCAGGCCCCGGCGTAGCAGCTCGCGCCGAGTTGTCAGCCGCGCCATCCCCGCGCGGGGCGATCCATTGCCGGGATTGTCCATGAAGGTCTTCTCCCTTGTCCGAAGTTGATGCTGCGCGGTAACCAGACGATGCCAGGTCCAGACTGTCGAGAACGCTGCCTCGGTCGATTCGGTCGCTGGATCAGCACCGATCCGTGGTGTCGCGGCCGAGCGAGCGGATGATTCCTCGCTGCATACGCGCGGTGCTGACGTCAAGAGTGGGTGAGCCGGTTCGTGGCTGCACGCACCAGCACGTCGCTCTGCACACACTGCGAACAGGTCCTGCTCTGCCCTCATGAGCTCGAACGGATAAGGCGACCTGCTGGCCTGCGATAGTGATGCGCGCCTCGGACGCTCAGATACGCCCCCAGTCCCTCCAAACACCGATCGTCATCGGTCGATGCTCCTACCAGTCGCGGCTGCTGAAGGTGATTGTCGGCTGGCGCGATACACATGTCAAGATCATCAGGGCTCGGGTGGAAGATCTTCGCGTTTTCCCCGGCGCGGGGCAATCCAGCCGGGTGCTGCCGGTGGCGTGTTTCCGCGGTGATAGACTGGCTCCCGGCCCCATTCGCGAGCCAGGCACGGAGTGTGCGGATGACTCTGCTTTCGGGCCGTGAGGAGGGGCGGCCGGATCGCTGGGCAGACACGGGCGCCCCACCGCACGTATCTCCGTCTCCACCTGAGCGTTATGGAGGGAGACGAATCTTGTGAGTAGGAGGTCGATCAACTCGTGAAGTGGCGGCTCCTCGCACTCCTGACCATCGCGATCCTCTCTGCCCCGTTCGCGGACGTGCGCTCGTCGTCGGCCCAGGCGACCTGCACGTTCACGCTCGGCTTCGCAACCCTGCGCGACATGATCATCGCGCAGTTCGGCGACATCGTCGGCGCCTGCCTGGAGAATGAGCACCACAACCCGTTCAATGGCGACGGGCTCCAGCAGACGACCGGCGGGCTGATGGTCTGGCGCAAGTCGGATAACTGGACCGCCTTTACCGACGGCACTACCACATATCTGAACGGCCCGACTGGCCTGGCCGTGCGGCCGAACGCTGGCCCACTGTTCCCCTGGGAGAACCCGGCCCCCGCGCCGGCCGCTGAGCCGACCTTCGTCATCCCGCCGACCGCGACGCCGGTCCCGCCCGCCGCGCCGCCACCCGCGACGCCCACGCCCGTCCCGAGCGACGCCAAGCCCACCACCACCCTGAAGCTGGATGACACGAGCGTGACTGCGGGCGACACCATCCGCATCACGGTGACCGGTACCGATGACAAGGGGGTCGCGACGCTGGTCTGGTACGCCACCGACACCAGCGACGACAACCTGAAGAACACGCACACGCAGGACTGCGGCGGCGCCACACCCTGCCGCTATACGTTCGAAACGAGCACCCAGGACACCGGCACCATCACCATCCATGCCTACTCGATCGACACCGCCGGGCAGCACTCGGACGAGGTGACCGAGGACGTGAAGGTGCGGGCCGCCAAGACTCCAACGCCAGCGCCAACGGCCACGCCCACGCCGGCCCACTAAACCAGCGGTCGCGCCGCGGGCTACGAAGGCCGGGCCCGGGATCCCAGGCCCGGCCTCGGCGTTCCTGATACCTGTTCTGGGACGGTTGCCAGGGCTGCCCCTTGGGTCTGCGGCCTTTAGGCCACGAGCCCGCGCTAACCGTCCCCAAAATGGCCCCCTCGATCTGAGAAGAAAATGGACCTTGTACGCAGCCATTTTCCTCGCTATGGTGGGTCCATCTCGACCAAGGAGTCAAAGGTGCAAGAAGCGACCTGGACGGTGAAGAAGGGCCTGGCCCAGATGCTCAAAGGCGGCGTCATTATGGATGTCGTCACCCCCGAGCATGCCCGGATCGCCGAAGAGGCGGGCGCCTGCGCAGTGATGGCACTGGAGCGGGTCCCGGCCGACATCCGCAAGGAGGGTGGCGTCGCCCGGATGAGCGACCCGGAGCTCATCCTGAAGATCATGGACGCGGTAACGATCCCGGTGATGGCCAAGGCACGCATCGGGCACTTCGTCGAGGCGCAGATCCTCGAGGCGATCGGGGTGGACTACATCGACGAGTCGGAAGTGCTGACACCAGCGGACGAGGCACATCACATCAATAAACACGCATTCAAGGTGCCATTTGTCTGCGGTGCGCGCGACCTGGGCGAGGCACTGCGGCGGATCGGCGAAGGCGCGGCGATGATCCGCACTAAGGGCGAAGCGGGGACCGGCAATGTAGTCGAGGCGGTCCGGCATCTACGCGCTGTGCTCAACGAGATGCGCTATCTAACCACCCTGGGCGAGGAGCAGCTCATGGCGGAGGCCAAGCGGCTGGGGGCGCCCTACGAGCTGGTCAAGGAGGTCGCCCGCGAGGGGCGGCTGCCGGTGGTCATGTTCGTCGCGGGCGGAATCGCCACTCCCGCCGACGCGGCGCTGATGATGCAGCTTGGGGCCGATGGGGTGTTCGTCGGCTCGGGCATCTTCAAGAGCGAGCACCCGGCCCGGCGTGCGGCGGCGATCGTCAAGGCGACCACCCACTTCCAGGATGCGGCGATTCTGGCCGAGGTGTCCCGGGGGCTGGGCGAGCCGATGCGCGGGCTAGAGATCAGCGCAATTCCGCAGGGGGAGCTCCTGGCGGCGCGGGGCTGGTAGCGATGGCCGCGCTGGCAGCTCCCAACGGCCCCAACAGGGTGGGGGCGTCCCCCACCCCGGCGCCGGCTCCCCTGGTGGGGGTGCTGGCGCTGCAAGGGGCGTTTATCGAGCACCTGGCGATGTTGGAGCAGCTCGGTGTATCCGGCCGCCCGGTCCGCCTGCCGGCCGAGCTGGCCGAGGTGGATGCTCTGATCATCCCGGGTGGGGAGAGCACGACCATCGGCAAGCTGCTGGTGGACTACGCGCTGCTCGAGCCGCTGCGGGCGCGCGTCCACGCGGGTCTGCCCGTATTTGGGACGTGCGCCGGGGCGATCATGCTCGCCCGCGATATCGGGCGGGAGCAGCCGCTGCTCGGGGTGATGGACATGGTGGTCGAGCGCAACGCCTTTGGCCGGCAGCTCCAGAGCTTCGAGGCGGACCTCCCGCTGGAAGGGATCGCCGGCCCGCCGCTGCGCGCGGTGTTCATCCGCGCCCCGGTGATCCGCGCGGTCGGCCCCGGCGTGCGGGTGCTGGCGCGGCTGCCAGATGGGCGGATCGTGGCAGCCCAGCAGGGCCCGCTGCTGGCTACCTGCTTCCACCCCGAGCTAACCCAGGATACCCGCCTGCACCGCCTGTTCCTGGAGGCGATCCCCGCCCGGCGCTAACGGCATCTGGCTCAGAGGGGCCGCCTGCCCGGGTGCCCGGCGCGGCAGCGGCCCTGCCCCTGGTAGTGTGGTCCTCGCTCGGCTCGGGTACTGGGGATGGTTGCGCCGCCCGCCACCGCGACGATCCGCGGGGCATCAGGCGGGTGGCGCAGCCACGCCTGCTCGGAGCCGGGCGGTCTCTTCGCGGTCGATCTCCAGCGTCTGAGGATCGATCGCCACGCCGTAGTCGCGCCGTGCCGCCTCCAGGCTCACCTTTTCGTCCAGCACGTCCTCGCGGACGCGCTCTGGGTCGCGCTCGAACGGATCGCCGTATCCGCCGCCACCCGGCTGCACGTGGCGCAGGGTGTCGCCGCGGGTGATCGTCATCGTGAATTTGCTCGGCAGAAGGCGGGCCTCCCGCTCCGGATTGAGGATGTTGCTGGAGGGGTGCCCGGGTTGGCCCCCGGCCAGCCCCCAGGGGCGGAAGTCGCGGCGGTCCGAGCGCACCTGGAGGATTGCCTCATCGCCGACGAAGCGGTACTGGCGCACCAGGGCCAGCCCGCCGCGGTACCGGCCCGGGCCGCCGCTGTCGGGCACCAGGCCATATTCGTCGATCACCACCGGTGAATCGACCTCGACCACTTCGCAGGGCACGTTCGCCATGCAGACGGCGGGGTTGGTGTGGCCGTCTACGGCATCTTTGGTCGGCCGAGCGCCGCCGGTGCCGCAGACGAACTCGACGAAGATAAACGGCCGGCGTTCGGCGTCGTAGCCGCCGATGCTGACGCCGGTGTTTCCGCCCTCGCCGGCGGCTGGGACGCGGTCCGGGCGGATCTGCGCCAGCGCCCCGAACATGGTGTCGGCCAGGCGGAAGCCGGTGAGCCCGCGGGCGGCGAACGCGGCAGGCAGGACGGGATTGAGGATGCTCGCCTCCGGCGCGCTGACCGTGATCGGCCGGAAGTAGCCGGCGTTGTTGGGGATGGCACTCTCCATGATGGAGCGGACCGCCAGGTAGACCACGGATTTGGTGAAGGAGAAGCTGGCGTTGATCGCCCCCTTCACCTGGGGCGAGCTCCCGGCGAAGTCCACACGCAGTTCGTCGCCACGTACCTCCACCTGCACCTGGAGCGGAATCGGCCGGTCGTCGATGCCGTCGTTATCAATGTAGTCGCGGAAGGCATAGAGGCCATCCGGCCAGGCGCGGATCTCGCTGCGGGCCATCCGCTCGGTATAGTCGAGCAGCTCTCGGAAGTAGCGCTCCAGTGTGGGGAGACGGTAACGATCGGCGAGCTTGAGGAGCTCGCGCTCGGCCATGCGGCAGGCGGCGAGCTGCGCGTTCAGGTCGCCCAGCACCTTGTCCGGCACCCGCACGTTCTTCTCGATCAGGCGGAACAGCGTCTCATTCGGCCGCCCTGCCTCGAAGAGCTTCAGGACGGGGATGCGCAGCCCCTCAGCGTAGATCTCCGTCGAGTCGGAGGCGTTGCTGCCCGGCACGCGCCCGCCGACGTCGGTCTGGTGCGCGACGGTGGCAGCGAAAGCGCCAAGCCGCCCCTCGACAAAGATCGGGGCAAAGATGAACACGTCCGGGAGGTGCATCCCGCCCTCGAAGGGATCGTTCAGGATGAACACGTCGCCGGGCCGAATCGTCTCGGGCGGGTAGCGTCGGAGCACGCCCGCCATCGCATCGGGAATCGAGCCGAGGTGAAGCGGCAGCGTGAGGCCTTGCGCGATCAACTGTCCGTCGGCACCACACAGGCCGGTGGAGAAGTCCATGTTGTCTTTCAGGACGCTGGAGTACGAGGTGCGCACGATAGTCAACGCCATCTCGTCGGCGATCGAACCAATGGCGTTCTTGATCAGCTCGAACGTGATCGGGCCGATCGGCTCTGTGCTCACGGCTGCACCTCGATGGCAACGTTGCCCAGCCGGTCCAGCCGGGCGGCCGAGCCGGGCGGGACAACGATCGTGGTGTCGTACTCCTCGACGATCAGCGGCCCGCGGCAGAGCCGTGCCTCTAGCGCGGCGCGCTCAATGACCGGTGTCTCCAGCCGCCCGTACCGCGGCCCGAAGTAGGCGCGCCGGCTGGCGCCGGGCCGGAGGCCATTGCTACGCGCCCGCACCGCGCCCACCGCGCGGCTCCGCGCCGCCTGGCCTACCGCCACCAGGCGCAGGTTGACCAGGTCCACCGGCTGCCCCGGCGCGCCGCGGTGGCCATAGGTGCGCTCGTGCTCGCCGGCGAAGCGCTCCACCAGCGCCTCGACCTCGTCGCGGCCGAGCGGGCCGTCGTCCAGCGGCACGGTCAGCTCGAACGACTGGCCCGAGTAACGCAGGTCGGCCGAGCGGCGCAGCCGGACACGCTCGCGGACGTACCCTTCCTCGGCCAGCGTCGCCAGCGCTTCAGCCTCGAGCGCCGCCAGCAGCCGGTTCAGCTCGGCCAGGTCGGCGGTGCGCGCGTCGCGGAAGCAGGTCTGGACGTAGTGGTGCTCGACCTCGGCGAGCAGCAGCCCGAAGGCAGAGAACAGCCCTGGCCAGGGCGGAATGACTACGTGGGGCATCTCCAGCGCCCGGGCCATCCCGGCGGCGTGGATCGGTCCGCTCCCGCCGAAGGCGAACAGGGTATAGCCGCGCGGGTCGCGGCCGCGCTGGGTGGAGACGGCGCGAAGCGCTCGCTGCATGTTGGAGTTCGCGACCAGGTGGACGCCGTAGGCTGCGTCGAGCAGGTCCAGCCCGAGCGGACCGGCGACGCGCTCGCGCAGCGCCCGGGCGGCGCGCTCGGTGTCGATCTGGACGCTTCCGCCGCAGATCTCCTCGGGATTGATATAGCCGAGGATGACGTTGGCGTCGGTGACGGTTGGCTCCGCGCCGCCGCCCGGGTAGCAGGCTGGCCCGGGCACCGCGCCGGCTGATCGGGGCCCGACCTGCAGCGCCCCGCCGCGATCGAGCCAGACGATGCTGCCCCCGCCGGCACCCACCTCGGCGACGTCGATCACCGGTGCACGCAGGGCGTAGCCACCGCCGCGAATCAGCCGGCTCGTCGTCGACAGCCCGCCGCCCACCTCGTACTCGCTTGTCTGGCTGAGCTGCCCGTCCTCGATGATCGAGGCCTTGGCGGTAGTCCCGCCCATGTCGAACGTCAGCACGTTGCGCAGATCGAGCTGCCGGGCCAGCGCCGCCGAAGCGATCACCCCTGCCGCTGGCCCGGACTCGACGATGTGGATCGGTCGCTCCTGCGCCGCCCGGGCCGGCATCACCCCACCGTTGGACTGCATTACCAGCAGCGGCGCGCGCACCCCGCTCGCCCGCAGGTCCGCCTCCAGGTCACGCAGATAGCGCTTGACGGTCGGCTTGAGATAGGCGTTGATGACGGTAGTGCTCGTCCGCTCATACTCGCGGATCTCCGGCAGGACATCGCAGGAGAGCGATAGCTCCAGCGACGGAAAGCGCTGCTGCACCAGCGCTCCCACGGCCCGCTCGTGCGCCGGGTTCGCGTAGCTATTAATGAAACAGACCGCCAGTGAAGCGATCCCCGCCGCCACGAGCCGCTCGACCGCTCGCTCCACCTCATCCAGATTCAGCGGCCGCTCCACCCGACCCCAGCGGTCGATCCGCTCGGCCACCTCCAGCCGATGCCGGCGCGGAACCAGCGGCGGCGGCTTGTCCCAGAGCGGGTTGTAGAGCTCCGGGCTGCGAATGCGGCGCAGTTCCAGCACGTCGCGGAACCCGCGCGTGGTGAGCAGGCCCGTCGGTGCTCCGGCGTGCTCGATCACCGTGTTGGTGGCAACGGTCGTCCCGTGGACCACCTCCTCGAGCCTATCCGGGGCGATCGCCGCCTGCGCCAGCATCGCGCGCACCCCCTCCACGACCGCGCGCCCGAAGTCGTGCGGCGTCGTGGGAAGCTTGTACGTGGCCAGGCTGCCGTCCGGCAGCAGCAGGACAAGGTCGGTGAACGTCCCGCCGATGTCGACCCCCACCCGAATCTGGTGCTCCACCTGGGCGCCTCCCACGAATCCTCTGGCCCTGAAGATTCCCCGGCACGCCCATGGTGGGATCGGCCCGGGCGCCCGTCAACGTGCGCATGCGCCAGATTGTGCCCCACCGTTTGGCCGATCGCTATGAACCTGTCACAGCTACGCGCCGGGTGAACGCATCGAGCGCCACAACCCGCCGTTCGGCTCGGCTGGCGGCACCTTCCGCCGCTGGTACCGCTGCCGGCGACTGGGAACGTTCGACAGTTCTGGTCTTTGGCAGGGCTGTGAAGTGTGTGGGCCGCATATTGACACCCACAGAGGGGGGTGTAGACTCCGGAATCCGGAGGGCGCGTCTACACCGGACCCCTCGTCGACGCGCGATTTCGTGGAGGTGAGACAGCGCCAGCCTCATCCCCGGGGGAGCGGGCGCCCAGCAGGAGGGACGCAGCATCGGGCACGCCTCGCAGCACAGCGCTTGATGGCAGCCAGCAGCGCAGACCAGGAGGGAGCTTTATCTCTCTCGTTTGTCCGTTCTGGAGGGAGTCCGTGTTCGCCCGTACGTATCGACGACCCACGCGCCGGCAGTTTCTCCGCATCGTAGTAGGCGGCACGGCCGCGTTCGGAGTGCTCCCGCTGCTCGCGGCGTGTGGCTCTAGCGCGCCGCCGGCGCCCACCGCGGCGCCGGCCGCTGCGCCAACCAGCCCGCCCGCGGCAGCGCCCACCGCCGCCCCGGCCGCGCCGACGACGGCTCCGGCCGCGGCGGCCGCCCCCACGACCGCGCCAGTGGCCGCGGCGCCGACCGCTGCTCCGGCGGCGGCCCCGACCGCCGCTCCCGCCGCTACCGTGAGCACCAAACCGCTCGTTGTCGCCGTCTCGGGCACGGCCGCCTCCATCGACGGCGAGCAGGCGCTGACGGCCGAGGGCGAGATGCTGATGGCGAACATTCACGCTGGTGACCTGTTCAAGTACAAGATCATCACCAACGACAAGTACAAGGTCCAGGAAGTTGACCTGAAGTCGTCCGGTGACAAAGGGGTAGAGGGGCTGCTGGCGGATTCCTGGCAGACCAGCCAGGACGGCAAGGTGATCACCATCACGCTCAAGCAGGGGATGAAGAGCCCTTACGGAAACGAGTTCACCGCCGACGACTACAAGTGGGCCTGGGATCGGCGGATCGCCATCAAGGGGCCGGGCAAGTTCTTTGCCGACGTCCTGGGCATCGGCCCGGACAGCGTCAAGGTGCTGGACAAGCACAAGGTGGAAGTCACCCTGAAGGGGCCGAGCCCGATCTTCTTCAAGCTGCTGGCGCAGTGCTACTATGGCGGCCCGTTCGACTCGACCGAGGCGAAGAAGCACGCGACCAGCGATGACCCGTGGGCCAAGGAGTGGCTGCGCACCAATGCCGCCGGGTTCGGCCCGTACCACGTCGAGAAGCTGACCCCGGATGTGGAGACGGTGCTGGTGGCGAACCCCAACTGGGGCGGGGCCCCGGTCTCGTTCCAGCGCGTCATTCTCAAGGCGGTGCCCGAGTCCAGCGCCCGACTGTCGCTCCTGAAATCCGGCCAGGTGGACATTGCCTGGGGGCTGAACGAGCGCGAACTGAAGGAGGTGGAGGCTGACCCGAACCTGAAGGTCACGCGAGCGCCGTCCAACAAGCAGAACTACGTTGGCCTGGTGGTCAGCGCCCCGCCGCTGGACAACCAGAAGGTGCGCCAGGCGCTGGCGTGGGCCACGCCCTACCAGGACATCATCGATAAGGTGTATCTGGGACATGCCCGCCGTATGACCAGCACGGTGCCGGACATTTATGCCGGCAGCGTCGTGACCTACAAGTACGATACGGACCTGGCCAAGGCGAAGGCGCTGCTGGGCGAGGCTGGGCAAGGCCAGGGCTTCGACCTCACCCTGTCCTACAACGCTTCCGAGAAGGAGGCGGAGGAGACGGCGATTCTGCTCAAGAGCAACTGGGAGCAGATCGGCCTGCGGGTCAACCTCCAGGCGATGCCGACCGGCGTCTACGCCGACCAGAAGTACGGCAAGAAGCTCCAGGCCTTTGCCGAGAACCAGCAGTGGCCCTGGACCGGCGATCCCGGCTACTCCTCCTGGGTGTACCTGGCCAACGGCCCGGACAACTTCATCAACGCGGTGAACTTCAACAACCCGGAGTACAACGACGTTGTCGAAAAGGCGATGCGGATGCTCGACTCCCCGGAGCGCGAAAAGCTGACCACCCGGGCGCAGGAGATCGCCGCCGACCAGGTGCCGTGGATCCAGGTCGCCTGGTTCGAGTGGTCGGTGCCGTCCAGGAAGTCGCTCGAGGGCTTGCTCTGGACACCGGACAACCAGCTTCGCTTTTACGCGATGCGCAACGCCTAGCTCGCCCGGCCGAGCGGTGCTCTGTGACTCCCAGCCGCGAGTGCAGCACTCACGGGGCGGCCGCACCCCGCGCGAGTCTGCTGCCGCTGGTGGATCACCAGCCGCGGCTGGGCGCTCGGCCGGATGAGCAGTTGTGGAGAACGGCTATGTCACCGCGAAGTCCACGCTTTCCCCAGTTGGCCTGCGTCAACGTCGGAGCGACGGGCAGCGCCGCTGCCCCATCCGGCCGCGCGTACATCGGCAGCGTCAGTGACGATCCCTACGATATCCGCACCCGGCTCGTCGTCCGGCGAACGCCAGGCCGCTATGCCTTCATCGGGACGGAGCTGGTTGCCCTCGCCTCATCCAACTCCGACCCGGAGTATCTTGCACTGATCAACGGCGGCCCGACGCGCGGCCTCAACGAGCGCGGGCTGGCCTTCACCTGGACGCTGGCGGGGGAGAAGGCCGACCACCGGGCGCCGGAGGGGGCGCTCAGCCCAGCCCGGTTCTGGGAGACGGTCGCCGAATCCTGCGCTTCCGTGGACGAGGCGCTGGCGCTGATGCCAACCCTGCAGCGCGACTTTAGTGGCTCGCTGATGCTCGCTGATCGCGACGGTAACCTCGCCCTGGTCGAAGCAGGCCGGCAGGTGTTCCACGTTCGCGAGCGCTACAGCCGCGAGCGGGGCGGCGCGGCGGTCAACGTCAACTGCTGGCTGGCGATGCAGGAGCAGGCCGGTGACCCGATCTGCGCGCTGGACAACCCGGCAGTGCCGAATCAGTCGCGCTTCGGCCGAGCCTGTGAGCTGCTTGCGCAGCTCGGGCATCGCCTCGACCTGGAAGGGATGCGCCGCATCCTGACCGACCACGCCAACTGCGAGCGTTTCGCCGGCGAGAACCCCTGGATTCCCGGGCACGGCTACTCGATCTGCAATCACGGCAGCTTGCGCCCCGTGCAACTCGACCTGGCGCACCTCGGCTGGGGCTCGGTGAGTGCCGAGATCATCGATCCGGTCACCGGGGTGTTCTGGTACGCCTACGGCTGGCCCTGCGGGGAGCCGCCCACCCACGCCGACCAGCTCCTGCAGGAGCGGTCATGGGGCACGTTCATCGGCTTCCCGCTTGACGGGCTGCCCGCGGGGGAGTACACGACCATCACCGGCGAGCTCACCCCGCTGGCGGCCCGCCAGGTGGGGCGGCTGCGTCCCTGGGGCGCGGCGGGCGAGCACGCCTCACAGCCGGAGCCGGCGCTGGCTGGGCGCCAGGCGACTCGGTTGTAGCGCCGGCCAGCCAGGTAGTCACCGAGACGGGGGGCGAGAGAGCGGGCGACGATGCGCTTTCTGAAATACTCGGCCAAACGGCTGGCGCTGGTGGTTCCGCAGCTCCTGGCGGTGTCGATCATCGTCTTCTTCCTGGTCCGGTTGCTGCCCGGCGACCCGGCGTTCCTGATCGCTGGGCAATTCGCCACCAAGGAGCGCATCGCCGACGTCCGGGCGCAGCTCGGCCTCGACAAGCCGCTCTACGAGCAGTACCTGATCTACATGCGGAACGTCCTGCACGGCGACTTCGGGACCTCCTGGCGCTCCTCGAAGCCGGTGGTGAAGGACATCGCGCAGCGGCTGCCGGGGACGATCGAGCTGGTGGTGCTATCGGCGCTGCTGTCGATCCTGATCGGCGTCCCGATCGGCGTGCTGTCGGCGGTGCGCGGCAAGGGCCTCGCCAACAAAGCCCTGTTCGTCTATGGGATGCTCGCCGGGTCGATCCCCGACTTCTGGCTGGGGCTCATCTTCATCTTCGTCTTCTTCTCGCTGCTCCAGTGGCTCCCGGGCCCGATCGGCCAGCTCGATCCCACCGTCGAGACGCCGCCGACAGTCACCGGGATGATCGTGGTCGACGCGGCCCTGGCCCGCGATTGGGAGGCGTTTCGGTCCGCGGTGCTCCACCTGGCGCTGCCGGTCGCCACGCTCACCGTGGTGTACATGAGCCTGATCATCAAGAACGTCCGCTCCACTGTGGAGGAGATGATCAAGTCGGAGTTCGTCGAGCACGCCCGGGCGCTCGGGCTGTCGCCGCTGACGCGGCTGCGCTACGCGCTGCAGAACTCCCTGCCGCCCGTGGTGACGGTGGTGGGCATCCTGGTCTGGTTCCTCCTCGGCGGGGCAGTGCTGGTGGAGACGGTGTTTGCCTGGGGCGGGCTGGGCCAGTACGCGGTCGAGGCGGTAGTCAACTCCGACTACGCTCCGCTACAGGCGTTCGTCCTGCTGGCAGCGGTGTTCACGATGCTCGTGTTTTTGCTGGTCGACCTGGCGTACTTCATGGTCGATCCGCGCATTCGCGGCTGAGCGCCATGGTGACCGATCTGCCCGCTGATCTCCCCCGCCCGGGTCGCTGGCGGGCGCTGGCCGGCGGCCTGGCCGAGGAGCTGTGTAACCTCTTCGTCTTTGCCCGCTCCAGTCCCGGCTTCCTGTTCGGCCTGGTGGTGGTCGTGGTGACGCTCTTCCTGGCGCTCTTTGGTCCGCTGGTCGCCCCCTATAACCCCGAGCGAGCGCTGCCCGGCAGCGGGCTGCTCCCCCCCAGCCTGGCCCATCCAATGGGGACGGATGTGTCGGGGATCGATATCTTCTCGCGGGTCATCTCGGCGCCGCGCGTCGACCTGACGATCGCGCTCGTCTCGACCGCGATCGCCTTCGTCGGCGGAGTGGTGCTCGGGGTGATCTCCGGGTTCTTCGCCGGCAGCCGCGGCTTCTGGCGTATCGCTAGCGAGGGGATCATGCGCGCCGCCGACGTCTTCCAGGCGTTCCCGGTGTTCGTGTTCGCGCTGGCGCTGGTCGGCTTCCGTGGCCCGGGCGTCTCGAACGTGATCATCGCCCTCGCGTTCCTGAACATCCCCTTCTTCCTGCGGGTCACCCGGGGCGCGGTGCTCCAGGTGCGGGAGCGCCCGTTCGCCGAGGCGGCGCGCTGTGTCGGCAACTCGGAGCTGCGGGTAGCGTTCGTGCACGTGATGCCGAACGCGCTCACCCCGGCGCTCGCCAACATCTCCCCGGGCATCGGCTTTTCGATTCTGCTGACCTCGGGGCTCAGCTTCGTCGGCGCCGGGGTGCCCAAGCCGACGCCGGAATGGGGCTCGATGATCGCGATCGGCGCCCCGAACATGATGACCGGCCAATGGTGGACGGCGCTGTTCCCGGGCCTGGCGCTGGGGATCACCGTGCTCGGCTACGCCCTGGTCGGCGATGGCCTGCGCTACTACCTGGACCCGACGAAGAGGAGGTAGCGTGCCGGCGCTGCTGGAGGTCCGAGATCTCCGCGTCGAGTACCACCGGGCGAGCGGGCCGGTCGTGGTGCTCAACGGTGTCGGGCTGACGCTCCAGCCAGGCGAGTCGCTGGGGGTGGTGGGCGAATCGGGAGCCGGCAAGTCGGTGCTGGCGCGGACCATCCTCGGGCTGCTGCAGCCGCCCTGGCGCATCGTCGGCGGCAGCATCATCTTCCAGGGGCAGGACCTACTCCAGCGGTCGGAACGGGAGCTGGCGCGCATTCGCGGCCGCGAGATCGCGCTGACCACTCCGGAGCCGCGCAAGCACCTCAACCCGGTGCGGACGATCGGGGACTCGCTCGCAGACGTGGTGCAGGCGCACAGCCGCGTCTCGCGGCGCGAGGCGTACGCGCGGGCGGTGGCGCTGCTGACGGCGGTCGGCATCCCCGATCCGGGGCTGCGGCTGAAGTCGTACCCGCACGAGCTGAGCGGCGGGATGTGCCAGCGCGTGATCATCGCGATGGGTCTGGCCCATTCGCCCAAGCTGCTGCTGGCCGACGAGCCGACCGCCGGACTGGACGTGACGATCTCGCGCCAGATCCTGGACCTGATGCACGAGCTGGTCAACGGCTTCAGCTCCTCGCTCCTGCTCGTCTCGCGCGATCTCGGCGTGGTGGCGCACTATTGCCAGCGGGTAGCAGTGATGTACGCTGGGCAGATCGTCGAAGTGGCGGACGTGCCGACCTTCTTCGCCAAGGCGACGCATCCCTACAGCCGCCGCCTGCTGCGGGCCGCGGCCGCGGCGCGCGACGAGCGGCGCGGGGTGAGCGCGGCGATGGGCGAGCGGGCGATCGGCGGTGACACGGAGTGTGCCTACGTGCCACGCTGCCCGCTGGCGGTGGAGGCGTGCCGGCAGCAGCGGCCGGCGCTGGAGCCGCTCCGTGATGGGCATCGAGTCCGCTGCATCCGCGCGGCGGAGATCGCCTCCGGCGCGGTGGAGGTCTGATGGGCGAGCCGCTGCTGGAGGTGCGCCACCTCGTCAAATACTTCCCGGTCGACCGGCACCGGGCGGTCAAGGCGGTCAACGACGTCTCGTTTCACATCGACCGCGGCGAAGCGCTGGCGCTGGTGGGCGAGAGTGGCTCCGGCAAGACCACCGCCGGCCGCTGCGTCCTGCGGCTGATCGACCCGACGTCCGGGACGATCATCTTCCAGGGGCGGGACATCACCGCGATGTCCCAGGCCGAGTTTCGTGCGCTGCGGCCCCACATCCAGATGGTGTTCCAGGAGCCTTTCGACTCGCTCAACCCCCGGATGCCGATTGGGGCGATCCTGGACGAGCCGTTGATGCTCGCCAACCGTCTCACCCCAGCTCAGCGCCAGCGGCGGGTGCGGGAGCTGGTCGAGATGGTCCGGCTGGGGCCGTCCTGCCTCCGTAAGTACCCCCATCAGCTCAGTGGTGGCGAGCAGCAGCGCGTGGGGATCGCCCGGGCGATCGCGACCCAGCCCGACCTGATCGTGCTGGATGAGCCCACCTCGGCGCTCGACGTCTCGGTCCGGGCGGAGATCCTGGACCTGCTCACCGACTTGCAGCAGCAGCTCGGGCTGGCCTACCTGTTCATCTCGCACGACCTGACCGCGGTGCGCCGGGTCTGCCAGCGGGTGGCGATCATGTACCTGGGCAAGATCGTCGAGGTCGGCCGGGCGGAGGAGATCTTCGCCCGGCCGCTCCATCCCTACAGCCGAGCGCTGCTCTCCTCGGTGCTGTACCCGGACCCGAACGTAAAGCTCGACCGCTTCCTGCTGAAGGGGGAAATCCCCAGCCCGATCAACCTGCCATCGGGCTGCCACCTGTATGCTCGCTGTCCCTGGGCCCGCCCCATGTGCAACCAGGCCTACCCGCCGCTGGAGGAGCTCCTGCCCGGGCGGCCAGTGGCCTGCTTCCGCGCCCGCGAGGAGAACGGCCTGGTGGCCGACCTCCAGCTCACTCCGGCCGGGGAGAGCGGACCGGCGGCGCGGCCGCTCGGAGACGACTGCTAGTCCGCCCAACGGCGGGAGGGAGCTGCGATGCGCATCGGGATTCACCTCGCCAACTGGGGGCCCTGGGCCAGCCCGGCGGCCATCGCCGCGCTCGCGCAGCGGGCCGAAGCGCTCGGCTTCGATTCCGTCTGGGTCAGCGATCATGTCGTTGCCCCGGTCGCGTCCGCGTCCAGCTATCCCTATCGCCCGCAGAGCGGCCTTACCCCGGATCGTGCCGCCACCCACTATGAGCCGCTCGTCACGCTCGCCTACGTGGCCGGGCTGACGCAGCGGGTGCGGCTCGGCACCAGCGTGCTGATTGTCCCGCTCCGTAACCCAGTCTACACCGCCAAGCTGATCGCCACGCTCGACGCGCTGTCGGGTGGGCGGGTGATCCTCGGGGTGGGAGTGGGCTGGCTGGCGGAGGAGTTCCGGGCGCTGGAGGCAGCGCCATTCGCGCAGCGCGGCGCGGTGCTGGAGGAATACCTGCGGCTGTACCAGGCGCTCTGGAGCGACGACGTGACCACCTTCGCCGGCGCCTACTACCGGCTGGACCCAGTCCGCGCCTACCCCAAGCCCATCCAGCAGCCGCGCCCACCGCTCTGGTTCGGTGGCCACAGCCGCCCCGCGCTCCGCCGGGCGGTGCGCTACGGCGAGGGCTGGCACCCGGTCCGCATCAGCCCGGCGACGCTGCGCGAGGCGATGGGCGAGCTGCGCCGGTTTGCGGAGGAGCAGCAGCGCGACCTCGCCGGCTTCGCGGTCGCGGTGCGCTGCGACATCGGGATCGGGCTGCCTGCGGACAACGCCCAGGATTGGCAGCTCTTCGGCCCCGCCGACGTAGTGGCCGAGCAGCTTGCGCGCTACCAGGAGGCGGGCTGCACCGATCTGATGGCCGAGCTGCACCCGCGCGAGACGACCGCGCAGATGCTGGAGGCGATGGAGCGTCTGGCCGAGGTCGCGCAGCCGGTGGCGGGTCAGTAGGGCAGGGCCTGGACTTCTGGACGGAGGCAGCGGCGTGGCGGCGACTGACGTGCGGATCGAGCTCGACCTGAAAGTTCCGATGCGCGACGGGGTCCTGCTGTCGGCGGACGTCTACCGGCCGCTCAGCGTGGAGCGGGTGCCGGCCGTGCTGTGCCGGACGATCTACGACAACCAGGAGCCGCGCTACGTAGAGTGGGCCTACCGCTTCGCCCAGGCCGGCTATGCCGCCGTCATTCAGGACTGCCGTGGCCGCTACGACTCGGAGGGCGTCTGGACCCCGTATCTCTGCGAGATCGAAGACGGGTTCGACACCCAGCAGTGGCTCGGGGCGCAGCCGTGGTGCGACGGGCAGATTGGGACCTTCGGCATCTCCTATCTCGGCTTTACCCAGATCCTGCCCGCGCCACTGCGAAGCCCCCACACGAAGGCGCTGGTCCCGATCGCCAACCAGGAGGACAACTACGGGCTGATCTACTGCGATGGCGGCGCGCTCCAGTTGCAGACCGCGATGCACTTCGGCTGGATTGGTGGCCGCACCTGCCAGACCCAGAGCTGGCAGCTCGTCGACCGGGCGCGGCTGTACGCGCGCCTGCCGCTGCTGTCCGCGTTGGACGTCATCGACCGGCCGATCTACCGCACCTTCCTCCAGCACCCGACGTTCGACGAGTACTGGAAGTCCTACACGCTCAAGGGCAAATACGAGCAGGTGCAGGCGCCAGCGCTGTTCATCACTGGCTGGTACGACAACCTGGTCCACGAGGTGTTCAAGACGTTCCGCGGCTGGAGGCACGAGGCCGGCACGGAGGCGGCGCGGGCGCAGACGAAGCTGCTGGTGGGGCCGTGGACGCATACGCTCATCGGGAGCGCGGAGCACTTCGGCGACGTCGACTTCGGCCCAGGAGCGGCGGTAGACCTTCCGGCTCTGCATCTGCGCTGGTACGACCAGCGGCTCAAGGGAATCGACACCGGGATCGACCAGGAGGGCCCGGTTCGGCTGTTCGTCATGGGCGCCAACACCTGGCGCACGGAGCAGGAGTGGCCGCTGGCCCGCACCCGGTACACTCGCTACTACCTGCACAGCCGGGGCAGAGCCAACTCGCTGTTCGGCGACGGCGTGCTCAGTCCCACCCCGCCCGATGACGAGCCGGCCGACATCTTCTGGTACGACCCGCGCGATCCGGTTCCCACGCTCGGCGGCCAGAGCCTGCTGCTGGAGGACTCCGGCCCGCGCGACCGGCGTCCGGTGGAGCGCCGCGACGACGTGCTCGTCTACACCACCCCGCCGCTGGCCGAGGACGTCGAGGTGACCGGCCCGGTGAGCGTCACCCTGTACGCCGAGTCCAGCGCGCCCGACACCGACTTCACCGCGACCCTGGTGGACGTGCATCCGAACGGCAAGGCGATCCACCTGTGCGAAGGCATTGTGCGCGCTCGCTTCCGCGACTCGCTGGAGCACCCGGCCCCGATCGAACCGGGACAGGTGTACGAATACACGCTCTCGCTCTGGGAGACGAGCAATCGTTTCCTGGCAGGACACCGGATCCGGCTGGAGGTTTCGAGCAGCAACTTTCCACGCTTCAGCCGTAACCTGAACACGGGCGAGGACCAGGCGACATCCACCCGAATGGAGGTGGCTCAGCAGACCGTGCTGCACACCGGCCGGTTTCCCTCCTTCGTCCTGCTACCAATCATCCCTACGTGAGCGGCTGGGTGTCCCACACACCGGAGGGGCGACGTGTCCACGATCGAGCGGCGGCCGGATCATCCGCTCCGTGACGACGCCTTTGAGGCGCTCCTCACCGCAACACACGCGCTGTGCAACATCGAGCCGATCGAGCGGGCGCTGGGCGAGGTGGCCGGCTCGATCGGGCGCGCCACCAGCGCCCGCGCGGTCGTGATCGCGCTGCTCGACGAGGGCGGACAGCACCTGCGGATCGCCGGCGCCTGGACGGAAGACGGCCAGCTCGCCCCTGGGCCGGGCGAGAGAGCGCCCAGCGCCTGGCTCGGAATCGACCAGGCCCCGCTCGACCGAGGCTACCCGGTGCTGCTCAACGGCGCCGCAGCCCAGGCGCTGCTCGCGGCCTGCGGCGCCCGGCTCGACGCTGAGCCTGCGTCGGTCGTCGCGTTTCCGATCGCCCGCCGGGCCCACGTCTCTGGCGTGCTGCTGGTGATGGCCCAGCACGGGACGATGAGCGTGGGGAGCGCCGACACCCGCCTGTGCCAGAGCATTGCGGAGCAGATCGCGGCTGCGCTGGAGGTGGCGGCAACACGGGCGAAGCAGGAGCAGCAGCTCGCCCAGATGTCCGCACAGGCCAACCTGGTGCGCATGGTCCTGGAAGACCGCGGGCTGGATGCGTTGATCGCGGCGCTGGCCGACCTGCTGGAGAACCCGGTCATGGTGTCGGACAGCCTGTTCCACCTGCTGGCTGCCTCTCCCAACCAGGAGATGACGGACCGGATGCGGCGCGACAGCCTCACCCAGGGCGGGATTCCGCGCCACGCGCTGGACGACCCGGGCATGCGGCTCCAGTTCCAGCGGATCGCGCAGCTCCGGACCGCGGTGACGCTCGCCAACTTCCCGGAGTTTGGCTGGGTGCAGCGCCGCATCCAGGCGCCGGTGGCGGTGGGTGACGACATCCTCGGCTGGCTCTCGGTGGCCGAGGCCCAGCGGCCGTTCCGACCATCCGACTACACTATCCTGCGCGAGGCGAGTGTGGCGGTCGGCCTCGAGCTGCGGAAGCGGCAGGCAGCCTTAGAGGCAGAGCACCGGCTGCGGGCCGACTTCCTGCGCGATCTGCTCTCCGCCCAGGCGGCCGATAGGCAATCCATCACCGCCCGCGCCAGCTTCCTCGGCATCGACCTGCTGCGTCCCTGGGAGCTGCTGCTCGTCGCTGCGGACGATGACCACCCGGTGCCGCTGGGCGTGGAGCAGGCCGAACCCGCCGTGGCGATGCGCCGTGTTCTCCAGGTCGTCAGCCACGCCGCGCGCCAGCGCTCCCCGCAGAGCGTGGTGGTGATGCACGAGGAGCACATCCTAGTGCTGCTGCCCAGCCCGGCGGCCGGGGCGCTCGGCGCCCGGGCAGTGGCGGACGCGATCCGGCAGGAGGTGACCCGTGTCAGCCTCAAAGGCACCGTCTCTGTCGGTATCGGGGTACGCTGCGCCCGGATCGAAGACTTCGCCCGCTCCTATGCCCAGGCGCGGCGCGCGCTCGAGGTAGTCCGCAGTCTCGGCCACTCCAACACTGTCGCCACGCTGGACGATCTCGGAATCTACGGGATGCTCTTCCGCAGCGAAGACCCGGATGAGCTTGTCCGCTTTGCCCGGCGGCTGCTCGACCCGCTCCGCGAGCACGACGCGCGGCACGGCGACGCGCTGCTGGAGACGCTGAGCGTGTTTCTGGACGAGAACGGCAACCACCGCCAGGCCGCAGCGCGGCTCTTTATCCACGTCAACACGCTCAGCGGGCGGCTGCAGCGGATCGCCAGCGTGGGGAACCTGGATCTCCGCGATTCCGCCACCCGCTTCAACCTCCAGCTCGCGCTGCGGATCTTGCGCCTGGTCGGTCCCGGGCGCATCGACCGGCCTGCGGCACCTGACGGGGACGGCCACCGCTGAGAGCGTGGCCTCAGGAGACGGCCGCGGCCACCTCTATGATCCGCAGTACCCAGGACGTCAACCGCGCCAGCTCGGCGATGGCGATCCGCTCCCGCACCGAGTGGCAGGCTTCGGCGCCAATCCCCAGGACGCAGGCTTCGATCCCCATCGGGTTCAACTCGTTGGCATCCGAGCCGCTGCCGGTGCGCGTCAGGCAGGGCTGCCCGCCCAGGGCGATGAAGGCGCGCCGCGCCAAATCGACCACCACGCTGTCGTCCGCCAGGCGATAGGGAACGTACACCGGCCGCAGGACCACCTCGGCGCGCGCGCCCGCGGCGGAGGCCGCGCTCTGGAACGCCTCGGCAATTGCCCGGCCGTACGCGGCGAGGCGGGCGGGGTCGAAGCTGCGGACCTCTCCCTCCACCTGCGCCTGCTCGGGCACCGCGTTGCGAGCGGTGCCGCCGACGATTGTCCCGATGTTGGCGGTGCTCTCAGGGTCCAGACGCCCCCAGGGCAGGCGGCTGATCGCTTCGGCCACCACCGCGATGGCGGAGATGCCAGATTCTGGCTCCAGCCCGGCGTGTGCGGCCCGACCGCGAATCGCGATGGAGAACGCGTCGTAGCCGGGCGCCGCGACGACGATGCTGCCCACTGGGAGCAGGGCGTCGAGGACGAAGGCACGCCTGGAGGCGACCAGGGTTGGGTCGAACGCCTTGGCGCCCAGGTGGCCCAGCTCCTCGCCCCAGGTGAGCAGCAGCTCGACCGTCCCGCGGCGAGCCGGCGGGGTGGCGGGGAGGAGTCGCGCCAGCTCCAGCAGCGCCGCTAGCCCGGCCTTGGCATCCGCACCCAGTACCGTCGTTCCGTCCGACTCGATCCAGCCGTTGCGCACGCGGGGCTGGACGCCCAGGCAGGGCGGGACGACGTCGAAATGCGCCGAGAACAGCAACGGCTCCGTCGCGGCCGCTCCCTCCAGGCGCGCCACGAGGTTGCCCGTCTCCGGGCCGCTGCCATCGTCCCACACCTGCCAGCTCAGCGCCCGCAGCTCGTTGGCGACCATCGCGGCGATCGCCCCCTCGTGGCGCGAGGGAGAATCGATCCGCGCCAGGCGGATAAAGGTGTCGACCAGGCGCTCGACATTGGGCTCCTGCACGGTTCTGGCGCTCCTCGGACTGGATGAGCGGCGATGTGCGGACCAGAAGCTGACCTTTGCCCGGCCGCCAGCAAGGTGGGAGGATCTCCTCGCCCCAGGCCACCTCAGCGCCGAACGCAGCGGGGAGGCTGCGTCGGTGCCGCCCGGGCACGCGGTAACGGAGGTGGGGCCCACGGTGCTCCAGTATAAAGGACAGCCCGAGCGTCAGAGAGCAGACAGCTCTGCCGGGCGCTTGGGAGAACGCCCGCTGTGGCAGCCTGGCCGTTCCTGCTCCGAGCGGCGTTTGCGCTCGGCCGCACCAGGCCGTATACTTTTGGGCGCGGCTCAAGACAAGCCGGCCTTGCCCCCGTGGCGGAATAGGTATACGCGGCAGGTTGAGGGCCTGTGCCCGAAAGGGCGTGGTGGTTCGAGTCCACTCGGGGGCACCAGGAGCTGTTGGCTGACGCCGGCGGCTCCTTTGTCATTCTGGGGCGAATAGCTCAGTTGGTTAGAGCGCCTCGCTTACACCGAGGAGGTCACAGGTTCGAGTCCTGTTTCGCCCACCCCGTTTGCTCCTGGTTGCGGCGTGGCGGGAGAGCGACGCTCGCCGTCGGGCCCGACGGACGATGCGGGGGCACCTGGCTCACCTGTAGCTCGGGATATGCGCCTGCTACCCCCGCCATGGCGCCTCTTCGCCCAGTGGCCCGCCAGAGGGCGGCAAGGGCAGTCACACAGTCACGCGAGTCCCGTCACCTCCTGACTCGCGACGGCGCACGCCCGCCAGCCCCAGGCCGCTCCCGGCGATCCATCCCTCCACATTCCTCCCCCGATAGGCGGGCTCGAAGACGCGCGGCAGGTCCTGGGCGGGGATGCCCACGCCATGGTCCCGCACCTGCAGGACCGCCCAGTCGCCCGACCGGCAGACACAGACCGAGACCTGGCCGTCGTCGAGACTGTACTTGATCGCGTTGCTCAGCAGGCTGTCCAGCACCGCTGGGACAGCCTGTTTGGCCTCTGCCTGGGAGGAGGACCGCGCGCTCTCGCCGGAGCGGCTGGCGGACCTGGTGCTCGAGCTCCTGGCCTCGCCCGCGGCCTCCGGCCGACCGCGCCTGCGGCGCCTGCCACGCGGGCGCCGAGCCTTCTGAGCAGCCGCGAGCACGAGGTGCTGGGTCTGGTGGCGGAGGGGCGATCCAACAAAGAGATCGCGGCGGAGTTCATCATCAGCGAGCACACTGCGAAGTACCACGTCACCTCGCTGCTCGATAAGCTCGGCGCGGACAGCCGGGTCCAGGCGGTTGCCCTCGCCGCCCAGCGCGGATTGTTAGGTGCCAACGGCGGCACGGCCCGCGAGCCCGCTCGCTCCATCGCTGCCCTGAACCGCGGAGGCCGCTCGTCTGCCAGCGCGTTGGCCGGCGCAAGCAGGGCCTGTGCCCACCGGTGACGCAGCTAGGGTGATGTGCCCCGGCACGCCTGCCCTCACGCCCCGGCTTTCCGATCCACCTGCAGGGTAAGCAGCGACACCCAGGTGTCGAAGCCCACCGGCGAGGGGATGTGGGTGGGGGGCGGCGCGCTGACGGGCAGCCAGCCGCTGCTGGAGGGGTCGCCGACCGCGGTGGCGAGACGGTAGCGCCCGGAGGGGAGATCGGGCGGGATCACCAGCGTGTAGCTCAGCACGGTCTCATCCCCGGGCCGCCACTGCCGGAGCGGGCGGGCGCCGCTCACTGCCACCGTGGTCCGATAGGCCACCCAGCCGTCGTCGCGCACCAGCGCCAGGGCGGTGCTGAGCTGGTCCGGCGGGTCGCCTACCAGCTTCCAGCGCAGGAGCCCCTGAACCACCGCGCCCGGCTGGGTCACCGCGTTGTCGAAGCGATAGCGCTCCAGGCGGAGCAGGTGGCCGAACTCTGCCGGCACTTCCGCGCCTACGCTGTCGTCCTCGATCTGGTACACGGTGACGTACTCCAGTCCGTTGATCCGCACCGACATATACGGCTCGCGCTGGCGGATCGCCGCCCGCAGCCGATCGGCGATTGAGCGCTGCGACACGTTCACGTACAGCAGGACGTAATCTGCCGAAACCGGTTGGTATGTGTTCGGGCTCATGATGTTGCCCGGGAACTGGGCGGCAAACACCGAGTTGTAGAACGTGGCGACCGTGAGCGAGTCTGCGTTTGGGAGCGCGCCCAGGTGCCGCGCCACCACGTCCATCCCCTCGCCCCAGCCGACGACGATAGCGTCCCTGGCCGCGGCGGCGCCGCCGAGCAGCGGGTTGTAGTAGGCCAGGTAATAGGGGCGGGTGCCCGCGCACTGCCAGAGCTGCACTCCGACCACCGCCACCAGCCCGGCGGCGACAGCCGCCTGACCAAGTCGCGGCATCAGGCGTCGGGCTGTCCACCAGTAGCCAGCGGCCGACAGGATCGCCAGCGTCGGATAGGTCGGCAGCAGGTAGCGGTCGAACTTCTTGGGGGCGAAGTCCATCATCACCAGGAACAGCAGGCAATAGGCCGCCAGGAGCGTGGGGATGCCAAGCCCCCGTGTGTTCCGCCGTGCCAGGTGCATCGCCAGCGCCGCCAGCGCGAGCAGGAGCCCGAGCGCCGTGGGGGGGCTGAGCCGGAACGCGAGCGTCACCGGGTAATAGAGCAGGCCCGGGGCGCCGGTCGACTCATTCAGGAAGTAGTTGACGTGGTCGCTGCCGCCGGTGTTCTCCGTGAAGGTCGCCATCCGGATGAGTGTGGCGACCGGGTCGGCGCGAAGCGCCGGCCAGAGCGCCAGCATGGTGATCGCGGCCACCAGCCCCCAGCCGACCAGCAGCCCCACCAGGCGCAGCCAGCGCCGCACTTGCCAGCGGCGGGGGTCCGCCAGCAGCGCCAGCCCGGCGCTGAAGGGAACGTACAAAAAGATGAACAGCCCGGGCGTCTTGGCCAGCAGCGCCAGCCCAGCGCACACGCCTGAGGCGAGGAGGTAGGGGAGGCCGCCGCGGCGCCAGAAGTACACCAGCGCGCACAGCTCGCTGAGCGTCATGTAGCTGGTGAGCGACGCGTCGGTGTGCAGCACCAGGGAGTGCGCCACCACGAACGGCTCCATCGCCAGCAGGCACCCCGCCAGAAGCCCGACGCCAGCGCCGAACAGGCGCCAGGCGAGCAGCCCAACCGCCACGGTGAGCAGCGAGGTGAGCACCAGGATGGGAACGCGGCCGTGGACGAGCGCGTCGAAGTAGGCTGGCTGATCCGAGCTGATGTTGCCAGCGGCCAGGTTCTGCGCCAGGTAGCTGGCGCGACCAAACCCCATCCCCAGCAGCCCGGCCCACATGGTCATCACTCCGGGATGTCCGGTCAGGTACGTCCCCGCGGCGTCCCCCCGCGCCACCGCGGTGGCGAACAGCGCGGTCCGCTCCATCCAGTTCCCCTCGTCCGCGGTCACGACCACGGCGATGGCGCCGACTCGGGGCAAGAGCGCCAGGGCGAAGATGAGCGCCGCGGCGACCGGGGCGATGATCCGCGGCGTGGCCCAGGCGCGGACGCGTCGTCGGGCGGCTGGCTGGCTGGGCGGCACTGCCGTTGGGGCGACCGGGAGGGTAGCGCGCATGTGCTTCCTAAGCAGCAGAGTCGGCGCGAGCGCCAGGCTCGCGGCGCCACAAAGTGGCGCCTGGAGCGCGCCAGACGCTGGCGGGGCATTCTAGCAAAGGCCCCGGGCAGGCCGGCGGGGGAGGCATGGACGGTCCGTCTGAGGATTGGGTAGAATCCAGAGCCTCGGCCGAGGTAGCTCAGTTGGTAGAGCACACGACTGAAAATCGTGGTGTCGGCGGTTCGATCCCGCCCCTCGGCACCCCGAAAATCCAGGAAACCGCCCCACTTCGGGGCGGTTTCCGTTTGTTTGGCCGCTGTTCGGCTCCACGAAGCAGAGGGCGTGTAGCAACCTGGCCCGCTGTGCCTCAGCGAGTATCCGCGAGGGCACTGTTCATCGTTGAGAAGGAGCGAACCCCGGGATCACCCGGGGTTCGCCGCGTGTGTTCGTCGTGTGTATGGTCAACCGGCTTCAGACTCGGCCGCGGCTGCGGCCCGGCGCACAATGGCCTCGATCTCGGCGAGGTCGGGTTGGGCCTGGCGGAGGTCGTCGGGCCAGCTTTCGACGATCCTGATGGCCCACCGGGCCCAGTCGCCGACCATGGCATAGAAATCGGTCAAGAACCGGGCGGTGAGCTCGAGCTGGGCCAGGCGCTGCGGGAACGGACCTCGTCCCTCCAGGTACTGGCGGCCGACGGCGAGGCTCTCGGCGCTGCGGGCCTGCGCCCAGGCCCTGGCGGCGGCCAGCGTCGCCAGAGCATCGGATTTGGTGCCGTGCTCGGCAAAGAAGACCTTGAGCAGTTGCTCGAACTCGAGCACGGGCCCCGCGCCGGGCTCGTGGAGCCAGGCGGCGAGGGCGCGGCGACCCTTGTCGGTAATGGTGTAGACGGTGCGGGATCGCCGGCCCACCGGTTCCTTCGAGGCGCGGGCCAGCCCGTGCGCGACGAGCTTCTTGGGCTCTTCGTAGAGCTTGCTCTGGGCTCGGGGCCAGATACGGCCCAACGAGCGGTCCATCTGCTGGGCGAGCTCGTAGGTGCTCCACGGCTGGATGGCGAGCAGGCCAAGGATCGCGTAGGACGTGGTGGTCAGCCTCGTGCTTGACACGATACTTCCTTTGGGAGTATATTTGTACTCCCAAAGGAAGTATAGGAGGACTGGATGATGGGAGCGGCGAACAGCACATGGGTTGCCCCGTCCAACCTGGAGCAGGCCCGGGCCTGGGATGGCAACGAAGGTGCCTACTGGGCGGCCAACGCCGAGCGCTTCGACGCGGCGGTCGCGGCCTACCACCGCCCGCTCCTCGACGCCGCCGGTATCGGCACCACCGACCGGGTCCTCGACATCGGCTGCGGCACCGGCCAGACCACGCGGGACGCGGCTCGGATCGCGGCATCCGGGGCGGCGCTCGGCGTGGACCTCTCGGCACAGATGATCGAGCTGGCGCGCCGGCTGGCAGTCGCCGAAGGCATCACCAACGCCCGCTTCGAGCAGGCTGACGCGCAGATCTATCCCTTCGAGGTCGAAGCCTTCGATGTCGCCATCTCCCGCACCGGGGCCATGTTCTTCGGCGATCCGGTCGCCGCGTTCCGCAACATCGCCAGCGCGCTGCGCCCCGGGGGTCGGCTGGCGCTGCTGGCCTGGCAGGCACTGCCACGCAACGAGTGGATCCGCGAGCTCCTCACCGCCCTCGCCGCCGGGCGTGACCTGCCCTCGTCCCCACCCGATGTCCCCGGACCGTTCTCGTTGGCCGATCCCGACCGTGTGCGCGGCATTCTCAGCCAGGCGGGCTTCACTGATGTCCAGCTCGACGGCCTGGCCGCGCCAATGTCCTTTGGGGCCGACGCCGACGATGCCTACCACTTCGTCCTCGGCCTCCACGGCTGGATGCTGGAGGGGCTCGACGACGCCGGCCGAGCCCGAGCCCGCGATGCCCTGCGCGCTACACTCGCCGCGCACGATACAAGCCATGGCGTCCTCTACGACTCGGCCGCCTGGATCATCACCGCCCGCAAGGTCTGAGTGCAGCCGAGCGGCGGTCAGGCCACGCGGGTGACGGTAAGAGTCCGCTGGGGTACGATCACCCTCGTGTGCCAGGTGCGGCGCGGCCGAGTGAGCAGGTCTTTAGCCGAGACCCGCGGTGAGTGGGCACAGTCCTGGCCGCGCCTGGCGGACTCGAACGCGCTCGATGAGCGCGGTCGCGAGCGCTGTGGTGCCTTAGCGGCTGTCTCATGGGGTCAGCGGGGTGCGTGATCGCTCCCTGGTGCGAGCGCGGCGCCGGACTGGGCCGGGTGCCGCAGCGTCCCCGCGGGCAGGACAGGCTGGCTCAGAGCTCAAGTGCTCACTGGCGCGCTGCTCCTACTCACGGGCCCGCGTACGTGATCTCCAAAACTGGCGCATCTGCTGTCTCTCTCGAGTTGATAGCGAAGTTATCGGACGATGTATCCTCTATGGCAAAGGTAACGGTTTTCCCCAGGTACGGAGTTATAAAAGATGGTTCTAGGGGAAATTCGTAGATGGTATTTGATGCGATTGGCGGGGTCAGCGTATAGAGTACGGGCACATTTTCCGTGTCAAGTTGATTATTCAATCTCATCAGGTTCCACGTCAGATTCAGCTCACTCCATGCCGGGTTTCCCAGAAGCTTAACGTTTTGTCTATACGTCGAACCAGCGTCTGACGATCTAGTTGTCTTGATTTTCAATTTTATATCCGTTACATTTTTTGCAGCGTACGGACTCAAGTCAAATTTCAGATAAATAGTTTGCGTTTGGGAAATTGTGTATCGGGCTATCAGGGATGAGCTGGTACCAAAGTTGCTGGTTGGCAGATCACTGTCGATGTACGTATCACCAATTGGGATAAGATCTACCGTTGTTTGAGAATATTTCGTTAGATTACTGATCATGCTTCGAAGCGTAGTATAGCCAAGCTTGTTCATTAATGTCGCATTTGATGGCGGATTACCGTGTTGATTGCACTGATACCCAGTGTAGTAGAATACTCCGTGGCTACAGTATGTGCCAGTAATGGTTGGAATATCGGTGCTGGTGAAGAGAAACACTTTTTGGACGCCCGCGTTGAGAATATGGGGTATCATATCGGAAATGTAATCCGACTGTCCCTGTTCTGTATTCGGATACTCAGTGGCAGCTCCTTGGACCGGAATCGAGGCGTTCGTGCCGTGGCCAGTCTCTGTCACCCATATTGGCTTACTTCCCACGCCCACAGCACTGAGAGAGGTTCTGAAAGAAGCTAAATTGGCGTCAAAATCCGCTAGATCTCCATATTCGTGAAAGTTCATGATGTCGAATTTATCTTTAGCATCGTATGTAGTGTTATTCAGTACGTTGGTGAAGAAGTTCGGAGTGGTCTGGACTCCACCAGTAGCCAGCCCACCGATCACGAGCTGGCATTTGCCAGAGGGATCGGCGTCATGAACAGCTTTATAGGCATAGTAGAGGAGCCGAGCATATGTCGAAGCCGCCGCCGATTGAGCGACATGGAAAGACACGGGGACATTCGGTTCGTTACCTAGCTCATAATAGAGGACTTTGTTTTGACCATATCCTGCGGTATCCTGCGCGGATTCTGGAGCAAAACCGTTAGCATTAGGGCCATAGCGTGATACGACTCTGTAAACGTAATTATAAAATTGGTTGTAATCGCAAGGAGGAGCGAACTTCGTGCCGTCGCCCGTGGTGCATCCTGGCTGCGAATACCAGAGGCGAATAACGGGTTGAAAATTGCGGCTCACCAGATCGTCGACGCTTGGATCGCACGCGAGATTAAGATCCCAGACCTGGTGAGTATAGTCGGGCTCTGCTTGCTGCCATGTGCAGTCAGGACCTCGGGCAAAACCGACGTTGGCTGCTTGCATTCTATCGTATGCAACGAGTGTATTATTGGGGATAGGATCTCCAAGTGCTCCAGAAGTATTAAAGCCGAAGTTGTCGCGCGAGTAGAGCGCGGCGGCAGATGAGGAGGGCGCGCTCGGTGAGCTGGAGAATGCCGTCGGCTGAAGTGGGAACAGTGAACCAGTAACGAGAGCAGAAAGAACGGTGATAAACAGGAGGGGGCGTGGCTGGATTGGGCGCATGCGGTGATCTTTCTAGCACCCGTGCCGCGCGGGCGCAGGCAAGAGGATAGGGAATACTGCCGAGGGGAGGCCGGCGGGCGCGGCGGCCGGCTGATGCCTCAGCGGCCGTGAGGTGCGGGCATGCCGCCTGCGGTGCGGCCCCGACTCGCTCGGAGATCCTCCGTGGCGTGGACGGTCTGCAGGAGCTCGCGGAGGGCCCGCTCAGGCTCCCGTTTCCACCGCGGGGATCGCCGTACTAGCCGTCGGGCCTGCAGCTCAAGTTCCTCAAGAGCCCAGCGGGCCTCGTTGGACGTGGGGCCAGCGGCAACCTGCGACATGGGTCCTCCTCGCAGCGGGCTCAGCGTCTGAGCGGGGCGCAGCATACCGCTTGGGGCCCTGGCAGTGTCAAGGGTCCGGTGGGGTAGCGCGGGTGATCTCCGGACCCTGGCCGGCGCGGGCCGGGCGCCGCGCGGCGGGGTGTGCAGCCCGGAGCGCGACAGCGCAGCGGCGGGCGTCAGAGCGACAGCAGGTACTCGACCAGGTCGTCCTGCTGCGAATCGGTCAGGCCGAGCCCGTCCTGGGTGTTGAAGAAGTCCACCACCTGGTGCAGCGCCGCCCGCGGTTCGGTGGCTACCGGGGTGGGACTGCCCTCTGGGATCCCGTTGCGGCCGTTGTGGAAGTAGGGGGCCGAGACGTACACCCGGCGCAGCGTCGGGGTGTTGAACTCCCCTCCGCCGGCGCCCGGGTCGCCGTCGTTCAGGCCAATGTTATGGAAGCCGTTGTCGGTGAGCAGGGGGCCCGGGTGGCAGCCGGCGCAGGATGCCTGGAATAGCGCCTGGCCGCGCTGGACCCGCGCCGGGTCCAGGTTCGTCAGGCGGGGCGGGAGCGGGATGCTGAGCTCGAAGGCGGCGATTGCATCCATCTGGTGCTGGCCGGTAGCGTCCTGGGACACCGTGCCGCCCATCTCCACCGTGCCGGTGATGGCGGAGTACGCCTGCCGCTGCAGGCAGGGGAACTTGCCGTCCCAGTGATAGGGCGGGGTGCCCCGCAGGGTCAGGTTCAGGCTCGGGGTGCTGCGCGGGGGTGGCGGGGTGCCCCCGCCCTTGGGTGTCGGCTGGTGGTTGAGGTTATCGGTGTAGAAGTTGGTCGGCAGGTGGCAGAGCGCGCAGCTCGGGGTAGAGCCCGTCTGGTGGAACGCGGTGGGGCTGTTGAAGAGCTGCTGGCCCTCGGCGACCAGGGCGGCGTCGTGCGGGTCAACCCGGTTGCAGGCCGGAAAGCCGGCCGCGGTTGCCGGCGACGAGCGGGCGGTGGCGAGCAGCACCAGGACCCCGGCGCCTAACGCGGCCGCCAGCAGCAGCGGCACTCGTCCGAGGTGGACGCCGCTCGGCCGCGGGGTGTGCTCAGGTCGCCCATCTGTTGCGAACATGGCCAACCTCCTCACCAGTGTCAACCGCTGGCTGATGCGCCACGGCGTCAGGCCGCGGCGGGGCGCATCAGCAGCCACTGGAACCCAGCCACGGAGTTTGGCAGCGCGCGACGGTATGCTGCGCCTGCTGGGGATCACCAGATGCACCCTGGAGGACCACCGTGTACAGGGCCCCGACGTACACGTGCGCCAGCCCCGTGACTCCGCTCACCCCGGTCACCGGGACCGGAAGGGTGCTGCCAGTGGTGGTGCTGGTCCCGAGCTGGCCGTAGTCATTGCGGCCCCAGGTCCAGACGGTGCCATCCCCCTTCAGCGCCACGCCGTGGTAGCCGCCGCCGCTGATCGCCTTGACCCCGGCGAGCGTGCGCACTCGCACCGGGAGCCGGCTATCGTGGATGGTGCCGTTGCCGAGTTGGCCGTAGGCATTGTGTCCCCAGGCCCAGACCGTGCCGTCAGTAGCCAGCGCGAAGCTGCACTGGGCGCAGACGGCGAGCGCCAGCGCCGGAGAGCCCAGCCGCGTACGGACAGGGATACTGCTGTTGTCCAGGGTGCCCGTCCCCAGCTCCCCATGCGTGTTCCGTCCCCAGGCCCACAGACTGCCATCCCGCCTGATCGCCAGGCTGTGAAAGAACCCACCGGCCACCGCGACCACGCCGGTGAGCTTCCCGGTCGGGTCGGCTGGATCGACTACCTGAACCGGCACGCTGCTCGGCGTTGTCATGTTGTTGCCGAGCTGGCCAGAGTCGTTGCGCCCCCAGGCCCAGACGGTGCCGTCGCTCGTCAGGGCCAGGCTGTGGCCGTAGCCCGCGCTCACGGCGATGGCGCTCGACACCCCGTCGATCAGGATCGGCGTCGGGCTACACGGCTCGGCCTCGTCACCACACGTCGCGGTGGTGGCACCCCCGAGCTGTCCATACTCGTTGTTCCCCCAGCCCCACACGGTGCCATCCTCCCTGGCTGCCACCGTGTGGTACAGGCCGGACTTGGCGAAGGTCACCCCGGTCAATCCGATGACCTGGACCGGAACACTACTGTCCGTGGTCGTGCCATCGCCGAGCTGCCCGGAGTCGTTGTGGCCCCACGCCCACAGCGCGGCGGCCGGAGCCGCGCCAGCCGCGCTTTCCCGCGGCGCGGCCACGGCCATCTCCACCAGGACAAGCAGGGCGATGGTGGTAAGTGCGGCGGATGCAGCCGCTCGTGCTCCGCCTGAGTGTCGACTGATGAGCATGGTCATGCCCCTTGCGGCTGGTCCCGTCTGATCGCGGTCGGGGCCCGCTGACAGGCGCAGAAGCAGTCAAGGCCGCCCCCCTCTCGGCCACGTCGCGGGAGCGGCCCTAGCGGGTTCTGGCCGTCGGCACAGCGCACGCTGGCCAGCGCGGCAGCGCCGCGGACAGAGAGGCCGTCGCCGCCCGGGAGGTGGCCCCACATCTGTTGACGACGTCGCGGAGGAAGAGAACGACTGGAGAGGCGCGCGCCGAGCCAATGCGCTGGCCCCGGGTCTCCCTTTCGGGATTGGCGCGGAACCCCGAGCAGCCGATTCGGGGCGAGCCGCATCTCTGCGTCCCACCCGGATCACGCTGCGCCGGAACCGCTCTTCACTGGAAGTGCCAAACTTCGCCACGGATTCCGCCACTGATTCACCAGGACAACGCCTATCCGAGCGGGCCAGCCTAGGCACCGCCCACGCTAACACCAATGGAGCAGCGCGTCAAGGGGGCAAAATTAACCGCGAAGATGTTGAATGGGCATGGGCTATGCACACCGTGCATGCGCGTTCGCCTCCAGGCTCCTTCGGTCGTTGCTACCAGGTATGCTGGCGTGGCGGGCCGGCGAGAGGGACTCGGGCGAGAGCTAGGGAAGGATTGCACGCAGATGCCGGCCCCGTGTACTGGCTAGGCTATCGGAGGTAGCAGCAGAGGGAGCGTCTCCTGGGCGAGACTCAGCTACCCTGGCGGAAAGGCGCAATGGAGCTGCGCATTGAACTGGCGAGCGTCGTGGACGCCCCGCTCGTCCACCGCGTCATGCAGGAAGCGTTCGCGGAGTACTGGGAAACACTCCAGCCTCCCTCGGGCGCACACGCCGAGACGGTCGACGGCGTAGCCCGAGCTATTGGCGCCGGGGGCGCGGCGCTGGTCTGGGCGGACGGGGTGCCGGTCGCCTCTGCCCGCTTCCTGCTGCGGCCGGACCACCTCGAGATCGGTCGGGTGGCCGTCCTACCCGCCTACAGGAGGCGCGGGATCGCCTCGGCGCTGATGGCGTTCCTGGAGGGACACGGCCGCCGGGTCGGCCAGACCGAGGTGCGGGTCGGGGTGCGCCGAGCCCTGCCCGGCAACATCGCCCTCTACGCACGCCTCGGCTACGCCATCGTTGGCGAGCACCCCCACCCCCACGACCCGCGGGCTACCTCGGTCGTGATGGCTAAACGCCTCTGATGGGACTGGCGGGGTCCAGGGAAGGCGGCTGAAAGAGGCTTCCTGCCCCCGCGCGAGTCTGGAACGCGTCGTCCTCGCACCCTTCGTCCACTGCCAGCCATGTGCATAGGCACGCAAGGTGCCTGCCCGCGCGTCGCGGCAGGGGCTGCGTTAGGCAGGCGCTTCTGCTTGCCCGGGGACTGGGCGCCAGCGCCGGGTCAAGGGGGAGGTGATGCCTGGGCGATCGACATCGGGCTACTGGATCAGTGTCCAGTACTGCCCCACCGGAGCACCGTTGATGAGCAGATTGACACGCCAGTACCCCGGCGGGATCGTATAGCCGCTTATCGGCAGGCGCGCCGCCGCACCGATGGTGGACCATCGGCCGACGGGCAGGGAGGCCGACGTAGAGCTGGCGAACTGGTCGTCGGGGTTGTAGAAGTCCCAGCGCGCGCTTGCCGACGTGTACAGGCTACAGGTGTGAAGCTGCAGCCAGAAGTGGATCGCCGGGTCGGAGCGGGAGAAGAGGGTCGCCGGGCCGTCGACCACGTTGGGCGGGGTGAAGTCATGGCTGATTCCGCCCTCGACCTCACAGCCTGGTAGAGGGAGCTGTTGGAGCTGCCGAAAGCCGAGGGCCGGTGCTTGGGCGCCGCCGTCGCAGCCGCCGCCCTGCTCCCAAGGGAAGCGGGCGGCGATGGGGCGCTGCTGCAGCCCGCACGGCCCGTTGATCCACACCGTTACGCCATCGGTGAACGCGGTCCAGTTATCGGCCACGCGCCAGAGCAGCAGGCCGTTGGTGGTCGTCTGGGTCACGTCGCCGGTTGCCTCGGCGCGCGTTTCGTTCCCGGTGCAGCCGCCCACCACCAGGGGGATCGTGTCGTGGAGCGTTTGGAAGCCTGGACCGAACACACAGCCGGCCTCGGCCGGGGCGGCCTGAGCCGCTGGGAGCATCCATAGGCCCAGGATAATGGCGAGCACCGGAAGGAACCGAACGTAGCGCACAGGCATCGCTCCCGCAAATCTTTGCCAGATCCGCCCGCGTCGCGCGAGCGCCGGTCTGGACAGGGTTCTGTCAAGGGTCACATGGTCCCTTTCTGTATGCCCAGATGGGTACATTCGTGAACGCGAGGACGGGGCAGGACTGTACCGAATCGTTGCGCCCGCTTCCAAGGTTTTGCGACTACAGCAGGCAGCGCCGGCATGCATCCTGCGGTCGCCAAGGCGGAGGTACGGCTATGCCATCAGGCCCAGGCACGCAGAGCAGTCGCGGACCCCACAGCACGCACGAGCAGCACGCGCACATGCATGGCGCCGAGTGCGGGCATCAGGCGATCCAGCACGGGGATCACACCGATTACCTGCATAACGGCCATCGCCATGCATCGCATGAGGGACACTGGGACGAGCACGAGGAGGAGCGGAGCCGCTAGCGACGCGGGGCCATCCGAGAGCTTCCGGGTGATGCCGGTGCCGGTCTGAGCGTTCAGGCCGGCACGTGCATGTCCAATCAGAACCAGCGCCAGTGCGCCCGGCGGCGCTGGCTGATCTCAGCGCCGACCAGCAGGATGAGCAGACGCCGTGGAGGATGGCAGCGGGAAGAACACCGCTGCGCGACAACGCGGCAAGGAGGCACAGCGCCAGCAGGCCCGGCTGCCCATTGGGCTCGGCCAGGGCGAGGTGCCGCCCATGCCTCGGCACAGCGTGGCGTCCGCGGATGGATCGCTGGACCCTATCCGCGGGCGCCGCGACCGCCACGCGGACGCCACGCTGCTTTGCAGCCCGCTCTCGGATCCGCCGATCAGCCAAGCACGTGGAAGAACCAGAGCAAAACCACGATGACGAGCGGAACGCCCATCAGCCAGAGCAAGATGTATCGCACCGCGCTTCTCCCCCTTTCCAGGCAAGATACCCGCTGCCTTTCTAAGGCATGGTCTGTACCAGGCTGGACCATGGCGATCAGTCGAGGATGAGCACCGGGGTGGCCTGGCCCGGAGCCGCCCAGGTCACGTCGTCGCTCAGGCCCACCTGGGGCTCTGTCTGGCCGAAGAGGTAGGCCGCGTCTGCCCAGGTGAGGTTGATGCAGCCCTGGCTCTGCTGGGTGCCGAAGGCATCGTGCCAGTACGTGCCGTGGATCGCATAGCCCCCGGACCGGTAGTACTGGGTGTACGGCACGTTCGGCAGATCGTAGGGGTGCTCGGCGTCTGGCACCGTCCGGCTGGTCATGTCATCGGCGACGATCTTGCCGGCCGTGGCGTAGACTCCGGTGGGTGTCTGGCGCCCGGCTTTGCCCAGGGCCACGTAGGTGGTGAAGATCGGCTGGCCGTCCTGCACCAGTGTCAGGGTGAAGGCGCTCCGGTCTACCACAATCCACCGCTGGGCGGGCGAATCCGGAATGGACGTGGTGTTCGGCCGCGGTGGCGGGAGGCGATCCACCAGCGAGCTGTGGACGCGGCCGCCGGCGAAGCGCCCGCCATCAATGCGGTACCAGGTGCTGCTGCCGTCGACCTCATCCCCCTGTTCCTCCGCGAGCACCTTCACGTGGGCGCCGGGGCCAAGCTGCCCGACGATCGGGGCGGATGTGCTTGGCGCCACCCGCACGGTGGCAGGACTGTTGATCGATCCCCACCACCCCCCGGGCGCATCGGCAGGGGAGGGCATCGTCCAGCCCCTGGCTTCCGGACTGGTCGCCTGGCGCAGTGTGGACAGTCCCACGTACCCCTCCGAGGTTGCCCACCAGATCGTCCCGTTGCCACTCAAGTCAGGCGACACACCGAAGACGCGCAACAGATCGCCACGCTTGGCGGTGCGGCGCACCCCGCTGGTAACGTCCGGCTTCGCGTATACCGACACCGAATCGACGCTGACCTCTGCCACCCAGGGACCTCTGAGCTCGGCGATGCTGCTCGACGGGACATACCCCACCGGAAGCTGTGTCCAGGAGTCATCCCCTGTGGTCTGCTCGCCCAGCACGACCACGATCGCGCCGCGTGGCAGCGGTCCCACCGGAGGAGAACTCGGGTCGGGCTCTGCGTACACCGTCGCCTGGTCGGCCATGATGACCGCCTGCCAGGGAGGGCCGAATCGGTTGGCGCGGGCGGGCGCGGCCGGAATAGCAAGCGCGAGCAGGCTCAGCAGCGTGGTGGCGAGAGTGGCTCGCTGCGGGCTCCAGTGGAAGGCGCTGCCGAACAACGGGTTCAGCAAACGGCGAGGGAACGCTGGAGGGACGTGGATCATGAAGGGTCGTACCTGTACCTGATCTCTGCTGCCGGCCACGTGGAAGCCGCGCTGCGGTGAGCGGTCACCCCCAAGCGGCCGGCAGAGCCGCTCATGCAGAGGGTGTGCCGATGGCGGAGGCCTCCTGCCGCCTGAGGGCATCAGAGCCCTGGGCGCCTGCCGTTTCGGCCGAGTGAAGTGGGCCGCGCCCGGCCCGAGTGCACGGTGGGCGGGTACCCCTGCCGATGCTCTCCTCCGGGAGGAGGCGCCGGCGGCACAGCCACAGCCGCGCCGCCGGCGAAGCGGTCGACTGGTGCTCGAGGCTATGACGAGACGTCCGCGAAGCGATATCCGGTCATTCCGAACACCAGCCGCTCGGCCGCCCCCATGGCCAGGCAGACCGGGCAGGTGGCCTCCTGCCACGATCCGGCCACGTCCGCCGCCAGCTCCTGGCCGGACGCCGTGGGCCGCTGGTGGCGACGAATGAGGAGCCAGAGCACGGCGCCGGCTGCCAGCAGGGCGACCGCGAGCAGGCCCGGCAGCGGCATGGACTGGACGATCTGGATGAGCAGCGGCGCGCCCAGGTAGCCGAGGAAGAAGTGCAGGCAGAGAAACGCGGTGCTGCCGAGCACCATCCCAGTCAGGAACGTCAGGACGGGGACGTCCGCCAGGCCACAGGCGGCCACGCTCACCACCCGCACGCCAGGGGTGAGGATGGACAGCCCGATCCCCAACGGGCCCGCGCGCTGGACAACGCCAGCCGCCATGCCGAGCCGGGCGGGAGTCATGCCCAGCACTCGGCCATAGCCGAACAGCAGCCCCCGGCCGGGGCCGCGCACCAGCCAGTACTGCACCAGGCTGCCCAGCACCAGTGCCAGGAGCACGACGACGAACGCTTCTGGCAGCGGAAACGCGCCGGCGGCGGCACGGGCCGCGGTGAAGAGCATGATCGCGTCGGCCGGCACGGGCACGGGGACGCCGATTGACTTGGCGAGCATGACCAGAAAGATCGCCAGCAGCCCGTACTGGTCGAGGACGGCCTCCAAGCCACTCATGCGTCTCCCTCCGCGGATGTCTCGCGCCGAACGTAGCGTGCGCTGGGCGCCGCTCTGAGTCAATACGTCCGGAAGCCGAAGCGCGATCAGCGCCCGGCTCCCATCACGCTTGACGCCCGGAGCGCGGCTGGCGATACTGCCCGGCGTTCGGTGGCGACGAGACTTCGCGGGGGCGTCATGGATCGATGGCTTCGCGCTCTGGCGGTGGCGGCGGCCTTCCTCGCCACCTCTGCCAGCTCGGCGCTCGCGGACAGCGCGGGCGGCACGGCCGTGCTCGCGGACACCGTCGTGCCGAGCGACACGCTGGTCGTGGCACTCAAGGGCATCGTGTCTCCCGGCGCCGGTGCCCATTACGAGGGGTGGCTGCGGTCTGCCGATGGAAGCGAGCGGACAGACCTCGGGGCGATCCCGGTCGGCAGTGACGGCAGCGTCAGCTATACCTACGTCTCCCCTCGCTCGGAAAATCTGATCGGGGCCAACACGGTCTTCGAGATGACGGTGGAGCCCGACGGCAGCGCCAGCTCCACCCCAACTGGGCGCCTCGCCTATCGGGGGCAGCTCCCGGACGGGATCGTGCCGGCGGTGCGGGAGGCGCTGTTCCGCTGGCCGGGGTCGCGCTTCGGGACGCCCGCGGCGGAAGGCCTGCTGCAAGATGCCCGGCTCCTGGATACGACCTCGGCGCAGCTTCTCCAGGCCGCCCAAGCCGGCGACCTCGCCACTGCCAAGCGCCTCGCCGAGCGGTTGGTGAACACGGTGGAGGGGCAGAACGGGGCGAAGTACGGCGACCTCAACCACGACGGCCAGACGGAAGCCCCCGGCGACGGGACAGGCGCGCTGAATTATGCTTGGGGTACCTACTGGCGGGCCCGGGTCGTGGCGACGGCGGATCCGGGCGACGACTGGGTGGCCAGCCACGCGAACGCGATCACCGCCTCGGTCGAGCAGCTGGTCACCTGGGCCGGGCTGCTGCGCGACGGCGGCCTCTCCTACCAATCGATCTCTGAGCCGGACCAGGCGGTGAAGCAGGCGCAGGTGCTGCGCGAGGCGGCAAGCCGAGTGCTCAACGGCTTCGACGCGAACGGCGACGGCAAGATCGACGCCGCGGCCGGCGAGGGCGGAGCCAAGCAGGTGCTGGAGCAGTCACAGCAGCTCGCCGCGTTCCGCATCGGGCCTGCCGAGCCACGCGGCGAGCCAAGCGTGCTGCTAGCGGTGAGCCGTGGCGGTCAATAGGCGTGCTCGTGCCCGTAGTCGAACGCGGGCCGTTCTGGCAGCTCCTGCTCCGGATCGCCGAGCGCGCGCCGGACCACGTTCAGCATGCGGTCGATGTCGAACGGCTTGGTGACGACATCGAACAACAGCAGACGGTCCTCTGGAGTAAGCGCAAGCGTGTTGCCGGAGACGACCAGGACCGGGGCATGTGCCGTCTCTGGCTGCGCTTTCAGCTCGTGCAGCACTTCCAGGCCATCGCGGTACGGCAGCGCGAGGTCCAGCACGATGAGGTCGGGGCGCCGGTCGCGGGCCATGCGGATCGCCTCGCGCCCATCCCAGGCACGCAGCGCCCGATAGCCCTCCTCGCGGAGCAGCGCCACCAGCAGGCCGCCAAAGGAGGCATTGTCCTCGACAATGAGCACAGTCTTGCGCCGCGGCCCCGTCCGCTCAGGGCGCTGCTCTGGGGGAGAAGGCTTGACGTCCGGGGATTGGCTCTGTGGCGGACTGGGGGAGGTACGAATCGTCACGCGCCGGCTGCGAAGGCGACCCCTGGCTGGCCTGCTCATACATTTAAGTATATACAGGCCATTCGGTCTCCATAGCATTTGCTCGGGGTGGCCCCTAGCCCGTATACTGAGTGGGCCAGGCGGAAGTAGCGCAGCGGTAGCGCGTCTCCTTGCCAAGGAGAAGGTCGCGGGTTCGAATCCCGTCTTCCGCTCCATCCGCCCGGAGCTCGGCCGCAGGTTGGCCGAGCTTTCTGCTTTAAGTGGTCCTACCCAGCCTGTGGATCGGCTCATTGAGACGTTCTCCTCGGCGCCCGCAACCTGGCCATCCTGTGTGTCTTCTGGACACTGGCGGGCGGTTGGAGGAGCTCGTGCACCGGCAGGGGGCCGTGCGCATCTCGACGCCGACTACCTGGAGGTGTTCAGCCGCACGACCAGCGAGTGGCGAGTGGCTCCCACTGTCCGGCGAGCTGGTGGCGGTATGCCGCGACTACGGCAGAGGGCACCTGTGTCTAGCAACGCCGATCATCGTTGAGCGGCCACGCCGAGACACCGCTCGCGGCTCGCACCGCCCCGGTGTGGCCGCGTTAGGCAGACCCCGAGGCCCGGAGTGCCGCGGGGCCCAGCAGCCGCCTGACCTCTGCCGGCACCGCCAGGTCGTCGCGGGCGCTGTGCTCGCCGATGCCCGTGGTGAGGACCAGCGCGTCGAGTCCACCGAGCGTCGCCACCACGGAGCCCACCTCGCCGATCACCCGGTGGACGAGCAACGGCCGGGCCGAGCTGGCCCGGCCGTGCCCCGCGTCCGCGGCGGCCAGCACCGCACGGAGATCGGCACAGACACCCGAGACACCCAGCAGTCCGGCGCGCTCAACGAGCGCCGCCTTCAGCTCGTCGACGGCGACGTCCCGCCGGCGGAGCAGGTCCAGCAGCAGACCCGAGTCGACCGACCCGCTGCGGCGGCCCATTATGAGCTCCTCCGGCGGGGTGAAGCCCATGGTGGTGTCAATGGAACGACCGGAAAGCACCGCCGTCACCGAGCAGCCGGCACCGAGGCGGCAGACCACCAGTCGCCGCGACATACCGCCGAGACGCTCGCCGCACCGGCGCACCGCGTACTGCACACTCAGCCCGTGGAAGCCGAAGCGACGGAGCCCCCAGCGCTCCGTCCACCCCCACGGCAGGGGGTAAGAGGCAGCGGCATCCGGGATGGTGGCGTAGGAGGCGGTGAGAAATCCTCGGAAGCCTGGCCGCCACCGCCTCGATGCCGGCCAGCGCGGCCGGGTTGTGCAGCGGGGCCAGTTCCGCCAGCTCCGCAATCGCCCAGCAGGCCACGCTGGTCCACCAGCGTGGCCTGCTGGAATAGGGCGCCACCGTGTACCATTCGATGGCCGACCGCGTCCACTGGCGGGAGGATGCGTAGGGCGGCGTGGATCTCCACCTCGTGCCGCCCGGCCTCGCCCCTCTCCCAGGATGATTCACCCTGGCTCTCGGCAGCCTCGCTGGCGGCGTCCAGCACTGACCACTTCAGGCTGCTGGAACCGGTGTCGAGCACCAGGACGTGCATCCCGCCGCCCTCAGCCCCGAGGGGCACCCCGGCCGGCTGGCCCACGGCGCCAGCGCGCGACAGCGGGCTGCACCCTCGTCGGGGCTCGTGGCCCAGCACCAGTTGTGGATCTCCGGGGGATCATCGCCATACTGGCGGATGTACACCGGTGCCGAATCAGCGTGTAGTTGGCGGCGCGCGCCGCGCCTCAGTGACTGAGGTGGGCGAGCCGTGGCAGCGGCTGTCCAGCGTGAGGAGTCCGAGCGCCGCCGGCGGCTCGCCTCGCCCCGGCCAGCCCCGCCGTCAGGCTTCCAGCTCCCGCTTCATGCGCTCGAAGGTCGGCTGGTCGATCTCGCCAGCGGCGTAGCGACGCCGCAGGATGTCCAGCGGCTGGCCCTGCCCTGACGGACCTGGCGACAGCGGCGGGCGCTCGGCAGCCAGCCAGCGGACGAGCAGGATCACGCCGACGATCAGCGCCCCCCAGGCGGCCAGCATCGCCAGCCAGTGGAGCGCCAGTCCCAGGCCCAACGCCCAGCCGGCCGACTGGCCGTACCCCCACATCATGCCTGGTCCCCACATTGCCCCCGGGCCCATCATTGCCCCGCCCAGGGCCGAGCCGAGCAGTACAATCAGCACCAGCGCTACCAGCGCGAAGCCCAGAATTCTTCCTTCCCGCACGTCTGCCTCCCACGGAGCCTCCGCTCCCCTTATCCAGACGATACCCGCCAAGGGTTGCCTACTCGGTTGCGAAGGGTGGATGCACGGTTAACGCGATGGGCTCAGGCAGCCAGCCGGCCGCGTGCCAGCCGCGCCGCTTCCAGCCAGGCGATGCTCGCCACACCCACCAGGACGCCGAGTGCGAGGTCGGCCGGGCCGAGCGCCCCGAAATGGAAGAGGGGACGTAGTAGGGCGACCGCCAGCGCCAGCCCGAGCGTCATCAGGGTGGCCCCGACCACCAGCCACAGCGCCACGTTCCGCTCGCCCAGCCCCGCCAGGATCGAGCGCGGCCAGGCGCGGACCGCGAATACCAGTCCCAGGTCGGCCACCACCAGCGTGACGAACGCCAGGGCGCGCGCCTCGCCCTCGCTACGGCCGCCTGCCAGGGCCAAGGCGTACACCGCCAGCGTCCCGCCGAGCGCGCCAGCGCCCCAGATGAGGCTAAGGAGCACTCCGCCGCGGCTGAACAGCGACTCCGTCGGGCGGCGCGGCGGCCGCCGCATCACGTCTGGCGCCTCCGGCTCGGCCTCGAACACGATCCCGCTGACCGGATCGATGATCAGCTCCAAGAACACGATGTGGGCTGGCAGCAGCGCCAGCGGCCAGCCGAACACCACCGGGAGCAGCGACATCCCGGCGATCGGGACGTGGACGGCGAGCAGGAACGCCATCGCCTTCTTCAGGTTGTCGAAGATGCGCCGCCCCAGCCGGATCGCAGCGACGATAGACGAGAAGTCGTCGTCCAGCAGTACCAGCGCCGCCGCCTCGCGCGCCACGTCGGTGCCGCGCCCGCCCATAGCGATGCCGATCTGGGCCGTCTTGAGCGCCGGGGCGTCGTTGACCCCGTCGCCAGTCATCGCTACCACCTCCCCATTCGCCTTCAGCGTGTTGATCAGGCGCAGCTTCTGCTCCGGCATCACGCGGGCGAACACGTTCGTGGTGCGAACGCGACGCCGCAGCTCGTCGTCGTCCAGTGCTGCAAGCTCCGGCCCGCTGAGCACGTCACCGGGTTCCAGGCCGGCGGCGCGAGCGATCGCCCGGGCGGTGGCCGGGTAGTCGCCGGTGACCATCACGACCCGGATCCCGGCGGCGTGGCATTCGCGGATGGCCTCGGGCACGGTCGGGCGCAGCGGGTCGGCCAGCCCCACCAGCCCCAGCAGCTCGAGCACGAAGCCGCTCTGGTGGCTCGGGAGGCTGGCCTCATCCACAAGGGCGTGCGCCACGCCGAGCACTCGCAGCCCGTCATTTGCCATCCAGCCCACCTCTGCTAGCAGCGAGGCGCGCTCCGCGGGACCCAGCCGGCACAGCTCGGCAATCGCCTCCGGTGCCCCTTTGGCGGCGACCAGCACCCTGTCTGCGCCGGGCCGACGCCACACCTGCGACACCGCCAGGAGCTCGGGCGAGAGCGGGTACTCGCGCACCAGCACCCAGCCAATGGGGCGGTCGGCGTCGGTCAGCAACTGGTCGCCTAGCTCGTGCAGCGCCCGCTCTAGCGGATCGGCCGCCGCCGGCTTGGAGGCCAGCACCGCACAGCGCACCAGGTCCCGCAGCGCCGCCGGCGGCGAGTTCTGGAGTGGGCGGCTGAGATCCCAGATGTGGCCAGCGGCCCACGCCCGCGCGACCGACAAGTGGTTAAGCGTGAGCGTCCCGGTCTTATCGACACAGAGCACGGTCGCCGCGCCCAGCATCTCGATCGCCGCGGTGCGCCGGGCCAGCACCCGCCGCCGGGAGAGGCGCCAGGCGCCCAGAGCGAGAAAGATCGTCAGGACAACCGGGAACTCCTCCGGGATCAGCGCCATCGCCAGTGTGATCCCGGCCAGCAGCCCGCGTAGCCAGTCCCCCTGGCTCAGCCCATACAGAACGGCGACCAGCAGGCACAGCGCGAATGCCGCCGAGGCCACCGCGCGCACGACGCGGGCAGTGTCGCGCTGCAGCCGGGTCACCTCCGGCGCCAGGGTTTCCAGCGCTGCCCCGATCGCCCCGATCTCCGCGTGTGCCCCGGTGGCGCGGACCTCACCCAGCCCGTGGCCGCTGGTGACCAGCGTCCCACCGTAGACGAACGGCAGGTCGTCGCCGCCAGGGCGGGTGAATGGCATCAGGCCATCCCAGACCGCCTTGCGTACCGGGATGGACTCGCCGGTCAGGGCGGACTCATCCACCTGCAGATTCAGCGCCGACAGGAGCACGGCGTCGGCGGGCACCCGGTCACCCTCGCTCAGGACGACCACGTCGCCCGGGACGACCTCCCGCCCAGGAATGCGCCGCTGGTGGCCGTCGCGGATGACCAGCGCGGTCGGGCTGGCTAGCTCACGCAGCGCCGCCAGCGCTCGCTCCGTCTTGCGCTCCTGGTAGAGCGTGATGGCAATGATGCCGACGGTCGAGGCGAGAAGCAGCAGCGCCTCGCCCAGGTCGCCCAGCCCCAGGTAGATCGCGCCGGAGGCGAGGAGCAGCAGCACCATCGGCTCGCGGACGATGTCCACCCCGAGGGCGAGCAGACTGCGCCTGGAGGGGTGGGGCAGCTCGTTGTAACCGGCGGACATCAGCCGCGCGGTGGCTTCGGCCTCCGAGAGCCCGGGAATGGGCGCGGGAGGCGCCACGGGCGAGGGCATCAACCCGCCTGCCAGCCACTCGTCTGGTAGAAGTGCCGCTTGAAGACCTGGACGAGCCCCAGGTACGTCACGACCATCACCGCCAGCACCACGAAGAACGGCGGCGGCGGCGGGGCGACGAAGCCGATATCCCGGCCGAGCGGCGACAGGACCAGCGCCAGGCCGGCCAGGATGCTGCCAAACACGCTCGCCATCAGGGGCCGGCTCGGCCGGCTGCGGAACGGGTTGCCGGCGGTGCGGATCACGAAGACCACCAGCGTCTGCGTGGCCAGCGACTCGATGAACCAGCCCGCCCGGAACAGCTCCGGCCCCGCCCGGAACACCCCGAGCAGCACTGCGAAGGTCAGAAAGTCGTACAGCGAGCTGAGCGGCCCCAGGCCGAACATGAAGCGCTGGATGAGCCCCATGTCCCACCGACGGGGCCGAGCAACGTAGCTGGCGTCCACGTTGTCGGTGGGGATGGCGAGCTGCGACAAGTCGTACAGGAAGTTGTTGATGAGGATCTGCACCGGCAGCAGTGGTAGGAACGGTAGGAAAGCCGAAGCGAGCGCCATGCTGAGCATGTTGCCGAAGTTGGAGCTGGTGCCCATCAGCACGTACTTGGTGACATTGCCGAAGCTCTTACGGCCTTCCACCACCCCGCGCTCGATCGCCGCCAGGCTCTTCTCCAGCAAGATCACGTCGGCCGCCTCCTTGGCCACGTCCACCCCATTGGCGACCGAGATCCCCACGTCTGCGGCGTGCAGCGATGGGGCGTCGTTGATCCCGTCGCCCAGATAACCGACCACGTGGCGCGTGCGCTTCAGGGCACGGATAACGCGATTCTTCTGCACGGGCGAGAGCCGGACGAAGACGTCGGTTCGCTCTGCCACCGCGGCCAGCGCGTCGTCACTCATCCGCTCCAGCTCGGCGCCGAGCACCACCCGCTCGATGGGGATGCCCACCTGGGCGCAGATCGCGCGGGTCACCAGCTCTCCGTCCCCGGTCAGAACCTTGACCGTCACTCCCAGCGTTCGCAGCCGGGCCAGCGTGTCGCGTACCGACGGATCGGGCGGGTCCAGGAAGGCCGCGAAGCCACAGAGGATGAGATCGGCCTCGTCTTCAGCCGAGATCGTCTCCCGGTCGGCCGCGACTGGCTTGCGGGCGATCGCCAGCAGGTGGTAGCCGGCTCGGCTCAGCCGCTCGAACGTCTGCTCGGCCTGGCGCTGGAGCTCGGCGGTGAAGGGGACGACAGCCTCGCCCTGCTCGACGCGCGAGCACAGCGGCAGCAGCCCCTCGGGTGCACCCTTGGCGACGAGCTGCACGCCCTCCGGCCCGGCAGCCAGCACGCTCACCCGGCGGCGCTCGAAGTCGAAGGGGAGTTCGGCGCGCTTGGTGAAGTCTTCAATCACCGGGTGCTCGTGCGCCAGGATCGCCGCATCCAGCGGGCTGCGGACGCCGCTCTCCAGCGCGCTGTTCACGCACGCCCAGCGCAGCACCGCGGCGGAGTCGACACCCCCGATATCCACATGCTCCTCGAGCACCACTGCGCCGCGGGTGAGCGTACCGGTCTTGTCGCTGCAGAGCACGTCCATGTTCCCAAGGTGCTCGATCGCCGCCAGGTGCTTGACGATTACCTTGCCCCGCGCCATGTGCAGCGCCCCCTGCCCCAGGGTAACTGTCATGATCATCGGGAGAAACTCCGGGGTCAGCCCCACTGCCAGCGCCAGCGCGAACAGCAGCGACTCCAGCGGATCCCGGCGCAGCAGCGCGTTCACCAGGAAGACGAACAGCACCAATCCTAGTACGGTGCGCATGATGATGAAGCCAAAGCGGCGAGTGCCGTGCTCGAACTCGCTAGGGGGAGCCTTCTCGACCAGGGTGCGAGCGATGGCCCCGAACTGGGTCTGGCGCCCGGTCGCGGTGACGACGGCCTGGCCCACGCCGCTCACCACGGACGTGCCGGCGAACAGGCGGCCAGTTGACCCCTCGCCGACGCGCTTCTCGACCGGCAGGGACTCGCCGGTCAGAGCAGCCTCGTCGAGCATGAGCGTTGTCGCGGCCAGGAGCTGCGCGTCGGCTGGGATCAGGTCCCCGGCGCGGACCTCCAGCAGGTCGCCCGGCACCACCTCGCGCACCGGGATCTGCCGCGGCCGGCCGTCTCGCCACACGGTCGCGGTGGGGGCGACCAGGCGGCGCAGGGTGTTTGCCGCCTGCTGCGAGCGGTAGACCTGGAAGACGTTCAGCGCGACGCTCAGCACGACCATCAGCGCGATGATCGTGGCGTTCAGCACGTCGCCGAGCAGCCCCGAGATCAGGCTCGCGACCAGCAGGATGAGGACCAGCGGGTTGGTCGAGAAGTCGATCGCGGTGCGCAGCGGCCAGAAGCGCCGGCCGCTCTGGACGTCGTTGGGGCCATATCGCGCCAGCCGCGCGGCGGCCTCGGCCGAGCTGAGCCCACGGGTCTCTGCTGGCGGCGGGCTCACCGCTTCGATGGCACCCAGCGCGGGGCCCGAGGGCCCCGCGCTGGGTGCGTGCTTGGCCCGTGCCGGGTCAGGCGCCTGCGGCATGCTGCACTCCATTACGTTTGCTCATGGCGTCCTTCCTCAGTCAGCCCCTCCAAGGATCCGGCCGGCCGGTTGCCGGGCGCGTGGCGGAGGGTAAATGCCACGTGAACGACGCCGCGCGTGGCCCGGGCGTTCACCCCCTGTTTACGCGCCGCAACCGACCAGGCAACCGACCGCCCCTATGCTCCCTCCCGCGAGGCCCGGCTGACGGGCTCCCCGGGGGCTTCCCCGCCAGGAGATGGTGATGTCAGACACCATTCTGGTCCCGCTCGACGGCTCCTCCCTGGCCGGCCGCGCGGTGCCCTATGCCACTGCGCTGGCGCGAGCAACAGGCGCGCGGCTGGTCCTGCTGTGGGCACTGTCCCCGCGCGAGCTGAGCCGCACCTTGGATCACCGGCCGGACCCAGCCGCCGAGCTGCAGGACGCGGTAGATCTGGTGCGTAGCGAGGGGGTTGAGGCCGAGCCGTACCTGTCTACCGTCTACTTTCCGACCGAGGTGCCCGGAGCGATCGTCGACGCGGCGCGTGAGCACCAGGCATGGATGATTGTCATGTCTACCCACGGGCGCGGTGGGCTGGGCCGCTGGATGTTCGGCAGTGTCGCCGATGCGGTCCTGCGCCGGGCGGAGGTGCCGGTGCTGCTGATCTCGGCAACCTGTGAGCGCACCTGGCCGACCGGCCGGCCGCGGCGCATCCTGGTTCCGCTCGACGGCTCGCTGCTGGCGGAACAGGCGCTGGGACCAGCGAGCGAGCTGGCACGGGCCACCGGCGCCGAAGTGCTGCTGCTACGGGTGATCGAGCTGCCCGGCCCGGAGTATGCCGCAATGTACGGGGCCTATGAGGCCGACACGATGATCGCCGAGGCGCACAAATCCCTAGACCCTATCGTGGCGCGCCTCCTGGCGAGCGGGGTGACGGCAGCGGCGCGCTTCGAGGTCGGGTCGCCCGAGCGTGTGATTGCGGAGATCGCTCACAGGGACAACGTAGACCTGGTGGCGATGGCGACCCACGGGCGCGGTGGCCTGAGCCGGGTGGTGCTGGGCAGCGTGGCCACCGGCGTCCTGCAGCGAACCACCGTGCCGCTGCTGCTGGTGCGCCCGACCGCAGCACAGATGGTTACGACGACGGCAGCAGCGGTTGCAGGGCAGCCAGTGGTCTCCCTGAGCCTGACCGACAAGGAGCTGGATCTGGTCCAGCGCGGGCTGCAGGAGCTGGCCTACGCCCCCGGGCACCCGGCCGAGCTGGCCCAGCCGGCGCGGGCGCTGCTGGATCGGCTCAAAGGGGTCGAGCCGGCAGGCGCCACCCGACCGCCCACCGAGAGCGCCAACGCCTCGGGCTGACCCGGCGGCGCCCGGTGCTCCCCTGTGCCGCCAGCGGTGCCAGCGCGGGGCGAGCACGCCGATCAGGAACGGGGGCGTGAACAGCCGCGGGATGCGAGCGGCGAGCTACCGGGCAGGGATATGTCGTCGAGCGAGCTCGGACGCAGGGAACGGCCGACCCGCCTCTTGCGGGTCGGCCGTTCCCTCGCTGGCGGCAGCCTGGGTGGCGAGCGGGCCACGTAAGCGCCGTCGACCCGCAGCGGGTGGCCGGCGACGAAGAAGGTCTTATCCGAGCACAGCCAGACGATCGCCTACGCCACCTCCTCGGGCCGGCCCAGCCGCCCGATCGAATGCAGTTCGGCGAGCTGTCGGTATCCCTCCTGGTGCTGGCCCACCGCGACCCCGCGCTCCATCCCCATCGACGCTCGATGAAACTGGGGCAGACCATGTTGATGCGGATACCCTGGGCGGCATAGTCCAACGCGGCCACCTTGGGCAGTCCGAGCTCGCCGTGCTTGGCCGCGGTGTAGGCCGGGGCAGGGGCGAAGCCGACTCCCCGTTAGTGCTCCAGGGCGTCGCGACCAGCACCTCCGCGGCGTTCGCCACGTCCGTACGCACGAAGGCCGCTTCACCCCCGCCCTGGCTGAAGCGGGTGCTCGAACAGTGCTCGCCACCAGGCAACGCGAATGAAGAGTGAAGTGGGCCCCGAGGGCCTGAGCCGACGGCTCAGGCCCTCGGGGCTGGTGTCGAGTCGAGCGGTAGCCGAGTCACAGGACGGACAGCCGGACCCGGGCCCCGTCATGGACTCCCCGAGACGCGCGCTCGGTTGGGCGGCCGGGGCGCGGAGACTGCGGCCGCCCGACGGGCTCGGCGGATGGCTCGGGCGGTGAGGATGGCGAACAGCAGGAGCGCGGCCGCGTTGAGCAGGCCGCCCCAGTCGCGGGCCGCCGACGACGAGGTAAGGTCGCCGCCGATGCGGGCCAGCAGCGAGCCGTGGAGGAGTCCCACGTGCAGGTAGAAGGCGCGCTCGAACGGCACCCCGATACCGGTCACCGCCGGGACGATCGTCGGGGCATGGCCGAAAATCATGGAGAACACAAAGCCCACGAACAGGCTATGAACCATCGCGTCATACCAGAGCCCCTCGATAATCTCCGGTCCGAGCAGCCAGAGCAGGCCGGCGACACCCAGCCAAACGTAGCCCAGCAGGAGGCAGACCCCGCCGAAGCGGGCCAGGCCCCCTCGGTGCAGCGCGCGGCGGGCGACGTCGTAGCGGGCGAGCCAGGCGGCGAGTGCAAGGAAGCCGAGGCCGACGAGGTGGACGCCGAGCAGGAAGCGCGGGAGGGACAGCAGCAGCCCGGTCAGGATCAAGATCGCCGCGGCGCTGAGCCCGCCGCGCACGCGCGTGGAGACCAGCACTTGGGCGAGCTCCAGACGCTCGCCGGCGATGGTCAGGACGAGGAACGCGGCCCACCACGGGACAACCTCAACGATCGCCCGCCCGCCCAGCCACAGCCCGTTGCCGACCAGCCAGGTGGCTGCACCCAGGGACATCAGCGCGCTAGCCCACTCGGGACGGAGACGGTAGAGACGAGCGAAGACGGCCACGAGCGCTAGGCTACTCCCGGCGAGGAGCCCGGCTGCGACCGGGAGGGACAGGCCAGCGACGAGCGCCAGCCCGCCGGCGCCGGCCAGGGCCGGTGCGCTGTACGCCCAGGGTCGGCCGAGCGCGACCGCGCGCTCCAGGCTAATGACGCTGCTCAGGACGGTGCCAACCATCAGCGGCCCATGAGCCGCTGCCAGGCCCCCGCCCGCGGGCAGCCCCCAGCCGAGGCGCACGAGGCCGGCCCACAGGCCGGCGAGCAGACCCGCAGCCACCAGCGCGAGCAGAGCGAGCCGATAGGGCGGGCGAGCGGCGCTCAGCGCGACACACCCTGTTGAAGCTTGGCCTGCACCTCGGCGTGATCCGCCTCGCTCGGCGGCGGGGAGACGAGGTGGACCGCGACGAGCCGGGTCACCGCCGTGATGCCCCTGGCGGCCCCGGCCGGTACAATCACGATCGTGCCGGGTCCGACCTCAGCCTCCTCGTCCCCGGCCACGACCGTTCCCTGACCTTCCAGAACCACCAGCGCCATGTCGACGCCGGGGTGATGCACGGGGATTTGCTGGCCCGGCTCGAAACAGGTCAGCACCACCTTGATACGATCCGTCTGGCCAAGTGGCACGGGCGCGAAGCGCTCCGCGCGGAACAAGGCGGCTTGATGGTAATCGGGCAGGATGCTCGGTTGCATCGTCTCGCCTCGCTGGGGGGAGTCGCTTACCAGCATGATCGTAGCTGTAGCTTGGCCGAAGCGTCCGCCTCCCCGGCGGAGCGGCGACCAGTAGAGAGCGGGCGCCGAGCCCTGCCCCGTTGTGCGGAGCAGGACGCGCGTTTGCCGAGCATTTACCGAGCGCAACGCGCCTAGCAACTCGGGGACGCCATCATGTACTCCGCCGCCAAATGGGTGGCAGGGAGAAAGGACATGTACCAGACGCTGCTGGTGCCGCTCGACGGCTCCGCGGCCGCCGAGCGGGCCTTGCCCTACGCCGAGGCGCTGGCGCGCACAGTGGATGCGCGAATCATCCTTCTTCGCGCCGTGGTTGGCCCCGCCTTCCCTGCCGCAATGGTAGAAAGCCTCGAAGACGCGCTCCGCCAGGCGGCGCAGGCCCTGGTCCCACCCCCGACCGTCCGCGACGAGGGGGCGGAGGAGCAGGTGGATATGCCCCACCCGGCGCTCGCCTACCTGAACGGGATCGCGTCCCGGCTGCGCGAGCGGGGCTGCATTGCCGAGCCGGAGCTCGCCTTCGGCGACCCCGCCCGGGTGATCGTCGACGCAATTCGCGCCCGGGCAGCCGACCTCGTCGTGATGGCCACACACGGGCGTTCTAGCCTTGGGCAGCTCGCGACTGGGAGTGTCGCCCGGGCAGTGCTACGCTCCAGCATTGTCCCCGTGTTCCTTGTGCGCGCCGGGTCCGCGCCACTGGACGAGCCGCGGCTAGGCGGGCGGGCCCGCCTGCTGGTGCCACTGGACGGCTCTGGCCTGGCCGAGTGCGCACTCGACGTCGCGGCCAATCTCGCCTCCCAGCTTGGCGCGGAACTGGAGTTGCTGTCCGTGGTGCCCGAAGGGGATGCAGCGACGACGGAAGTGGCGCGGCGCTATCTTGCCACAGTCGCCGACCGGCTCGTAGGCAAGCGCCTGGTGGGCCGGCCAGGTCTGATGGTGCGGGCCGGTGACCCGGCCACGGCCATCGCCGAGGTGGCGGCAGAGATGGCACTCGTGGTGATGGCGACCCATGGCCGCTCTGGCCTCGGGCGCCTGGTGAACGGCAGCGTCGCCGAGGCGGTGCTCCGGCGAGGGGCCACTCCGGTCGTGCTGATCCGCCCCGCGGCCCTGCGGGATGAGTCCCTCTCTGCGGCAGTTGCTGCGGAGACAGGGCTCGACGCCGAGACTCCCGGCAGGTAGGGGGCGACCGCCGGGGACACCACCCTGGGCGGCCGGAGAAGAAGGGGACTGCTATGTCGCTGACATCGCGCGAGCTCCAAACAGCCACTCACAGTATGGGGCTGGTGGTCACCTCACAGCCCTTGCCCCCGATGTACCCCGCTGATCCGAAACTTGATCCGGACGGGCTGGAACTGGCGCACTTCCCGGGCGACGGCGCACTCGGGCGCTACACGGTGATCGGGTTGGCAATCTACTCGCTCGTTGCCCTGATCGGACTGGTGACGCTCGTCGTCACCCTGCTCCGTTAGTTCTCTGGGATGGCGTTGGAGAGCGTACGGAAGGGCAAGGAGGTCCGCGTCGACAAAGCCCTGGAGGCTACACTGGTCCCGCGCGCGCTGGGCTGCTGAGGACGTTCCCGCTACTCTTCAGCCTGGTCGCAGCCGACGAGC